>ENA-UOUL01005538-UOUL01005538.1-bioreactor-metagenome-genome-assembly--contig:-NODE-5538-length-10870-cov-2.641156_pt1 | contig 10870 bp, 10 predicted proteins | sample MGYA00249838_ERZ747220 | MGnify/ENA primary metagenome ERZ747220 (study PRJEB28778, sample SAMN05720191) | bioreactor metagenome | isolation source: Anaerobic biogas reactor | place: USA:Washington...
TGTCGAGGAAGATGACGCCCTGCTCCTCGAGGTCCTCACCGATCTGGTGGTAGACGACCTCGGACTCGTACTGCGCCGCGACGCCCGCGACGAGGCGTTGCTTCTCCGCCTCGGGGATGCCGAGCCGGTCGTAGGTGTTCTTGATGTCCTCGGGCAGGTCCTCCCACGAGGTGGCCTGCTTCTCGGTCGACCGCACGAAGTACTTGATCTGGTCGAAGTCGATCCCGGACAGGTCCGAGCCCCACGTCGGCATCGGCTTGCGCTCGAAGAGGCGCAGCGCCTTGAGCCGGGTCTTGAGCATCCACTCGGGCTCGTCCTTCAAGGCCGAGATGTTGCGCACGACCTCCTCGTCCAGGCCGCGGCGTGCCGTCGCTCCGGCGTCGTCGGGGTCGTGCCAGCCGTAGCCGTAGGCACCGATCGAGGCGATGATCTCCTCGTCGCTCGTCATCGGCGTGGCGCTCTCGGTCGACGCACTCATGCCGTCGCTCCTTCCGTTCGGGAGGTGGTCGGGATCAGGGGGATGTTGGTCGTGCACACGTGCCCGCCGCCCGCGATCGTCGCGAGCCGCTGGACGTGCACGCCGAGCAGCCGCGAGAAAGCGGCGGTCTCGGCCTCGCACAGCTGGGGGAACTGGGCCGCGACGTCCTGCACGGGGCAGTTGCCCTGGCACAGCTGGAGGGTCGCGGTCCCGTCGACGGGACGGGCGCTCGCAGCGTAGCCGTCCGCCGAGAGCCGCTCGGCGAGGACGGCGGCACGCGCGGCGGGCTCGTCCCCGGCCGCCTCGACGCTCGCGGCGTAGCGCTCCTCGAGGCGCGCGGCGCGGTCCTCGGCGAAGCCCTCGATCGCCTCGGCGCCGGCGACCTCGGCGAGGAAGCCGATCGCCTGCGCGGCGATCTGGGCGTACCCCGTCGGAAGGGCCTGGTGACCGCGGGCCGTGACGACGTAGTGCCGCGCGGGGCGGCCTCGTCCGGCACGCGCCGAGCGCGGCACCTCGTGCTCGGCGATCAGTCCGTCGTCGAACAGCTCGGCAAGGTGCCGGCGCACCCCGGCCCGGGTGAGGCCGAGCTGCTCGGCGAGCGCTGGCGCCGTCGTCGGGCCTGTCGCGGCGACGAGGCGCAGGACGCGGGCACGTGTCGTGTCTTCGAGCGCTGGGGTCGCAGGGGCGTCAAGCACAGGCATGCACGCACCTCCCAGGTCTGTTCGACGTCGGTGCGCATCGGGGCGCGCACCATGGCCATCAGTATTGGCAACATCCTCGTTGCCTTATTCGTTCCCCGCAAGCAAGGGTAACCTCAGCGCGTGCCCGAGACCGCCGTCGACATCCGCGCCCTGCGCAAGGCCTACGACGCGACGACGGCCGTCGACGGCCTCGACCTGCGCGCCGCCGCGGGCGAGGTCACGGCCGTCCTGGGCCCCAACGGCGCGGGCAAGACGACGACCCTCGAGTGCCTCGTAGGGCTGCGCGAGGCCGACGCCGGCACCGTGCGGACCCTCGGTCTCGACCCGGTGCGCGAGGCGGCCGCGCTGCGACCGCGCATCGGGGTCATGCTCCAGGACGGCGGCCTGCCCCTCGGCGCCCGCGCGGGCAGCGTGCTGCGTCACGTCGCGTCGCTCTACCGCGAGCCCCGGCCCGTCACCGAGCTCGTCGAGCGGCTCGCCCTCGCCGACTTCCTGCGCACGAGCGTGCGCCACCTCTCGGGCGGGCAACGCCAGCGCCTCGCGCTCGCGGTCGCGCTCGTGGGACGCCCCGAGCTCGTCCTGCTCGACGAACCGAGCGCAGGCATGGACCCCCAGTCCCGTCGGGTCGTGTGGGACCTCGTGACCGAGCTGCGCGGCGAGGGCGTCGCGGTGCTGCTCACGACGCACCTCATGGACGAGGCCGAGGCGCTCGCCGACCGCGTCGTCGTCGTCGACCACGGCAGGGCCGTCGCACGCGGCACGGTCGCCGAGCTCACGAGCTCGACGGGGGTCGTGCGGCTCACGGTCCCGGGCGGTCTCGACGCCGGCGCGCTCTCCCGCGAGCTCGGGGTGCCCGTGCGCACGAGCGCACCGGGCCAGTACGTCGTCGAGGCGAGCGGGAGCCCTGGGCTCGTCACGGCGGTCGCGAGCGCGTGCGCGGCCCAGGACGCCCAGATCACCTCGCTCGACGTCGGGCGGCGCACGCTCGAGGACGTGTTCCTCGACCTCACGGGAAGGCACCTGCGATGAGCGCACCCGCCTCACCGGCCCGGCGCGTGCTCGCGCAGACCCGCTTCGAGGCACGGGCCCTGCTCGGACGCAGCGAGCAGGTGCTGCTTGCGCTCGTGCTGCCCGCGCTCGCACTCGTCGTGCTCGCCCAGACCGACGCGGTCGAGCTCGGTCTTGCCGGTGGGCCCCGGATCGACGTCGTCGCCCCCGGGGTGATCGCGCTCGCCGTGCTCGCGACCTCGTTCACCTCCCAGACGATCATGACGGCCTTCGACCGCCGCGCGGGGGTGCTGCGGCTCCTCGCGACCACGCCGCTCGGTCCGGGCGGGCTGCTCGGGGGGACCGTGGGCGGGGTGCTCGTCGTCCAGGTGGTCCAGGTCGCGGTGCTCGGGGGTATTGCGCTCGCGCTCGGCTGGCAGCCGCACCTCGGCGGCGTCCCCGCGGCGCTGATCGCGCTCGTCCTCGCGACGGCGGCGTTCACGGCCCTCGCGATGCTGCTCGCCGGGACGCTGCGCGCCGAGGCCGTGCTCGGCCTGGCGAACCTCGTGTTCGTGCTCGTCGCGGCGGGCGGAGCGGTCCTGCTGCCCGCCGACCGGTTCCCGAGCCCGCTCGCCGAGATCGCCGCGCTCCTGCCCGCGGGTGCCCTCGGCGAGGCGCTGCGCAGCGCGCTCGGCACGGGGGCGTTCCCGACGCAGCACCTCGGTGTCCTTGCTGCGTGGGCCCTCGTGTGCTCGCTCGCGGCCCGCCGGTGGTTCCGCTGGTTCTAGAGGCACGGCGTGTGGTGCTGCACACAGCGGTGCTGGTGACGGACGGCTGTGCTCGGCCCGCGACTAGCCTGAGGGCGTGACCAGCACCGCCTCCCCCGCCGTGCCGACCGTCTCTTCGTGGACCCGCCGGGCGCTGTGGGCCAACCTCGTGGCGCAGATCGGCATCATCGTCACCGGTGGCGCCGTGCGACTCACGGGATCGGGCCTCGGCTGCTCGACCTGGCCGCAGTGCGAGCCGGGCGAGTTCACACCGCAGTTCCACGAGGAGATGTCGATCCACTCGCTCATCGAGTTCGGCAACCGCACGCTCACCGGCGTGCTCGGTGTCTTCGCCCTCGCTGTCCTGCTGCTCGTGCTGCGCGAGCGCTTCCGGCCCGAGTGGTTCCGCCGCCTCGCGTGGGCGCCGCTCGCGGGGGTCGCACTCCAGGCAGTGATCGGCGGCGTCACGGTGCTCGCGAAGCTCCACCCCGCCGTCGTCGGCCTGCACATGATCGTGAGCCTCGCGCTCGTGGCCGCCTCGGCCGTGCTGCTCGCGAAGGACCGTGCGACCCGTCCCGGGGCCGACGACGACGCCGTCGCTCCCCCGGAGACGACGCTCCTCGTCGCGCGGGTCCTGCTCGGGATCGGCGCGGTGCTCATGGTGCTCGGCGTGATCGTCACGGGTGCGGGACCGCACGGCGGTGACGACGAGCACGCCTACCGCTACGAGATCGACCCAGTCTCGGCGGCCAAGGCGCACGCATGGGTCGCGTGGGCCTTCGTCCTGCTCGTCGCGGTCGTCGTCGTGCTCCTGCGCCGCGACGGTGCGCCACGCGCGGTGCGCCGCACGTGGTGGTGGCTCGTCGCGGTGACGCTCGCCCAGGGCGTGATCGGCTACGTCCAGTACTTCACGGGCCTCCCCGAGATCATCGTCGGCGCGCACCTGCTCGGCACGGGCGTCCTGACCGCCTCGCTCGCGTGGGCCTACGCGTGCCTGCGGCCCGTCGCACCGAGCCCACGACCGGCCGAGGTCGACACCTGATCCCGGCTGCGCGCGCCGTCCGGGACCGCTCGGGCCCGCTATCGTCGCGCCCATGAGCTCACCCGAGCGCACCGACCCCCCGCTCGCCGGGGACGAGGCCGCGACCCTGCTCGGCTTCCTCGAGTTCCACCGCGAGACGCTCCGGTGGAAGACCTCCGGGCTCGACGCCGAGGGGCTCGCGCGGGCCTTGCCACCCTCCGACATGACGCTCGGAGCTCTGCTCAAGCACCTCGCGAGCGTCGAGGACTACTGGTTCGGGCAGATCCTGCTCGGCAGGCAGGCATCGCCCCCGTTCGGCACGGCCCCGTGGGACGTCGATCCCGACTGGGACTGGCACTCCGCCGCCGACGACGCGCCCGAGACCTTGCACCACCTGCTCGCCGAGGCGATCGCGAGGTCCCAAGAGGCGACGTCGACGGTGCTCGCCGCGGGCGGCCTCGACGCGCTCTCGGCGGGTCGGTCACGGCGCGGCGAGCAGTTCTCGCTGCGGTGGATCCTCGTGCACATGATCGAGGAGTACGCGCGCCACAACGGGCATGCCGATCTTCTGCGACAAGCGGTCGACGGGCTCGTCGGGGAGTAGGCCGCCCGTGCTCAGCGGTCGGGGCGGGTGCGGCGCGCGTGCGCCGCGAGGACCCCGACGACCGTCGTCGGCGAGTGGAGCCGGCCCTCGAGGACGCCCGCGACGGCGTCGTCGAGGGGCACCCACACGGGCTCGAGGTCGGCTTCCTCCTCGGTGCGCACGTGGCGCTCACCCTCGGGCACGGGACTGAGCTCCCGGGCGAGGAAGACGTGGATCTCCTCGCTCGACCCTCCCGGGGTCGAGCGGAACGACACGAGGTGCTCCCACTGCGAGGCGACAAGGTCGGCCTCCTCGGCGAGCTCACGGCGCGCCGTGTCGACGGGGTCCTCTCCCGGCACGTCGAGCAGGCCCGCGGGCGGCTCCCACAGGTAGCCGCGCACGGGGTGGCGGTACTGCTTGAGCAGCAGGACGCGGTCCTGCGGGTCGAGCGCGATCACCGCGACCGCCCCCGGGTGGTCGACGAACTCCCGGCGCACGACCGAGTGCCCAAGGTCGGCGTCCTCGGCGACGACGTCCCACACCCGACCTGCGAAGATCTCCTCGCGAGCGAGGACAGGCACGGAGCCGAACTCATCGGCGAGGCCCGGCCCGGTCACCGCGCCGTCGCCTCGGCCTCGACCTCGCTGCTCGACGCGTCCGCGGCGTCCTGCCGGTCGAGCGCTGCCCGCACGAGCCCCGCGAAGAGCGGGTGGGGACGCGTGGGTCGCGACTTGAACTCGGGGTGGGCCTGGGTCGCGACGAAGTACGGGTGCACCTCGCGCGGGAGCTCGACGAACTCGACGAGCTTGCCGTCGGGCGAGGTGCCCGAGAACACCAGGCCCGCCTCCTCGAGCTGGGCGCGGTAGGCGTTGTTGACCTCGTAGCGGTGCCGGTGGCGCTCGGAGACACGCTCGGAGCCGTAGACCTCCGCGACGATCGAGCCCGGGGTCAGGACGGCGTCGTACGCGCCGAGACGCATCGTCCCGCCCATGTCGCCCGCACCCGAGACGATGTCCTGCTGCTCCTCCATCGTCGCGATCACGGGGTGCTTCGTGCTCGGGTCGAACTCCGAGCTCGACGCGCCCTCGAGGCCGAGCTCGCTGCGCGCGATCTCCATGACGATCGCCTGGAGCCCGAGGCAGATGCCCAGCAGCGGGGTGCGCGTGCGGCGCGACCAGCGGATCGCGCCGAGCTTGCCCTCGATCCCGCGCACGCCGAAGCCGCCCGGCACGAGGATCGCGTCGACCCCGCCGAGCGCGCGCTCGGCGCCCTCGTCGGTCTCGCAGTCGTCGGCTCGCACCCAGCGGATGTCGACCTTGGTGTCATGCGCGAAGCCACCTGCGCGCAGCGCCTCGGACACCGACAGGTACGCGTCGTGCAGGTCGACGTACTTGCCCACCATCGCGACCTCGACGTGCCGGGAGGGGTTGTGCACCCGACGGCGCAGTCCGTCCCACATCTCCCACTCGACGTCCCGGAAGGGCAGGTCGAGGCGGCGGATGACGTACGCGTCGAGGCCCTCGGTGTGCAGCACGCGCGGGATGTCGTAGATGCTCGGGGAGTCGACCGCGGTCGTGACGGCCTCGGTGTCGACGTCGCAGAACAGCGCGATCTTGGCCTTCGTCGACTCGGGCAGCTCGCGGTCCGCGCGCAGCACGAGCGCGTCGGGCTGGATACCGATCGAGCGCAGCTCGGCGACCGAGTGCTGGGTCGGCTTGGTCTTGAGCTCGCCCGAGGGTCCGATGAACGGCACGAGCGAGACGTGCAGGAAGAACACGTTCTCCCGGCCCAGGTCGTGGCGCACCTGACGCGCGGCCTCGAGGAACGGGAGCGACTCGATGTCACCGACAGTGCCGCCGATCTCGGTGATGATCACGTGCGGCGCGTCCCCCTCCTCGGGGTGCGCCTGCGCGCGCATGCGCTCCTTGATCGCGTCGGTGATGTGCGGGATGACCTGGACCGTGTCCCCGAGGTACTCCCCGCGGCGCTCCTTCGCGATCACGGTCGAGTAGATCTGGCCCGTCGTGACGTTCGCCGCGGCCGTGAGGTTCACGTCGAGGAATCGCTCGTAGTGCCCGATGTCGAGGTCGGTCTCGGCGCCGTCCTCGGTGACGAACACCTCCCCGTGCTGGAAGGGGTTCATCGTCCCCGGGTCGACGTTGAGGTACGGGTCGAGCTTCTGCATCGCGACCCGCAGGCCTCGTGCGCGCAAGAGTCGGCCGAGGCTCGAGGCAGTGAGCCCCTTGCCGAGGGAGGAGACGACTCCTCCGGTCACGAAGATCTGCCGGGTCACGTGTTCCGACCGCCCGGGGAGCCGGATCGAGTGCTCTACCACGGGGTTCCAATCTACCTCAGGCGAGGCCCGGCCGCGTCGAGACGCGCGTAGCGCTCGAGCCACTCCTGGGTGACCTGCTCGCGCCCCGGCAGCTCGGCGAAGCGGCGCCGGCCCGCCGCGCTGCGCTCGGCGTGGCGCTGCGGGTCGCTGAGCAGTGCACTGACCGCGCGCGCGAAGCCGTGCGTCGCCCCAGGGGCCACGAGCTCGCCCGCTCCACCGAGCAGCTCGGGGATCCCCCCGACCGCGGTCGCGACGACGGGGACACCGGCCGCCATGGCTTCCTGGATGACGAGCGGGCGCGCCTCCCATCGGCTCGGCACCGCGAGCACGTCAGCCGCGCCGAGCAGGTCCGGGACGTCGTGGCGCGCACCGAGCAGGCGCACGTCGACGCGCGCGCGGGCGGCCTGCTCGCGCAGCTGGGCGGCGAGCGCCGGATCGCCGTCGCCGACGACGAGCCACGTCACGGGTGCCTCGAGCGCGGGGTCGGCCGCGAGGTGCTCGGCCGCGGTGACGAGCAGGTCGAGCTGCTTCTGCGGCGCGATGCGCGCGACGCACAGCACGAGCCGGGCGTGCGGAGCGAGGTCGAGCTCGCGGGTGAGGCGCGCGCGGGCGTCTGGCTCGCTCACGTGCTCCCCTGCCCGGGGGGCGGCGACCGGGGCGAGCTCGGCCGAGCGTGCACCGAGTCTGCGCGCACGCGCTGCGAGGTCCGCCGAGGCTCCCGTGACCAGGTCCGCGCGCCGCGCCTGGACGAGCTCGCCGAGCGCCGCGGGCCAGCGCCGTGGCCCGGTGACGAGGATCGCGTTGTGCCACGAGACGACGACCCCCGGTCGGGGGCGCGCCCCGCGAACCGCGGCGAGCGCGAGCAGCCCTCCCTGGTGCCCGTGGGCGTGCACGACGTCGGCCGTGCGCGCGAGGGCGCGCAGCCGGCGCCAGGCGCGCACGCGCTCCGCGAGCGACCCTGCGGGCCAGGCCGTCTCGACGGGCACCCGCCACGCAAAGCGCTCGGCGGTGAGCTCGGGGCACACGACCGCTACCTGCTCGCCGAGCGCGGCGAGGTCCGCCGCGAGCGCTGCCGCATGGGCGCCGATGCCCCCGGTCGAGGGCCCCACGACCACGAGCACGCGACGCGGGCGCTCGGCGAGCAGCACCCGGCTGCGTCCCGCCCGTTCAGTCATGCGCCGTCCTCTCGTCCCGCTGCCCGACGCCAGCCAGCGTGCCACGGTCGGCGAGCCACAGCCCGCCGAGCACGACCGCGGCCGCGAGCAACGCTCCCCCGCCCCCCGCGACGATCCACGTCCACCCGCTCTCACCGAGGACCTGGGCCGTCGTCGACGTCGTCGCCCGGCCGAGGAACGCCCCGACCCCGGCCGCGAGCACCCCGACGCCGAGGCTCCGCGCGACACCCGTGAGGGCCTCGGGGCCGGCGGCTCGGCGGGTCGCGGCGAGCACCGCGCCTGCACCGATCGTCATCCCGACGCTCGTGCCCAGTCCGAGCGCCACGAGCGTGCGAGGCCCGTCGGGGTCGTCCCCCACGAGCACGAGGCACGCGACGAGGGAGGCGAGCACGACGCCCGTCCACGCCGCAGCGGTCGCCGCGACCGCGAGCCGACCGCGCTCGAGCGCGAACAGGGCCCGCGTGTGGTGGAACAGCAGCCCGAGCCCGAGCACACCGGGTGCGCTGAACGCGAGCGCGGGTCCCATCGCGGCGATGCGCGAGGCCTCTCCGATGCCGATCGCCACGAACACCCCCGCAACCGCCTCGGAGACCGCGACGAGGACGGCCACGCCGAGCAGGGACACCGCGACGACGACCCTGCTCGAGCGGGCGTGCAGCCGCGCGAACCCCGCGCGGTCCAGCGTCCCGGCGCGCTCGGCGAGGCGCGGGAAGGCGCTCGTCGCGAGCGGCACCGCGAGCACCGCGTACGGCAAGAGGTAGACCTGCTGGGCGGCGACCCACACCGAGTAGGTGCTGCGCTCCCCGAACCGGGTCGCCAGCACGAGCGCGGCGAGCACCGCGAGCTGCTGCGCGAGAAGCCCGCCGAGCCCGGCGGCCGCGAGCGAGCGCACGCGCCTGCCCGTCCCCGCAGGGAAGCGCAGGGTGGGCCGCAGCCGCACTCCCGAGCGACGCACCGGGACGAGCAGGGGAAGGCTCAGCGCGGCCACGCCCGCCGTCGTCCCCCACGCGAGCCAGCCGAAGGCCGCGGCGGACAGCTGCGCGGGGTCGGTCTGGGCGCCGTCGGCGACCGCCGCGAACGCGAGGTAGGAGCCGATCACCACGAGGCTCGACATGACCGGGGCGAAGGCGGGCCAGAAGAACTTCTTCTGCGCCTGGAGCACCCCCGACAGCACGACGGCGAGGCCGTAGAGGGGCACCTGGACCGCGAACACCGCGAGCAGCCCGGCGACGAGCGCGCGCCCCTCGGCCTCGCGCGACACGAGCCCGGCGAGGGGGTGCGCGAGTGCAGCGAGCACGGCCGCGAGCGGGACCAGGACCGCGAGCACCCAGCCCACGAGGGCCGAGGCGGTCCGGTCGACGTCCGCGCGCATCCCGCGGGCGAGCGGTACCGCGAGGACGGGGACGACCGCACCGGCGAGCGCCCCGCCCGCGGCGATCTCGAAGACGACGTTGGGCAGGGTGTTCGCGGCGTTGTAGGCGTCCCCGACCGCGTCGAAGCCGACCGTCGCGCCGAACACGAGGCTGCGCACGAAGCCGAGCACGCGGGCGACGACCGTGACGACGGCGATCATCGCCGCCGCGCCGAGCAGTCCTGCCGTCGCGCGGGCGAGGCGCGACCTCACCCGCGCCTGCCCAGCTCGTCGAGATCGCGCAGCACACGGGTGCGCGCGATGACCTCGGTGAAGGAGATGCGCTCGCTCACGAGGTTGAGGGCGACCGTCCCCGCGAGGACCGCGCAGCGGGCGAGCCGCGGGGCACCGAAGGCGACGACGGCCCCCGTCGCGGCACCGAGGGAGTTCGCCCCGCAGTCGCCGAGCATGTCCCGCTCGGCGAGGTCTCCCTCGAGCGCGGCACCCGCTGCGCCGACGACGACGCCCGCAGCCCCCGGGGCCGCACCCGCGAGGCCGGCAAGACCTGCGCCGGCGATCGTCGCCTTGAGCGCCCGCCCGGGGCGCAGGTCGAGGAGGTTGACGAGGTTGGCGCTCGAGGCGACGAGCGCGGAGTTGATCGCGACGTCCGCGGCCCAGCCGCCGAGCGAGCCCGTGCGCCGCGTGCCCACGAGCGCGGCCGCGAACGCTCCTGCGCCGATCCCGAGCAGCTTGAGGCTGCCCGTCGTGACCTCGCCGCGCGCGAGCGCCCTCAGGTGGCCGCGCAGTCCCTTGCGCGCACCCTCGGGCTGCTCGGCGAGGTCGTCGACGAGGCCGAGGGCCGCGCCCGCGCTCGTCGCAAGAGCCGTCGCGACGACCGTGCGCGGGCGTTCCCCGCTCGCGAGCAGCCCGCCGAGCACCCCGGCCGCGACCGCGGGGCCCTCGAGGAGCGAGACGGGCTCGCCCCGGTGGTTGGTGCGTGTCCAGCTCGCGGGCCCGCCGGGCGGGGCCTCCTCGAGCCCCGCGCGGACCCGGTTCGTGACGAACGCCGCGGCGAGCCCCGCACCGAGGGCGCGCACGAGACTCATCCCGCGTCCTCGGTCTCGCCGGTCGCCTCGTCCCCCGCGCTCGCGTCAGCGCCGTCGTCCGCGCCGTCGTCGCCGTCGCCGGTCTCCGTCTCGTCGTCCCCGGGCGGGACCACGACGGGGGTACGGTCGACGGGCGGGAGCTCGGTGCGCGGTGCAGCCGCAGAGTCGGCCCCCGCGTCGAAGCCGTAGTGACCGACGCGCAGGGCGATGCGCGAGCCGAGCCCGAGCACTGTCGACAGGCGACCCGAGACGCTCGAGAAGCGGGTCACGGTGCTGATCCGCTCGGCGAGGTCGTCCGAGTCGCGCACGTACGCCACGACGTCGCGCCCGCTGTGCTCGTCGTCCACTAGGATCGCGCCCACCGAG
>ENA-UOUL01005541-UOUL01005541.1-bioreactor-metagenome-genome-assembly--contig:-NODE-5541-length-10862-cov-4.228465_pt1 | contig 10862 bp, 9 predicted proteins | sample MGYA00249838_ERZ747220 | MGnify/ENA primary metagenome ERZ747220 (study PRJEB28778, sample SAMN05720191) | bioreactor metagenome | isolation source: Anaerobic biogas reactor | place: USA:Washington...
CTGCGCCCGACGTAGAGTGCGGCGCGAGCCAACCGAACGCGTGGGTGGCGGGCGTCGGCTACTCGCCTGGTTGATCATACTTTGGAGAGACTCTCCACCACAGGCTGCGTGCATATGAAAACCTTCCACAAGCTACTCGCCAACTCGATCATCGCCAACATCACCAACCTGACCGTCTGGTACGCAATGGTGTTCTTTGTATACCTCGAGACGCGATCCGTCATCGCGACGTCGATAACCTCAGGACTGTACTTTGTGGTGAGTTCACTATCCGGCTTCTGGTTCGGAAGCCTACTCGACCGGCACCCGAAAAAGGGCGTCATGCTCGCCTCCGGGCTGGCGTCCCTGGTCCTCTACATCGTCGGGTTCGCCCTGTACCTGATGGCGCCCGCCGACGCCTTCCGTGACGCCGGCAGCCTCGTCCTGTGGGTTTTCGTGCCGCTGCTGCTGTTGGGCGTCGTCGCTGGCAATACGCGCTATATCGCACTGCCGGCGATCATCACCGTCCTCATGCCGGCGGACCGCAGGGACAGGGCCAACGGCCTCTCCGGCACGGCGACGGGGCTCGCCGCCCTCATCGTCTCGGCCATCAGCGGGTTGCTGGTGGGGCTGGCGGGGATGTACTGGGTGTTCATCCTGGTCATCGTGCTGACCGTCATCACGAGCGCACACCTCTACACCCTGTCCATCCCGGAGCCAGAGGCCGCGCCCACCGACGACCCCGCGCCCAGGCTCGATATCCGCGGCACGATGATGCACATCATGGCGGTGCCGGGCCTGATTGCCCTGATCCTGTTTACCACCCTGAACAACTTTTTGGGGGGCGTGTTCGCGGGGCTCCTCGACGCCTACGGGCTCTCGCTCGTCTCGGTGGAGGCGTGGGGGGTGCTGTGGATGATCCTCAGCTCCGGGTTCATCATCGGCGGGCTCGCCATCGCACGCTGGGGCCTGGGCCCGAATCCCTTGCGCGCCCTGTTTCTCGCCAACATCACCGGGTGGACGATCAGCAGCCTCTTTATGATCCGCCCGTCCATCCTGCTCCTGGCATCGGGCATGCTCCTCTACATGTGCATCGCGCCGTTCATCGAGGCGGCCGAGCAGACGATCATCCAAAGGGTGGTGCCGCCGGAGCGCCAGGGAAGGGTGTTCGGGTTCGCCCAGAGCGTCGAGACGGCCGCCACGCCGGTAACCACGTTCGCCATCGGGCCCATCGCCGAGCTGGTGTTCATCCCGTTCATGACCACCGGCGCCGGCGTCGACCTCATCGGCGGCTGGTTCGGCGTCGGCCCCGACCGAGGGATCGCCCTCCTCTTTACGCTCACCGGCATCATCGGCCTCATCGTGACCCTGATCGCCATGCGCACCAAGTACTACCGGCTGCTGTCCGAGAGGTATCAGGAGGGGTAGGGCCGGCGGCAGCGAGCATGTGGACGGCCGGAGGGGATGTAGAGCAGCGGTATCAGGTTGCAGGTTCCAGGTTACAGGCCCCGGTGACGCCACACGCTCAAGCCTGTAACCTGAAACCTGCAACCTGCAACTCCATAGCTGCTTGGATGTTGACAATGCACCCCTGCGGCGCTATAATTGAGTGAGCGCTCAAGTATACGAGGTGGGGTCTCATGGTTGCGAAGAACGGGAGTGGAGGGCGGCCGCCGGCGGCTCAACACGGCATCCTGTCGCAGGACGTCGCGGACGAGTTGGCCGGCGTGTTTCGTGCCCTGGCCGATGCCACGCGCGTGCGCATCGTGTCCGCGCTGGCGGAGGGAGAACTCCCCGTGAGCGAGTTGGCCGAGGCGTTGGGGATGACCCTTTCGGCCGTGTCGCACCAACTGAGCCTGCTGCGCGACCTGCGCGTGGTGCGGGCGCGCCGCGAGGGGCGGCGCGTGTTCTACTGCCTCGATGACGAGCACGTCTACTCATTGTATCGCCGGGCCCTGGAGCACGTCTCCCATGGCCAAGCCCGAGCCGGTTCGGCTCATAGCATCAACGGGTGTCGCGATGGAAACGAACGATAACAAACAAACAACCATACGTCTCGCCGTGCAGGGGCTGGACTGCCCCGATTGCGCCGCCAGCCTCGAGCGGGCGGTGCAGGGGCTTCCCGGAGTGCTCACCGCGCAGCTCGTGTTCACCACCTCCCGCCTGTCGCTGACGGCCGAGTCGGAGGAGGTGCTCCCCGAGGTGGTGGAGCTGGCAGGGGCCATGGGGTACGAGGTGGCGCCGGAGGGGATGCCGCCGGTGCCGGCCCACCAGGGGTGGTGGGCATGGGTGGTGCGGCGGCGGCGCGAGCTTGCCACCTGGGTGGGCGGCGGCCTGCTGCTGCTCGCCTTTGCCCTCAGCCTGCTGGGCCTGCCGGAGGTGGTGTCGAACGCGCTCTATGCCGCATCGATCGTCATAGGCGGCGTCTATGTGGCGCGCGCCGGGTGGGTGGGCATTCGCACGACCCACGCGCCCGATATGAACGCCCTCATGGCGGTGGCGGCGGTGGGCGCCATGATCGTCGGCGAGTTCGCCGAGGGCGCGCTGACCGTGTTCCTCTTTTCCCTGGGTGAGCTGCTGGAGAGCTATTCCATGGATCGGGCGCGGAACGCCATCCGCACGCTGATGAACCTCACCCCCGAGGAGGCGACGCTGCTCTCGGACGGCGAGGAGCGACGCGTGCACGTCTCGGCCCTGGCGCCGGGCGATCGCGTCGTGGTGCGGCCGGGCGAGCGCATCCCCATGGACGGCGGCGTCCTGGAGGGCAGTTCCGCCGTGAACCAGGCGCCCATTACCGGCGAATCGATGCCGGTGGAAAAGGGCGTCGGCGACGAGGTCTTTGCCGGCACCATCAATGGCAACGGCGTGCTCGTCATGGAGGTGACGCGCCGTGCCGATGACACCACGTTGGCGCGCATCCTGCGCCTCGTGGAGGAGGCCCAGTCGCAGCGCGCGCCGGCGCAGCGCTTTGTCGACCGCTTTGCGCGAGTGTACACGCCCGCCGTCATTGGCCTGGCGGCGCTCATTGCCGTCGTGCCGCCCCTGCTCGGTTTTGGCGCCCTGAGCACCTGGTTCTACCGCGCGCTGGTGCTGCTGGTCATCGCCTGTCCCTGTGCGCTGGTCATCTCGACGCCGGTAACCATCGTCAGCGCGTTGGCCCGCGCCGCCCGTTCGGGGGTGCTCATCAAGGGCGGGCGCTACCTCGAGGCGATGGCGTCGTTGCGCGCCGTGGCGTTCGACAAGACGGGCACGCTGACGGTGGGCGAGCCCCACGTGGTGAACGCGGGGTGCGAGCTGCTGCCCGAGGGGGGGCGCTGCGAGAACTGCGGCGACCTCCTGGCCAAGGCCGCCGCCATCGAGGGGCGCTCGGAGCATGCCCTGGCGCGCGCCGTCACGCGCTACGCCGAGAGCGAGGGGGTCAGCGAGCGTTACGCCGCCGCCGAGGGCGTGCAAGCCCTGACGGGTCTGGGTATCGAGGGGCTCGTCTCGGGGCACATGGTCTCGGTGGGTAGCGTGGCGCTGTGTCGCCGCAACAACGGCCACAACGGTGGCCACAACGGTGGCGGCGACAGCGAGGACGACTTGTGCCGCATCGCCACCGAGGAGGAGCGCAAGGGGTACACGGTGCTGGTGATCGAGGACGCTTGCTGCGGGTCGCGCTGCTTCCTGTCCGTCTCGGACGCGCTGCGCGACGGCGTGGCGGACGTCATCCGCGGCATGCGCCGTGATGGAATCGAGCATACGGTGATGCTCACCGGCGACAACCCCCACATCGCGCGCACCATCGCGGCGGAGGCGGGCGTCGACGATGCCAAGGCGGGGTTGCTGCCCGACGACAAGGTGACGGCCGTGCGCGACCTGATGGCGCGCTACGGGCAGGTCGCCATGGTGGGCGACGGCGTGAACGACGCGCCGGCGCTGGCCACCGCCACCGTGGGGATCGCCATGGGCGCCGCCGGCACCGACACGGCGCTGGAGACGGCGGACGTGGCCCTCATGTCGGACGACCTGGCCAAGCTGCCGTTCGCCATCCGTCTCAGCCGGCGCGCGCTGAACACGGTGCGGGCGAACATCGCCTTTGCCCTCATCTTCAAGGCGGCGTTCCTGGCGCTGGCCGTGGCGGGGGTGGCGAACCTCTGGATGGCCGTCCTCGCCGACACCGGCGCCTCTCTCCTGGTAGCCCTCAACGGCCTCCGCCTCCTCCGCATGCGGGAGAGTCAACCACGGAGGCACGGAGGGCACTAGGGGAGACCTTCACAGAAACCGGGTGGCTACTGGTTACAGGTGACAGGTGGCAGGTTACAGGCTCAAGTGTGCTCACTCGCTCAAGCCTGTAACCTGCCACCTGGAACCTGCTACAGCCCCTCGATTCGGCTCGTAACCCGCAACCCACAACCCGCCCAGCTACGTCCGCACATCCATCCCAAAGTACGTATAGGCCGACGTCACGACGGTGCCGAGCCATACCCAGGCGGCGTTGGACACCAGTTCGGGGACCACGGGGCGGGTGACGGCCAGGAGAAAGGCGCCTACGCCCACGACAAAGTAGACGCCGAAATACAACATCCCCACCCACAGCGCATAGCCCGGCGTCTGCGCCGGCGGCGGGTCGGCCGGCGCCGGCACATCGGAGAGGATCGTAGCGCCCACCCGCACGCGGACGCCGGTCATGGCGGCCACGCCCAGGAACTTGCTGCGGAAGCGGCTGGGCGGCTTGAGACTGTACCAGCCCGTGGGGGCGGCGCTCATGCCGATGGGGTGTTGGGCGATGATGGGCGCCGCGGAGGGGCGGCGGCCGCGCGCGAACCCTGCCGCCACCACCGAGCCCACCAGCCCGCTGAGGATGCTGGCCATGCGTAGCGTCGCCTCAGAGAAGGCGGGGTCCCCCTCGATGGCCGTGCGGACGATGGCGCTCCCCAGCACCACGGCATAGAGAATGGCAGCCAGCACCGTCACGATGGCGCCCGAGATCCGCTGCAGCCACTCGGGGAGCGCGCCGCTGGGTATGTTGTCGTCCATGTTGGCCCCTCTTGCTGCGAACGGACGTCAGTCGTCCACAAGGTCACGCGTGCACAAGCGAAACCGATGGAACGCAGATTCCGCTGGTCTAGCGCTGATTTCCGCAGGCTGGACGCGGACGGTTGGCACACGCGTGATGCCGTCTTGATCTCGGCGGAATGCGATGGCCAACCATCTGCTGTCTGCGGAAACCAGCGCCCCATCCGCGTAAATCAGCGTACTATTGTCAACCGCGGTGGGAGAGTCATTCTGCTACCACCACCCGATGGTAGCGCTTTTTGCCTGCTCGAAGGACGAGGGCGCCGTCCTGGAGGGCGTCGGCGGTGACCACGGCGTCGGGCGAATCCACCGGCTCGCCGTTGAGATACGCCCCGCCCTGCTGGATCAGCCGGCGCGCCTCGCTGCGCGAGTTCGCCAGCCCGACCTCGGCGAACAGCTCCACGGCGGGTATGCCCGCCTGGAGACGCGACGCCTCAACCTCGGAGGTGGGCATCACCTCGCTGGCCTCCCCGGCGCCAAAGAGGCTGCGGCTGGCCTCGCGGGCCTTGTCCGCTTCCTCCGCGCCGTGGGTCAGGCGCGTCACCTCGTAGGCCAGCACCTCCTTGGCCTGCCGGATCTCGGCGCCCTGCAGCCGCCCCAGGCGCTCGATCTCTTCGAGGGGGAGGAAGGTGTATATCCTCAAGAATCGCTCGACGTCGGCGTCCTCGGTGTTGATCCAGAACTGGTAAAAGTCGTACGGCGAGAGCATCTCGGCGTCCAGCCACACGGCGCCCTGGGCGCTCTTGCCCATCTTGGCGCCGGAGGAGGTGGTGAGTAGGGGGAAGGTGAGGGCGAACGCCTCGCCGCCCTCCACGCGCCGGATCAACTCTACCCCCGCCAGGATGTTACCCCACTGGTCGTTGCCACCCATCTGCAGGACGCAGCCATGCTCGCGGTACAAGTGCAGAAAATCGTACGCCTGCAAGAGCTGGTAGTTGAACTCGATAAAGCTGAGCCCCGCCTCGAGGCGCGTGCGGTACGCCTCTGCGGCGAGCATGCGGTTCACGGAAAAGTGTCGCCCGATGTCGCGCAGGAAGGCGATATAGTTCAACTCGAGGAGCCAGTCGGCGTTGTTGACCATCAAGCCGCGCCCCTCGCTGAGGTCGACGTAACGGCCGATCTGCCCCCGCAACGCCTGGAGGTTGCGCTGGATCTGCTCGGGCGCCAGCAACTGGCGCATCTCGGTCTTGCCGGAAGGGTCCCCGATCATCCCCGTGCCGCCGCCCATCAGGGCGATGGGGCGATGGCCACAGCGCTGCATGTGGGCCATGGCCATGATGGTGAGGAGGTTCCCCACGTGAAAGCTCGTCGCGGTCGGGTCATAGCCGATGTAAAAGGTGGTCGGGCGCGACAACGTGGCGCGTAGGCCCTCTTCGTCCGAGACCTGCTCCACGAAACCCCGCGCCTTGAGAATATCGTAGGCGTTATCCATACAACCCCTCAACGGTGCTGTCCGCCCGAGAGGCTGACTTGACGCCGCCCCGGGCTCTGCATAGGATGGCTGAAGCAACTCATGGTATCTGGCGGCCCGGCCGCTGTCAAGTCGGCGGGGGGTGCCGCCGCGGCTCGAAAGAGGCCTCAAATAGGTCTCAGGTTCCGGGTGACAAGTTACAGGCTTTAGCGGGTGAACACCCTGAAGATTGCGGCTTGTCCCCTGGAACCTGTAACGCGTCCCCTTTGGCGTGAAAGGCGTGCGTTAGTGCCCGATCCCCTCGATACGAGTATCGCCCTGATGGCCGCCATCTCGGCGGCGGCCGGCCTGGTGGCCGGCATCACCGGCTTTGGCTCCGGCCTGGTCCTCATGGGCGTGCTGGTAGCCATCATCCCCGTGCAAGACGCCGCCGTCATCGCGGCCATCACCGCGCTGGTGTGCTCCCTCCTGAACCTCTGGACGGTGCGCGTCAGCATGCCCTGGCGCGAGACCTGGCCGATGTTCGCCATCTCGATCCCCGCCGTGGCAGCGGGCATCTATCTGCTGGCCAACCTCAGCCCTGACGCCTTGCGCGTCCTGGTGGCGGTGATGATCCTCTCGGGGTGCGCCGTGACCCTCTGGACGCCGCCGCAGGGGCTCATCGGCGCCGGGTTGGGGTGGTCGCTGGCGGCCGGCGCGCTGGGCGGACTGACCGGCGGCGCCACCAGCACGGGCGGGCCGCCTGTGGTGCTCTATACCCTGCTGCGCGGCTGGGACAAGGCGGTCGCCAAGGCGGTGATGTCGGCGTTCTTTGTTGTCATGGGGTTCTGGCGGCTCGCGCTGCTCATCGCGTCGGGCCTCGCCACGCCCAATAGCCTGCGACTGGGGGTGGTCCTGTTGGCGCCCACCCTCATCGCCCTCTATGCGGGGATGTGGATCTTTCGGCGGTTGAGCACCCAGGTATTTCGCTATGCGGCGATGGCGCTGCTCGGCATCATGGCGGCCAACCTTCTCATCAACTGAGCAGCCGTTTCGCGCGGCCCGGGCCACGAGACCGAGGGGGGCTGGTGGCCCGCTTCTATGTCCGGCGCCCGGCAGGTCGGCGCGAACCAGATTCCAGCCATCGATTGCGGAGGCTTTACGTGACGACGTTCGCTACCATCTTTATGAACAACATCCTGCCCGCGTTCCTCGTGATGGCGGCGGGTGTCATCCTCGATAGGTGCCTGCACGTCGACAAGCGCACCCTCTCGCGGACGGCGATCTATGTGCTCACCCCGTGCCTCGTGTTCTCCTCCATCGTCCAGTCCACCGTCGACCCCGGGCAGTTCGGGAGCATGATCGTGTTCGTGCTGGTGCTCACCGGGCTCCTGGTCGTGTTGGCGTTGGGCGTCGCCAAGGTGCTGGGATGGTCGCGGACCATGAGCGATGCCCTGGTCCTGAGCACGGCGTTCCTCAACGCGGGCAACTATGGGCTGCCGATCATCCTCTTCTCGTTCGGCGAGGAGGGGCTGGCGCTGGCCACGGTGCTGTTCGTCGGCTCGAACTTTTCGTGCAACTCGCTGGCGGCCTTTTTCGCGGCGCGGAGCAACGGCGGCGGACGCAAGGCGCTGCTGAGCGTGCTACGTCTGCCCGCGCCGTACGCCTTTGCCCTGGCCATGGGGCTGCGCCTGCTTCAGCTGCAGGTGCCGGGCCCGATCCTACAGCCGGTAGCGCTCATCGGACGCGCCACGGTGCCCGTCCTGCTGATGATGCTGGGACTGCAGCTCTCGCAGACGCGGGTCACCCGCCGCGTCGGCCAGGTGGCGGTGGGGGTCGTACTTCGCCTCGTGGTGGGGGCGGTGGTGGGAGTTGGGCTGGCGCTCGCTATGGGGCTGGAGGGACTGGCGCGCAATGTGGCCATCACCGAGGCCGCCACGCCCACGGCGGTGAGTTCCGCGCTCATGGCCATCGAGTTCGAGTCAGACGCCGACTATGTCACGAGCGTGATCTTTTGCTCGACGCTGTTCAGCGCGGTGACGCTGACCATCCTGCTGTCGTTCCTTGCCTGATCCACTGCCTTGCCCCCGCGGGTGCGCTGCATCGGGACGGTTACAGGCTGCAGGTGTCAGGTTACAGGCACCTGCGAGGGCGTCGCCCGAGCCTGCAACCTGCAACCTGCAACCTGTCACCCTTGAATGGCGTCGCCTCAGTCCGGCTGGAACGTCTTGCCGAGGCCGGCCGGCGGAGTGCCCCGCAGCAGGCCGGTGATGGTGCGCCGGAGGCGCACAGGGAGCAGCGCCGGCAGGCGCTGCCGCGCCGCGCCCTCGGTGGCCTCCCCGCTCACCAGCACCAACGCCACGATCATCAGGGCAAAGGGCGCCGCCTGGAACACCTGCGTCGGCACGTGGGGCATGGTCGGCTGCAGGATGCTGCCCAGTGACTTCAGTGCGCCAAAGAGGTAGGCGCCGAGGGCCACGCGCAGCGGGCTCCAGCCGCCAAAGATGACGATGGCCAGGGCGATCCAGCCCATCCCCGACGTGTGGCCGTGGCTCCAGCCGATCTTGACGCTCAGGGAATAGGCGGCGCCCGCCAGTCCCACGAACGCCCCGCCGACGGCGGTGTAGACGTAGCGCAGGCGGTTGGCGTCGATCCCCCGGGCGTAGGCCGCCTCGGGCCGCTCGCCTACGGCGCGCAGCTGTAGCCCAGGCCGGGAGTGGGCCAGAAACCACCACGCGGCCACGATCACCACATAGCTGAGATAGACCATGGAGTTGTGGTTGAACAAGATGCGCCCGATGACGGGGATGTTCACCAGCCCCGGGATGGGCCAGTGCGGCACGGTGGGGCCGGGGATGCGCACGAACGACATGCCGAGGAAAGAGCTGAGGTCGGCGCACAACAGGGTGAGCACAAAGCCCACCGCCACCTGGTTCTGCCCCAGCGCGATGCTGCCGTACGCCACGATGAGGGCCACCAGCGCCCCGACGGCCATGGCCGCCGCGACCCCCGCTAGGAGGCTCCCCGAGACGAACGCCACGGCAAAGCCCGCCATGGCCGCCAGCAGGATGGAGCCGTCGAGGGACAGGTTCACCACTCCGACGCGCTCGGTGAGCACCTCGCCGATGCCGGCGAACACCAGCGGCGACGAGGCCGCCACGAGCGATCCGATGGTGTCGATAACCAGGGGGCTGAGCACGGTCATTCCCTCCTGCGCTCGAGGCGGCGGCCGAGCCCGTTCACCAGCAGGAAGAACAGCACCAGGCTTGCCTGCAGCACACCGCCCAACGACGAGTCGACCTGCATGCGCAGCTCGAGCCGGGGGCTTCCCACCTGCACGACGGAGAAAAAGAAGACCACCAGCGGCACCCAGGCGGCCCGCAGCCCCGACAGGAGCACCACCAGCTGCGAAAGGTAGCCATAGCCGCCCGAGATCCCCGGGATGAGGCGGTGGTAGACGGCCGTCGCCTGCACGGCGCCCGCCAGCCCCGCGAGACCCCCACAGACGGCAAAGGCCACCAGCACGTGCAGTCGGTCGTCGATGCCCATGCGGCGGGCGGCCTGCCCGTTCAGCCCGATCGCCTTGAGCGTCAGGCCCCAGCGCGTGTCGCGCAGCATGACGTATACCGCCGCGATGGCGACGACGGCCAGGAAGATCAGAAACTGCCTCATCACAGTCATTATGTCACTTCCGGCCGCCGTACCATGGGTCAGTTCTCACGCCCTCAGGCTGGGCTGGGAGGCGCGAGAGCGCGGCCGGGACCGGAACCCGGCGTGGGAAATCGAGGGAGTGCCCGACGAACTGGTGTCCGAGTTCTCCACCCGCTCCCGGCACATCGAGGCCGAGAAGGATCGCCTCATCACCGAGTACGCCGCCAAACACGGCCGTCAGCCCTCGGCCCGGACGGTGCTGAAACTGCGCGCGCAGGCCACGCTCACCACCAGGCCGGAGAAACAGGTCAGGTCGCTGGCCGACCTCACTGCCGAGTGGCGGCAGCGCGCGGCTCGCGTGCTCGGGAGGGACGCGACCGAGTGGGCGCGCGCCCTCACCAGCGGCGCCGAGGTTCGCCGGGTGCTGCGCGCCGATGACGTGCCGCTCGACGTCGTGCGTGAGGTCGGACAGAGCACGATGGAGGCGGTCGGTGAGAAGCGTTCGACCTGGACGCGATGGAATCTGCACGCCGAAGCCTCCCGGCAGTTGATGGGCTGGCGGTTCGCCAGCATCGAGGACCGCGAGGCGATCACCGGATTGGTCGTGGACGCCGCCGAGCGCGCGTCTTTGCGGCTGACCCCGCCCGAGCTGGCAACCAGCCCGCTCGAGTTCCGCCGCCCGGACGGGACCACCCGGTTCCGTCCCCGGCACTCGACCCTGTTCTCGTCCGAGGTGCTGCTGGCCGCCGAAGACCGCCTCCTAGCCCGCGCCGACGCGACGACT
>ENA-UOUL01005544-UOUL01005544.1-bioreactor-metagenome-genome-assembly--contig:-NODE-5544-length-10854-cov-3.862671_pt1 | contig 10854 bp, 15 predicted proteins | sample MGYA00249838_ERZ747220 | MGnify/ENA primary metagenome ERZ747220 (study PRJEB28778, sample SAMN05720191) | bioreactor metagenome | isolation source: Anaerobic biogas reactor | place: USA:Washington...
GAGTCGTCGCGGGTCGAGAAGTCCTGCGACCAGGAGGGGATGCTGGCGCCGGCGCTGATGGAGCCGCCATCCCCTAGGGTGCGCGCCGGTGAAGCGGCCCGAGGTCACCTCCCGCCAGCGGGGAGGCGGAGGATCGGCGGAACAACCGCCGGCAAGGACCGTGATGACGAGCGCCGGCAGCATGGCACGTGCCGGGACGAGCCCGCCTCTGTGGTGGCGCATGCGACCTCCCCCTCGCTCGCGACAAGGTGGCCCTGACGCACCGCGTGCAGCCTGCGCGGGCTGCGGTCCGAAGCTACTCCAGAGACCGTGCGGCGCATCATCGTGAGCGCAGGCCGCTCAGCGAAGGATCAGGATGAGGACCGCAGTGACGGCGACGGCGCCCGCCAACCACCCCAGCGCCCAGACCCAGGGGCGCCTGCGACGCCGCGAACCCTCGTTCGCGGCGCCGAACACGGACGCCGACAGATACGGCTGGCAGCGGCCCCCGCCGAGAAACGCTGACTGGGCCTCGCGCGACTCCGTCCCCGCCTCATTCGGCTCTTTGTGTTTGGGCTCCGAAGCCGTCATCGCGCCCTCCTATCGTCCGCGTTCTTTTATGTGTACCCCGGCGAAGCAACCTGCAGCGCAGAGGCCCACTGGCAGACCTGCCTGCCGGCGACCGGGCTGATGCCCTTGTTCGGCCCGCGACTGCAGACTCACTCCAGTAGTCCCGCAAGTCGCTGCCCGAACAGCGTCGCACTCTTTGGCCCGTTCGCGGTGACGACGTTCCCATCGACCGTGACTCCGGGGCCCGTGTAGGCGGCGCCGGCCATTTCGATGGTTCGCGCTTCGGTGCCGGCCACTGTCGCCTTGCGACCCCGGAGCACACCCGCGTTGCCGAGGATGACCGGAGCCAGGCAGATGGCGCCGAGCACCTTGTTGCCGTCCGCCGCTTCACGGGCGAGCCGGAGCGCGTCTTCGTCGCGCCACAGGAGCTTCGAGCCGCCGCCGCCCACGAACACGATCGCTTCGTAGTCTGCGGCCCGCTGAGCGTCGAGCGGCACCTCCGCGTACACATGTCCGCCGCGCGACCCCGGGCATCTGCCGACGTGCGTGCTCGCGACGACGACATGGTGCCCGCCGGCCTGCAACGCCGCCCGGGTGTCGAAGAGCTCCTCATCCCGGAAGCGCTCGGGTGGTACGACCATCAGGACTCTGGCCACGGAACCTCCCCCCGCATCGCGACAGCTGGGCCGCGTGGAACGTGCTCGCGCTTCAGCTGCACTCCAACTGCTTCCCAGTCTGGCCGACGGCTCCTGTGCGCTCGGTGTTGCTTTGAGACAGGTGACACGCTTGTCAGGGGCTCAGCCTTCATCGTCGAGCCCACCTCGAAGCTCACTACGGTAGACGTCGGTGGAGCAGTCGAGGCGGCTCCGTGAAGGATCGTGGTCAGAGCGGAGGCAATCACCCAGGACCGCTTCCCCCCGCCCATAGGCGTCGATCGCCCCGGGTCCCGGAAAGCCGTACATGATCGGAGCCTCCCGCGACGAGCCGCATGCGGGACAACGGACAGGCTTCCTGCTTGCGAAGCACGGCGCTTCCGGGTTCACGGCGGCCCTTCGTCGATGGCATCGCAGCGCGGTCGTCCTTCACGCAGCGCCGACGGGGCCGGCTTCGGCGTACTCGTGGGGCGTCATGTAGCCGAGCGAGCTGTGCGGGTGTTCAGCAAGGTACTCGACGCGGAAGCGTTCGAGGAGCATGCGGGCGTGGGCGAGGCTCTACGGGGAGACACTGACGCCGGCGCCGGGATCGGGGGGCATCCCGCATCATCTCACCCCCCATGCCGGTTCCGTCCAACGCTCCGCTCCGGCGGCCGGCCGTGCAGCGGACCGTCCGCTGCACCCGAGCGCCATGTGGCCTCTTGCTGCCACAGTCCAGGATAGCTGACCACGAAGCCAGAGCGGTTCACCTTGAGAGTCCGCACGAAGCGTCCATCGCTTGACTCGTAGCGGTATTCGCCCTCGCCTTCGCGTCGATAGCGCTGTGGCAAGAGCTCGAACACAAGCGACGGGAAGGGGAGCCAGGCGGCGTTCACCTCCGCCTCCTCCCCGACAGCCAGTGACAGCCGCCGAATTGGCAGGAGGTTCGTAGACGGGCTGAAACCCAGGTCAATGTCGGTACAACCGGCGACGGCCGCGCAGTCCTCGTCGTTCAGGCGCCAGCGCCGCTTCTCGTCCACCACCACACCGAGATGGATCTCCCGATCCCCGATCGACCCACCGATGTCGGCCCGCCTCGTCAGCCAGTCAAGACCGGCGACCACGAGGTAATCCAGCTTGCAAGGCCGCCCAGAGTGCGAGAACACGGCTGTCCCGCTCAACTCCCACCCATCCTCAAGCCGGATGAGCCTGCCAATCTCGTGGCCCGGAACGTCGAGCCTGCGCCAGAGGATCGATTCACTCATTGCTCATCCACCGGGCTGTTCACCGGCGACATGACGCACCGCGCGTAACCTGCGGCCCGCCAGGCGTGTCTGGTCGACGCGCTTGTTGAACGGACAGCTCTCTGATCACCGGTTGCGGGTGAGTCGACGGTGGCGAGCCCTGTCAGATAGTCCTGCGTGCCCGCCGGCCGCACCACCGACCACGTGCGGCCGCCATCGCCGGTGGTGAGGAGCGCCTCGTGGCCGATGAGCGCCCAGCCGTGCTCGGCGTCGCTGAACGAGACCCGCCGCAGTTGATGGTCGCCGCCCGCGTTCCGGGCCTGCCAGGTCGTCCCGCCGTCCGTGGTGGCGACGACCGTACCGCCGTAGCCGACCGCCCAGCCGTGTCGGGCGTCGGGGAAGGAGACCGCGAGAAGGCCCTTCGACGTGACCGACGCCTTGGGAGTCCAGTGTCGGCCGCCGTCGGTGCTCGCGAGCAGCGAGGCCTGCTCATGGGCGACGCCGCGGCGCACCGCCCATCCGTGGTCTGCCTCGCCGAACACGATTGCCCAGAGGTCACCGGCAATGATGTCCCCGTCGGGTCGGCGGCTGCGCTCCTGCCAAGTCGCGCCGCCGTCGACGCTGCCGATGATGAGGTCGGACGCACCGCAGACCCATACGTGGGCACCCGCGCAGGCCCGCGGCGTGGGGCCTGAGACAAGGCCACCGCTGTGATCACCGAGGTCGACGTTGCAGCCGGCGAGGGTGATTGCGACGAGCATTGCGAGAACGACGACCCTGACACACCTACGTAAGCTCACCCTCGCCCCTGTTCCGCCCGACATCAGTGGGATGAGCCGCGAGCGACGTGAGTCGGCTCGATCTCACTGTTGGACAGACAGCGCTACTCCGTGAAGTAGTCCGTGTCGATCCTCTTGACCTCGTAGCTCGCCGTCGGGCTGACGCCGAGGTTGTGGTCGATCATCAAATCCGCCAGTTGTGCACCGTCGATGAGCACGATCTTGTTGTCGATCTTCGAGACGTACTCGCGCGCCTCGTTGGAGAAGGAGGATGTGGTGATCATGATGCCCTTCTTCGCGCGCTGACCCTGAAGAGCACCGGCGAACTTCTGGACCTCCGGTCTGCCCACGCCCGCTTCCCATCGCTTGGCCTGTATGTAGATGATGTCGAGACCGAGACGGTCCTCTTTGATGATGCCGTCGATCCCCTCGTCACCGCTGCGCCCGACCGCGCGACCGGCATCCTGTCTGCTGCCGCCGTACCCCATCTTGAGCAGCAGTTCGACGACAAGCTTCTCGAACAGACTGGGCGAGGAAGCCTTGACCTGCTGGAGCACCTCGCCTGCGAGTGCATCCCGAAGTCGGCCGTAGGCTGACTCGAGAGACTCTTCCGGCGTGACCTCCTCGTCGGTGACGGCTTCTGAGGTCATGCTGCGGGAACCCGAGCGTGTCCCTTTGAGCGCCTGGAACTGGCGGAACTCCTCGAACTGCTTGAGGAACTTCACGTCGATACGGTCCGGACTCTGTGCAAGCACCTGCCGACCGCGTTCCGAGATCGCGTAGTGGCTCCGGCGGGTCTTCTCCAACAGTCCGGCCTTGGTGAGATAGGTGCGAGCCCAGCCAACACGATTGTCGAAAACCTCCTGTTGACCGCTCGGCAGAAGCTCCTTGCGCTGATCAGGCGTCAGCCTGAACACGTCCGCGAGGGCGTCGATCGTCTCGCGGAGCGAGTGCTCTTGACCGTCACCGGCATACTGCATCAGCGGCAGCATGATGGTCTGGTAGTCAGGAATCGCCACTCTGTTCCCCTTCCGTGCAGTCTGCCCACCGCGCCGCGCGTGAGCCGTGAATACGCCGGCCTTCCGCGAGGCCGGCGGCGAATCGGCGAGTCAGCTTGATCCGCCTGTTCGGCAAGACTCGCAATCGCTAGCCCTCCCAAACCTCCAACTCAAGGCCGGGCACGCGCGCGAACTCGCGCACGTTACCGGTGATCATCGTGAGCCCGTGCGCGATGCAGGTGGCGGCGAGCCAGAGATCGTGCGGGCCGATCAGCGTCCCAGCGCGGCTGAGTTCGGCCCAGAGCTGCGCGTGGGCGCGGGCACACGCGAGGTCGACGGCGAGCAGCGGGAAGCGCTCGAGGACGCCCTCGACGAACGCCGAGCGCCGGGCGCGCACGTCGGGCTGGATGGCGCGATACACGCCGTGGAGCAACTCGCTGGCGGTGATGACACTGAGGAAGGCCTCGTCCTCTCCGTGACGCTGAACGTGGCCCTCGAGCCCGAGGCGGCCGCGCTCCACCTCGATGAGGACGCTGGCGTCGATCAGGACTGCCATGCGTCCCGGGCCGCGCCGAGCTCATCGCGGGCGGCGTCAAGGTCCGCCGCCAGGTCGTCGGCCTCGGCCCCGGTGAGCCGCGGCAGCGAGGCGAGCAGTCCGGGCAGCTCGGAGAGACGAGTGCCGGTGGGCAGCGGACGCAGCTCGGCCAGCGGCTTCCTGCCGCGCAACAGGGTGAACGACTCGCGCCGGTAGGCGACGCGGTTGATGTACTCGGCGAAGTTGCGGGCGACTTGGGTCACGGTCACGTCGGACATGAGACGACTCCTCGACAGACATCTGAGAATCATATTACATGATTCCGGGCCCGCTGTCGCGGTACACTTTGGGCTCTGCCGAACGCACGCCGCCGATGACCGGCGGCCGACGGAGCATGGCAACCGAGGAATCCGCCAACGCGGCTTGCGGCTGCCCGGTCGATCGGCGGGTTGGGCTACAGCCGTCTCACGCCATCACGGACTGTGCCGAGATCTCAGACACCTTCGAGAGTGATGAGCATATCCAGATCGCTGGTGCACTCCTTCCGCAGAGTGATCAGCGGCTGGTATTCGGGCGCGTTGTACCAGCGGTCGAGGGAGTCCATGTCTGGGAACTCGATGATCACCACGCGCTCTGGCTTCCAGTGACCGCCCTCAGGGAACTTGTGGCTGCCGCCCTTGGTCAGGTAGCGCCCGCCGTACTTGGCGATCATCGGCCCTGCCTTGGTCCTGTATTCCTCGAACTTGGCCTCGTCGGTGATGATGTGTTCCACGATCAGATACGCGGGCATGAGTGTCCTCCCTGGCGATATTGTTCTGTAATCTGACGCTCGGCACCGGCCGCCGCGCGCAGCGCCGTCCGCTGCATGTTGTTGTCCGGTGGCTCATCGCTGGTTGCGACCTTGTCCGCCACCACAAGAATGAACGCGCCTGTGTGAACCCACCGCGGCCATAGGCGCTCCATGATCCGCGCGAGCCGCCCGCCCCCCGGAAGATGTATCGCCGTCTGGACTCGAAGAAGCCGCACAGGCAAACCTGTGAACAGGTCGGCCGCCTCTCTGGGTGTGTGCCAGCGGGCACCCCTGTAACCTCCGCGGCCGCCACGTCTCCCCTCCCGAAACCAAAGGAGGCTGTGACGATTCAGCAGGCCGATCGCGACCCGCCGACCCGCAACGCGGACCGTCTCGCGAACGGCAGCCCGTTCCTCCTCGATGAAACACAGTGCCGTGACCGACACGACGAGGTCGAAGCTTGCAGCTTCATACGGCAAGGCACGTGCGTCGGCGACCTCGTAGGACGTTCTGCCGGCACCTTGGCGACGCGCATACGTCACCCATTCCGGATTGACATCGACGCCGATGACCGGGCCTCCTGTCGCGGAAGCGAGGGCGCGCGTGAAGAAGCCCGTGCCACAGCCGACATCGAGAAGCGATTCCCCTGGACCCGGTTGCAGTCCTCCAAGGAGCAGCGCCGACTCGCGCTGCCCGATCCACCGACCCCGCGGCGTCTCATACCACCGGTCATAGGTCTCTGCGTCGGTCACGTTTCTGAGGCTATCTGACACCGCAGCTGCATGCGCTCGTCAGGCGTCGGGCCCACGATTGTGAAGTCGATATCGGATGAAGCGCTGGCCGGACAGCTCGACCTCACCGTCGAGGTGAAAGCCCAGACGAAGAATCGGACGCACCCGGGTCCGCGACGGCGGCAGCAGAATGGTGACCGATCTCAATCCCATCTCTCCGAACGCTCGGCGGATGATCTCATCGTAGATACCTTTCCCCGCTCCCCAGTGATGTGGATGAAGCACCAAAGCCAGGTCCGCATCGCCATTCTCCCACTGCAAGCCGCCCCAGCCCGCAAACTCCCCGTCAACGATGAACGCCCACGGGCCATAACCGTGCTCCTGCCACTGACGCTCTTTCTCCTGAACCCATTCTCTGCATTCGGCTTCACGGAAATCATCATCCGAAAGCGGCATGTGCCGACGAACGAGCGGGTGGGTGTGCAAAGCGATGATCTCCGCCACATCGATGTCGCTCAGGCGCCCAAACTGGATTCGCATGAGCCTCCTTAGGCGTAGGTCGGCGGTGCGGCCAACGCACCGCGGATAACCTGCGAGCGCGGCGACCACGCCCTTGCCGCGCCGCGTCGGCCAGCTAGCTCGATCCACTTGCCAGGTGTGCGCCTCATCGCGCCGCCGGTCACGGAACGACGATGATGCGCCGGTTGTGGGGACCCCAGCCGATGAGCCGGTAGGAGTCGCCGATCCTGCGATACGTGAAGTTGCCGCGGTTGTGCTTCTGACGCATGGAACGGCGACTCCACGGATTCGTCGGCCAGCGGTCGACATAGGGTGCGAGCAGAGCGCGGAACCGGCGGTTCGTCGTGAAGCGGGGCCAGCGGTCACCGTGGTCGACGCAGTAGGACTGCACTGCGATCTGCAGCGTGTGGATGTTCTTCACGGTCTGGGCGGCCTTCGGCCCAAGGACGGCGGATGCTCTCGCCGGAGAACCGGACACGCCCGGAGCGACCGCACAGGCCAGAACAACGGCGACCGCCGGCGCCATACGTCTCACGTACCTCACGACTCCCTCCTCCGCTCCGCCTTGCGCCACACCTGGCGTCTGGGGGCTGAGCTGCGCCCGGTGTGGCACGATCTTACTCCCCGTGGCGCGCCCGGGCGTCAGGTCGATGCGCCTGTCAGTCTACGTCTCCCATTTCCTGAAGCAGGACCACGCACTCGGCCCGCGGGACGGGTGCGTCGCGCCGCCCGATCGCGTAGACGGACTCATCATCGACCTGCGGGTACTCCAGCACGTGCCGATTGCGAAAGCCGCTGATGAGGCGCGCCTGCGAGATGCGCGCGGCCGGCCCGCAGTCGCGACGGGAGAGCACCGCGATCGCCTCGCCGATGACGGTGGACCCGCGCTCCACGGCCGAGCGGATCGGGCGGCGTTCACAGCCGGTGGCGAGGTCGACGCCGGGCAGCTCGCGGAGCTCGTCAATGAGGTCGAAGCAGGCGACCGCCTTCTCGTCGCCGTCCATAGGACCGAGTCCGACCACAGTCTGAGCTCACGCCCCTGCGCAAGCAGGCGAAGCCTCCTGTAGCAGGTCGGATGCAGCGACGGGTCAGTCGTCAGCTTCTGGCCCCCGTGACCCGCAGTAGCCAGCGCGTCAGCCACGGGGCTACGAGATTGATCCAGTAGAAGAACCGGAGCATGGAAGGATGGACGACGAGCTTCCTGGGCTTGGTCGCGACATCAGCGAGCACGGTCGCGCACTCTTCGACTGTCAGGATACGGATGATCGCTGCGATGCCTGGCATGCGCTCCGCGGCTCCGGGATTGTGATCGAAGTACTCCGAATCGATGCGGCCGAAGACGACGTGACAAGTCCTTACCCCTGAACCGGCAAGATCCTGGGACAACGCCTCGTGAAGCCCCCGAAGCGCGAACCTCGAAGCTGTGTAGCCCACCGCAGAAGGCCACGCCATGTAGCACGCGGGGGAATTCACATGGATGAGCGTACCGCTGCGACGGTCCAACATGTCGCTGAGGAACATCCGCGAGGCGTTCGCCGCGGCCAGGTACGGCGAGCCGATCATGAGCCGCAGCTCGTCCGGACTCGTGTCCTGGAGGCGCTTCCATTGCCCAAGCCCGGCGCAGTTGATCACAACGTCAGGGATGCCATGGCGCCGGCGGACGAACGCTTCAAGTTCTGCAACATCAGACGACAGCGTGGCGTCACAGGCTTTGTAGCTCGCGTTCGGCCCGATCGACTGTGCCAGGGAGGCCAGACGATCCTCGGAACGTGCAGACAGGACGACTGTCCATCCGCGGCGACTGAGTTCTTTGGCGGTGGCTGCTCCGACTCCACTTGATGCGCCCATTATCAGTGCGAGTTTCGAAATGATCCGTACCTCCTGGACGCAGGATTCGGACGCTCGACATTCTGCGCATGAGCCGCGGCCGATGCGCCCTCTGCATGATACGGCGCTCGCGCCGCCGGCTCCATGCGCTTGTTGGAGCCGCACGCCCCGAACGTCGCAGGGGAATGGGCTTGTGCCTGAGAGAGCTGGCCCTGGCCGTCGGAGAGGTCATGGAGCGCACATGCTGGGTGTTGTCGTCGCGCCCCGGCAATTCACCTCATCAGGAATCCCGACGCCTCAGATGGTCTTGTGTGTCTCTTCAGCAACGGCTCACATGTAGACACACGACGATCTTCGGCCAGCCTGGTGACTGTCGCGTATTACAGAACATAGTACTGGACGATCAGCTGCGGACGATCCGCTTTTGTCGCGTTCCCGCTGTACAAGATCAAATAGTTCGCGACCTTGTTGTTGTCATCATCCCACTTGAAGCGCAGACGTCCCTGCGTCAGTCCTTGCAAGTTCACAAAGTCCTTCACCCTGCTCAAATCCAGCGTGTACCACTTGTTGTTCCCGGTGTTCTTCTTCATCGCCGCCGTGGACCTGTCAGCTCGGGTTTGGAAATCAGGCTTCTGCAACCCAGTCGCGCCGAACGTCCCGTTCCTGATGTCCATGATGAAGCCCTTGAACTTGCTGACAGGGTTGCCGCCGCCAAGCACCCTCTGCCGCTTGACCTTGAGCGTGACCTTGGTGACGACGGCATCGTCAGGCAAGGCTGCCGTGTCAAATGACAAGATGGAGCGGTATTGCTTGTTCTTGGCGTCGTCGCCCAAACGAAGGAACTTCGAGCGCTTCTCTATCTGTCCGCCTTTGTTCGTGTTCTCGCCCGATTCCAACACCCAGCCGTCGTGGCCACCAATCGAGCGAAAGGTCGCGGTCTGGATAGGCGGCGTTTGTCCCGCATATCTCATCACCGTGACCTTGTTTTCAGCGGTGTAGTCTGAGAAGGCGACGTAGGGCGTGTCGCCGTGAACAGCAAGGAAGGAGGGACCTATAGTCGGGATGCCGGCAGGGAAACCCGGCGAGCCAACGTACTCCCAGGTGGTTCCCTTGAATTTCATCACAGAGATTCTTTGATCATGATCATTGTCGAGGAAGGCGAAATAGGGTGTGCCATTGCTGACCGCCAAAGAGAAAGTCGGCGACACGCGTTTGACGAAGCGCATCGCGCCGACGTATTGCCAGCCCATGTCCGTGAATTTCATCACCACGGCGTCATTGGTAGGCACCGGATACTGCACGCCGGGAATCGCGTATGCCACATAGGGCGTTCCGCTGTCGCTCTCTATGGCAATTTTGAGTTCCGCGCTCGGCTGTTCGGGCGCAAAATCTGGATCGCCGACAGTTTCCCAACCGCCGTTGAATCTCTGCACCACCGGTCCCCACAAAGGGAGATCCCAACTGTGATACGCAACATAAGGCGTTCCATTGTGCATGACAAGATTAGGCTGACTTCTTGGGAATGGATAAGAAAACCACGGCTGACCCAGATCTTCCCAGCTTCCGCCACTCAGATATTTCACCGAGACATAGTACTTCTGGTTGGCGAGATTTAGCCCCGAAAACGTCACATAAGGAACGCCGTTATAGACAGCCAAAGAGACGCCGGCGCTGACGCCATTGTGGTCTCCGGTCTTGCACCCCTCTCCACCATCGAAAAGGCCATCACCGATACCCGGAAGACTGGCATCTACACGGTGGTGGATATGCTCAACGTCGATGATCCAGCGGCCATCCACCTGGGTCAGCCGCACCTCGGGCTGGGTCGGCACGGTGTCCGGGTTCACCACCAGGCGATGCGTCCCCGCCTCGCGCGCACCGAAGCTGACCAGCAGCCAGCGGACCGAGCCATCGGGCCACTGCGCCAGCGGACGGCCGGCGGCCGGACGCCACTCCCCGCCGGGCGCGACGACAGCGAGTCGATCGCCGGGGCACATCATCCCACGTGGCAGCGGCACGCCCTGCGACACCGGCAGCCCGCAGGCGGCCGTATCCCCATAGGCGACGTTGATGACACAACCGGTTGAATCTTCATGCATAGCGTCAACTTCCTCGAACGCAAAATAAGGCACCACTATAGGGTTTCGATGTTCAGTAGGCAAGCGATGGCATGCTTGCGGGCATGCTTGCGACCGGATTTTTCATGACTTCGGCCCCTGAATGGCGTATCATTTCCAGCTTGTCTTGCCC
>ENA-UOUL01005545-UOUL01005545.1-bioreactor-metagenome-genome-assembly--contig:-NODE-5545-length-10851-cov-4.388992_pt1 | contig 10851 bp, 20 predicted proteins | sample MGYA00249838_ERZ747220 | MGnify/ENA primary metagenome ERZ747220 (study PRJEB28778, sample SAMN05720191) | bioreactor metagenome | isolation source: Anaerobic biogas reactor | place: USA:Washington...
ATGCATTCCTCGTGTGTTCCCCTGGTTGTGTCGCCGGCGAGGTGTGGGTGCACAACATCGAACGGCTTCAGCAAGATGCTTGAACTCTGAGAAGCATGGTATCAAAGGGGTCAGACGGATACCCGCGGCCATCTTCGCCGGCTGTGACTAGAGTGATGAAAGCGGTGCGCCGGGTTGACACGTCGCCGGAAGTGAAGCTTAGGTCAGCGCTCCACCGGGGAGGCTATAGGTTTCGAAAGGACATGGCTCTGGTTGTTGGCGGCCAGCGCTGCCGTCCCGATATCGTCTTCACACGACAGATGGTGGCGGTCTTCGTCGACGGATGCTTGTGGCACTCATGCCCCTACCACGGTCATCAGCCGAGGCTGAATACAGACTACTGGCAGCCCAAGCTACGGAGAACCCGCGAACGCGACAAGGCTGAGACTGAAGCGCTGAGGGCGAGCGGGTGGGAGGTGATACGCATCTGGGAGCATATGCCGATCGCCGAGGCATACGACTTGGTCACGGGGATTCTCAATCGTCGACTCAAAGGGACCAACAAGGCTCCACCATGACTGTAGATGGTCTACAGGGCATCATTCCTAGCTGCTCTGTAGGCTGAGGGCGCACGGGCAAGGCGGGCATGGTTCGCTGCAGAAAGAGGTACTTCGAGACGGTGGGTGTGCCGCTCGAGATACCGTTGAAGGCGGCCGAGGCCTGATGCGTGCGCCCTGGTGGCGGCACTGCGGCCTACTCTTGCGATCTGCGGCTACGACCGGAGACACCCTCGGCGGCACAACTGGCGGACGTACCCATGGTTGCGGCTGACTGCATTGCTGCGCCGTGTCAGCAGCAGCGGATCCTAGCTACTTGCCAGCTTGCTTTCGTTCCCCCAAGGCCTTCCTATCCTGGCCCGCAACTGGTTCAACCACAATCGCTTCAACTGCAAGGAAGTGGTTGACAGTGTAGACCTCAGCATATCGCTCGGGGGATCGTGAGTCTCCCCGAGCGCTGCTGTCCAGCAGATGCGGTCTGGTGAGCAAGGTGCTGTCCAATTGCGCTGTCTCGTAATTGGGGTTCACGTTGCCTCCTGCGGTCCGCGGTCTTCATAATATTCCCAGCACTTGCCGGTGCGAATCCTTGTTGCCTTGAGGTTCAAGTCAGGGGTCATTACGGCGTTTAGAAGGCCGCGCTCCCTGTACTCGCTTCTGCACCGTGCGCTTTCGATGGCCGCGAATAGTATCTCGTAGTCTACTGAGTCCTGCAGTATAACCTGGATTTGCGTGAGCACACTCTGATAGGCCTGTTGCATAACCTGAGGGGGCAAGTTCGCCGGAATCTGGGCCACCGCGACCCGTGAAAGCGCATCCCTGTGGGTTTGACTCTTCATGATCTCTGCAACTGGGTCAAATGGCGTCTCACTTGCCATCTCGGCTGCCAAGTCGGTCCATATCTCCCAGATTAGGCCATCGACACCGGCATCCTCCGCCTTGACGACGCTGAGTCCTATCTCCTCTGCTTCCTTCCGTCCGAGTGGGTAGCCGTGATGGTAGTAGGCGCTATTGAGCGACTCGGCGATGACCTTGGCTTGGTTCTTGTCGGCCATATGGAGGGTGAGGAGCTTTTCGGCCATGGAGATGGCAAGGTTGGTGCCCCGCTTTGCGATCCCCAGCGGGATGGCCCCCACGTCTTTCATTGCGGATTCGAACGCTTTGCCGAGGGGTTCTTGATCCGAGATCCCTACATCAGAACGTATGAACTCAAGGAAGTGTCTGACATCCTCGGAACCAAAGACGATCTCCTCGTCGGGCTGTCCTGCAGCGCCGCGTTTGACGTATCGAAGCTGTGGATCGACAGGACCCAGGTTGGCGAACGGATGCATCACGAGCTGGTCGGCTCCCAGGGCCAAGAGAGTAGCCGCGCTGAACGCGGAGAACGGAAGAAGCACCGCAAACTCCTTAACCTTCTCCCGGATCATGCTGACCAGTCGCCAGGATACAGTTGGGTCACCTCCGTCGCTGACTACGAGGAGATCAAGCGCCTCGGTGTTCGCGGGCAGACACAAGAGTTGCTTCGCGACGTGGGGGACCACGTCCGCGGCCATCTGCGCCTGGGCGCCCTGGCGAGAATTGGTGACGTAGACGAGGAGCGGTCGGCCCCGTTTCTTCTCTACTTCCTGGTAAAGCCCGCTTCTTTCGGTGAAAGCCAAGGCTGCTTGCCTCCCCACTGGCGGTGTCTATACGGATCGAACTTATCACATCACGGAACCATAGCGTTCATCTCCACCTTTGGTTGTACGAGGGTCACCGACTGTCCTAGGCTATCGTCGGCGCAGCGGTCGGCCGGGGTCTGACGAGCTGGTCGATACGAGACTCGCAGCCTGCGGCTCGGCACCACCGGTCACAATGGCACTAGGATTTGTTCCCTGGGGATCCCTACATCGCGGCCTCCCACCCGTCGGAGTTGTCGTAGACGTCGCCAGCGTCCACCACACGGACAGGATCATGGCGACCACGGCCGTGACCCTGTCCCGCGAGGGTACTCAACCGCCCGGGGTCCAGGGTATGTCGATCCTGTCGCGCAAGACGACTTGATTCATCTCGAGCTGCAAAGGAGGCCGAGTGACCACTCTGTTCGCGAAGGAGCAGACGTGCGCGGTATGCGGCACGACGAGCACCCATCACGTGCTCGGCTCCACGAACACCATGAGCCCTTCGGATCTCGATATGCGGCCCGCCCCCATGGCTCGGTGGACTCTGGGCGGGCACGTGCAGTGCTGTCTGCACTGTGGCTACTGCGCGTGGGACCTATGAGCTCACACGGGGGTATCTGTGCGCCTGCTTGATCCTTTCGGTCAAGGGTAGCGATGCCGAAGCCGGCCAGGCCGCCCTCATGGGAGTGTGGGCTGCCGATGACGTCGCCGGCCGGCAAGGCGCGGAGGACGGGGGGCCACGGAGCGGCCCGGTGAGGGCGAAGCGGTGGAGGCCGCCCGGGAGGCAGCGACGCGCTGCCGCAGACTCGCTGTCGCCTACCTCGAGGCCGACCGAAAGCGCGGCCCCACCTTCGCCGCCGACGAGGCCACCGCCGGCGCGTTGCTCGCCGCTCTTCACCGCCGAATGGGCGACTTCGATGCCGCGCACGTGCAGGCGTGGCGCGCGGGCCGGAGGGGCTACTGCTGGAGGTGCTTCGCAGCCCGCACCCCGGCGTCACGGCTTGTTCGTCGTATGTCGCGGCGAAGGCAGCCAGGCTCAAACCAAAGCATGAGACGAGGCGGGATCGGTCTCTGCAACACTTCCTACGTGTGTCTTGGGTGTCCGAAGCTTATCAAGAGTGATAACGTAGGCGTGAAGTGGAGTGACGACTGGGCGAGAAACGAGTCAGAGGCTTTGTCTTTCGTAGCTACGTGGGAGACCACCCGCCAATGCATGTTCATGTGTTTCGCAAGGGTCAAGAGCTTGGACGCTGGGACATCGAGCACCAGCGCGCGATGGACGAACTCGTTGTCACCAACAGGCTCGCGCAGGCGCTGAAAGAGGCCGGATACATGTTCCGCGAGGAGGAGTGATGGGCACGCTGTCAGAAACGCGACTGTCAGCCGTGGCCTACGTCGCTGCGCTGGCAGCTCTAGTTGTGAGGTTTGTTGACGGACATGTCTACGCAGTGGCGCTGACTGATCTAGAGGGCGTGGATTCCAGCCCCGTCGAGCGAGTGTCTCTCGGGTCCGACGGATACGCCGCGCTGATCGAACAACGCTCAGGCAACCGTATCGAGGTCCCCTGGGACGTGGTGCTCCATCACGCCGAACCTGATTACGCCTTCTACCGCCGGCCGGGACCAGCCGAGAGCACGGGCGCGGCGATAGGCGAGCGCATCCGCGCAGAGCGCCTAAAGCGGTCATGGACCTTGGACAGGATGAGCAAGCTCACGGGCCTGAAGGTCCCCAACTTGTCGCGGCTTGAGAGCGGCAGGCACCTACCATCATTGGAGACCTTGGAGAAGGTTGCCGACGCCTTCGGTGTGCCCGTGGCTGCCCTTGTGGCCGCCCAACGGCCTGCCGCAGTCTCAAGCTAGGTTAGGACGCCCCATGGAGGGCGTGGAGCCGGCGGTGGGCCTAGCGCTTGTCTGCGATACCGCACTTGGCCGGATCTCCACCGCGGGCACTCATCGATATCCTCGCCAAGCTCCACCCTTGGTCCGATGGCGCCTTCGCAATCTCATGGCAGCATGGGCGTCGCGAGGGTTCCAGGATCCGGATGGAATAGAAAATGAACATTTTCCATACTATAATTGGGGCGAACGGAGAAGCATTCCATTTCGAGTTCGATCAGGCCAAGAGCGCGGCCAACAAGCTCAAACACGGTATCGACTTCGTGGAGGTGCAGAGGCTGTGGCTCGACACGGCGCTTGTGGAGATCCCCGCTCGCAGTGACGATGAGGCGCGGTGGTTGGTGGTCGGGATGATCGATGGGAAGCATTGGTCGGCAGTCACCACCTATCGTGGGGGAAGGGTCCGACCGATATCCGCACGCCGTTCTCGCAAGGAGGAGGTGGCACTCTATGAAGGCCGGTGAGTTCGACAAGCGCTTCGATCAGGGGCAGGACGTGACCGATGTCCTCGACGTCGCCGCCGCCAGGCGTCCCCTACAGAACATGCGGCGCGTCAATGTGGACTTTCCTTCCTGGATGGTGGAATCCCTCGATCGCGAAGCAGACCGGCTGGGAGTCACGAGGCAATCGCTGATCAAGATATGGATCGCCGAGCGGCTTGAACAGCTGGCTTCGTAAGCTGGCGGTGCGGGTCATGGGCGACGAAGCTCGCAGCATAGTGAGGGTCGCGGTCAGGAGGGCTACCTTCTGGTGGTCCGTGTTCTTCGGAACCCTGGCTGCGTTCTTCTTCTCCCCAGGACAGACGCCCAGGCGGGTGTGAGACTCGCCGCCGGCGATGCGGCGCCAACCGGTCAAGACAGCACCAGGATTTGCCCCCTGGGCTCGCCGAGCCGCCCAGGATCAGAGTCAGAAGGCTTCCGATTGCTGGCTTCGCATGCCCCCCGGGTTTACCCGCCGCCGTCACCTCCTGAGGATCACGCATTGGACACCTATCCGCGCAAGATCATCGGAGGGAGTTCCTCAAGAGCCGCGCTCTGGCGGTGGCGGGCGGCTGCGGCTTGTTCCGCCAAGCTCCATCCTTGGTCTGATGCCTCCTCAGCCGCGAGGTCTGAACCGCACCGGGTTTGTCGGAGGGTCCAAATCTCGAGAGGGTTGGAGCATGAACTGACAGCCCCGCGGCGCTCCGGGCCAGCCTGCCTCTCCTCAAGTCGCTCGCTTCACTCGTCGATACCGACTTCAGATGGAGTGCAAGCGAACGGGGGGAGACATGGCTGAGGAATCGAGGGAAGTCCTCCTGAACGGTGGAAGCGATGTCGGCATCACGCTTGTGTCGGGTGCCGATGAGTTTCTACGAAAGGTGCTGGGGGATGCTCCCGCCAAGACGGGAGTCGTTGTTCTTCGCGTGGTGAAGAACGCCGCGGGGAAGCCGTTCATCGCGGTCCTATTGGGAGGCAAGCATGTCGGGTTTCTCCCTCGCACTGAAGCCGAGGGCCTGCTCCCGACCCTAGGCGGATTCACACAGCGGGGTGCGGTCGCGCAGGCCAAGGGAAGGGTGAGCGTACCCTCCGGGGGCGCGGAGCAGCCGGTGTTGATCCTGAGCCTGCCCGGGCCTGGTCAGTCGCCCGGTGCTGCAGGTGCTCCGGAAGTCAAGGTGCCATCTGCGACGCCATCCGCAGTCCCATCTGCAGTCGCCGAGCCTGCGGTGAGCCAGCCGACCGGCGGCTCCCACTGCCGCACTTGTGGGAAGGTGCTGCCTCCTGACGCCAGGTTCTGTCTGGGATGCGGGACGCCTGTTGTTGCGGCACCGGTACCCACGGAGGGGACGGCCGCACCAACGCCCGTCCTGCCTGTCGCACCGAGTGTGGCACCGTTTGCACCGTCGGCGCCGACCGCTCAGCCGGCCTATCCGGCCGGCGCTCCAGACCGATCCTCATCGGGCCCGGCAGAGCTATCCATTGGCTCCCAGATCGCCATCGCGATCGCGTCGCTACTTCTTCTCATAGGTCCATTCTTGCCCTGGGCCACGGCGGGCGTCTTCTCGGCTTCGGGACTGCAAAAGACCGGCAACGAGGCACTCCTACTGGTGGGACTTGGAGCCATCGGCCTGGGAGTCTCGGCATTCTCTCTCGCGAAGAAGAAGGACCGTCTCCGGTTCGTCTCTCTGTTCGTAGGGGCGCTCGGCTTGCTCTTCAGCGCCTACTACCTATACGCGACCAAGGACCAACTTGGGGAGGTCGGCGACGTACTGGAGGCCGGAGTCGGTCCCGGTATCTACCTGTGTCTGGTGGCCTCGATCGTTGTCTTGCTCGCCGCACTCGCGGTGCGCTTCGGGGTGGAGAAGAAGAGGCTCGCTACACGTGCGTAGTCCTCAGCTACGCCGACCAAGAGCAGAGGACGGTGAGGCCGACGCGGCAGTTTGTAGAAGGCCGGCGTCGTTGTTGGAGCCATAGCGGTCTTGGTGATATTGGCGTCGGTAGCCGGGACGGCTGAAGAGACCGTTGGGACGACTGCTGCGCTGGCTATCGCGACCGCCTCGAGATGACCACCGCAGACGACGCGCAACGGAGCTCCCGATGTAGAACCGTAGGACGTCGAACAGGCTCTTCACTACGCGGCCGAGGCCGCGCGTGAGAGGAGCTCCCGCTACGTGCCGTCTCTTCCTGAGAAGCGAACATCGAAAATCTATCCGGGCTAGATTCTCGTAGGGAATTGCTCAAGAGGCGAACGTCTGGTGGCAGCAACCGGCACCGGCGAGCGCCAAGCTCCATCTTTGGTCGGATGCCACCTCCGCCTGCGCGCGGCAACCTTGCCGCATGTGGTGTTCACGATTGTCCTCAGGCTCCCAGGGCCCTCAGATCAGAGCGCGACTTGAGCCTTCTCCCACTGTTGGTATAATACCAACAGCCGTAATCAGGATGCGGACATGAGTGACCGACACCCGACCAAGGAGGTCGACGATGCCATCAGGTACGCCGTGCAGAATGGGTGGGTGGTCGTGAGGGCGCACGGCCACACTCACGTATGGGGACGTCTAAGTTGTTGCGGCCGCTCGGGCGTCGGCACCTGTCAGATCGGGGTTTGGTCCACGCCCAAGGATCCTCACGCCCATGCGCAGCGGATCCGGCGGGCTGTCGATGCCTGCCGCTGCGGGTAGTGAGTCGAGTTGGAACTGTTCGAGTTCACTTTGATCCTTGAGCTCGAGGCGGACGAGTTGAGCGAGGAGCTGCTCGAGGCGTTCTACGAGTCCGGCGCCGCGGATGCGACGATCGGGCGATCATCGGGCGTCTTCTTCGCCGGGTTTGTCAGAGAGGCTGAAGACCTTCTGGACGCTGTGATCTCGGCCATCCAGACGATCGAGGGAGCCGGTGTGGGTGCCACCGTGGTGCGGGTGGAACCTGATGACCTGGTCACCATCGCCGACATCGCCCGCCGGACGGGGCGGACCAACGAGAGCATCCGCCTGCTGATACACGGCGACAGGGGCCCGGGCGGCTTCCCCGCGCCCTCGACCCGGATCGGATCGGGACGGAGCCGCGTATGGCGGTGGGCGGATGCTGCAGAGTGGTTCGCACGGTACGAGAAACACCCTGACCTGCACGGCACGACGTCTTGTTGGTCGGTCATCTCGCTGGTGAACGACTTCCTCCGGCAGCGGGCCTTCTTTAACAAGACCGACCCCGTGTCGGTGCGCGTGAGGCATGAGTTGGTGCGGGCCATCGGCGGAGGTCGGGAAGAGCTTGTTGGAGTCGATACGCACGTTTAAGCGGGGCCGCGGTTTGTTTCGCCAAGCTCCACCTTTGGTCTGAGGCAACCGATCCGACAACGGTGCATCATGGGCACATCCAGCTCACAAGGAGTCTGCCGGCATGGATCCCAGGGCCAAGCGTTACAATGCATTCATGGAAACCAAGCGTTTCATTTACTACGAAGAAGAGGGGATGCTGGTCGGGTGGCTCGAGGAGTATCCGGACTACCGGACACAAGGCGAGACCATGGATGAGCTGCGCGAGAACCTACTCGATCTCTACAAGGAGCTCACAGCCGGTCAGATCCCCTGTGTGCACAAGGTCGGTGAACTGAGCATCGCGTGAAGCGCTCCGATCTCCTCCGGCTGCTCGAGTCGCAGGGATGTGTGCTCATCCGGCACGGTGCCAAGCACGACTGGTACCAGAACCCCACCACCAAGATGAGCCAGGCCGTCCCTCGCCATCGGGAGATCGCGGACACTTTGGCCAGACACATTCTGAAGCTGCTTGGTTGAGTCGGCACCTGGTATGTGTTCGTGGGCTGTGCAAGAAATGCACATTGCCGGGTCGGGACGGCCCGTCGTCCTGCACGCGCTCGCCGCCGTCACCTCCTGAGAATCACGCATCGGACACCTATCCGCGCTAGGTTCTCGGAGCGAGTTCTTCAAGAGCCGCGCCCTGGCGGTGGCAGGTAGCTGCGGCTTGTCCCGCCAAGTTCCATCTTTGGACTGATGCCCCCGCAGCCGCGAGGTGTGATCATGCGGCCGAGCCAAGGGAAGGAGGCGTACAGGTGGCACGTTCTGCGGCGGGGGCGGCAGGCTATACTGAAGGCGGCATTGCGATCGGGAAAGGAACGGCCATGGATCGCATGACGCTGGATCGAATCACCGCCGACCCGGCGGTCATGGGCGGCAAGCCCTGTGTCCGGGGCACGCGTGTGACTGTCGGCACCATCGTGGGCCTCGTCGCCGTTGGGCGGAGCGTCGACGAGATACTTGCCGCCTACCCCTACCTGGAAAGGGAAGACATCGCCCAGGCCCTCACGTATGCCGCGTGGCGGGTCGAGGAGCGTGAAGTCGGTCTCGCCACTTCATGAGGGTTGTCGTCGATGTCAACCTTGCCCCGGCATGGGCGAATCGGTTGAGAGCCTCAGACTATGACGCACAGCATTGGTCGGAGATAGGCGCTCTCGATGCCGCAGACTCCGAGATTCTGGCCTGGGCTGCCGAGCACGACGCCGTCGTCCTTACCTGCGATCTCGATTTCGGCGCCATCCTCGCGGCGTCGCAGGCTCGTACGCCGAGCGTGGTGCAGATCAGGGCCCGCGATGTCTTGCCGGAGACTATCGGAGAACGCATCTGTGACGTGTTGAGAATCACCGGGCACGATCTGGAGCAGGGCGCCATCGTCTCGGTTGACCTTGACATGGCCCGGGTGCGGGTTCTCCTGCTCGGCGGCGGTGAGTCGTTGTCGGGGCGTGACGAGCGCTAGAATCCAGCCATGGAGACCAAGCGTTTCATCTACCACGAAGAAGAGGGGATGCTGGTCGGGTGGCTCGAGGAGTATCCGGGCTACCGGACTCAAGGCGAGACCATGGATGAGCTGCGCGAGAACCTGCTGGACCTCTATCAGGAGCTCACCGCCGGTCAGATCCCCTGTGTGCGCAGGGTCGGTGAACTGAGCATCGCGTGAAGCGTTCCGATCTCGTGCGGGTGCTCGAGTCGCGGGGATGTGTGCTCGCCGATGCCGCCGATATCTCTGTGGCCGGGGTCGACGGGTGCCCGGCAGGCTGGTTCGTCGTTGCGCGGACCCAGTCCGATGCACGCTGGATATGCACCTGGCGGCCGAGCTTCGCAGAAATAGTCGACCTAGTCGGCGACACGGCGATGGTGGCCGTGGACATCCCCATCGGACTGTTGGATCACGCCCAGCCCGGCGGCCGGCAGTGCGATCGAGCCGCGCGCAAGGTGCTCGGTCCCGGCAGGCGGTCGAGCGTCTTCTCGGCTCCTTCGCGTGACGTGCTGGGCGCCGCCACTCACGCCGAGGCAAACGCCTGTTCCAAGGCCGGCTCCTTTTGGGACATCGGAGTCTCCCTGCAGACCTTCTACATCACGGGCAAAGTGCGCGAGGTGGACGATGCGCTCCGGAGCGGTCGGGCATCACAAGACAGGGTGCGTGAAGTGCATCCCGAGCTTGCGTTCTGGGAGATGGGCGGCCGTGGTTTGGTGCCTGCGAACAAGAAGACGACCGCGGGCGTGCAAGAACGACAGCGCCTCCTGGAAGGCACCGGGTGGTTTACCGGTCTCGACTTCGGAGAGGTGCTCGCTTGCTTCCCCCGGAGGGACGTCGGTCGCGACGACATCCTCGACGCTGCGGCTGCCTGTTGGAGCGCCGGCCGGTTGGTCCGCTGCCAGGAGAAGCGAGTGGTGGATCGTCCTCCGAAGGACAGCCACGGGCTGGTGATGCAGATCAGCTGGTAGCAGGCGGTTGTGGTCCGTTGTGCCAATCTCCATCCTTGGTCCTATGCCGGATCGTACATTGATCTGTGACCATTGCCGCGACGGCGTCGGCAGGCGATAGCATCCAAAGGGGTATTCAAGATTTTATTGAATATGGTACAAAGGACTCGTAGAGATGAGGCCGACAAGAATCGGGGTTTATTCCTTTGGAGGCGCTTGGTGAGCGTATACGGCTGCTGCGTGAGCGTCGCGGTATGACTCAACAGGAGCTTGCAGAACGTGCGGGTTTCTCCGCGCACCAGATCGTGTCGCAGATCGAGCGTGGTCAGCGGGAACTCAAGGCTTCGGAGTTGTTCCGCATCGCCCGCGTGCTGCATGTCGACCTGGAGTAGCTTGGTGGTGCCGTCCCGTCCGGAGTGCCGGTGGTCCTCTGGCGCAAGAGGCCGGAGGGCGACTGGGGCGGGAGTGAAGCAGACCTGGTGGAGCGATGCCGTCGCTACCGGAACGTGCTCACTGCGGTCGGTGACCGGCCTGGGCATGATCTGCCCAAGGTGGAG
>ENA-UOUL01005546-UOUL01005546.1-bioreactor-metagenome-genome-assembly--contig:-NODE-5546-length-10851-cov-2.999350_pt1 | contig 10851 bp, 11 predicted proteins | sample MGYA00249838_ERZ747220 | MGnify/ENA primary metagenome ERZ747220 (study PRJEB28778, sample SAMN05720191) | bioreactor metagenome | isolation source: Anaerobic biogas reactor | place: USA:Washington...
CGGATCAGCGCAGGTGGGGTGGAGGTCGTCGCGATAGCCACCCCGGGCCACAGCCGAGGGCATTTCTCGTTCCTGGTAAGCGGCGCCGGACCGACGTTCCTGATCGGCGGGGACCACGTCTTCTGGAACGGCCGGATCCTGCTGCAGAACCTGCCGGACGTCGACATCGGTGCCTACGCCCGATCGATGGTCACCCTGTCCGAGCTGGAATTCTCGGGCCTGCTGCCCGGACACTCCGGCGTCTCGCTGGAACACGGCAAGCGGCACGTGCTGGCCGCGTTGCACAACTTCGAGAACATCGGCGTGCCGCCCGGGCTGTTCTGAGGACGGTCCAACCCACAAGGACGAATGCCATGATTCTCACCGAGGTCTTCGAGTACCCTTTCACTCGCCTGGACCCGGTCTTCGGGGACCACGTCGACCCGCCGAGCGTCGCCATCTACGAGACGCTCCTGACCAAGGGCGCGACGGGCCGGCCCACGCGCCGGGGTCTGCGCCCGCCCCGGCCGAAACGCAGCGGCAGAAATTGAACGGAGGAAAGCCATGATGCAGCCCATAGCCACCTATTCCATCGTCGCCTACGACCCGCGCCGCCAGGAGTGGGGCGTCGCCACGCAGTCAAAGTTCTTCGGCGTCGGCGCGGTTGTGCCCTGGGCGCGGGCCGGCGCGGGAGCGGTCGCCACGCAGTCCTACGCCAACCTGCTCTACGGGCCGGAAGGGCTGGTGCTCATGGAACAGGGCGTGCCCGCAGACGAGGCGCTGCGCCGGCTGACGAACGCCGACGAGGGCCGGGCACAGCGGCAGGCCGGCTTCGTGGACCGCGCGGGGAAAGCGGCGGCCTACACCGGCGACGGCTGCCATCCCTGGGCCGGCCACATCGTCGGCGAGGGCTACGCCTGCCAGGGCAACATCCTCATCCCCGGCACGGTAGAGGCGATGGCGCAGCGCTTCGAGGAATTGCGGGCGGCCGGTCAGGGCGAGCTGGCCGACTGGCTTGTGGCGACGCTGGCGGCAGCCGAGGCGGCGGGCGGCGACAGACGGGGCCGGCAGTCAGCGGCGATCATCGTCGTGCGCGAGGGGGGAGGCTACGGCGGCAACAACGACCGCTACCTGGACATCCGCGTGGACGACCACCCCGACCCGGTGGGCGAGCTGCAGCGGCTGCTGAAGCTGCACCATCTCTACTTCGGCGAGACCGACCCCGATGCGTTGGTCCCCCTGGCGGACGTGGCGGCGGAGCTGCAGGCGTTGCTCCGGCGGGCCGGCGTCTACACGGGAGAGGTAACGGGCACGTTCGACGAGGCAACGCGCGCGGCGTTGTGGGACCTCGTCGGCACCGAAAACCTCGAAGAGCGCTGGGATGGCAGCGGCGATAAGATAGACCGGCTGGCGCTCGACTATCTCTTCGAGCATTACCCGGCGTAGGAATAGTATGCCCCTCTTCCGCGAGATTGACCTGAGCCAGCACCACGGCGGCCTGATTACGGGCATTGTCCCCGGCAGCGTCGCCGACGAGATCGGCCTGCAGCCCGGCGACGAGCTGCTGGCGATCAACGACAACCCGGTCGAAGACATCATCGACGTGCAGTACTACAGCGCCGAGGAGTGGCTGGAGCTGCTGGTGCGGCGCGGCGACGAGCATTATCTGTTCGAGGCCGCGCGCGCCTACGAGCAGCCGCTGGGCATCGAGTTCAGCCACCCGACCTTCGACACGGACATTCGCCGCTGCAACAACCTGTGCGAGTTCTGCTTCGTCCTGCAGATGGCCCCACGCATGCGGCGCACCCTCTATATCAAGGACGACGACTACCGCTACTCCTTCCTCTTCGGCCACTTCGTCACCCTGACGAACATGGACGAGCACGACTGGTGGCGTATCGAGACGATGGGGCTGTCGCCGCTCTACATCTCCGTCCACGTCACCGATACGGCGATGCGCCGCCGCTTCCTGCGCAACGACGACGCGCCGGACATCATGGCGCAGCTCCGCTGGCTGGCCGAGCGCGACGTGGAGATGCACACCCAGCTCGTCGTCGTTCCGGAGTTCAACGACGGGCCGTGGCTGGAGCGCTCCATCGAGGAGCTGGCGGCGCTCTGGCCCCACGTCCAGTCGATCAGCGTCGTGCCCGTGGGCCTGACGCGCCATCACAAGTACGGCATGAGGCCGCACAGGCGCGAGGAAGCCACAGCGACGCTGGCCTACGTGGAGGCGCTGCAGCCGCTCTACCAGGGGAAGTTCGGCGTGCGCTTCGTCTACCCGACCGACGAGTGGTACCTCGTCGCCGGGCGGGAGGTCCCGCCGCTGGAAGCCTACGACGGGCAGCAGCTCCACGAAAACGGGCTGGGCATGGTCCGCCGCTTCCTCGACGAGTGGGCGCAGGTGCAGGACGAGATAGGGGCGTGGCTGGCGCAAAACGGCCGGCTGCCCGACGATGCGCCCGCGCTCACCCTGGCGACGGGCACGCTCTTTGCGCCGGTCCTCCAGGAGAAGGCGGCCGAGTTCCGGGCGCTGACAGGGGCGCAGGTGCAGGTCGTACCGGTCGTCAACCGGCGGCTGGGCGACTCGATCACCGTGGCCGGGCTGCTGATGGCCGAAGACATCATCGCCGCGCTGCAGGAGCAGGGCACCGGGGACGTGGTGCTGCTGCCTCGCGTGACCTTCGACCACCCGGAGCGCATCAGCCTGGACGACCGGACGCCCGCGCAGGTGGCCGAAGCCTTGGGCGTGCCCCTCGTGCTCGCCGACACGATGGGCGACGTGTGGGACGCGCTGCTGGGCGAATCGAGCGTGGTCTATCGCTAAGCCGAAGATGAGGCAACCCAACGGGCAACACGAGACGAGAGTCACGAAGAGTGGGTGGTAGGATGCTGCAGGACTACGTCACCCAACAGGTAGCGCCTCTCCTGACGCCGGGTGGAGACGTCTCCCTCGTCGTGGGCATCATTCACGGGGCCGAGCAGCAGGTTTTGGCCTAGGGTGCGCCTCTGCCTCAGGCCGCCGAGGGGCAGGCGGATCGGGCGATTTTTGAGATAGGCTCGCTGACGAAGACGTTTACCTCGCTGCTGCTCGCCGTGATGGTCTCCAGGGGCCGCGTTGCCCTGGAACAGCCGGTAGCCGAGCTGGCCCCCGCGCTCGCCTTCCTGCCAGAGGCGATTACGCTGCAACGGCTCGCCACACACTGTTCGGGTCTGCCCAGGCTGCCGGGGAACATCATGCGCTCTGTGCTGCGGGAGCCGGCCAACCCCACGCGGCCAATGGAAAGCCCATCGCGCCGTTCGCGATGGGCTCGCTGGCGGGAGCCGGCGCCCTCCACGCCTCCACGAGCGACCTGCTGGCGTTCATGGCCGCTCACCTCCGGCCCGAAACGTCAGTGCTGCGTGAAGCGATTGAGCTGGCCCTCGAGGTGCGGGCTACTGAAATGGCCACGCCTTCCACCTATGAACGTCTTGTCGTCCGGTTCGCCGGCCTCTTCCGGAAGCCGCCGCCGGAGCTTGCTCAGCCCGCCGGGATCGGTCTGGGCTGGATTGCGATGACCCCGGCCGCAACGGCGACGCCCTTCTGGTTTCATAACGGCGCCACCACCGGCTCGCGTTCGTTTGCCGCCTTTGCGCCTTCGGCCGGCGTAGGCGTCGTGGCCCTGATAAACCAGGGCGTGAGCGAATGGGACCTTTTCCGCTCGCGCCCCTCCCTCGACGAAGCCGGCTTCGCCATCCTGGCCGAGCTGTGCAGGGAGGCCAGCACGTAGGCGCGAAGCTCTCTCAGGAGCGCAAAGCCGCTACTCCGCTTCACCAGACGTTGACATACACTGGGGATGGGCTATAATTGCTAGGTTGAGGGGCAGACGCTTCCGATTGCTTAACAACGGTTGTCTCTACAGCTAGTATGCCAGTGGATGGAGGGTTAGATACAACGGCCTGACGATCTGCGCAAAGCGAACACGAAGGTGACCGCCGCGCGCGGTCGTGCCCGGCCCTCAGCGGGCGGTACATTGTTCCTTGCTCGGCTGCATCCGCTGCGGTGCGTTGCCGAGTTTTTTATTTTGTCTGACGTGAGCTGAGTTAAGAATGGATCAGGAAAATCAGGTAAGCGAGGATGCTGATTTTTTGCAGGAGATGGAAAATCTCCTCAGTCAGCACGATTATGAACAACCGCGCGTCGGAGATATCCGGCAGGCGGTCATCGTCTCGATAGGGCCGCAGGGCATTATCGTCGATCTCGGGTTGAAGCGCGATGGCTTCATCCAGATTTCCGACCTGGAAAAGCTGGACCCCGTGGAGCGGGCGGCGCTCGCCGTGAACGACGAGGTTCCCGTGTACGTCGTCAACGTCGATAACGCCGAAAGCCTGGAGGTGTCGCTCAGCCTGGCGCGCCTCAACGAGGACTGGGTCCGCGCCCAGGAGCTGCTGGACAGCGGCGAGGTCTTCGAGACCGAGATTACAGGGCACAACCGGGGCGGCGCGCTGGTGCCGTTCGGCCGTCTGCGCGGCTTTATCCCCGCCTCGCACCTGGCTTTCATTAATCCGGGCATGAACGAGCAGCAGCGCCAGCAGCGCATTGCCGAGGCGCAGGGCCAGACGATCCCCGTCAAGGTGATCGAAGTGGACCGGCGGCGGCGGCGGCTGGTCCTCTCCCACCGGGAGGCGGATCGCCTCTGGCAGGAGCGGCGGCGCAAAGAGCTGATGGAGACGCTGAACGAGGGCGACGTGCTCAAGGGCCGCATCACGGGCTGGCGCGATTTTGGCGCCTTCGTGGACCTGGGCGGCGCCGATGGCCTGATCCACGTCTCCGAGCTGGCCTGGCAGCGCGTGGACCACCCCAAAGAGGTCGTACGCATGGGCCAGGAGGTCGAGGTCTACGTTCTCAAGGTGGACCGCAAGCGCGAGCGCATCAGCCTCAGCCGGAAAAAGCTGCTGCCCAACCCGTGGGGCACGGTGGAAGAGCGCTACGAGGTCGGCCAGCTTGTCGAAGGACGCGTCATCCGCGTCGTCGATTATGGCGCCTTCGTAGAGGTCGAGCCGGGCATCGAGGGGCTGCTGCACGCCTCGCAGATTTCGAGGACGAGCATCGGCGACCCGCGCGAGGTGCTGCGCGAAGGGGAGAATCACCTGCTGCGCATCATCAGCATCGACGGCGACCGGCAACGCATGGGCCTCAGCCTGAAGGCGGTCACGGCTGCCGAGCAGATCGAGTGGATGACGCGCCACGAAGTTCAGGCCGACGAGGATGTCGAGGACGAAGAACCGGCTGAGGTCGTCGAGATGGAAGCCGTGCCGGCTGAGTCCGATGAAGAGCCGGACGAGACCGTCGTCATCGGTGAAGAAGAGCGCGCTGACGTCGTCGAGATGGAAGACGAGACCGTCGTCATCGGCGAAGAAGAGCGCGCTGACGTCGTCGAGATGGAAGCAGAAGGCGACGAGGCCGGCGAAAATAACGGCATAGCAGCCGCGCCGACCGTCAACGGCGAGCTCACTGAAGAACCGGACGCGGACGAAGTGACGTCTGCGTAGCCGTCTGGATTCGATACTGACAAAAGGGAGGTGATGGCCGATGCCGCGCGTTGTGAAGATGGCGAATGAGACCGACGAGAGCCTGCTGCGCCGTTTCCGGAAGCAGGTAACCAAAGCCGGTACCATGACCGTCGTGCGGAACAAACGCTGGCACGTGTCGAAAAGCGAGCTGCGGCGAATCAAGAAGAAGAAAGCAGCTCGTCGCGCGCGACGCCGCCGAAGGTCGCGGCCACGAGCAGGCCGATAATGATGACCGAGAACACGACCATCGTCCTGGCGGCCCGGGATTTCCCCGCCATGAAACCGAGAAACTGCAGCGCCATGAATCCCAGGTAGGGGAGCGTCGACGCCACCCGGAAGGGCTCCCCGCTCTGGAGGCTCTCGAAAAGAACGATCCCGGAAATAAGCGCGTAAATGGCCAGGGCCGACACCGCCATTTTCAGGTACATCGACCGGCTGTTGCCGCTGTCCCCGAGCGAGATGGCCCCCAGGAAACGGCCGATCATCAGCCCGCCCCAGTAGTAGGCCAGAAACGATTTCGCGGTGATTTCCGCGAGCCCGGCGACTTCCTGGGCGAAGTTGATGAACAGGCTCCCGATGCTGACCTCGGCGCCCACGTAGACGAAGATGGCCACCATGCCGAAGACGAGGTGGGGATATCGGAGCGCCCCGATACCCTTTTCGATCTTCTCGGCGCTGATAAACTGCGGCAGGTGGGTGCGTCCGACCACCACCGCAAGCAGGATGAAGACGGCGGCGAAGGCCAGGTACGGAAGCTGGACGCCCATGGCCGTCATGGGCAGCCCCCGGTCGGTCAGGACCTGATTGCCGGAGGCGTCGAGCAGCGGGGTGCCGATCCTGGCGAAGAAGTGGAACACGAGGTAGCCGCCGACGATGGGGGCTATCGTCGTCCCCAGGGAATTCCACGCCTGCGAGAGGTTGAGGCGGCTCGAGGCGGTCTCCGGTTTCCCGAGAAGGGCGACGTAGGGGTTGGCCGCGATCTGCAGCAGCGTGAATCCGAGGCCGAGGATGAAAAGCAGCCCGAGGAAGAACCCGTACACCTTCATATCCGCGGCCGGGTAGAATCCGGCGCAGGCGGCGGCGGACAGGAGCAGGCCCGCGATGAGACCGTTCTTATATCCTATCTTGCTCATCGGATCCCCCCAGACAACGGAGACGATGAAGTAGGCCAGCGACCCGATGAAATAGGCGCCGAAGAAGGCGAACTGCACGAACATCGACTGGTAACGGGTGAGCTCGAACATCTTCTTGAGGAACGGGATGAGGATGTCGTTGAGCACCGTGATGAAGCCCCACATGAAAAACAGCGAGGTGATCACGATGAACGCCCTGCGGAACACCCGGTCCTGCCCGCCGGCGGCCGTCCCCCCGGAAACATTTCCTGCCTGGTCTCGCATAGAACCTCCCCTTGCGCCCGCCCCGTCCGCGTCCGCGGCGACAGCGCCCCGGTCACGCCCGGAGTCGCGTGGTCCGGCACAATCGTGCCTCCGGAATTTCGCAGGGATTCTACTACGCGACACCCGTCCACGAAAAAGGAATCTTCGCCCGCCGCCGGCCGGTCCGGGGGCCGTCGGCGGATGCATCCGTGCTATACTGGAGCCTCCGCGGCCCTTCCCTGCCGGCGCCCTGGCCGGAGTGCGGCGCCGCAAAACGCGGTTTCAGGCCTGCAAGGGCGCCCGGGAAACGCGGCAGGCCGTTGCCGCCCCGGAAAGCCGCGCACCGGAGAACGCGCCATGGCACCCGCTCCCAGAGACCCCCTGTTCCGCTGCGGGGACCGGGGGCTGCTTGCCCGTTTCCTCCACAGGTACCAGGTCGACGCCGACGCCCCCCGGGAATCGGTTATCGACCAGTGCGCCCGGGCCTTTGCGCGCATCCCCTACGAGAACCTGACCAAGATCATCAAGGCGGATTCCGTCGTCGGGCCCGCGTCCGCCCTGCGCCTCCCGGACGAGGTCCTCGCCGACCATCTGAAATGGGGGACGGGGGGCACCTGTTTTTCCCTGACGGCCGCGCTCCTTGCCGTTTTCGATGCGCTCGGCGTCGAAGCGCAGCCGCTTCTTGCCGACCGCAGCTACGGCGAGGGAACCCACTGCGCGCTCGTCGTCCGGCACCGGGGACAGGCGCTGCTGCTCGACCCGGGATTTCTCCTTTATACCCCGACCCCGCTGCCGGACGCCGCGATAGCGGTCGCCGACCTGGGGTACGCCGCGGTGGAGCTCCGGCCGGTCGAGGGGGGGAACCGTATCGAGCTTGCGACGGAAATCCGCGGCGTGCGGAAAGTGCGGCTGACCTACCGGCGGTCGCCGGTCGACGCGGCAGCCTTCCGGCGCGCGTGGACCGACTCCTTCACCTGGGAGATGATGACCTACCCGGTGCTGACCCGCGCGGCTTCGGGGCGGCACCTGTATCTGCAGGGGGCTTCCGCCATGGTCCGCACGTCGGAGCGGACCGTGCGGTCGCAACTCGAGGCGCCCGCGCAGATCGATTTCATCGGCAGGCACATGGGGATCGCGCGCGCGGTCGTTCTCCGAGCCTGGGAGGTGATGCATCATGGCACAGCCTGAGGAGCCGCTTCCGGTCAAATATCTCGTCGCCGTCCTCTTCGGTGACGACCAGGCCTGGTCCCGCGCGCAAGAGGCACTGGCCGCCAGGTGGGGAGCCGTCGATTTCCAAGGGCGCCGCCACCTTTTTGACAGCACCGACTATTACGAACCGGAAATGGGCGCGCCGCTCTACCGGCGCCTGCTTTCCTTCGAACGCCTGTACGCCCCCACGCTGATCGTTTCCATGAAGCTCGAGTGCAACAGCATCGAACAGGCCTCCGCCCGCGGTGGGAACAGGACGGTCAACCTCGACGCGGGGTATCTCGACCACAACAAGGTCGTCCTGGCCTCGGCGAAGGAGGCGGGCCAGAAAATCTACCTCGGCAGGGGGATCTACGCCGACCTTTCGGGGCGGTATAAAGCCGGCCGGTACCGCCCGTTTGAATGGTCGTTTCCCGACTTCAAGGACGGCAGGTTCGACGGCGAGCTTCTCGCCATGCGGACGCGGTACCTCCACCAGCTGAAACAATACCGGAGGGACCGGGGGGAGGCATGACACGCCTTCCCCCCCCCTGCCTCTCTGTGCAATCGCTGCCGCGGGGCTGCTGCACGGCCCGGCCGGACCGGACGCGGCCGAAGGCGCCTGTCCCCCGGAAGGAACGCCCTAGGGCTTGCGGGCGCGGATGAACCCGCTGTAGAATTTCCCGTCGATCCGGGGCGCAATCCCGCGGACGTCGAGGCCCTTTTCGGCAAACATCGCCAGCAGGTCTCCGGCATGGTAGATCCTGGTCGGTTCGATGGCGACGTCGACGAATCCCGCCCGTTGCAGGTGCCCGCGGTAGGCGTCCTCATCCAGTGCGCCCGCGATGCACCCCGCCCACAAAAGCAGATTATTCCGGATTTCCCCGGGGATCTCCCCCCGGGAGATGACGTCCGATACGGCCAGGCGCCCGCCGGGCCGCAGGACCCGGAAAGCCTCCCTCAGGACGGCTTCCTTGTCTCCGGACAGGTTGATGACGCAATTGGACAGGACCACGTCCACCGTATTGCCGGGCAACGGGATATGTTCGATGTTTCCTTTGATGAACTCCGCGTTTTCCACGCCGGCTCGTATCTGGTTTGCCCGGGCCAGCTCGAGCATTTCGTCGGTCATGTCGAGCCCGTAGGCCTTGCCCCCCGGAGACACGCGCCTGGCCGAAAGCAGCACGTCTATCCCGCCGCCGCTTCCCAGGTCCAGCACCGTTTCCCCCGGCCGCAGGTCCGCCAGCGCCGTGGGATTGCCGCAGCCGAGCGATGCCGCCACCGCCGCCTGGGGGAGCGACCCGGTCTGGGCGGAATCGTACAAATTCCCCGTGATCGGGCCGCACCGGCAGCAGGACGATGCGTCCGAGCAGCTTCCGGAGCCCGGCCCGGCGGCGGCGACCTCCAGGGCCGCCAATCGATAGGTTTTCCGAACCTCTTCCTTGACATCCATGACTCAGTGTCCTTTCCTGCAACCGCAGGGAACGTCGCCGGGGGAGACGTCCAGGCAGTCGGGGTTGACGATGCGGTTTCTCGTGCAGCATTCCGCGTAGAGGAACGACAGGATCTCCTGCAGCCCGGCGGTATTGGCCCGGTACCGGAGAAAGGTCCCGCGGCGCTCGACCTCCACCAGGTGCTCGTTTTTCAGTTTGTCCAGGTGGTGCGACAGGGTCGAACTGGGGATGCCCAGGCCGGCCTGGATGTCGCCTACGACCATGCCGTCCGGGTGCGCCGACAGCAGGAGACGCATGATCCGAAGCCGGGCGTCGTTGCCCAGGGCGGCGAACCTGTCCGCGTAGAGGGTGATCCGTTGCTCGTGCGGTCTGTTCTCCATGTCCATATCCTCCTGCATCCGGCTATATTTCGATTTTACTAGAATTATGAATATATTCAAGAAAATTACAAATTCCGGCCGTCAATGCTACTATGGCGGCGGCCGCACTGCCCGTGCAGCCGGCCGCCACAAACCCGCGGGGACGATGCATGCAGAACCATCACGACAGGACGCCGTCGGATCCGGGGCGGATCCTAGAATGGGCGCGGGAAATCCAGGCGCTTGCCCAGACCGGGCGCCACTACGCCCGGGACCAGTACCAGATAGACCGTTGCCTCCGCCTGATGGACATCGCAGCCGAGATGGCGGCCGGCCACACGGGCATCGAGGCCCGGACACTCGTAGCGTCCTTCCGCGCGCAGATCGGGTACGCGACGCCCAAGGTGGACGTCCGCGCGGCCGTGTTTCGCGGCGGCAGGCTCCTTCTGGTTCGTGAAAGGAGCGACGGCGGGTGGACCATGCCCGGGGGGTGGGCCGATGTCGGCGACGTCCCTTCCGAGGCGGCGGAACGCGAAACGTGGGAGGAATCGGGATTCCGGGTGCGGGCCAGGAGGCTCGTGGGCGTCTATGACGCGAACCGGACGCACCCGCTCGAGGTATTCCACGCCTTCAAGGTCGTTTTCCTCTGCGATGTCATCAACGGCCGGGCCCGCCCCAGCGCCGAAACTTCCGAAGCGGGCTTCTTCGCCCCGGAGGAAATACCGGGCCCCCTTTCCGGGGAGCGCACGGCCCCGCGCCACATCCGCGACGCTTTCGCGGCGCTGGAGAATCCGGATGCGCCCGCGGTCTTCGACTGAAGCATCCCCGAACCTTTGTGAGGCCGATCCTCCGATGACGACACGGCAATCCCCCCACTCGGCAATCCGGTCCGAACTGCGGCGCCTCGAAGACCCGGGGAAAGCCGGCGTCCTCAGGGGCTTCTTA
>ENA-UOUL01005547-UOUL01005547.1-bioreactor-metagenome-genome-assembly--contig:-NODE-5547-length-10851-cov-2.922499_pt1 | contig 10851 bp, 6 predicted proteins | sample MGYA00249838_ERZ747220 | MGnify/ENA primary metagenome ERZ747220 (study PRJEB28778, sample SAMN05720191) | bioreactor metagenome | isolation source: Anaerobic biogas reactor | place: USA:Washington...
AGCGGTCACCGTCGAGGCCGCCTACGCCGGCGTCGTCGCCAGGCCCGTGGTGACCGGCCCGCTGGCGCGGGCGGGGCCGGCGCACCCGCCGCTCACGATGCCCGCCTTCCTGTCGTTCTACTGGCCGCTGGCCCTGACGTCGCTCGTCGCGCTCGCCGTCACGCCGCTGGGGAGCGCGGCGATCAGCCGCATGCCCGAGGCGCTCCCCTCGCTGGCGGCCTGGCCGGTCGTCGGCGGGCTGCTGTTCATGTTCCGCTCCCTGGGGTTCGCGTTCAACGAGGTCGTAGTCGCGATGCTCGACAGGCGCGACGCCTACCCCGCCCTACGCCGCTTCACGCTGGCCCTCGGCTCCGCGGTGCTGGCGGCGACCGCCCTGGTCGCATTCACCCCGCTGTCGCGGCTCTGGTTCGCCGTCGTCTCGGGGCTTCCGCCCGACCTCACCAGGCTGGCGACGCTAGGGTTCACGGCCGCGCTGCTGTGGCCGGCGCTGGACGTCGTGCGGAACCTCTTCCAAGGCGTGGCCGTGCACGGGCGGCACACGAGCCACGTCAGCGAGTCGATGTTCGTCTTCCTCGGTGTCAGCGCCGTGATCCTGGGGCTGGGCGCGGTCTGGGACGCGTTCCCCGCGCTCCCGTACGCGATGGCCGCGTTCGTGCTCGCCACGGCGGCGCAGGTGGGCTGGCTGTGGTGGCGGGGCCGCGGCGAGCTGCGACGACTGGCGGCCGCCGCCGCCGGCGCGAGCTGAGCGGCCCACGGCGGCCGCGAGCCCCGGGCGACGAGCGTGGACCTGGCAGGCGACGGGCCGCGCTGACGCGGCGTCCAGCGGCGGTCGGCGGTACCCGGCGCCAGGCTCAGACGGCGAACCAGAGGGTGCGAGGGTCGAGGCCGGCCGGCGGCTCCGTGGGCGCCGCGGGTCTCGCGTCCACCGACGCGGCCGCCAGCTCCGCGGCGAGCCGGTGGGCCTCGGCCAGGTAGGCGGCGTGGTCCTCGGCGGCGGACCGGTCCGAGTAGTCGACGGGCTCCCAGGCGTCGGGGTCGAAGCCCGCGTGCTCCTCCCGACCCTCGCAGCGGTGGCGCCAGGCGCCGGTGCGCCAGTCGAACGCGTACTCGCGCACGAACAGGTGGCCGTGCCGCGCCACGAACGCGACGGCGTCGAGGATGAAGTCGCACTCCTCGTCGGTCAGCAGGTAGTGGAAGCTCAGGCGCGCCCAGCCGGGCTTCACGCCCTCGTAGCCCGCCTCGATCGCCCGCAGGAACACGCGCGAGGTGTCGTCGTCGATGCCCAGGAGCGCGTGCCCGTATGGCCCTGCGCAAGAGCACCCGGCACGGCCCTGGATGCCGAAGAGGTCCGACAGCAGCCTGACCACGAGCTTCGCGTGCAGCTGCGCCCCGCCCGACGCTACGAGGAACGACACGACGGCGAGGCGCGGGGCCGACAGGTTGCCGAGCACGCGCACGCCGGGGATGGCGCGCAGCCGGTCCAGGGCCCGGGCGATCAGCTCGCGCTCGCGCCGCTCGATGTTCTCCACGCCCAGGCGCTCCTTGACCCGGAACGCCAGCGCCGCCCGCAGCTTCTGGACGATCGCGGGCGTGCCGGCGTCCTCGCGCACCTCGACGTCGTCGACGAACCTGCGGTCGAAGCGGCTGACGTACGTGACGGTCCCGCCGCCCGCCGTCGTGGGGCTCTCGAGGCGGTAGAGCGACCCGTGGATCAGCAGCAGGCCGGGGGAGCCCGGGCCGCCGAGGAACTTGTGCGGGCTGAGGACGACGGCGTCGAGCCGGTCGTCGCCGCCCTCGCGGGTCGGGCGCACGTCGATGCGCACGTACGGGGCGCTCGCGGCGTAGTCGAAGACCGCGACGGCGCCGTGGCGGTGGAGCAGGCCGGCGATGGCCCTGACGTCGGTGATCAGGCCCGTGACGTTCGAGGCGGCCGAGAACGCGCCCACCTTGCCCCTGCCCTCGAAGCGAGGGTCGCGCAGGGCGCGCTCGAGGGCCGCGAGGTCGATGAGCCCGTCGTCGTCGAGGGGTACGGGCACGACCTCCGCCAGCGACTCGCGCCAGGTCACGTCGTTCGAGTGGTGCTCGTACGGGCCCACGAACACGACCGGCCGCTCCCGCTCCGGGAGGGCGGCCAGCAGCCGCTCGCGGTGCTGCGGCGGGACGCTGACGCCGAGGATCTCCTGGAGGCGCTTGAGCGCTCCGGTCGCCCCGGTGCCCGGGAAGAGGAGCTTGTAGTCGTCCCCCGCCCCCAGACAGCGCTTCACGTAGGCCGCGGCCTCGTGCGTGAGCCGCGTCGTGTAGGCGCCGAGCGCGCTGTCCTCGGTGTGGGTGTTCGCGTAGAGCGGCAGGACCGCCGACGCCAGCCTCTCCTCGACCGAGCGCAGGTGCCTGCCGGAGGCGATGTGGTCGGCGTACGTGACGCGGCGGCGTCCGTACGGCGTGGTGACGCACGCCCCCCGGTCCAACAGGTCCTGCCTTACGGCCTCGAAGACGTCCATCACCGCTCCCGTGTGGCCGCAGGGTACAACCTCGGGACCCGGCGTTGCATGACGGCGGCCGCAGCGGCGTGCCACGCGTCGCCGCGCGGGCCCGCACGTGCGCCTGACGGCGCCGACCCCACCGCCAGGTCGTAGAGTCGCAGCGTGGCCGCCTCGATCGCCGACCACCTGAGGGAGCGCGTGCTCGTGCTCGACGGGGCCATGGGCACGATGGTCCAGCGCGCCGGCCTGGTCGAGGCCGACTACCGCGGCGAGCGCTTCGCCGACCACCCCGTCGACCTCAAGGGCGCCGCCGACGTGCTCGTGCTCACGCGCCCCGACGTGATCGCCGGCATCCACCGCGCCTACCTCGAGGCGGGCGCCGACGTCATCGAGACGAACACGTTCAACGCCACCAGCATCGGCCTGGCCGAGTACCGCCTGGGGGACGCCGTCGCCGACATCAACCGCGAGGCGGCGCGCCTGGCACGCGCGGTCGCCGACGAGCTCGCGACGCCCGAGCGACCCCGCTGGGTCGCGGGCGCGATCGGCCCGACGAACAAGACGCTGAGCCTCTCGCCCCGCGTCGAGGACCCGGGCTACCGCGCCGTCACCTTCGACCAGGTGCACGCCGCGTACCTCGAGCAGGCCACCGCGCTCCTGGAGGGCGGGGTGGACCTGCTGCTGGTCGAGACGGTCTTCGACACGCTCGTCGCCAAGGCCGCGCTCATCGGCTGCGAGGACGCCATGGCCGCGCTCGGTCGGCAGGTGCCGCTGATGCTGTCGGGCACGATCGTCGACGCCTCCGGCCGCCTGCTCTCCGGGCAGACGCTGGAGGCGTTCTGGACGTCGGTACGGCACCACGACCTCCTGGCCGTGGGCCTGAACTGCTCGCTGGGCCCGGCCGAGATGCGGCCCTACGTGGCCGAGCTCTCGCGCCTCGCGCACACCTACACGGTCGCCTACCCGAACGCCGGCCTCCCCAACGCCTTCGGCGGCTACGACCTCGGCCCCGACGACATGACGGCGCACCTGCGCGAGTTCCTCGCCGGCGGCTGGGTGAACGTCATCGGCGGCTGCTGCGGCACGACGCCGGAGCACATCGCGCTGTTCGCGTCCGCGGCCCGTGACGCCGCGCCGCGCGTGCCGCCGCCCCGCGACCCGCGGCCCCGCTTCTCGGGGCTCGAGGCCCTCGTGATCGGCCCGGCGCCGGGCGAGCAGGGCGCCCCGCGGGGCTCGTCGTTCGTCAACGTGGGCGAGCGCACGAACCTGACCGGCTCCCGGCGCTTCAAGCGCCTCGTCGTCTCCGGTGACCTCGCGGGCGCCGTCGACGTGGCCCGCGAGCAGGTCGAGGGCGGCGCGCAGGCGATCGACGTGAACCTCGACGACGGCCTCGTCGACGGGCCGCGCACGATGGCGGCGTTCCTCGACCTACTGGCCGCCGAGCCGGACGTCGCCAAGGTGCCCGTGATGCTCGACTCCTCGAGCTTCGAGGTCCTGGAGGAGGGGCTGAAGCACGTCCAGGGCAAGGCGCTGCTGAACTCGATCTCGCTCAAGGAGGGCGAGGAGGAGTTCCTGCGCCAGGCGGCGGTCGCGCGGCGCTTCGGCGCCGCCGTGGTCGTCATGGCTTTCGACGAGAGGGGCCAGGCTGACACCTACGAGCGGCGCATCACGGTGCTCGAGCGCGCCTACCGTCTCCTCGTCGAGCGTGCCGGCTTCCCGCCCGAAGACGTCATCCTCGATGCCAACGTGCTGACCGTCGGTACCGGCATGCGCGAGCACGCGCGCTACGCCGTCGACTTCATCGAGGCCGTGCGGTGGGTCAAGCGCAACCTGCCCGGCGCACTGACCTCGGGCGGCGTCTCGAACGTCTCGTTCTCGTTCCGTTCGAACGCCCGCGTGCGCGAGGCCATGCACGCCTCGTTCCTGTACCACGCCGTCGCAGCCGGCCTCGACATGGCGATCGTCAACCCCGAGACGCTCACCGTGTACGACGACGTCGACCCCGAGCTCCTCGAGCTCGTCGAGGACGTACTCTTCGACCGCCACGAGGACGCCACCGAACGGCTCGTCGCCTACGCCGCCAGCCACGAGGAGGTCGCGGACCGGGAGCGGGCCGAGGAGGAGTGGCGCGCCTGGCCCGTCGCCGAGCGCCTCAAGCACGCGCTGGTGCACGGCCTGGACGAGCACGTCGAGGCCGACGCCCTCGCGGCCATGGCGGAGCTGCCGGGGCCGCTCGAGGTGATCGAGGGGCCGCTGATGGACGGCATGAACGTCGTCGGCGACCTGTTCGGCAGCGGCAAGATGTTCCTGCCGCAGGTCGTCAAGAGCGCCCGCGTGATGAAGCGCGCCGTGGCCGCGCTCACGCCGCACCTCGAGGCGCGCAAGGCCGCGGGCGGCAGGACTCAGGCCGGGAAGGTCGTGCTCGCGACCGTCAAGGGCGACGTCCACGACATAGGCAAGAACATAGTCGGCGTCGTGCTCGCCTGCAACGGCTACGAGGTCGTCGACCTCGGCGTGATGGTGCCGGCCGACGAGATCATCGACACCGCGCTGCGGGAGGGCGCGCAGGTCGTCGGGCTCTCGGGCCTCATCACCCCGTCGCTCCTCGAGATGGAGCACGTCGCGCGCGAGATGACCCGTCGCGGCCTCGACCTGCCGCTGCTGATCGGCGGCGCCACCACGTCGCGCACGCACACGGCCGTGAAGATCGCGCCCCACTACGGCGGCCTGACGGTCCACGTCCCCGACGCGTCGCGGGCGGTGGGGGTCGTGGCCCGCGCGGTCTCGCCCACCGAGCGGCCCGCCCTCGCCGCCGAGACGCGGGAGCTCTACGCCAAGGTGCGCGAGCAGCACGAGAACGCCCTGGGCTCGCGGGAGCTGCTGAGCCTCGCCCAGGCGCGTTCGCGGGGGCCGCGCTTCGACGACTGGTCGCACGTGGCGCGGCCGCGCTCGCCGGGCGTCACGACGTTCGTGCCCTACCCGCTCGAGGAGCTGGTGCCCGTCGTCGACTGGGGGCCCTTCTTCTCCGCCTGGGAGCTGCCCGGCCGCTACCCCGCCGTCCTCGACGACCTGCGGAAGGGCGAGGCCGCGCGGTCGCTGTTCGCCGACGCGCAGGCGATGCTCGCACGCGTCGTCGCCGAGGGCTGGCTCGAGGCGCGGGCCGTGCTCGGCCTGTTCCCCGCCGCGTCCGACGGCGACGACATCCTCGTCTACGCAGGCGAGGAGCGCCGCGAGGTCGCCCGCGTGATCCGCACCCTCAGGCAGCAGACCGCCAAGCGCGAGGGCCAGCCGAACCTGGCGCTCGCCGACTACGTCGCCCCGGCCGGCTCCGGCGTCGAGGACTGGGTGGGCGCGTTCGCGGTCAGCGTCCACGGCGCAGAGGAGCGCGCGGCCCGGTTCCGGGCGGACGCCGACGACTACTCCGCGATACTCCTCACGACGCTCGCCGACCGGCTCGCGGAGGCTCTCGCCGAGCGCCTGCACCAGCGCGTCCGCACGGAGCTGTGGGGCTACGCGCCGGACGAGGACCTCACGACCGAGGACCTGGTCGCCGAACGCTACCGCGGGATCCGGCCCGCCCCCGGCTACCCCGCCTGCCCCGACCACCGCACGAAGCGCGACGTCTTCGCGTTGCTGGGCGCCACGGCCGCGACGGGGATCCGCCTCACCGAGGGTCTCGCGATGACGCCGGCCTCGGCCGTCGCCGGCCTCTACCTGGCGCACCCCGACGCGCGCTACTTCGGCGTGGGCCGCGTGGGCCGCGACCAGGTCGAGGACCTGGCCGCCCGCAGCGGCACGAGCGTGGCCGAGGTCGAGGAGTGGCTCGCTCCCAACCTGGCGTACGCGCCGGCGGTCGCGGCGGACTGAGACCCCCCGCGGGCGGTCGCGGCGGGCCGGGCGGCGGCGCACGCCACGGCGGTCCCGTCGCCGCGGACACCGCTCAGTCCAGCAGTCCGCCCAGCCACTCCCCGATGCCGACCTTGATGGGCATGAAGTAGAGGTTGCCGCCGCTGGCGGCGACGTGGTCGAGGACGCGCGCGGCGAGGTCGCGGTGCCACGCCAGCGTGGGCTCGAAGCCGGCCGGGAACACCGCGCGGTTGCGCCGCAGCCAGTAGCGCTGCGAGCGCGGCGAGGTCACGCTCGTCACGCCCCAGAACACCTGCGCGCCGGCGGTGAGCTCCTGCCACACCGACAGCAGCCTGAGGTCGAAGAACGGCTGCGTGAACAGGCCGTCGGCGCCGGCCGCGAGCTTGGCCTCGGCGTACGCCAGCTCGGCGGCGAAACCGGCCCGGTAGGGGTCGAGGGCGGCGTAGACCTTGAGCTCCGGGCGCGCGGCCTTCAGGGCCCGGATCGCGGCCAGGGCGGCGCCCCGCCCGTCGGCGTCGACGGCGTCGCCCGAGACGACCAGGACCTCGGCCACGCCGGCGCCGAGCAGGCGCCCCAGCGAGGGCCAGCCGCGGTCCGCCTCGCTCAGTAGCGGCTCGGCGCGGAAGTGCGGCACGGCCGACCACGGGCCCGCGGCCCGCGCCTGCAAGGCCGCCTGCCAGCCGCGCAGCTCGAACTGCGCCAGGTCGGGCACGTTGACGGTGTCGACGCGGCCGAGGCACGCGAGCTCCTCGAGCTGCGCGGCCAGGGAGGCCGGGTCGCGGGGGACGAGCTCGACGCTGAGTCGCACCCGGGCAGGGTACCCGTTACGTCAGCAGGCTGCCGTGCGCGGGCTCGAACCGGGCCGTGAAGTGCCGCAGCACCGGCGGCGCCTCCACCATCCTCACGCCCCTGACGCGGTCCCGTTCCGCGCCCACGTAGGCGATGACCTCGGCCAGGTAGTCGACGTGGCTCTGCGTGTAGGTGCGGCGCGGGAACGCCAGGCGCACCAGCTCCTGCCTGGCCGGCCTCTCGCTGCCGTCGGGCTGGCGGCCGAACATCACCGAGCCGATCTCGACCGACCGCACGCCGCCCTCGAGGTACAGGACGAGCGACAGCGCCCACGCCGGGTACTCGGACTGCGGCACGTGCGGCAGGAGTGCCTTGGCGTCGATGTAGACGGCGTGGCCGCCCGTCGGCCTGACGATCGGGACGCCGGCGGCGACCAGCCGCTCGCCCAGGTACTCGACCGAGCGCACGCGGTAGCGCAGGTAGTCCTCCTCCAGCGCCTCCTCGAGCCCCACGGCCAGGGCCTCGAGGTCGTACCCGGCGAGGCCGCCGTAGGTCGGGAACCCCTCGGTGAGGATCAGCTGGTTGCGCGCCGCCTGCGCGAGCGCGTCGTCGTTCAGGGCGAGGAACCCGCCGATGTTCCCGAGGCCGTCCTTCTTCGCGCTCATCGTGGCGCCGTCGGCGTAGGAGAACATCTCGCGGGCGATCTCGCGGGGGCTCTTGTCGGCGTAGCCGGGCTCGCGCACCTTCACGAGGTAGGCGTTCTCGGCGTAGCGGCAGCAGTCGATGAACAGCGGCACGCCGTGCTCGCGGCAGGCCGCGCTCACCTCCCGCACGTTCGCCATGCTCACCGGCTGGCCGCCGCCGGAGTTGTTCGTGACCGTGAGCATCACGAACGGGACCGACCCCCGCTTCTCCGCCAGGACGCGCCGCAGGGCCGCCACGTCCATGTCGCCCTTGAACGGGTGGTCGCTGGCGGTGTCGGCGGCCTCGGGGCTGGGCAGGTCGAGGGCGGTGGCGCCGACGGCCTCGACGTTGGCGCGCGTCGTGTCGAAGTGGGTGTTGTTCGGCACGACGTCGCCGGGCTCGAGCGCCACCGCGCACAGGATGCGCTCCGCGGCCCTGCCCTGGTGGGTGGGCAGGACGTGCTCGAAGCCCGTGATGGACTTGACGGCGCTCTCGAAGCGGAAGAACGACGGGCTGCCGGCGTAGCTCTCGTCGCCACGCATCATGCCGGCCCATTGGGCGGACGACATCGCGCCCGTGCCGGAGTCGGTGAGCAGGTCGATGAGGACGTCGTCGGCGTGGAGGTTGAAGAGGTTGTAGCCGGCGGCCGCGAGGGCGCTCTCCCGCTCCGCGCGCGTGGTGAAGCGGATCGGCTGGACCGTCTTGATGCGGAACGGCTCGATGATCGTCTTGAAGCGAGAGTCTGGCCCGTTCACGGACCGAGTCTATGGCCGCGGCCCCGAGCGCGCCCACCAGCCCGTGTCGGGGTCGACACAGGCCCGGCTTCCCCGGGTCCAGGCGCCGTTCCGTGGCGCCGTCCGGCGCCGGCTGGGGCGCTCAGCCTCCCAGGAGCGCCTCGATGCGCCTGAGGGCCTCCTCGATCCGGTCGAGCGACGTCGCGTAGCTGAGCCGCACGAGGCCCGGCGCCTCGAAGTCGGTGCCGGGCACGACGGCCAAAGACGTGATGAACCTCGTCCTGATGACCCAGTACTTCGACACGCTCAAGGAAATCGGGGCCTCGTCGCGCTCCAATACGATCCTGATTCCGCATTCGCCCGGCAGTCTCGCCAGCCTCAGCGAGCAAATCCGCAACGCCATGATCGAGGCCAACCAGACCGGGGAAGTCTCCAAGACCAGTCCGGAGGCTCTTGTCGGCGCCGGCAACGGCCATTGAAGGTAGTTTCAGATCAATACCCAATACCTTGGGAATCGTTCGCGGAATCCATCATGAAAATCCTCCTGGTTTATCCCTCAACCCCGGACACTTTTTGGAGCTTCAAGCATGCGTTGCGTTTCGTCTCCAAACGCTCGGCCTTCCCGCCGCTGGGCCTGTTGACCGTGGCGGGAATGTTGCCGGCCGACTGGCAACTCAGACTGGTGGACCTGAATGTCGCCCGGCTGACCGACGATGACCTCGCTTGGGCGGATTACGTGATGCTCAGCGCCATGATCGTTCATAAGGAGTCGGTATCCGACATCGTGGGGCGCTGCCACCGGCTCGGCAGACCGGTCATCGCCGGCGGACCGCTTTTTACTACCGGCCACGCCGCCTTTCCGGACATCGATCACTTCGTGTTGGGCGAAGCGGAGGATCTCATGCCGCAGGTCGTCGAAGACATGCGCCGCGGAACCCTCCACCACACGTACGCCGCGCCTGAGCGGCCCGACATCACTTACGTGCCACTGCCCCGTTGGGATCTGATCGATTTCCGCCACTACATGACCATGTCGGTGCAGTTCTCCCGGGGCTGCCCCTTCGATTGCGAATTCTGCGATATCATCGTGATGAATGGCCGCGTCCCCCGCACGAAATCGCCGGCCCAACTGGTCGCCGAACTCGAACAGTTGCGGCTGGCCGGATGGAAGGACACGGTTTTCGTCGTCGACGACAACTTCATCGGCAACAAGAAGCAAGCCAAAGCCCTGCTCCGCGAAGTGATCGAGTGGCGGAATCGCACCCGCACGACGATCGGCTTTATGACCGAAGCGTCGGCAAACCTGGCCGACGATCCCGAACTCTGCGAGCTGATGGTCCGCGCCGGCTTCAAGAAGGTCTTCGTCGGGTTCGAGACGCCATCGGCGGAGAGCCTGGAGGAGTGCCGGAAACTCCAAAATTGCGGACGCGACCTGGTCGAGACGGTGAAGATCCTGCAACGGGCAGGCCTCGAGGTGATGGGTGGCTTTATCGTCGGGTTCGACAATGACCCAACGGACATCTTCAAACGCCAGTTCGAGTTTATTCAGAATTCGGGCGTGGTCACGGCCATGGTGGGATTGCTGACCGCCCTGCCGGAAACGAGGCTTTACCGCCGGCTGATGAATGAGGGACGGCTCGAGACGGAGAGCACGGGAAACAACACGCAAGCCGCGCTGAATTTCCAGCCGCGATTGGACCGCGAATTCCTCGTCAATGGCTACCGCGAACTGATGGAGAAGCTCTACGAGCCGCGAGTTTATTACCAGCGGATTCGCACCTTCTTGAAAGACTACAGGCCGCAAGGCCCGCGCCTGAGGCTCGCCGGGGCCGACCTCCAGGCTTTTGTGAAATCGTTATGGCTGCTGGGGGTATGGCACCGCGGACGGCGTCAGTATTGGCGGTGCTGCGTAACGATGTTGCTCCGGCGGCCCGGCCAGTTCCACCGGGCCATCGAACTGGCCATCATGGGTCATCACTTCCGCCGCGTGGCGAGATCGCTGTGAAGAAGGTTGCAGCGGGCATTCCGGCCGGGAAGGAACGGTATTGGAGGATCGAGTCGGCCGGGGAAGCCTCTCGCGCATGTTCGACGTGTTCGGCAACGCGCTGGACCGCGAAGGAGAAGTTTCCAACGTGGAGTGGCGCACCATCCATCGCGCCCCGCTCCCGCTGGCCCGGCGGTCCACCAAATCCGAGGTCTTCGAGACGGGCATCAAGGCGATCGATGTGCTCGTGCCGCTGGAGCGCGGCGGCAAGGCGGGCCTCTTCGGCGGCGCGGGCGTCGGCAAGACCGTCCTG
>ENA-UOUL01005548-UOUL01005548.1-bioreactor-metagenome-genome-assembly--contig:-NODE-5548-length-10851-cov-2.885372_pt1 | contig 10851 bp, 11 predicted proteins | sample MGYA00249838_ERZ747220 | MGnify/ENA primary metagenome ERZ747220 (study PRJEB28778, sample SAMN05720191) | bioreactor metagenome | isolation source: Anaerobic biogas reactor | place: USA:Washington...
AAGCGCATTATGAACGGTTTATGCACTCCGGATTTATCTGCCCTGGCCGGGCTCTGCCCGTCTTCATAGGGAAAATTTTTTAAGGGGGATTACCATGAAGAAACTGCTCTGCATGCTTCTGGCGCTCATGATCTCCATGATCGCACTGGGCGGCATCGCGTCCGCCGAGGAGGGCAACTGGAAGATCGCCATCCTGACCGGCACGACCACCCAGGGCGAGGAAGAGTTCCGCGCCGCCGAGAGGCTGGCCGCCGCGTATCCCGACAACGTGATCACCGACACCTATCCGGATCAGTTCATGGCCGAGCAGGAGACCACGATCTCCAAGATCGTCGCCTTTGCCTCCGATCCCGACGTCAAGGCCATCGTGATGTGCCAGGCCGTGCCGGGCGCGAAGCCGGGCTTTGACAAGGTCCGCGAGATGGGCCGCGACGACATCCTTCTGATCGCCGGCACGCCGCAGGAAGACCCGGCCGTCATCTCGGCCGCCTCCGACATCGTGATGTACGCCGACGAAGTCAAGCAGGGCGACACCATCATGGAGACCTGCGCGAACTGGGGCGTCGAGGTGTTCATCCACTACTCGTTCCCGCGCCACATGGCGATGGAGCTGATCGTGGCCCGCCATGAGCTGCTCAAGGCGAACGCCGAGGCTCTGGGCATCGAGATGTACGACGTGACCGCGCCCGACCCGACCGCCGAGGCCGGCCCGACCGCGTCCCAGCAGTTCATCCTCGAGGACGTCCCGCAGCAGCTGGCGAAGTTCGAGGGCAAGAAGGTCGCCTTCTTCACCACGAACTGCGGCATGCAGGAGCCCCTCCAGACCGCGATCCTGGACCAGCCGAACGCCTACTATCCGCAGCCGTGCTGCCCGAGCCCGTTCCACGCCTTCCCGGCGGTTCTGGGCCTCGAGCTTGACCTGAGCGGCGACAACGAGGCCGCGCTGAAGGCCATCGCCGCCGAGCTCCAGAAGCACGACGCGGTCGGCCGCTATTCCACCTGGCCGGCGCCCGTCGCCATGTCCATCATCGAGATCGGCTTCGAGTACGCCAAGGGCTACATCGAGGGCACGATCGAGGGCCGCAACAACTCGGACGCTCTGAAGGCGCTGTTCGTCGAGAAGCTCGGCGGCGCGACCATCGAGAACTACACGAACGCCGAGGGCACGACCTTTGACAACTACTACACGGTCCTGCTCGCGCCGGTCGATTTCAACGACTATCTCTAAAGCGATCCCCGGGGTGAAACGGCCCGCCTCTTCCGAGGAGGCGGGCCGATTCCCGGTTTAAAGGGAGGAAAACCCATTGACCGCAGAATACGTGCTGGAAATGCGAGACATCACCAAGCGGTACGGCGAGACGACGGTGCTCTCAAACGTGTCGCTCTCGGTGCGCCCGGGCGAGATTCACGCGCTGCTGGGCGAAAACGGCGCGGGCAAGTCGACCTTGATGAACGTGCTGTTCGGCATGCCGGTCATCCACGCGACCGGCGGCTACGAGGGCTCTGTCTCAATCGAGGGAAACCCGGCGCACATCCTTTCGCCGCACGCGGCGATGGACATGGGAATCGGCATGGTGCACCAGGAGTTCATGCTGCTGCCGGGCTTCAACATCACCGAGAACATCAAGCTCAACCGCGAGATCACGAAGCCGACGCTTCTGAGCCGCGCGCTTCGCAACAAGAACCTCGAAAACCTCGACATGGCGACGATGCACCGGGACGCCCGCAAGGCGCTCGACTCCGTCGGCATGGGCATCGACGAATACACGCTGGTCGCGGGGCTGCCGGTCGGCTACATGCAGTTCATCGAGATCGCGCGCGAGATCGACAAGAAGGGCATCAAGCTGCTCGTATTTGACGAGCCGACCGCCGTGCTCACCGAGTCCGAGGCGGACAAGCTCATTTCGGTCATGAAAAAGATCGCGGCGAGCGGCATCGCGATCATCTTTATCACGCACCGCCTGGACGAGGTGATGGCTGCCTCCGACAGCATCACGATACTGCGCGACGGCAAGCTGGCCGCGACGCGCAGGGCGAAGGAGACCACCCTGGTCGAGCTCGCGGAGCTTATGATCGGACGCAAGGGCGAGGCGGTCGTCGACGTGCCGAAAAAGCGCGGGCAGGCGGCCAAGGCGAGCGCCCTCACGATAAAGAACCTGGTCGTGGACATGCCCGGCGAGGAGGTCAAGGGCGTGAACCTCGACGTGTACGAGGGCGAGATTCTGGGCATCGGCGGCCTCGCCGGGCAGGGCAAGATCGGCATCCCGAACGGCGTCATGGGCCTCTACCCCGCCGAGGGCGCAATCGAGCTGTTCGGAAAGCCGCTGCCGCTCAACAGCGCGAGAACGGCGCTGGAAAGCGGCATGGCGATGGTCTCCGAGGACCGGCGCGGCGTAGGACTTTTGCTCGACCAGTCGATCGAGGACAACATCGCGTTCAGCGCGATGCAGGTGCACGGCCAGTTCCTGCACCGCTTCCTCGGGCTGACCTCGAAGGACGGCCCGGCCGTCCGGAAGCACTGCCAGCGGCTGATCAAGGACCTCGATATCCGCTGCACGTCGTCCAGACAGGCGGTCGGCACGCTCTCGGGCGGCAACCAGCAGAAGGTGTGCGTCGCCAGGGCGCTCTCGATGGAGCCGAAGTTCCTGTTCGTCTCGGAGCCGACGCGCGGCATCGACATCGGCGCGAAGCGGCTCGTGCTCGAGACGCTCGTCCGCTTGAACCGCGAGCGCGGCATGACGATCGTCATGGTGTCCTCGGAATTGCTCGAGCTGCGCTCGATCTGCGACCGCATCGCGATCGTCTCCGAGGGACAGGTGGTCGACATTTTGCCGCCGGACAGCCCGGACGCGGACTTCGGCCTGGCGATGTCGGGCCTCAAACCTACAGAGGGAGGCATGCCGGAACATGCGTAGCACAAGATCACAGAGAATTGCGACGATCGTGCTCTTGGTCGCGGCGGTCGCGCTGATCGGGGGCGGCGTTCTGGGCGTCATGAACCGCTTCAGCGACTCCGGCGAGCAGATGTTGCGCGACCTTCGGCTGACCGCGCTTCTGATCACGACCGGCAAGGGCTCGGTCGAGGCGATGATCGAGGCCGAGAAGGACGCCGCGCGCGCGCGGGTCAAGGCCGAGGGCGGCAAGCTCGACGCGATCAAGGCCGCGGTCGCCGAGGCGGAGACAAACGCGCGCGCGGCCGCGGAGAACATGGTCACCGAGGTCGACCTCTCGACGGTCGACACGTCCGAACTCGTGCCGGCGGTCGAGGCGATGCTCGTCGCGCAGCGCGCGCTCGATGTGCAGACGACAAAGGACGAGGCCGCCTACATCGAAAAGATGCAGGAAATCCAGCCGACTCCCGCGCCGGAGGAGGACGTCGACGCGTCGCTGACCGAAGACGCGGGCCTCGGCGAGGCCGAGCTCGAGCTCGAGGAGGCGCCGAAGGTAGACATGTCGGGCTTCGTGGCGACCGCGGAGATGGCCGCGCTCCAGGCTTCGGTCGACGAGGCGTTTTTGAACCTCAGCGCCGCGCTCAAGGGCGTCTACCCGGTGCTCGACGACGCTTCTCTCCACACGCTGACGCCGACGATCACACTGACGGCCACCCGTACTGCCACAATCACCCGCACGCCCTATGTCACCCTAACACCGACTATGACCGCAACGGTCACGCAGACCCGCACGGCTTCACCAACACCGACTTCGACGTCGACCCCAACTTTTACACCTTCACCGACAATCACCTCATCGCCGACAGAAACCCTTGTGCCTACAGAAACGGAAACCCTGCCGCCGCCCTCACCAACCGCGACGGGACGCTCCTGCTCGAGCCGCCTGCGGTGCAGGTGAGCCGCCCCGACCTCGTGTTCGGTGCGCCGGTCACCGTCTATTCGTTCGACCCGGCCGCCTTCGCCGGCGCGCCCGGCTCCGTGCGGCACGACGCGCTGCCGCTGCGGACGGTCGCGCTCGACCGCCTGGTGGTGCGCTGTAGGGACCACGCGGAGGTGACGATGCGTCTGGGATCGGCCGCGGTGATGCTGCTCGACGGTGCGCCCACTGACGCGCTCACGGTGAGCCAGCGCCGCGTGCCACCCGCGACCGAGGCACTGGGCATCCTCGTCATCAGCAACGACGCCGAGCACCCGGTCACGCTGCGTTCGCTCACGTACGCGTCGGGCCGAGCCTCGACCGGCTCGGTACGAGGCGCGGCCGGTGAGCCCGCGTACCTGCCCCTGTGGCTTGCGGAAGCGTACGGCTCACCCCAGGTGCCGACCGCCACCGGACCAGCGTCACCCGGCGGCGACGGCGCCGCGCGGACGACCCGTCCACTCGCAGGCACCGTCGATCCCGCCTCGCTGACGCCGTGGGACGCCGCGTACCTCGATCCCGACGACCCCCGCGCCCTGCGCGAACGCCGAGCCGACCGGCTCGATCTGAGCATGCAGCCGGGCGACGTCGCCGTCATCGTCGTCGACCAGCGCGCGCTCCGACGCACCCTGGTGCAGCGCCCCGCGCTCCTCTACCCCGTCATCGGGTACACGCTCGGGCTGGACGGCGAGCCCCTCGACAGCGCCACGACGCCAGCGCATATCGCCGCGTTGGGTCTCGACACCGCCCTGTACGGCCACAGCCCCTCCTGGCGCTGACGCGGCCGGCGGGGCTGTGCTATACTCCTACTTTGCCGCGTCGTCGCCTGTCGGTCCGGCCGCCGCGGCGGTCCTCCGACCGGGAACGACACGAGCCAGCCCGGAAGGAGGTGTCATGTCAAACGCAACGAACGACAACTACGACCTCAACGTGATCCTGGAACCGCAGCTCAACGAGACGCAGATCCAGGCAGAGAAGGACGCGATCACCGCCCAAGTCGAACGCGCAGGTGGAACGATAGTCGAACTCGACGAGTGGGGCAGCCGCAGGCTCGCCTACCCGATCAGGAAGTTCAACGAAGGCTATTACCTCATCTATCGCCTACAACTGAGCGGCACCGCTCCAAAGACCATCGAGGCGGCCCTGCGACTGCGCGATAACGTCATGCGTGTACTCGTCGTCAAGGATCGGCCCGAATGGAAGACCAAGAAGGCCCCGAAGACGGAAGTCAAGGCCGAGCCGACAGCCTGAGGCAGTCGCGCCGCTCACCAGCGGACGACACCGTCCAGGCCGATGACGAGCCGAGGAGTGCTCCATGGCACGAGGAATGAACGCTGCATACCTGATAGGCACGCTGGTGCAGGCGCCCGAGTTGCGCTACACACCGGGGGGGCTTGCCATCCTGGAGCTGAACCTCGCAGGTAACGACACGGTCATCGGTGATGACGAGCGTGAACGCGAACTGGCCTGGTACCACCGCGTGACGGTGTTCGGCGCCCAGGCTGAGCAGATGGTCAACCAGCTCGACGTCGGCACGCCCGTGTTCGTCGAAGGGCGTCTCAACTACCGCACCTGGGAGGACAAGGAGGGACAGAAGCGCTCGTCCCTCGACGTCAACGCCCAGCGTGTCGAGCCCATGACCATGGGACCTCGCGGCGCCGACTCTACCGTCGTCGACGCGAAGGGGCAGCACCGCCTACGCAACGCCCTCAACCAGGTGATGATCGTAGGCAACCTCACTCGTGACGCCGAGTTGCGCTACACCCCGAACGGGAGCGCCGTCACGCGCTTCAGTGTCGCGGTGAACGAGCGCTTCCGCGGCAAGAGCGGTGAGGACCAGGAGCGCACGCACTACGTCGATGTGAACGTGTGGCGTGAGTTGGCAGAGGGCACCGGTGACCTGAAACGCGGCGATCCCGTGTTCGTCATCGGCCGCCTCAGCAACGACTCCTGGACGGACAAGGAAGGCAATCGCAGGTTCACGACGCGGCTCGAAGGTCAGCGCGTCGAGTTCCTCACTCGCGGTCCCGGCAGCGGTGGAGCCGGTACCCGGACCGAGGCACGACCACGGCCCGCCCAGGCGAGTACGTCGACGCTCGACATCGACGAGGAGTTTCCACCAGAAGAGGACTTACCCTTCTAGATGGCACGTGATTCGAGAGACAGAGGCGACAAGCGTCGCGGAGGACGCGCAGGCGGCCGTAGAGGTCGCAGGCCCAAGGTATGCCCGTTCGCCAGTGGTGAGCTGGAAGTGACGGACTACCACGACGGCCGCATGCTGCGCCGGTTCATCAGCGATACAGGCAAGATCCTGCCGCGTCGTCGTACCGGAGTGAACGCGAAGTACCAGCGCAGGTTGGCGTTGACCATCAAACGCGCCCGCGTCCTGGCCATCATCCCCATCACGGAGAAGCTGGTCCGGAAGTGAACGTCATCCTGCTCGAGCCGGTCGACACCCTCGGGGAGGCGGGAGCTGTCGTCGTCGTCAAGAACGGCTACGCCCGCAACTGGCTCATCCCGCAAGGTCTAGCCCTGCCCGCCACCAAGTCGAACACCGCCGAACTGCAGGCCCGCCTCGCGCAACGCGCCCGCCAGCTGGCTGAGCGCAAGTCCGACGCCGAGCGCCTGTCCGAGATGCTGGGTGAAGCCACGCTCGAGATCAAGGTCCGCGCCGGTGAAGGCCGCATCTACGGCTCGGTCGGCAACAAGGACATCGCCGACGCCCTCAAGGCGACGTACGACGTCGACATCGACCGCCGCAAGATCGTGCTCGCCGAGCCGATCAAGACGACCGGTGAACACGTCGTGCCGTACAAGCCGCACCCCGAGGTGACCATCGACCTGAAGGTCAACGTGGTCCCCGAGGCCGCCTGAGCGCACGAACCCACACAGCATGACGAGGAAGCCGCCGGTCGTCCCGGCGGCTTCTTCGTCGTGCGGTCACTGCTCCTTGTAGCGTTCGACCCTGATGAGGTTGGTGGTCCCGCGCATGCCGAACGGCACGCCTGCGGTGATCACGAAGCGCCCCCCTGGCTCGACGAGGCTGGTCTTCCTGATGGCTCTGGTGCTGAACTCCACCATCTCGTCGGTGTTGTGGATGTTCTCGCTGAGGTAACCGACGACACCCCACGCGACGGCCAACTGTCGCAAGGCGCGCGAGTTCGGGGTGATGGCGAGGATCGGCGTGGGGGGACGGTTGCGTGCTACGCGCAGCGCCGTCGACCCTGAGTGCGTGAACGTGACGATCAGCTGTGCGGAGAGGTTGTACGCCATCTCGACGGCGCCCATCGCGACGCCGTCGGCTGTCGTCGCGTCGGACGTCGGCACGTGGTCGTGCATGGCCTTCTGGTAGAACTCGTCGCTCTCCACCGACCTCGCGATGCGGTCCATCATCCTGACGGCCTCGACGGGGTAGTCGCCGACGGCGGTCTCGGCCGACAGCATCACGGCGTCGGTGCCGTCGAAGATGGCGTTGGCGACGTCGGAGGCCTCGGCCCGCGTCGGCGTAGGGTTCTTGATCATCGACTCGAGCATCTGCGTTGCGGTGATGACCGGTTTGCCTGCGTCCATGCACGCCCTGATGAGCGTTTTCTGGATGAGCGGCACGCGCTCGGGCGCCATCTCGACACCGAGGTCACCGCGCGCGACCATCACGCCGTCGACCTCGCGCAGGATCTCGTCGAAGCGGTCGACGGCGCCAGGCTTCTCGATCTTCGCCATCAGCTTCGCCTGCGAACCAGCGCGGGCGAGGTAGTGCCTGGCGAGGAGCAGGTCGTCGCGGCTGCGCACGAAGCTCATCGCGACCCAGTCGACATCGAGCTCGGCTCCGAACTCGAGGTCCTCGACGTCCTTGTCCGTCAACGCGGGCAGGCTGAGGTGTGCGTTGGGGATGTTGATGCCTTTGTTGTTGCTGAGGACGCCCCCCACCACGAACGTGGTGGTTATGGTGCCTGCCTTGACCTCGGTGACCTCGAGGCTGAGGCGACCGTCGTCCAGCAGGAGCGTGTCACCGATCTTGACGTCGTTGCACAGGCCCGGGTACGTCACGCCTGCACGAGTGACGTCGCCGTCGCTGGGGTCGTCGCACGTCAGCGAGAACGTCGTGCCTTCCACGAGCTGCACCTTGCCGTCGGCGAAGCGTCCCACGCGGATCTTCGGGCCTTGCAGGTCCTGCAGGATGCCGACGGGGACGCTCAAGCGTTCCGCCGTCGAGCGGATGGCCGTGACGGTGTTGCGGTGGTCGTCCTGCGTGCCGTGTGAGAAGTTGAGGCGGAACACGTTGACGCCGGCCTCGAGCAGACGGCCGATGACCTCTGGTGAACTGCTGGCCGGACCCAGCGTCGCGACGATCTTGGTGCGTCTGACCGGCATCAGAGCCTGAACGCCGCGCGGCCGAGGTAGCGGGCGCCGCTGCCGAGGTCGGACTCGATCCGTAGCAGGCGGTTGTACTTCGCGATGCGCTCCGAACGGCTCGCCGAACCCGTCTTGATCTGGCCGGCGTTCACCGCGACAGCGAGGTCGGCGATGAACGTGTCCTCCGTCTCGCCGCTGCGGTGGCTGATGACGTTGCGGTAGCCGTAACTCTTCGCGAGCTCGATGGCGTCCATCGACTCGGTCAGGGAGCCGATCTGGTTCACCTTGACGAGGATCGCGTTGCCCACCCTCTCGTCGATGCCGCGTTGCAGACGTTTGACGTTGGTGACGAAGAGGTCGTCACCTACCAGTTGCACGCGCTCGCCCATGGCGGCGGTCATCTTCGCCCAGCCGCGCCAGTCGTCCTCCGCGAGGCCGTCCTCGATGGAGACGATCGGGTAGCGGGACACCCAGTCGTCCCAGAACGCGATCATGCCCTCCGAGTCGTAGCTCTTCCCTTCGGCCTTGAGCTGGTACAGACCGCCGGAGTAGAACTCCGTCGAGGCGGGGTCGAGCGCGATGGCGATGTCGTCGCCTGGCGTGTACCCGGCCTTCTCGATGGCTTCGAGGATGACCTCGATCGCCTCGCGGTTGCTCTTGAGCTCCGGGGCGTAGCCTCCCTCGTCACCGACGTTGGTGTTGTACCCGCGCGCCGTCAGTACCTTCTTCAGCTGGTGGAACGTCTCGGTTCCGGCACGGAGCGCGGCCTGGAAGCTGGTGAACCCGACAGGGGCGAGCATGAACTCCTGCATGTCGACGGCGTTGTCGGCGTGCTTGCCTCCGTTGATCACGTTCATGAGCGGCACGGGAAGCGTGCGCGCGTTGTTGCCGCCAAGGTACCGGTACAGCGGCGTGCCGAGGGTATCTGCGGCTGCCCGCGCCACGGCCAGCGACACAGCGAGAACGGCGTTGGCGCCCAGTTCGGCTTTGTTGGGGCTACCGTCGAGCTCGAGCATCGCGGCGTCGACCGCCAACTGGTCGGTTGCGTCGAGCCCGAGCAGTACCGATGCGATGCGGTCGGTGACGTTGGTCACCGCCTTGGTGACGCCCTTCCCGAGGTACCTGCCTCCACCGTCACGTAGTTCGACGGCCTCGTGCGCTCCCGTCGAGGCCCCGGAAGGTACCAGCGCGTACCCTTCGACCCCGCTGCTGAGCGTGACGATCGCTCCCACGGTCGGGTTGCCGCGTGAATCCAGCAACTCGATCCCTCTCACGTCTTCGATGATGGTCATCTATCCTCCGTCAGTCCTACGCCGGCCGCAGCATACGTGCACGGCCCGCGTTCGATGCAACGAGACTCGTCTCAGTTGGTGCGCAGCGGGACGACCATGGCGAGGTAGCTGTCGTTGCCGAGGTCGCGCACCATGCTCGGTGCAGAGCCCGAGCCGGAGAACTGCAGCTTCACGTCGGATGTGACGGGCCCGAGCGCGTCGACGAGGTACTTCGCGTTGTACGCGAGCGCGATCTCGGAGTCGCTGCCTTCCTGCGTCACCTGCAGCTCTTCCTGGCTGCGACCGAAGTTCCCTTCGGCCGTTATGGTCGCGATGCCGTCCTTGATGAACAGGTCGATGCGGTTGTTCGCCGTCTTGTCCGCCAGCAGCGACACGCGCGATACGGCCTCGGCCAGCCGCGCCGCACCGAGTGTGATGCTGACGGGGAATGTCTTGGGGATCACGCGCTCGTAGTCGGGGAACGAACCGTCCATCAGTTTGAGGTTGAGCGCGTACGATCCGTGTTCGACGCTCAACTGCCCCTCGGAGAGGGAGAGCTTGACGACGCCGTCACCCAGGATCCGTATCAGCTCCTCGATGCTGCGGGCCGGCACGATCACGTCGGACCGCAGGCCAGATTGAGCCGAGACGTCGTAGTAGGCCAGCCTGAACCCGTCGGTCGCGACGGCGCGCAGCCGGTCCTCGCCGAACTCGAGCTTCACGCCTCTGAACACGGCCTGGAAGTCGGCTACGGCCGCTGCGTACTTCGCGGCCGTCAGGGCGCTGTGCAGCGCGGAGGCATCGATGATGCCCTCGAACGAGTCGGGGAACGAGACGATGGGGGCGGAGGCCGCAGCCACCAACTGCAGCTTGGTCGTGTAGCTGCCCGACGCGATGCGCAGTTCGTTGTCCGTGAACTCGAGTTCGACGTCCTCGGCGGGCAGCGAGCGCACGACCATCCCGAACACGTGCGCGATGACGGCGTGACTGCTGGTGCCGTCGACGTCGGCACCCAGGCGCGCCCTGATGTCGATGTCCATGTTGCTGCCTGACAGTTCGATGGAGCCTGGGCGCAGATCGATCCGCAAGAGGCTGAGACCCGGGTTACTCGACCTGGACGGAACGACGCGCTCGACGTGCGCCAGCGTGTCCGCCAGACTCCGTTTCGGAACGGTGACCTTCATGCTGTCTCCCAGGGGATGTTCTTCACTGGTACCAGCATACCTGACGGTCTGGTGGGCGTTACCACCCACGCGTCGAGAGTCTTGTCCTCCTTCGAGCCTGTCAATCCAAACGAAGCGGGACTCGGCTGAGGTCCTGTGACGCTCATCTCAAGCCTAGGGTCGCTGAGCATCTCCTT
>ENA-UOUL01005549-UOUL01005549.1-bioreactor-metagenome-genome-assembly--contig:-NODE-5549-length-10841-cov-7.434690_pt1 | contig 10841 bp, 9 predicted proteins | sample MGYA00249838_ERZ747220 | MGnify/ENA primary metagenome ERZ747220 (study PRJEB28778, sample SAMN05720191) | bioreactor metagenome | isolation source: Anaerobic biogas reactor | place: USA:Washington...
GAATCGCGGCTTGCACGGCATCGCGGCGGCCCTCGACTTCGGAAACGCTGTTGCAGAATCCCAAAAGCCCATGAATCGCGGGCGGACATGAAGCAAAGCGGCCAGTTCCCGAAAGCCAATCGCCGTTCAAATGTTCCCGCAAATCGGCGGCGGCCTGTTCGCGGGCGGCGGCAAGCTCGTTTTCGATCTGGCGGGCATCCGCTTGGAGTTCGGCAATCTCGTTTTCGATCCGGGCAAACTCGCTTTCATCGAAACGGGCTTGCGCCAGCGTCAACCGCTCTTTTGCGATTTCGACGCGCTCGGAAAGTTCGCGGCGGCGGCTGGCGGCGGCATCCAAGGTCCCGGCGTGTACGTCCAGCGCCGCAAGTTCCTTTTCGGCGGCTTCATGTTCGGCCCTCGCCGTTTCGAGTTGGGCGGCGGGGGTTGGTTCGGTTGTCGTTTTCTTCGTCATGGTCTGTCTCCTGTTGGTTTGGTTTGCTGTTTCGGTCATCGTCATCCGTTGAACATTCCTGCCCGTTCGCGCAATTCGCGCAAGGCACCCGGCCAATCGTTCGGCGCTTGGAAGCCGACGCGGGGGTCATGGCGTAAAATCGTCCGCCGATCCTCTTCGTTCAAATCTTCATCGTTCTTCGCCAGCGCCAGGAAAAGCCCGTGCCTCTGGCGTATTCCGTCCCGAATGGGATCGCGGGGAATCCGGCATTGTTGCGTTGCTAGATGTCCTGGCCCCTCGCTGTACACAAGGGTGTTGGTCTCTTTAATCCGGCGCAAGAGTTCGCGCAATGCCGCGCCCCCGCCAAGCGGCAACTGTGCATCATCGGCCATCGTTGCCCCCGATCGCGCCGCATCGCGGACGGCGCTTCATGCGTTTGTAGATGTCGCCCCAAAACCAATGCGGCGGCGGGTTGGTGTCATCCCGATACGGAAGCGGCGGCGCTCCGGTCCATGCCTGCACGGTGTCCCCCGTCCGGGTCCCCTCGGGGTTGCCCGGTACAGTGTGGGCGGGCTGGTATGCTGTTGAACAGGTCATCATGTTTCCGGTTGTGCTGGTGTTGGGGTTCATTCCTGCCCCCTGTCCAAAAGTGTCCACAGGCTGTCCATGGACAAAGGGCTTTTGTCTGTCCAACTGTCCACCACCCCCTTTAGGGGGTGGACAGTGGACAAGCCCCCGCGTGTCCGTTTTCTGGTGATGGGATTATTCATCGTCATTGGCCTTACGTTTGGACAAGAGAGGATGCTTTTTCAGGATGTTCCCAACCTGTGACTTTGAGACTCCAACCGCGTCGGCAATCGCCCGGATGCTGTCAAAGGGATTGGCGGTTGCGTAGGCTATAACCTCCGCTTCTCCCTTCACCATCGGCTTGTGATCCGTCTGGTCATGGCTGGGGGTCCAGTAGGGACGGTGGGCATCCGGCGCGCGGTCCAGATAGATGTCGCGGACGGGATGTCCGTTGTCATCTACCACCCCGGCACGTTCCCAATTTTTTCCAAGGTGTAGCCGATAGCGTTCATCGCCCTCGGCTGGGCTGTAGAGTTCGGCGCTACACCGCGCGCCGTTTGCCTTCCGGCTGGTCCCTGCGGCGAGATAGACCGAATCATGCCGCCCCCAGCCCTTCCGGTCCTGCGGCTTCCCGGTATGATCGACCAGGAGCATCGCCGCCCGATGATCCTTCAGCAGCCGGACCAGCGGCGTGATAAACGCTTTCCATGCTGCCGAATCGTTCAAGTCCGTTGCGCCGGAAAACGACTGATAGTTGTCCAGCAGCAGCAGATCGAAACGGCCCCGGCGCAATTCAGAATCCAGCGCCGTCACCAGTTCGGACCCGTCCAGAGCGTAGGCATGGTGGATTTGAAGGTTGGCATCCAGTAGGGCGGGGTCCAGATTCTCATGCGCTGCGATTGCTTGAAGGTCGCGCTTCAAGGTTTCATCGTCCTGCTCCGCCGTCAGCATCAGCACCTTGAACGGCCTCGACACGTTCAAGCCGAAAACAGATTTCCCGCACGCCACGCACGCGGCCATCTGTTCGACCAAAACTGATTTCCCGATCCCCGTCCCTCCGGTGAACAAGGTCCATGCACCCCGGCGCAACCATCCTCTGCCGACAACGTGGTGGTCCTCTGGCTTCACTTCCAAGTCACGCAACGCGCTGTATCGGATAGGGGGGAAGGTTGTCGCCAGCGGTCCGCCGATCCCCGCGCCGCCGCCCTCTGCGGCCTCGCCAGCGGCCCGGAGTTGCGCGGCGATAACGTCCAGCGCGCCGCCCTTCACCAGCGCGTCAGCGGCCATCCGCGCCGCCGCGTGAAGGGTTCGGCGCTGCTCGGCCTCTCGCACCTGTCGGCAGTAGTGCGGGGCGAAGGCGATTGTCTGGCACGCCTCCACCAGCGGGTGGAGATGTATTTCCATCGCCTCTAATGAATCGCCGCCCCATGACTCGGCCACGTTCACTAGGTTGACAATTCCCGGCCTCCCGGCCCGGAGTCGAGCCATGACTTCCCACGCTTGGACGCAGTCTGAATCCGTGAATGATGTCGAAGTGATCCCCGCCGTCTGTACGACTGGCAGAACCTTGTCGAAGTCCGTCAGCAGCGCGCCGATCACGGCGCGTTCGGATAGAACGGCATCGGCCCCGGCCTCGGGTTGTGCGATTGAGTCACGCATGGCGCACCGCCATTCCGCGAAACTCCCGCATGATCAATTCGACCACGCAGCCTATCCGCACGGGGCGGCTGAACCGCCGTTCACTTTTCCTTTGCCAGCGCCGGACGCGCGTGGTAGCGTGTTCCCCGTTGGCGAGTTCTGCCGCGCCCTCTGCCGGGGGTGCGGCTTTTTCGTTGGCGTTCATCGCGGCTCCCGTCAGCCGATGGCCGCGATTTGAAACTTGGCAAGAGCAGCGTCGATCTGCGAGCGCCGGAACAAGGCAACCTTGCGTCCGACTTTGATCACCGGAATGATCTTGCGCCGTTGCCAGTCGCTGATCGTTCGCGGCGACACCTTGGCATACTTCGCTGCCTGTGCCTGTCCGCGTAGATAGTCGCTGTCCGTCGCCGTCGCCGTGATTTTGCTTTTCTGTTTCATGTCTCCTCCGTGGTTTTTTGTCTACGGTGGAGAGACTATGCGGGTAGGCGCGTTTCAGTCTTTTGCGCGGTGACGTTTAACGGAGTGTTTTTAAGCAACGGAAAACTACGGATAATCCAGCGTTATCCGTGCGGCCTGTTCCCGCGCCGTTGACTTGATCTTGCCAACGTAGCCGGGATTCATGCGCCGCCATAGTTCATATTCACCGCGCCCCCCTGAACGTGTGAGTTCACCGACACGCCGATGCACAAGCTGAATGATTCGCGCCCCGCTCTGGCAGACGGCATCAATCCACTCGGGCGGAATATCACGGTATGCCCTGCGGATCGCTGCGCGGATGTCGCTGGCCGGACTATCGGCCTCGGCCAATTCTTTTTTGTAGAGCGCCGCGACGAGAAAAAAGTCCTCGGCCACAAACTGAATCAGATTGGCCGTGTGCGGGGTGATCGCCGTGCTGGTCCGCTTGGCATCCACGGGCATCACGATCTTCAATAGACGGTTTCGCGCTCGACCTGCGCGGACGGGTTTCAATTCGCGGACGGCATCAATGGACAATTCGATGAGATGCTTTTTCACGACGGGCATCTGGAAAATCACCCCCGGCAAAATCTGATTCAGCTTGCGGAGCGCGTCGGGTTCAAGCCGATAGGCTCCGGGCAGACAGTCGCGCAAAACATGATCCTTGCCCATGCCGTGAGTCTGCGGCGTGTACGTCATGCAAAATTGCCGCAGCCGTTTCTCATCGCGGTTGCGCCGATGCAATTCGTGTTCAATGATGGAATGTCCATCGGCTGCTTTTTGGTGATTGTAGATGGGGATTGTTTTCATGCTGTCACCCTCTGGAAGTTAGCCTTCACAACCGCCGCGCCATCGGACGCGGGGCGGATTGCGAAAAACCGCCGCGCCTCGGGCTTCGACATCAGCCCCCTGTAATGTGTGAACAAAACATCATGCCCCCCGGTATGGCCCAGCACCGCCGCCAGCTTCGCCGCGTCGCCGTGGAGGGCATAGTGGGCGCTGGCAAAGGTCTTGCGCGGCCCGTCCTGTATCCACTCCACCCGCGCCGCCGCCGCCAGCCCACGGGGGCGCGCGTCGGGCTTGCGCTCCGCAATCGGGATTCCCTCCTGTTCGTACTCGGGGCCGATGGGCTTGCGCGCCATGAGATAGTCGAATTGATTTTGCGTCCGGATTCCAACGGGGCCGGATTCCCGGCGATAGGGCACAAGCCATGCGGCGAGCGTTGGATTGATTGGAACAAGCCGGGAGCGCCGGACCTTGCTTGTCTCGGGCAGGACGCGGATCGTCTTGCCCTTGAAGTCAACCGATCTCCAATCCAGTTGCATCGCCTCGCCGGGGCGCAAACCGCCGAAGAATTGAACGGCCAAAACCGGGACCATCGCCGGGGTCCATTGTTCGGCCAACCGCATGAGCGCCGCCGCCGCGTCAACGGCGAAGGGTTGCGGCAATTTTTCATCCATCCGCACGGGCTGAATCCCGGCAACGGGATTCGCCTCGGCCATGCGCTCCCGCATCGCGTAGTTGAACAGGGCGAGAAAACAGCGCCGATACCCGTCCAGCGTTTGCCCCTGCAATCCTTTCGCGGCAAACCATCCGGCAACATCATCGCGCATGATGCTTGCGGCGGGACGGGTTCCCAAGTCCTCGCACAAGCGCCTCGTTTTGTGTTCCCGCTCCCGTAGCGTGGAGGGTCGGCATCCCGACAACTTCAAACTGTCCAGCCAGCGGCGGGAGAGTTCGGAAACGGTCACGCCCCCGACAAGGCCCTTGTGCCGCGCCCATAGCTTCGCCGCCGCCGTGAGCGTGGCCTTGCCCGCCAGAATCGCCAGCGCCGCCGCCGCGTCCTCCCGTTGGGCGGGGGAGAGCGATAGGACGCTGGCCCCTTCATTCTCCAACTTGACTGCCATTTGATCGCAATAGGTTTTCGCCCGCGCCAGCGTGTCGAACGCCCGCCGCTCCCGTTGTCCGTTTCTCATCTGGTCAACTTGGAAGTATCCGCCGCCGCCCTCGGGAAGCTCGGGCCTCAATTCGCGGATGCTGATTCCGTGGCACTCATAAGTCTTGACCTTACGTCGCTTCGATTTCATATTGCGCCCTTTCGCTGTTCTCTGTTTATCTGCGCGCATGGTCGCAAATTGTCAAAAATTGTCAAGAGCATAAAAAACCTTAAGGAAAATGGTGGTTTCCGTATAGCTTCCCAAGCTGAACGTCGCGGGTTCGATCCCCGTCTCCCGCTCCACTCTTTCCTTGGGGCATATTCGGCCACGGATCGCCACGGTTCGGCGAATTCCACCACGACGCGCGGCACGGCTTTTCCAAGAAACCTCAACGGGGGCACTCCCGCACGGACAGACGGGGCTTGCGAGGCGGGCGGCGGGGCGGAACGGGCAAGGCCACAGGCGGGCGGCGCGAAACGGGCGGAATTCGATTCGCCGTTGATGGGCACGGGCTTGGAGGTACGGCAGGGAACGGCGGCGGCGGTCGGATCGGTCCCGTCGGCGCGTGGGGCGAAGCCGCCGCGCCGAGCACTCTCCCGCCCCTCGGGCGGCTCTGCTTCCGAGCCGTTCGGACACGCGCGGAAGACGGGCTCGCCCAGGCCGTTCGGCCAGACCTCGCCCGAAATCCCCGGCGGCGGAAGCGGTCCACACCCGCGCTTGGCGTTCGTTCCTTACACGGCGCGCGGGTCGGCCCGCTTTCTGCCGCTCCGACCCCCGATCCCCGCGCATAATTCCCCGAACAAACATTTGACCACCCCTCCCCCCAGGTGTAATTTCATCTTGCAAGCATTCCTTGCAAGATGGAGGTGCGCCATGATGATCGACATTGCCAGCATTACTTCGCGGGGGCAGTTCACGATTCCCAGCCGGTTGTGCAAATTCCTGAATCTCAAGGCAGGCTCTAAAATGTTCATCGTCACGGATGGCGAGCATCTGCTTTTGAAGAAGCTGGCCCCGCCCGATGTCGCGGCCTTTGGCAAGATCGTGCGCGCATCCAAGACGATGGCCAAGAAAGCCAAGAAAGGGGGCAGGCCATGAACTTTTTCCTCTATGCCCGCAAGTCCACCGACGAGGACGACCGCCAGATGCTTTCGATTGAAAGCCAACTGGACGAACTGCGCGAATTGGCGAAGAAAGACGGCATTCAGATCGTCCGCGAATTCGTCGAGTCGATGTCCGCGAAGGCCCCGGGACGGCCCGTCTTCGACAAGATGGTCAAGGAGATCGAGCGCGGCCACGCGGAGGGCGTCATTTCATGGCATCCCGACCGCTTGGCGCGGAATGCGGTGGACGGCGGGCGGATCGTGCATTTGCTTTCCACGAATCAATTGAAGGCGCTGAAATTCCCGACTTTCTGGTTTGAGAACACGCCGCAAGGCAAGTTCATGCTCAATATCGCGTTCGGCCAGTCGCAATATTATGTGGAAAACCTCACGGAAAATGTGTGGCGCGGCATCCGCCAGAAGTTGCGGCGGGGCGAGTATCCGAGCCGCGCCCCCGTCGGCTATTTGAACGATACGAAGGCGCATACCGTGATCGTGGACGAGGCGAAAGCGCCGCTGCTGCGCCGTCTCTTCGAGTCCTACGCGTCCGACCGTTACAGCGCGAGCGACCTTTGCGGGCTAGCGAAGGAATGGGGTTTGACCAGCTTAAACGGCAAAGATATCCGCCCTAATCGCATGTCCACGCTGCTGACCGATCCGTTTTATGTGGGGATGTTCAAATATCAGGGGGAAATCTACGAGGGTTCGCACCCGCCGATTGTCCCCAACAGCCTTTTCGAGCAGGTGCAGCGCATCCACAAGCGGCGCGGCGGCCCCGAGCGCGAGAAGCGGAGCGATGGCTTCCCGCTTCTCGGGCTTTTCGTTTGCGGGGTATGCGGCGGGGCGATCACGGCGGAGCGCCAGAAGGGCCACGCCTACTACCGCTGCACAAGAAAGATGGGGCCTTGCGATTTGAAGTTCATCCGCGAGGAGGTTTTCGCGGATGAACTTCGGGCCTATACCCGTTCCGTGTCGCTGTCTGACGAGGGCGCGGCGGTGGTCAATAGCATCATCGACGCCTGGGAAAAGGACGAGCGCACGGTATCGGCGGAGGGGTTGGCCCGCGAGCAAGCGCGGCTGGCCGACGCCGAAGCGCGGTTGAATCGGCTGCTGGACATCTATCTGGAAGGCTCCTTGGTGCGGGAGGAATACGCCGCACGCAAGGAGCTGTTGTTGCGCGACAAGGCCGACGCCAAGGAGAAAATCGCGCACATCCAGGCGAAGGGTGCTGTTTGGCTCGAACCTGCCCGCGCCTTCGTAAACCGCGCAAATATGGCCGAAAAATTGAGTTTTTCGGACGACCTCGCCGGAATCCGCGATTTTCTCAAAATCGCTGGCTCGAACCTGCGATTGGAACCCCCGAACGAGGACGAAAAGCGAACAGCCCGCGCGTGTCCGAACGGTTCGGAAGGCGAGCCGCCCGAGGGGCGGGAGAGTGCTCGGCGCGGCGGCTTCGCCCCACGCGCCGACGGGACCGATCCGACCGCCGCCGCCGTTCCCTGCCGTACCTCCAAGCCCGTGCCCATCAACGGCGAATCGAATTCCGCCCGTTTCGCGCCGCCCGCCTGTGGCCTTGCCCGTTCCGCCCCGCCGCCCGCCTCGCAAGCCCCGTCCGTCCGTGGGGAATCGCGCCCGTTGAATATCCTCGGGAAAGCCGTGCCGCTCGTCGTGGTGGAATTCGCCGAACCGTGGAAGTCCGTTGCGGAATATGCCCCAAGGAAAGAATGGAGCGGGCAACGGGAATCGAACCCGTATAGCTAGCTTGGAAGGCTGTCTATATTTTCAGTTTTTCGGAGGAAAAACAAAGGTGTTGACAATTTTTGGCAAACTGCCATGATACGCGCACATAAAAAGACATACGCGAAAGGGTGCGCCATGAAATCACGCCGCAGGAAAACCAAGACCTACGAACACCGGGGCATCAGCATCCGCGAATTGAGGCCCGAGCTTCCCGAGGGCGGCGGCGGGTATCTCCAAGTTGACCACATGAACAACGGCCACCGGGAGCGGCGGGCATTCGACACGCTGGCAAAGGCGCAGACCTACTGCGAACAGATCGCCGTCAAACTGGAGAACGAAGGTTCAAGCGCCTTGTCTCTCTCCCCTGCCCAACGGGAGGACGCGGCGGCGGCGCTGGCGGTGCTGGCCGGGAAGGGGTCACTACTGGCGGCGGCGAAATTGTGGGCGCGGCACAACGGAATCACCGGGGGCGTGACCGTGGCCGAACTTGGGCAGCGCTGGCTGGCGGCATTGAAGGCGCAAGGGTGCAGGGATACAACGCTGGCGGAACGGAGCCAGAAGGTCGAGCGGTTGGCGGCAGACATGGGGAGCCGCCCTGTTTCGAGCATGACTCGCGATGATGTAGCCTCATGGCTTCAGAGCAAGGGAATGACCGGGGCGACTTGGGATTCATACCGCAGGGCATATCGGGCCATGTTCCAATTCGCGGCAGAGGAACGGATGGTCGAGTCGAATCCGGTTGCGGCCATCAAACCCATGAGAACGGATGAAAAGCTGCCGACACCCTTCACCGTTGAAGCGGCAACGGCCATCCTGCGGACGGCGGCACAATGGACCCCCGAGGTCGTGCCGACGCTGGCGGTGCAATTCTTCGCAGGACTTCGCCCCGGCGAGGCGCTGGGGCTGGACTGGTCCGCCGTTGACTTCAAGGGCAAGACCATCCGCGTAATGCCCGAGACTTCCAAGGTGCGGCGGTCCCGGATCGTGCCGATGAACCAGACGTTGATTGACTGGTTGACGCCCTACCGGAAAGCGCGGGGGAAGGTCGGCATTCAGACGGGAAGGGATACATCTTTAAAAGAAGTTATGTTTACACGTCGAAATAAACATACTCCCGCTACGAACGGAGGCAATGGAAGCCGCCCCGCCCGTTCAGGCTTCAACCGACAAGGATTCAAGCAAGCGGCGTTTGCCCTTGTATTGTTTGTTGTCTGTGTCGCCGCGCTGACCCGGGAACCAATGGTAGATGTTGTTACGCCCACCGATCTTGAGAGTCCCGTTGCCAACCGCGAAATTCGGGCTATGTTTTACTTTGAATCCGTGGATCTGGCACGGACCCAGGAAGCCCGGGATCTCGAAATCGCGAAGGTTCCGGACTATTATCGCATCAATCAATCTGTTCTGCAGCAACAATTAGACCTGCTGCGCGAGAAGATCGAAAAGATTAAAAATGAACGTCCGGGCGTATCCGCCGCAATCCTGAAAGCCCTGGAAGCGTCCGTTAAAAACCAGACCACGGAATTGGTTGCCGGAAAAGCGGCATCCCTTTATGCCGCCGCATTGAAAGAAAAAGAGGACTGGGCGGATTTTCCTGAGCAGGACTTGCTGGGGCTGTGGCTGACTCCGGACGCAACCAGCCTGCCGACCCGTGTGTTTGTAGACTCCGGGGAGGCCGGCGCGGAATCCTCCTCCGCTACCGCCAAATTGTTCGCGTCCGAATCGGATCTGACCTTCAAGAAAAGCGACGCCATGGCCGACCTGGCGCTGGAGGCCCTGGAAAATATACTGATGACCGGTGTACGCCCTGCCGGTCTTCCGCCCGCCCAAGCGGAGCGCCGCGTGGTCATTCTGCGCACCCAGACGCCCGATGACCTGCCCATCACCACGGAACTCACCCTGCAGGATATTCCGAACCCTGAAACCGCCGCGACGAATATGAACAAATGGCTGCTGGAGAAGGCCCAGAGCGCCGCTCGGGACAGCGCCTCCAGCGACCGATGGGCGCGCACCCAGGAAGGGGCCTTGGCCCTGGCGGCTCCGCTGATTGTGCCGGACATCCAGGAAGACAAAGTATACTTGGAAAGCGCGCGCATTCGCGCGGCAGAGGCCGTACTGCCCGTGCTTAAAGAAATTGAGGCCGGCGAAATCATCCAGGACCGGGGCAAACGCTGGACGCGGCAGAGCCGGTCGGACGTGCAAACCTACATGGAAATCCTTTCGAGCGAGGAACATCCGATTAAGCGGCTGGTCAATACTTTGGCCGCCCATATCATCCTGGTACTGCTGGTCTTCTGGGGTATTCACAAACGGGTGCAGTTCCATAACGAAAAAAATAGTGTGCCCCCGCGCACGGCCTTCAACCTTGCCCTGCTGCTGCTTGCGTCCATCCTCATCATTGGCAGGATCATTTCCTACTTCGAGCCAACGGGATATGTGCTTCCCGTGGCCGCATCCGGGATTCTGTATGCCATTCTGGTGGGTCCCCAGCGGGCGGCACTCTTCGGAGCGCTCGCCGCCGCACTGGTTTCCGCGCAATACCAGTATAACTGGCGCTTGCTGCTGGTCGCCGGCGCCATGACCATAGCGGGCGCCTTCAGCACCTACAATGTGCGGAAACGCAGCGACATGACCGCAGCATCCTTGGTGGCCACGCTGGTGGGCGTGCTGTCCCTCGGCGCCGCCATCCTGGCCACGGACACCCTGTTCGGCGACACCTTTTTCAGGCGCATATTCATGATCATTTTCAACGGCTTCCTGTGCCTGCTGGCGGTGCCCGCGCTGCTGCCCTGGCTGGAACGGCTGTTCCGCATCACGACAGACATGCAGTTGCTGGAATACAGCGACCTCAACAACCCCCTCCTAAGACGCCTGGCCATGGCGGCACCGGCCACCTTCGCGCACAGCCTGCAATTGGGACAACTCGCGGAGGCTGCAGCTGAAGCGATCGGGGCGAACGGCCTGCTGGCCCGC
>ENA-UOUL01005550-UOUL01005550.1-bioreactor-metagenome-genome-assembly--contig:-NODE-5550-length-10841-cov-2.583333_pt1 | contig 10841 bp, 11 predicted proteins | sample MGYA00249838_ERZ747220 | MGnify/ENA primary metagenome ERZ747220 (study PRJEB28778, sample SAMN05720191) | bioreactor metagenome | isolation source: Anaerobic biogas reactor | place: USA:Washington...
CGCGAGATGAACACGCGGCTGATGCGCATCTACGACGACATCACGAACAAGGCGGCGATCGAGTCCGACATCAAGCGCGAGAACGCGAACATCAACGGCGACACCGCGATGGGCGCGATGCTGAAATACGGCTCCGAGGGCGCGAAGCAGTTCAACCTGATGTTCATCCTGAAGCCCGAGCACGCGGCCGCGCACAAGAACGGCGACATCCACATCCACGACATGGATTTTCTGACGCTGACGACCACCTGCTGCCAGATCGACCTGATCGCTCTGTTTCGGGGCGGATTCTCGACCGGGCACGGGTATCTGCGCGAGCCGAACGACATCTACTCGTATTCGGCGCTCGCGTGCATCGCGATTCAGGCGAACCAGAACGACCAGCACGGCGGGCAGTCGATCGTCAACTTCGACTACGCGATGGCCGAGGGCGTCAAAAAGACGTTCCGCAAGCGCTACCGCGACAACCTGATCCGCGCGATGGAACTCACGCTCGGCGTCGAGGACGCGGAGAAGGACGGCCGGGCGATCGTCGACCGACTTCGGTCGGAAAAGGATCTGGTTCCGTCGCTCTTGCAGACCGACGCGTACAAGGAGGCCGAGAAGGAGCTTCTGCTCGAGCGCGGCATCTCCGGGGAGGACATCGAAAGGCTCCAGGCGTTCGCGCACAAGAAGGCCGTCCTGGAGACCGACCGCGCGACGTTCCAGGCGATGGAGGCGCTGATCCACAACCTGAACACGATGAACTCCCGCGCGGGCGCGCAGGTTCCGTTCTCGTCGATCAACTACGGCATGGACATGTCGCCCGAGGCGCGGATGGTCGTCAAAAACCTGCTGCTGACGACCGAGGAGGGCCTCGGAAACGGCGAGACGCCGATCTTCCCGATCCAGATCTTCCGCGTCAAGGAGGGCGTCAACTACAACCCCGGCGACCCGAACTACGACCTGTTCAAGCTCGCGATGCGCTGCTCGGCGAAGCGCCTGTTCCCGAACTTCTCGTTCCAGGACGCGCCGTTCAACCTGCAGTACTACAAGGAGGGCCGCCCCGAGACCGAGATCGCGTACATGGGCTGCCGCACGCGCGTCATCGGAAACGTGCACGACCCGGAGAAGGAGATTTCCAACGGCCGCGGCAACCTGAGCTTCACGACGATCAACCTGCCCCGGCTCGCGATCAAGGCGAACCACAGCGTCGAGCAGTTCTTCGAGGGGCTCGACCGCATGATGGACCTCGCGCTCGACCAGCTGCTCGAGCGGTTCGAGATTCAGGCGCGCAAGCGCGTGCGCAACTTCCCGTTCCTGATGGGCCAGGGCGTGTGGCTCGACAGCGAGAAGCTCGATTGGAACGACGAGGTGCGCGAGGTGCTCAAGCACGGCACGCTGTCGATCGGCTTCATAGGGCTCGCGGAGACGCTGAAGGCGCTGACCGGCGCGCACCACGGCGAGAGCGAATTGGCGCGCAACCTCGGGCTCGAGATCATCACCTACATGCGCCGCCGCTGCGACGAGGCCAGCCGGAAGACCGGCATGAACGTGACGCTGCTCGCGACGCCCGCCGAGGGGCTGTCCGGCCGGTTCGTCAAGATCGACTGCAAGCAGTTCGGGAAAATTCCGGGCGTGACCGACCGCGCGTACTACACGAACAGCTTCCATGTGCCGGTGTACTTCGAGATCGGCGCGATCGACAAGATTCGCATCGAGGCGCCCTACCACGCGCTGACGAACGCCGGCCACATCTCGTATGTCGAGCTCGACGGCGACACGACGCAGAACCTCGAGGCGTTCGAGAAGATCGTGCGCGTGATGCGGGAGAACGGCATCGGCTACGGCTCGATCAACCACCCCGTCGACCGCGACCCCGTCTGCGGCTACAACGGCATCATCGGCGACAATTGCCCGAACTGCGGTCGCGCCGAGGAGGACCGCCCGTTCGAGCGCATCCGCCGCATCACCGGCTACCTCGTCGGCACGCTCGACCGCTTCAACAACGCCAAGCGCAGCGAAGAGCACGACCGCGTGAAGCACAGCCTGCAGAGCTGAAAGCATCGATAAAGCCGGCGCCCCGGAAAACCGGGGCGCTTTGCTGTGTTGGAGAGATGCGCGCGGGCGGTGGGCCGAAAGGGATCTGCTTGCCGCATCCCGGAGCCGTCGGGGCGATGCGCGCGGGCGCGCGGGCAGCGGAGCTGGCATTGGAGGGACGGACTCCGGCCACGGCCCGGTTGGCGTTTCTCAAGGGGTTTGAACAGGCTCCGGTTTGTCGCTTTTCGAAAACAGACTGCGGTCTATTCAGCTCTCTAAAAACCTGCGGTTCTGATTTGTCAGCCAAAGGTCTCGCTGCACCTGGTTCTCCGCCTCCCAAGGGAACCGTCCGCGGTCGGTTCTATCGTCCCTCAAGAGCACCCGGCTGCGGCCCGTTTTGTTGTTTTTCTAGAAAACCGGCCTTGGTCGGTTCTCCTTCGTCCCCTACGCGGCAAAGAAGTTGTTCAGCACGTGAATCAGTATGCCCCCGGCCAGCGACTTGCTCCTGTGCGCGACGTACCCGAAGAGCCATCCCAGCAACAGTATGGACAGCGCCCCGCTGAAAGGGCTGACGAGATTTTGCATCAGAGTGCCCTGGAAATACCAGCCGGGGAGATGGATCAGCAGGAACAGAAATCCTGTGATCAGATTCGAGACGGCAAACGAACAGCGCGCCTCCAGCGCCCCCAGCATCGCGCCCCGGAACGTGATCTCCTCCACGATGGGCCCTATGATGATCGCCGTGAGCAGCGACCAGTTCCAGTCGATGGAGAACAGGGGCATGCCGCGAACGGTCCGGAAGATGAGCGTAAGGATTCCCAAGACGATGCCGCCGATGCCGCCCCACAGCAGCGCCGACTTGATCCGCCGGACGCCGAGCGCATCGCGGAATCGTCGCCCGCTTCGGCGGATGATCGCCACGGAGGGCAAAACCCAGATCAGGATGCGCAGCACCGTCCAGTATACCAACCGGACGAACTGCGTCGCGGGCAAGATGGCGTGTTTCTCGAGATACAGTGAGAGCACCCATGCGCCGATCCATGCGGCGATGAGCAGGCATGCGTAGATTAGCGCGATTCCGGTCACCGGTTTCCTTGCGGGTGCGACGGGTTCTGCCATGCGAAATCACCTCCTGTTTCATATCACAGCCTCCGCATCCGCTCCCGGTATTCTCGCGGCGTGCAGAGAAAGTAGCCCTTAAAGACCTGCCCGCAGTTGCTCCGGCTGTTGAATCCCGCCTCGAGGCAGATGTCGGCGATCGAGCGGTCGGTGTCGATCGGAGCTGCGCCGAGACCGGCTCCCGCGCCTCGGCCGCCTCAAATCCCCGTCACAGCCTCCGCATCCTCTCCCGATACTCCCTCGGCGTGCACAGGAAATATCGCTTGAAGATCTGCCCGTAGTGGCTCTGGCTGTTGAACCCGACCTCGAAGCAGATGTCGGCGATCGAGCGGTCGGTGTCGATCAGGAGCTGTGCCGAGACGGACGCCCGGTAGCGCAGGACATACGCGATCGGCGAAATCCCGAGCGTCTTTTGGAACGCGCGCAGGCACTCGCGCTTTCCGACGTTGGCCGACTGCGCGATGTCGTCGAGCGAGATCGGCTGCGCGTGGTTCAGGTGGATGAAGTCGAGCATCTGCTTGACGCGCTCCTCCCCCGCCCCCTCCGCGCCCTCGAACGCGCGCATCGCCTCGCGGACGTTTTGGACGATGTGGAACAGGCATTCGGTGAGCCGCGCGCGCACGAGCAGCTCGAAGCCGTACTTCCCCTCGTCGTAGATCAGAAACGCCTCACGCAGGCACGAGAGCACCGCCCTCTGCCACTCGACGCCGGGGCACAGCGGGATCAGCTTCACCGCGCCGGAGCTGATCAGAGGGTGCACGTAGCGCTTCGCGAACACGCTGTCCTCGCTCCCGCAGAGCATCGTGTGGTCGAGCACGAGCATGATCATCCGGCAGCCCTCGTCCCCGACGATGTCAAACGCGTGCAGCGCGCCCGCGTTGATGAACATCCCCTCGCCGGCGCGCAGCACGAACTCCCCGTCCCGGGTGCGCACGCGCGCGGCGCCGCCGACAACCATCGAGAGCTCGATCTCCTCGTGCCAGTGCCAGGAGACCATGCTCGCCGGAAACAGCGCGATGTCCGAAAAGTACGCGGCGCACGGAAATCCCGGCGTTCCCCGCACAACCGACTCGCGTCGGTTTTTGGAGAGCGTCAGCGAAGTCATCTGCTGCATGTGCTCGCCTCCTTGTCGCGATCGTGATAATTGTCGGCGATTTCCGGATAGACTTTCCGCGCCGGACGCGCTATCATTGTATCACAGGGACCAAGGTTTTCCAAGGAGGGCTAGAATTTATGAAACTTTTCAACATCCAAGATACAAAGCGTTTTTATGAGACTGTCGATTCCTGCGTGGAGCCGGTATTGGTAACTTCCTCGGACGGGCGCAGCGAGGACTTCCGCAACAACACGCTGCTGCGCGAGGTGCTCGAGACCGCGTCCTGCGACGGAGGCATCTCGAAGATCGAGCTCAAGGTCTCCCATCCGACGGACATGCGCAGGCTCATCAACTTCATGGCGGGCAGCTACTTCGGGCCGCTCACCGAAAAAAAGACCGCATAATGTACGGCGAGGCCATATCCTAGAGCGCCCGGGACGTCCCTGTCCGGGCGCGTTTTCTTTTTGGTCGCTACCCGAACACCGCGAGCCGATCCAGCACCAGAATCAGCACGAGGTGCGCCGGGTAGAACAGGTAGAACACCCACTTGTTGAGCTTCAAGCTCGAATTCGTGTGGATGTAGATCAAGGGCAGCGCCAGCACCGCAAACATCTGCGTCCCGAACGACACGCCGAACACCGTGAACGAACGCGACTGCATTCCCCACCAGATCATGTACCCCGCGACGACCGGCAGCGACACGATCGGAACCGAGCAGAACAGGAAGAACGACAGCATCAGCACGATCCCGCGGAAGCCGTAGTCGAGGCTGTCCTGGATGATCCAGGCGAGGAGCAGAAGCCCGACGGTCAGCACCAGATGCCGGTCGCGGATCGACCACAGGATCGCGAGCCCCAATGTCAGCGACAGCAGTATGCTCGGGTAGCTCCAGCTCCGGACGTAGAAATTGAACGCCGCGCCGACCGGGTTTTCGGCGAAGGACACCGCGTACATCGAGGCCGGCGCGTGGCCGAGCGCCACCGCGTATATCGGCTGCGAGATCAGCGCCAAAAAGGCGATGCGCGAGATGTAGCGGCCCATATCCTTCGTGTACACCGCGCCGACCGCCAGGCAATACGCGAACATCGGAAACGCGAGCCGCCCGATGATGCGCATGGTGGGATTGTTGTCAAACAGCATCTTGCCCGCGTGGTCGATCAGCATCGCAATGATCGCGACGAGCTTCAGCAGGTTCGTGTCGCTGTTGAGCCGGACCTGCATCTTTTCAAACGGCCAGGGGATGCTCAGACTGCCTCTCGTTGCCATGCAATTTCACCTCGGAGATCGCTTTCCAGCGCGCAGACCGCATCGCTGTCTGTGTCGGGTTTTCAAACGGTCAAGGGATGGTCGGACCCCCCCCGTCGCCACGCGATTTCACCTGAGCGACCGCTCGGCCAGCAGAAGCGCGCCGACCGCACCGCTGTTCGCGCCGAGCGCGGGCGCGACGATGTAGTGCTCGATGTCCTCGACGAGCGCCGGGTGCGCGACGTAGCCGTTGAGCATCTCGTGCGTGCGCGCGCGGACCATCGGGAGCAGCCGCTCCTGCTGCATCACGCCGCCGCCGAGCACGATCTTCTCCGGCGACAGCATGACGGCGGCCGCGACGCACATCTGCGCGAGGTACTCGGCCTCGATCGCCCAGGCGATGTGCTCCGGCGGGAGCTCCCTGCCCGGCACGCCCCAGCGCCTCTCCATCGAGAGCCCGCAGGCCAGCCCCTCGAGGCAGCCGTCGTGGAACGGGCAGAAGCCGCGCGGCGCGGGGTCGTCCGGGTGCGGCCTGAGCAAGATGTGGCCCATCTCCGGGTGCACGAGCCCGTGCAGCAGCTTTCCCTGATAGTAATATCCGCCGCCGATGCCGGTGCCGACGGTGAAGTACACGAGGCTCTGAAGCCCCTTCCCCGCGCCGAGCAGCGCCTCGCCGAGCGCCGCGCCGTTGACGTCGGTGTCGATGCCGACCGGGACCCTGAGCGCCTGCTGCAGCCGCGCGCGCAGCGGCACGTACTGCCAGGCGAGCTTCGGCGTCGTCGTGATGCTTCCAAACGACGGGGAAGCCTCGTTCAGGTCCAGCGGCCCGAAGCAGCTGACGCCCAGCGCCTCGATGTCCTTCCCGTCAAAAAACGCGAGGATGTCCGCGATCGTCGCCTCCGGGTCCCGCGTCGGGAAGCTCTCCCGCTCGAAAATCTCCCCGCTTTCGTTTCCGACGGCGCAGACCATCTTGGTCCCGCCGGCCTCCAGCGCGCCCAGCCGCATGCCGTTTACCCCCCGAACCATTTTTTTCTATGATATACCGGCTCAGGCGATTCGTCAACACCAAGATCGCCAAAACAAGCGCCCCCGGGGACCGGGGGCAAGTCGCCGAGGGCTCCGTTCTCCCCGAGGATGCAGGAGGCTTCCGCAGACGATTCATTTTCAATTGGGGGCCGCATCCTTCGTTCGGTTGAGGCGGCCGCAAGGCCGATCCCGCGCCGCCGCCTCGCTGCGTTTCCGTCTGCAATGCCGTAGCGCCCGGCAAATTTGGATTCCGAAAAGCGCAACCCTGCATTTCCGGGCGGATTGCCCTACGGCTTCGCCTTCGGCTTGAAGATCAGCGCGTTCAGAAGCCCGAAAAATACCGCCGCCGCGATGCCCGCCGCGGTTCTGGTGACGCCGCCTGCGAGCGCGCCGAAGAGCCCGTAGCTGTTCACCGCCTCGACCGCGCCCATCGCCAGCGAGTAGCCGAAGCCCGTCAGCGGTACCGTCGCGCCCGCGCCCGCGAAGTCGACCAGCGGCTTGTATACGCCGATGGCGGTCAAAACCACGCCCGCGACGACGTAGAGCACCAGTATCCGGGCGCTCGTCAGCTTCGTCGTCTGGATCAGAATCTGCCCGATCACGCAGATCAGCCCGCCGACGACGAACGCCTTCACAAAGATCAGCAGTTCGTCCATCAGATCACCTCCAGCGACGCCGCGTACGCGATGCTCGGAATCGACTCTGCCTGCAGAGAGCTCGTCGGGCTCATCATCGCGCCGGAGCCGGTCAGGAGCACGCGCCGGAGCTCGCCCTCCTCCATCCGCTTCATGATCCAGCCGCAGGACACCGATGCCACGCAGCCGCAGCCGCTGCCGCCCGCGTGCGGGTCCTGCTCCTGAAAGTAGAGCGACGCGCCGCAGTCGACGAGCTTTTCCGAAGGCAGCGGCTTTCCGCTGCGGGAAAACAGCTCCAGGAGGATCTCGCGCCCGATCCAGCCGAGGTCGCCGGTCACGATCAGGTCGAAGTCGCCGGCCGTCCTCCCCGTGTCCGACAGGTGCGCCCGGATCGTGCTCTCGACCGCCGGCGCCATCGCCGCGCCCATGTGGTTCGCGTCCTTGATCTCGTAGTCGACGACCTTCCCGAGCGTGCCCGCCGTCACGCGCAGCCGGTTTTTCGCGTCGCTGTTTCGAAGCAGCGCGCAGCCCGCCGCGGTCGCCGTCCACTGCGCGGAGGGCGTTCGCTGCGTACCCATCTCCAGCGGCAGCCGGAACTGTCGCTCGGCGGTGCAGAAGTGGCTCGAGGCGGCGCACAGCGCGTTTTCGAGGAAGCCGCCCGAGATCAGCCCCGAGGCAAGCACGAGCCCTTCGACGAACGTCGAGCACGCGCCGTAGAGCCCCACAAACGGCAACTCCAGCGCCCGACCCGCGAACCCGGACGCGATGATCTGGTCGTTCAGGTCGCCGGTGAAGAACGCCTGCGCGCTCCCCTCCGGGATGCCGCCCTCCTTCATCGCGAGCAGCGCGCAGCGCCTGAGCATCTCGCTCTCGGCGAGCTCCCAGCTCTTCATGCCGAGCAGATCGTCGTCGAGTATGACGTCGAAGTAATCCGCGAGCGGACCGCCCCCCTCCTTCGGGCCGACGACCGAGGCGTGAGAAGCGACTTCGGGCGGTTTTTCGTAGACGAAGGTCTGTTTTCCGACTCTCAAAGCAGCCACTCCTTTACCGCCCAATAGATGATGCCGAACACGATCGAGGCGCTGATGCCGTAGGTCAACACCGGCCCCGCGAGCTGAAACAGCCGCGCGCCGAGCCCGAGCACCATCCCCTCGCGGCGAAACTCGATCGCCGGCGCCGCGACGGAGTTCGCAAATCCCGTGATCGGAACGATTGAGCCCGCGCCCGCGTACTTGCCGATGCGGTCGTAGACGCCGATGCCGGTCAAGGTCGTTCCGAGAAAGATCAGCACGCAGCTCGTGAACATCGGCGCGGTCATCTCGCTCAGGTTTAAGGCGACCGCGAGGTTTGTAAAGCACTGGCCGATCACGCAGATCAGCCCGCCGACCCAGAACGCGCGCAGGCATCCCCGGACATGGCGCGACTTCGGGGTCTTTTCCTCTACGATTTTCGCGTATTCGCGCACCTTCTGCGCCTGGTTTTTGCTCATTTCCCGCCATCCTTCCTCTCGCGCAGCCCGAGGTTTTCGCGGCGCGCGTACAGGCGCGTCTCGCGGTCGCCGGGCCGCCGCTTGTATTCCAGCCCATAGAGCGGAACGGTTTGCCGGGGATCAGACATGCTCCCACCTCGCTTCCCGATAGACCAGCGTCGCACCGTCAAAGCGAGGCTTGGGCTCGGGCTTCATCGCGTACGCGATCATCATGGCGAGCACGGCGGCCGCCCAGATCAAAAGAAACCACCAGCCGAATCTCGCGCGCCTGTTGCTTCTTTGCATATCCATCCCTCCATGTGGATATCTTCCGCACTGCGGCGCGCGATTATGCAAATTTCGGCCGCGCGCGAAGAGCGACGGCGAACGCGCTCTTCGCACAAAAAACACCCCGTCCAAAAGGATAGGGTGTTCGAATCGGCCGAATGCGATGCAATTCCGGACCACAGTCTGTTATTTGGGAGAAAAAACAGACCGTGTCCTGTTCTGATTTAAGGCCGAAGTCCGTTATGCCGGAATCTCGCTGCGCAGCGCCTCCGCCATCTCGCGCGAGACGGGACAGATGAACGAGAAATTGCCCGCGAGCGCCGCGTCGATGAACTCCCGGGCGCGCTCCTCCTGCCCGTCTTCGTGCAAAAGCTTTGCGAGGTAGTAGAGAGTCGTGACCTGCCTCGGCCTGCGCTTGTGTGCGCGCGTCAGGTAGTCATAGGCGAGCCTGCGCTGCTCGGCGGCCGCCGGGGAATCCGAGGCTTTCAGCGCCTGTTCGCACAGCGCCATGTGCAAAAGCCCGAGGTTGTCGAGGATCGCGGCGTCCTCGTCGTCGTACTCCAGCGCCTCTTCGTTAAAGGCGACCGCCTCCGAAAAGACTCCGGTCTGTTCCGCTTCGAGGACCAAAAACAGCCCGAGCGTCGTGTAGATCGTCGTGGTCTTTCCGTCCTCGGCGGCGCGCTTGATCGTCGCGATCGCATCCGTCAGCTTTCCGAGCCGCCACAGGCACACCGAGTAGTTGATGCGCAGCTCGAACCGCTCGTCCTTCGTCAGCCCCGCCTTGTAGTGGACGCGCAAAAAGACGTCCCTCGCCTTCTCGTACTGCCCGTCGCGCATCAAAAGGATTCCGTAGGACATCAGCATGCCGACGCGGTCGAGGCCGTCCTGAAACGCCTCCGCGTAGAGCCTCAGCGCCTCGACGTGCTTTTTGCGCGCCTCCTGAATCTTGCCCGCCTCCAGCAGCTTGTTGCCGTCCAGGTGGCAGCGGTACGCCTGCGTGCCGGCCCTGGCGGCCTTGCCGTTTCCAAAGATGTTCAATCGATGCGTCCTCCTCCAAGTTGTTTGCGTTCGAGGCGCCGAAGCCGCCTTTCGATTTCCGGGCGCTCGTCCGCCCCGCACATCGCCAGCGCGATCTTTGCGAAGAATGCCGCGCGGCGGTAGTTGTGCTCCCGGTGCTCCAAGATCTTCGAAAGCTCGATGTGCGGAACCCAGCCGAGCTGGTTTTTGCACACCATGTCCTCGAGCACCCTGCGCGCGCCCGCCCAATCCCCGGCGCGCCGGTAGAGGTTGTAGAGCCGGAAGCTCCCCTCCGGCACGTCGCGGGACAGCTCGTAGAGCGCCCCGGCTTCCCCGTCGCCCTGCCTCTCGAGCGCGCGGCCGAGGCTGTAGAGATCCAATCCCTCCCCCGCGGCGTGCGGCCGGTCGAACAGCTCCGCGAGCCGCACAAGCAGCACGCCGAGCGTCACGATGTCCTGCAGGTTGTGCTTGAGCACGTCGTCGATCTGGTCGTGGAGAGGCGGGGCACGGACGCGCTGCTCGTGCCGATGGTTCTGCTCGTCGCGGTCGCGGTCCTCGTCGCGGAGCTCGTCGGCGCATGGCTGACCGGCTCGCTCGCGTTGCTCACCGACGCCGCGCACATGATCACGGATGCGGTCGGCCTGTCGATCGCGGCGGGCACGTCGACTGTTGTCGCGATTCTTGTTCTCACTGGCTTCACGTCGGGGTGGCAAGAGGGTGTTGTTGTCGCTGGCGCATGGCTCGCGTGCGGCGCTGGTGCCGAAGTCGGGCGCGGCACGCAGTGGCGGAAGGCTCTGGCGGCTGAGGGGACGTCGGGCGATATTGTCCGTACGCTCGCTGTCCATGCTGGCTATGACGGCACGCCTCTTCTGTCGTTCCTTGCCGGCGGTATCCTCGTCGGCTGCTGGGCCGCTCTGCTCGATGTGCT
>ENA-UOUL01005553-UOUL01005553.1-bioreactor-metagenome-genome-assembly--contig:-NODE-5553-length-10836-cov-2.884562_pt1 | contig 10836 bp, 8 predicted proteins | sample MGYA00249838_ERZ747220 | MGnify/ENA primary metagenome ERZ747220 (study PRJEB28778, sample SAMN05720191) | bioreactor metagenome | isolation source: Anaerobic biogas reactor | place: USA:Washington...
GGAACCCGGGCGGCACGGACAAGCCACCCCAAAGTCTAGCGGCATTGCGAAAAAGCTTCTGAAAGCTGTGGAATAGGGTGTGCCCTTCGTTCGCTGCTGGTTGAAATGGCACCCTATTCGCCCTACGATTCTCGCGGATTGCCCGGACTGCCCCGGATTTCGAGAGCCGGCACCGCAGGAAGGCTGAGAAACCATGAACAAGCCCGCATCGTTGACCAAAGAGACCGTGCTGGATGCCTTGCGCACCGTCCAGGATCCGGAATTGCACAAGGATCTGGTCACGCTGGATATGATCCGCAATGTGGCCGTGTGCGACGGTCTCGTTCGCGTGCACGTGGAGCTGACCACGCCCGCTTGCCCGCTGAAGGATCGCATGCGCAGCGATGTCGAGGCTGCGGTGAGACGGCTGGACGGCGTCAAACAGGTCGAGGTCGAGTTCAGCGCCCAGGTCCGTCGCGGAGTGATGCAGCAGGCGTCGCTGCCGGGGGTCAAGAACATCCTGGCTATCGGGGCGGGCAAAGGCGGCGTGGGCAAGAGCACGGTCAGTGTGCTGACCGCCATCGGCCTGGCCCGGGCGGGGGCAAAGGTCGGGCTCATGGACGCCGACGTCTACGGCCCGTCGATTCCCAAGATGCTGGGCATCGAGAATGAGAAGCCGGCCATCGTCGGGGAACAGATCGCTCCGGTCACCGCCCACGGCCTCAAGATCATGAGCATCGGCTTCATGCTCGCCCCCGAGCAGGCGGTGATCTGGCGAGGCCCGATGATCCACGGAACCATCAAGCAGTTCCTCGATCAGGTCGACTGGGGCGAACTCGATTACCTCATCGTCGACCTGCCGCCGGGTACCGGCGACGTGCCCTTGACCTTGTCGCAGTCCATTCCCATGACCGGCGCGGTCGTCGTCTGCACGCCGCAGGATGTCGCTCTGCTCGACGCCGCCAAAGCGATTGCCATGTTTCGCCAGGTCAACATCCCGGTACTCGGCATGATCGAGAACATGAGCGGGTTCATCTGCCCGGACTGCCAGAAGCGTTATGACATCTTCGGCAGCGGTGGCGTGGCGAAAGAAGCGCGGGAAGCAGGCGTGCCGTTTCTGGGAGAAGTGCCGATCAACATGCAGATCCGAGTGCATGGCGACGAGGGCAAGACAACGGCGAACTTCCAGGACGCTACCGTCGCGCCGTATCTCGAAAAGATCTGCGTGCAGCTGGCCCGGAACCTGGCGGAGTTCCCAAGCCTGCTGGGGAGTGGAGATACTGAACGATATTGGAAGTGCAAAGAATTGAAAAGGGCTTTAAAGCGTGTTGCAATAAAAAACATAACGATTTCCATTACAGTATACTGCGCTGTGCGGTAGATGTCAACCATTTTAAGAAAAAATGCGCGGCAAAAAGCCCGAACACGGCTTGCAGGGCCGGCGTTCGGGCAAATAAACAGGTTTAAGATGGCTGGAAAGCAGCTGGCATGTATGGCGCTAAAGTGGTATATTACAAAATAACGCCCCAAAGAGGATATGGATTCTAATGCTGGGGCGAACGTTTTACCAGCTCGATGCCCTCGGTAATGGCCACCACCAGGCCGGCGTGGTTGGCCAGGTTCATGTCGGGCACGCGGGCCATCAGGCCACCCTCGGTGGTGGTGGCAAAGCGGGCGTAGCCTTTTTCGGCCGAAAAATGGCTGAAAAAAAGATAATCCCGGACCCGCGGACAGATTCGGCAGGCGCACAGGGCGGCGGCGGCGGAGATGAAGCCGTCGACCACCGTCGGCATGCGCCGCGAAGCGGCGCCGAGGATGAGGCCGCAAAGACCGGCGAATTCCATGCCGCCCACCGCCGCCAGGGTTTCCAGGGGGGTGGCGAGGGCGGCGCGGTTCACCTCCAGGGCGCGGCGGACCAGGTCCGTCTTGCGCTTCAGGCCGGCATCGTCGAGGCCGGTGCCGCGGCCGGTAACCTCTTCCGGGGGGCAGGGCAACAGGGCGGCGATCAGGGCGGCGGCAGGGGTGGTGTTGCCGATGCCGACCTCGCCGGTGCCGATCAGGGTGAATCCTTCATCGGCGGCTTCCAGGGCCAGGTCGATCCCCACCTGGATGGCGCGGCGGGTTTCCTCCAGGGTCATGGCCGGGCCCTGGCTGATGTCGCCGCTGCCGTTGCGGATTTTACGGCGGATCAGTCCTTGCGCTCCAATGAGGGGATCGTCGACGCCGATGTCGACGATGCGCGTCTCGGCGCCGGCGTGGCGGGCGAGAACATTGACGGCGGCGCCCCCCTGAAGCATGTTCCTGACCATCTGCCGGGTCACTTCCCTGGGGAAGGCCGAAACCCCCTGGCACGCCACGCCGTGATCGGCCGCCATTGTGAAGATGGCCTTGCGTCCCAGCAACGGCCGGGAGGTGCCGGTGGCCAGGCAGTAGCCGGCGGCGATCTCTTCCAGAACTCCGAGGCTGCCGGGCGGCTTGGTGAGATTGTCGAGACGGGCGAGAATCTCTTTCAGTAGGGATTTGTCCACCAGGGGTATTTTTTCGACGATGGTTTCAAGCATATCGTATTTATTCCCTCAATGAGCCTATTTGAGAATCAGTGGAATGCCGCTGATCATGACCAAGGCGCGATCGGCCCGAGCTGCGACCCGCTGGTTGAGCCGTCCGGCCGCATCCCGGAAACGGCGTGACAGGGGATGGGCGGGGACGATGCCCATGCCCACCTCGTTGCTGACGACGATCAGGTTGCAGGGGGGATTTTCCAGCGCCCGCAGGAAATCCTCCACCTCCGGATAGGTATCTGTGCCGTCTCCGTGGCGGTACAGCAGATTGGCCAGCCACAGGGTCAGGCAGTCGATGACCGCCACCGCCACCTCGGCGGGCAGGCGGCCTAGAGCGGCGGCCAGATCCAGCGGCTCCTCGACGGTGAGAAAGTCGCCGGAGCGTTCCCGCCGGTGGCACCGGATCCGCTCGGTCATCTCCTCGTCCGTGGCCTGGGCGGTGGCGATAAAGGCCTTGCGCCCTGCAAAGACGCGGGCCAGTTCCAGGGCGTGGCGGCTTTTGCCGCTGCGGGAGCCGCCGCTGATGTAGGTCAGGGTTTTCATGGCAGACAGTCTCTCATGATTTCCAGGGAACGGGTGAGGGCTTTCAGGCTGAACACCTCGAGGGTCAAAACCGCGTCCTCCTTGTTTGCGCCGGCCAGAGCGTCGCGGACGGCGCCGAGGAGGGCCGGCGCAAACAGCGAGATATCCTGGTGATCCCGGTCTCCGCAAAGGCCGTGAAGATGGATTACGCGGCAGTGTTTCCGGCCCGCCGCCAGGCAGTCGGCGACGGCAAAGCCGTAACGCAGCAGGTGGCCGACGTCGATGCACAGGGCCAGCCCATGCTCTTCGGCCATGGAGATGACTTCGGCAAAGGGATAATCGAGGGTTTCCAGGCAGAGTTGTTTCCTGTCCACCCCTTCCTTCGCCAACTCCCCGATACTGCGCTCCAGGGCGTCCCGCTGCCATTCCGGGCGTGGCTCACCGCCCGCGGCGGGGACATGGAGGATCCAGGCCAGCGGCGCCAGTTCGCCGGTGGCGGCGACCAGGCGGCGGCACGGTTCCATGGAGGCCCGGCGCAGGGCCTCGTCGGCGCTGCCGGGATGGATATCGAGGGGCAGATGGAAGGTGTAGGAGAGATCATGTTCCCCCTTCAGCATCGCCAGTCGCCGCACTTCTTCCGGAGGCGGCGGCGTTGCCTCGAAAAAAAGCAGTTCCACATCGTCCACCAGCGGGCCGAGAAAGGTCACGTTTTCGGCGTATCCGGCAGGCAGGATGAAAGAGGTTGTTCCCAAGCGGAAGGGGAACCGGTTTTTCAGCCCCGCGAAAATTTTTTTTGGTTCCCTGTTCATCCTTGCGTCTCCCCCAGATGACTAAGCCAGGATCGGCAGGCCTGGGGATTGGAAGCGAAGTGGAGATGAATGTAGGATGCCCAGATGTTTCCCTGGCGGATACCCGCCGCCCTGGGGTTGCCGCCCTCGGCGTCGCGGACTTCGAAGACCGGATTCCACTTTCTTTTATCTTCCACCAGGGAGGACCAGTGGAACTCATGGCCGCGCAGCATGGTGTTCGCCGGCCCGAAGGGTCCGTCGGCCACCGTGGCGGCACGGACGTAGCCGAGGCGCACGCGGCGGCTGTGCATGCGGGTCGCGGTCTCGAAAAGACCGCACATCCGCCACTCCTTGCCGACGGCGTCGGTCAGGGAGCGGCACAGGTACATGAAACCGCCGCATTCGGCGAAAATGTTTCCCCCCTGCCGGGCGAAAGCGGCGATGGCGTGGCGCATGGCGGTATTGTCTTGCAGTTGGCGGGCGAACATTTCCGGGAAGCCGCCGCCGAGGTAGAGGCCGTCCAGCTTTTCGGGCAGGGCGGCATCGGCCAAGGGGGAGAATTCCACCAGCTCTGCGCCCAGGCCGCGGAGCAGGTCGAGGTTGTCCTCGTAGTAGAAATGGAAGGCCGCGTCCCGGGCGATGCCCAGTCTTACCCTGCCCCGATCCTTTGCCTGAAGGGGCCGGGCGGCGGGGCGTAGGGATCGGGACGCCTGGAGCAGCCCGTCGATATCCAGGTGGTCGGCAAGGCCGTGGCCCAGATCGCGGAACCATTCCTTTCTGACGTTTCTTTCCGGGGCGGCGATGAGGCCGAGATGGCGTTCGGGAAGTTCCCAATGCTTGTCGCGGGGCAGGGCGCCGAGCAAAGGCGGTCCCCCCGCGGCCGTCAATGCGTCAGCGAGGATGCGGGCATGGCGTGAGCTGCCGACGTTGTTGGCGATTACCCCGGCAAACTTCAGGGCGGGCATGAAAGCAGCGTAGCCTTGGGCCATGGCGGCAATGGAGCGGGCCATGCCCCGTGCGTCGATGACCAGCAGTACCGGCAGCTCGAGCAGTTCGGCGATGTGGGCGGTGCTCCCCGCGGAGGAGGTGGGGGAGGCGCCGTCAAAAAGGCCCATCACCCCCTCGACCAGCGCTCCATCGGCGTCTTGGACGGCGCGGGCGTAGCTTTCCCGCACCCCATTTTCGCCCATCATCCACGAATCGAGATTCCGCGACGCCCGGCCGCAGATGCCGCCATGGTGGCCGGCGTCGATGTAGTCGGGACCGCACTTGAAGGGCTGCACGACCAGGCCCCGCTCCCGGAGGGCGGCCATCAGGCCGAGGGCCACCGTGGTCTTGCCGACTCCTGAGTGGGTGCCGGCGACGCACAGGCTGAAAAAGGCGCCCGCCATGTCACTCCTCCCCGTCGGGGAAAAAATCCGTTTTGACGCCGTAGCCGCGGGGTTCCACCAGCCATTTTCCGACCAGACGCGCCTCCGCCCCGCCGATGAGAACGACGCTCGACATGCCGATTTCCTCTACGGGAAGTTCGGCCAGCCTCCCGGTCCAGACGGTCTCCCCCCGCCTGCCGGCGTCGGTGACGACGGCGGCGGGAGTATCCTCTCCCCGCTCCTGCCGGAACAGGTCGCAAGCGCTGACGATCAGATCACGGCGCTTGCGGCTGCGGGGATTGTAGAGGGCGCAGGCCATGCCCGAACGGGCGACATGCTTCAGGCGGCGCAGGATTTTTTCCTTTGCGGTGAGCAGGTCGGAGAGGCTGAGAACGGCGAAATCGTTCATCAGCGGCGCACCCACGGCCGCCGCCGCCAGGCCGGCGGCGGTGACGCCGGGAATAACGCGGACTTCCGAAAAGTTCAGGCGGCGCGCTTCGATCCGTTCGAAGACCAGACCGGCCATGCCGTAGATACCGGCGTCGCCGGAGCACACCAAAGCAACGGAATGTCCCGCCATGGCCAGGTCGAGGGCCTTGTCGCAGCGCGAAATCTCCTCCCTCATCCCCGAAGCGACGACCTTTTTCCCGCCGGTCAGGGCGGCGATCATTGCGCAGTAGGGCCGGTAGCCGACGATGATTTCGGCGTCGCGGATCGCCGTCACCGCCTGGCGGGTCATGCCGTCGCGGGTGCCGGAGCCAATGCCGACGACGCGCAGACGGCCTGTCTGTCCAGCGGCGTCAGGCAAACGGGCTACGGTGCCCACCGCCACGGTTACCGGGCCCTCAATCTGTTTGGTTGTCAGCAGGCGTCCCCGGCCGGCGGCCAGGGCGGCGGCCTCGGCGACGGATGGGCTGCCGGTGGTTTTTTCCACGAAGGGGGAGGGCGCGGCTACCGGCAATCCCATCAACTCGGCGGCGCTGAAAAAGCGCAGGGGCCAGTCGCGGGCGGCGGCGGCTTGCAGCAGGCCGTTTTCGTCGGCTTTCAGGTCGATGGAGGCGAGGCAGGCCACGCGCTCCTTTTCCAGATGGCAATTTGCCAGGGTCCGGTCGATGGCCGCGAGGATTTTCTCGGCGGGGGTGTCCCGGCGGCAACCGACGCCGACGGCCAGGGGAAGGGGGCGGAGGTGAAGCAGGGGGCGGCCCAAGCCGGCCCTGCCCGGCGCGGATCCCAAAAAGACGACGCCCTCCGCGGTGTCCGGGACGGCGGCGAGGCTGGGGACGGCAACGATGTTGGCGCAGGCGCGGTAGTCTTGGGGAATTTCGTTGGCAGAGTCGACCCAGGCGATGGGACGCCGGTTGAGGAGCAGGGAGTTGAGGGCCTTGATCCGCTCCGGATGGGAAATCTCCATTCCCCGGATCGCGGCGAAGTCGTCAAAGGCCGGCAGACCCTGGACGTCGGTGGCCGTGGACAGGACCGCCTGTCCGCCTAGCTGTCCGGCCACGACGGCGGCGAGGCGGTTGGCGCCGGACAGGTGGCCGCCGATGAGGCTGACGGCGTGCCGGCCCTTTTCGTCGCAGACGACCACCGCCGGATCACGGGTCTTGTCTTCCAGCAGAGGGGCGATAAAGCGCACCACGATGCCGGCGGCCATGATGAACAGGTGGCCGTCGTAGCGGTGCCAGTTTCCCTCGATCAGGACGCTGAGATCCCCCGGCGGGAAGGGAAACACCCGGTCGCCTGCGGATTGCGGCCGCGGGACGTGGGAGCGGGACGGGAAAACATCCCAGGAAAAGGCGGCGCCGATCTTCAGGCCGAGGCGGCAGCCGGTTTCGGTCAGGGCGTAGACCGCCACCCGTCCGCAGAATGTCGTGGAAACCGCGGCGGGCAGGGGGGAAAGTGGCAACGCCTGATTATCCTGCGCGCCGCGATAGCCGTGTCCAAAAGCCGGATCGTAGAGCCGGGAGGAAGGAACGCCGCGGCGGGCCAGGGCCGCGCCGACAAGGATGACCGCTTGGCGGTCGATGCCAGCCTGGCGGACCTGGTCGGCGAGGGTCACCAGAGTCCCTTCAACTATCTTTTCATCCGGCCAGGAAGCGCGGTAGACCACGGCGGCGGGGGTTTCCGGGGGATAGCCGCCGCGCCGCAGGTCGTCCACCACGGCCGCCAGGTCGGCGACGCTCAGGTAGAGGGCCAGGGTGGCGCCGTGCGTTGCCAGCTTCTCCAGCCGCTCCTTTTCCGGCACCGGGGTGCGGCCGCCGCGCCGGCTCAGGATCAGGGTCTGGGAGATCTCGGGAAGAGTCAGCTCGGCTCGCAAAGCGGCGGCGGCCGCGAACACCGCGCTCACCCCCGGGATCATTTCATGGGGGATGGCGGCCAGGTCGAGGGCTGCCATCTGCTCCGCCGTCGCCCCGTAGAGGGATGGGTCGCCGGTATGCAGACGCAGCACCTTGAGGCCTTGCCGGGCGGCATTGATCAGCGTTTCGGTAATGGCCGGCAGAGCCATGGCGGCGCTGTCGTAAAGGCGGCAACCGAAAGCGGCGCCGGCGAGTACCTCGGGGGCGACCAGGGAACCGGCATAGACGATGACATCGGCTTCGGCGATGGCGTCGCGGCAGCGGACGGTCAGCAGATCCGGAGCGCCGGGGCCGGCTCCGGCAAAGGTAACCCAACCCGGTTTCAGGACTTTGTTGGTCATCAGCTTACCCTGACTCAAAAAAACTAAAATCAACACCTGCGGCAACAGGGATGAAGGGGATGAAGAAGCAAATCCTGGTAAAGCCCATTAAGCCCCCGGTTTTTCGAAAACATACAGCGTGACCGGGTTGTCGGGCTTCATCATCCGCCCGTCACCGATCGGCACGGCCCGGCGGATGTCGATTTCGACGATCTCGACGCGGAACCCTGCCAAGACGTTCTGGAGGCGTTCTTTACTGGTCAGCAGGACGGCCGAGGCGACCAGGCGGCCGCCGGGTCGCAGGGCGGAAAAAGCCTGGCTCACGATTGCGCCCACCTCTTTGCCGCCGCCACCGACAAAGACGGCTCGCGGCGCCGGGAGTCGCTCCAGGGTCTGCAGGATGTCGCCCTGGACGGCATGGCAGGAGGCCAGACCGGCGCGGCGCACGTTTTCGGCGACCATCGCCACCCGTTGCGGCTCCTTTTCCACCGCGTAGGCCGTCAATGCGGAACAGAGGCCGCAGGCCTCGACGGCCACCGAGCCACTGCCGGCCCCCAGGTCCCACAGCACCCCTCCTCCCAGACGCAATTTGGCAAGGACCACCGCCCGCACCTCGGCATGGGTGATGAGGTTATCCCGACGGAGGAAGCTCTCGTCTTCCTCCCCCAGGGACAGGCAGGGCGTGATCAGTCGGCCCTGAGCCGGGGTCGGCAACAGAACCAGCACCGCCAGGCCGGAAAACTCCCGGCCGGCGATGTCACCGAGTTTCCCCTTGACCAGATGTTCGGCGCCGCCGAGGTTTTCGGCCACCGCCGCCGCTCTTTCCCCCGCCGGGGGATAAACGGCCGCCAGTTCGGCGGCGATGACGCCGGGATGACGCTGCGGGTCGGTGTAAACGACGGCGGTTTCGGCGCCGAGGATCCGCCGCCAGGGGAGCGGAGCACGGCGTCCGTGAACCGAGAAGAAACGGGCCTCGGACCAGGGCAGGGCGAACCTCGCCAGGGCCTGCTGGGCGGCGGTGATGTTGGCCAGAAAGATCACTTCCAGACCCTCGGGAGGGTCGGTAAAATGGGCGCCGATGCCGAAAAAGAGAGGATCTCCGGAGGCCAGCAGGGCGACCTTACGGGTAGCCGCCAGGGCGTACAGCCTGGCGGCCGTTTCCGCCAGCGGCGTGCCGATTTCCACAATTTCTCCCGCGAAGCGCGGAAACCAGTCGAGCAGGCGGCGGCCGCCGGCCAGCACCTCGGCCTCGGCCAAAGCCTGCCGGTGCCGGGGGGGCAGATCGATGCGGCTGGTGCCGCAGCCGATGATGGTCAGGCGTCCCTTCATGATCCGGTGTCCTTCGAGAACAGCTCTCCGCCGGGATTGAAGACCAGGATTTCCACCTCCAGATCGGGAGCCCATTGGCGGAAAAGGCCGCCCGCTTCCCGGGCGAGGATGGCAACGGCCTGTTTTTGTTCCGGCTCGGCGAGGGATTCCAGAAATTCCCGGAAAGAACTGAAGTTCCTTCCTCCCAAGGATTGGTCATAAGAAAAACCCCGCGTGCCAAGCAGATGAAGGACTGCCGCCATGTCCAGGGCAACCTGGTGGGCATGGGTGTTGGCGTGGCCGAGGGCGTATTTGGCCAGCTTTCCCGCCATGCAGCCAATCGTGACCCTGGGGATACCCTGGCCGGCGCAGATCTCGAGGGCTTCGCGGATAAAATCGCCGATGCGGAAGATGGCGTATTCGGCAAGATGGGGATCGATACGGCGCAGCCAGCCATGGGTTCTTCCTCCCGTGACCAGGGCCAGCCGCTTTGTTCCGGCCGCCGCCGCGCCTCGTATCAACACGCGGATCGTTTCCCTGTAGGCGACGTTGGAGCAGGGAATCACCAGCCCGCTGGTGCCGAGAATGGACAGCCCGCCGTCGATGCCGAGCAGAGGATTGAGAGTGCGAATGGCCAGTTCCGCGCCGTTGTCGACGGAGATTTCGATCAGCAGGGGCTCTTTATGGTCGCCCGCGCCGGCATGGCGCAAATTATCCCCGATCATGGCCCGGGGGGTTGGGTTGATCGCCCATTTTCCCGGGGGCACGTCGAGACCGGCCCGTTTTACCAGACCCACCCCCATGCCGCCGCGGAGAATCAGTGTTGCCGCGCCGCAGTTTTCCACGAAGTCCTCGGGCCGGGGTTGGAGTCCGGCGGCGCGGCTCACCTGGGCGCGGATCAACGCCTGGTCGGTGATGTCGATGTCGTCGCCGCCGTCCTTGACCGCCCAGGACTCGGCCCTGTCCTCGGCGTGCAGGGCAACCCCGGCGACGGCGATATCCCGGGTCCGTCCGTCGGCGAAGCGTAACGGGAGCGGGGTCATGAAGGGTTGTCCCTGCAGGCGCCGCCACGCCGCCACCGCCGTGGCCGCGGCATAGGCGCCCGTGCTGAAGCCGCTGCGCAGCCCGTCGGCGCCGGCTGTTTTTATAAAGCCGGTCATGGCGTTGCGTCTCCGCTTTCCATGATGCCGTGCAGGGCCGCCACCGCCAGGGGGCTGCCGCCGCGCCGTCCGCGCACAACAATGTGGGGGATTTCCGTGGCCATGATCAGCTGTTTCGACTCCACGACATTGACGAATCCGACCGGCATGGCGATGACCAGGCGGGGGCGTACCTCCCCCGCGAGGATCATGCGGGTCAGCCCGGCGAGGGCCAGGGGCGCGTTGCCGATGAGGACGATGCCGCCGTTCAGAACGCCGGGGTTTTTTTCCAGGGCGCACAGGGCCCTGGTGCGGCCGGTTTCTTGGGCGTGGCGGGCGACGTCGGGGGCGGCGACGTGGCAATGGATGTCTTGGCGGCTGTAGCGGCTGCAGAAACGGCGCAGCTTGACGATGGAAATCCCGCTGCGGATCATGTTGGAATCGGCATAGAGGGGGACCCCCTCGCGCAGCGCCTGCAATCCCGCCTCCACG
>ENA-UOUL01005557-UOUL01005557.1-bioreactor-metagenome-genome-assembly--contig:-NODE-5557-length-10830-cov-6.773645_pt1 | contig 10830 bp, 6 predicted proteins | sample MGYA00249838_ERZ747220 | MGnify/ENA primary metagenome ERZ747220 (study PRJEB28778, sample SAMN05720191) | bioreactor metagenome | isolation source: Anaerobic biogas reactor | place: USA:Washington...
TGGGCGTGATCGACGAGCGCTCGGAGCTGGCCGCCATGCGCGGCGGCATCCCCCAATTGCCCATCGGCATCCGCAGCGATGTTATGGACGGCTGCCCCAAGGCCGAGGGCATCAATATGCTGCTGCGCTCCATGGGACCAGAGGCGCTCGTCTGCGATGAGATCGGCCGGCCGGAGGACGCGGCGGCTATTATGGAAGCGATTAATGGCGGCGTGAAAATGCTTTGCAGCGCCCATGGCGCCAGCATTGAGGAAATCATCAGCCGGCCCGTGCTTGCGCAGTTGATTCACCAGCGGGCTTTCGAGCGCATTGTCCTGCTTTCGCGGAGGGAGGGGCCAGGCACCCTGGAATGGATTCGGGACGGCTCCTTAGAGGCGTGTTGAGGCTGCTGGGCGCTGTGCTGATCCTCGCCGCCTGCGTCCTGCTCGGCCAAATGCTCTCGCGGCGACTGCGGGAACGGCGGCTTTTTCTGCGCGGCTGTCATCAGGGATTGCTGGCCCTGATGCGGGAAATCGACTATGCCGCCTCGCCGATGCGGCGCGCCTTGCCCGCGGCGGCGGAGCCGGCCGGCCCGGCGGCGCAGCTCTTTTTGCTCGCCGCAGAGAAATTAGCCGCAAGCTCCGGCTGCACCGCGGGGGAGGCCTGGCTGGAGGCGCTCGCCGCGCTGGAGGCCTTGCAGGCGGAGACCGTGGGCCTGGAGGTCTGGGGCGAGCTGGACCGGCACTATCTTGGCGAGGTCGTCTTTCCGCTGCTCCGGCGCACGCTCCTCGCCGCGGCGATCCTCGTCTTCGTCGACGTGATGAAGGAGATCCCGCTCACGTTGAGCCTGCGCCCGTTCAACTTCGACACACTCGCCACCAAGGCGTACCAGCTCGCGAACGACGAGATGCTGGCCGAATCCGCGCCCGCGGCGACTGCAGCCGCTTCCGCCGTCGCGGGTTCGGCGGGTGTCTGCCGCTTTCTGCGACGTCCCACGGCCGCGGAGGCCGTCCTGCACGTCGGGCGGACCGTCGATGCTGATCTGCAGCAGATCGAGAGGGCGGAGTTCCTCGATCCTCTTGGGGACGAGCATCCCGTTCGAGTTGAGTTTGCACCCGACGCCGCGGCTCTTGACGTGCCGGATGATTTCACCGATATCGTCGCGCACGAGCGGCTCTCCGCCGGTGAACGAGATCAGACGAACGCCGCAGGCGACCATCTGGTCGATCATGTCCTTGACGGTGGACGTATCGAGTTCGTTGACCTGCCGCTGATCCTTCCATTTGCAGTAATGGCAGTCAAGATTGCAGCGTCCGGTGATCAGCCAGGCCACGGCAATAGGGATGCGTCTTCCGGTCAACTTGTACCGGAGTACGGAGAGTCCCATTTTGACGGAATTCGAGAGATTCATCAGTCCTATCCGTACCGGGGCATTTACTCGCTGCCTGCAATGCTCTGTTCGACGCTCTGACTGCCGGGCGCTGTCGCGGCGTTCTGCGGCGAGTCGGGCGGTTCTGCGGAATCCAGCCGGTTCTCTTTGCCTCGCTTCGTTTTGAAGTCCGTTGCCGATCTCAAAAGTGGGAACATCCATGGGATTCCCAGGATTGCCGGCAACACCTGCATTCCGAAGGACATGGCCAAGCCCACGGTGAGCAGGGTGGCCGGGTCGGCGTAGCCCTTAAATAACTCGATCACCGCCGCCTCGCGCGGCCCGATTCCTCCCATAGACGGTATGTTGCCCATCAAGACCACGACCGATCCGTAGGCCAGGAATTGTCGGAGGGAGGGGAGTTGGGCCCCGTCCGGCTGTATGGCAAGGAGCATCATGGCACAGACGAACGGCGGACGCAATTGGAACAGAACTCCGTACGCCAGGAAGCCGATCTTCTGCAGGGGCGAAAACTCCTCAAAGGCGACGAGGACGCCGGAGCCGAATCGTGCGAGCTTCGGATGGAGACGCCCGGCAACGGCAACGATCGCCCATCGAAGCCGCCGCGAAGAAATCAGGGCCAAAACGGCCAGGCCCACGAGCAGATGCGCCGCCAGTCCCCACAGCATGGGGACCTTCGCCATGGCGACGAATCCCATATAGAGCCAGAAGACGGTGCCGAAGAGATTGACGGCTTTGTCGAACAACACGGAGCCCGCCGCCCGGCTGAAGCCCAGTGTCTCCAGTTTGCCGAAGTGCAAGGCGTTGACCAGTTCTCCGACCTTGAGGGGGACGGTGAAACGGATGGGATCGGAACCCAACCGCACGCGGAATACTTCCCAGTAAGTAACGTCGGCTCCGAGCGCCCGGAGGATCCGCCACCACTTGTCGGCACCGACGAACATGTGAATTGCAGCCGAGATCGCAAGCGTCCCGCCGAGAATAGCCCAATTGGCGCGGCTCAGATGTTCCGCGATCGTTCCCAGCCGGATTTGGGTCTTCCAGGAGAGCAGAGCGAGAATAGCCGCCGAAATGCCCGCGGCGACCCAGAAGCGTTTTCGTTTGAGAAAGCTCATGGCAGGCCTGCCCTTCCGGCGAAACACGGCGGCTTCCTCGGATGTCGTCTGGTTCGGTTCGGGGAATAATGAATTCGATCTCGCATGGGGTAGGACCGTCATTTCGACCGGGTATGGCTTCGCAAGATGGAATGAAGGACCTTCCTCGAGTAGATCGACACGTAGGCGGCAAATCGCAGGTCGCGGCAGCGCAAGGCGTTGACTGCCTGGAGGACGGCCATCAGCGGCGAGGGGATCCACGTCAACCAGCGAATGCGATTACCCGCTGCGAACCACCGTGCGACGCGTCTTGGCAGGAGCGGCAGGACCTTGTACAAGGCGGCGAACCCGGCCACCAACTTGCGATGCTCGGCGCTCCCTGTTGCCTGGTCGTAGAAGTCGCTTTCGTGCCCTTCTGCAAGACTTTCCACGGCGCCGGCCGGCAGGTCGCCGGCCTCCATCGCGTGCGCAACAATGTCGGCCGTCGGATAGTAGACCAGATGGTGAACCTTGATGCGTCCGAGGTATTCCAGTTGACCGTAGCGTTCCACCCCGAGCAGATGATCGTCCCGTGACTCGTAGGGGAGGTTGAACATGTGGTCCACGTCGTAGCGAAGTCGCGCCTTGCTGCAGCAATCGAAGGCCGCCAGGGCATCCTCGCTGGATTCCCGCCGGTTGAGGATCTTGCTGCGGATCTCGTCGTTCCACGTCTGCAAACCGAACTCGACCGAGTAGCAGCCGCCGTCCTTGAGCATCTGGGCGGTTTCCAGATCGAATCCGGTGACTGTGCAGAAGCACTTGAAGGGTGCGCCGATCTCCTTCTTGTAGCGTCCCATGAGTTCCGAGAGCCAGGCCTTATTGCCCGAGAGGTAGGAATCCTTGAAGATCACCTCGCGGAATCGGTGTCGCTGCTTCCCCGCGGCCAACTCCGCCATGACCGTGTCGACGCTCTTGCGGCGGAAGTACTTCCCGCCGTAAAGCTTCTTGGAACAGGTCTCCTCGCAGAAGGAGCACGAATAGGGGCAGCCTCGGCTCACCATCGCACAGTAGCTCGAACGATGGGACACGTAGGGCGCGAACAGGTCCTTGTCGGGAAGGGGCAGAGCATCGAGGTCGACCAGTTTCGCGGGCTCGGTCGACTTGACCTCGCCGCCGCAACGATAGTAGAGGCTGCCTGCTTCGCGGACGTCGCGCCGGCCGGCAATCGCCTCGAGCAGATCCGCGACCACGCCTTCCATCTCTCCCGCAATTACGTAATCGACGCATGCGTGGCGCATGACGTGCGTGGGCACGAGCGAGGGATGGAGCCCCATGAAGACGATCGGCACGGCCTTCTGCCCCTTGATGTGCTCCGCCGTCTCCAGGCACCAGCGGTAGGTGTTCGAGAGGACCTGAAACAGGATGACGTCGGGTTCCCAACTCGCGACCGCGGCCGGGACGCGGTTCGGACGGGCCAGGAGTCGGGCCAGGAGAGCAGACTGAAGGACGTTGTCCGTCGCGCCGAAACAGTCCGGGTCGTAGACGAATCGCACCTGACGGCCGGCCCCGCGCAGGACCGCGGCGAGCGTTTCCAGATCGAGGGCTTCCCGGATATGGTACCGGCCCCGATAGACGATCATCACTCTTTGCGGCGAGAGGTTGTTCAAAGGAGACACTCTGTCGTCACGAGAAGACATGGATTACGGGCGTGGCGAAGCGTGCCGAGGAATCGCCAACCTCTTTTCGGGGATACTAGAAGGGCTGGCTCCACTTGGCGATCTTCTTGTAGTCACGGAGCTTGCCCCTGTCTTCGCCGTAGCACTGGAACTTGTGGTCGGCCGTCGACACGCTCTCCTGGCGGAGCATCATCTCAACGAAGGCCAGAAACTTGCGTTTGAATTCCGACCAGGACCGGACCTTGAGCGTGTGTTTCAGCAGGAAGAAAGGACGCCCATGGTACTTCTTGTAACAGCGCAACGCGAGTTCATCGATCTCGTCGTTGCTCAATTCGGTCCAGGGGCGGGGCAGCGCCTGCTCCACCGCGTTGCCCAGGATGTACTCCTTCCAGTAGTCGTAACCCGACTCTCGCACCAGGTCGCGCCAAAGGGACGTGAGCGGCTTGGCGGTCGTTTTGGAGAACTGGATGTAGTCGAGATCGAGCGACTTGGCGAACTTGAGCGTCTTGTTGATCGTCTGCCGGGTCTCGCCGGGACTGCCGACGAGGAAGAACCCCAAGGCGCGAATGCCGTGTTTCTTCGTCAGCCGGATCGACTCGCGAATCTGTTCCAGCGTGGTGCCCTTGCTGACCCTATCGAGCATCTCCTGGTCGCCCGATTCGATTCCGTAATAGACACGGCCGCAACCGGAAGCGGCCATCTCTTTGAGCATCTCGTCGTCGACGGAATCGATCCGGGCACGGCATGCCCACAAGATATCGAGCTTGCGCCGCTGGATTTCGCGGCAGATTCCCAAGGCGCGTTTCCGATCGATGAGGAACTCGTAATCGAAGACGTCGATTTCGCGAATGCCGTACTGGTCGTAGCATTCCTGGATTTCTTCGACAACCGTTTCTACGCTTCGCGGGTTGTATTTGGTCCTCCCCGCCTCGCAGAACATGCACTTCATCGGGCACCCCTTACTGGTGACCATTACGGTGAAGTTCTTCCGCTCGGTGGGGAACTCCGCGTAGAGCTCGTTGGGCAGCAGATGGCGGGCCGGGTTGGGGTAGTCGTCGAAGTTCTCTTCCGGCGGGTCTTCCGTACGCACCACACTGCCGTTTCGCTTGTAAGCCAATCCCGGCACGTCGTCAAAATGGCCGCCGCCCTCGATCTCCTCCAGTAGGCGCGGCAGGGTGTAATAGGCCGAATTGACGCAGCCGAAATCGATCTCCGGGGGGGTGACGGATTCGAGCGGGTAGACTCGCAGGTTGTAGCCGCCCACAACGACCCGCACTCCGGGCAATCCGCCACGGAGGTAACGGATCCAGTCGAGGGTCTCCCGAAACATGTAGGTGGTCATCATGAAGCCGAGCATATCCGGCTTCCATTGCTGAAGCCGGGCGAGGACTTCGTCGGGAGAAAGCTGCAACGTGCGGGCATCGATGAGCGTCACGTCATGGCCGGCGCGTTCGGCAATGGCGGCGACCCAGGTCAACGACAAGGGTGGAAACAGCCCGAAGTACCGTTGTACGATCCGCAGATTCTCTTCGTGCAGCTTGTAGGCAAAGGGATTGAAGACGAGTGCAAGTCTCATGAGACGATGGAACACCTGATGAGTACGAAAGGGTATGACGGAAGACGAACAGCGATCGGTACTGGAACCGAAACAACGACCGGAAAGCTACTCCAGGTCACTGACAATAGTCGGACAAGGGCTGAAGTGCGTCGATCGGAGTCTCTCGCACCCGCTCTCTCGGGTGGAATACGGGAGCGACAATCCCGGCCGAACTGCACCCCTGCTGCCCCCGGTCTTCAGCCTGTTTCAGCGAGTTACGAGTTCTCTCAGTCAGCCTGCTATTATATTCGATGTACCCGGCGAAGTCCCCCCCTTTTGAGGATCGAAAACGGCCCTCAGCCAGGCCGATCCATCTGGAGAAATGTCATGGGGTTCGCAGAGGATCGATCCCCCCCAGGTTCCCAGGTGGTTGTTTCAGGAGTTGGGGCCCGACCTGGCTCTTGCTTGCGTATTCGTCACGTTTTCGGAGCACCAGTTCGGCACGTTGCTCGTTCCCGAGACGGTGCAGGAGCTGCGAAGCCCGGTAGGCGTTCAGGGCTGCCGCTTCATAGTCTCCGGCGGAAGCCTGGGCCATCGCCAGGATTTCCAGTGCTTCGGGGGCGTTGTCACCGGTGAGCCGGCAGGCTCGCGAGGCCAAGTCGATTGCTTCCCGGGCATTCCGCAGTTCGGACACTTCGGCAGTGGCATCCAAGTATGCCAACCCGAGCAGAGCCGGTACGTGGTCGGGGAGGTGTTCGAGTGCGATTCGAAAATGGCTCGCAGCTTCAGACGGTCGGTCGAGTTGCTGGAGAGTGAGGGCAAGATCCGTCTGGATCGCCGCGTCGGAAGGCACGAGACGGGCGGCTTCGATCAGGTGGGGCAAGGCCTCCTCGGGGCGACCGAGGTTTCTCAGCAGCAAGAGCCCGAGACTTCGGCGGTCTGGGAAAAACGTCGGCTCGAGCTCCACCGCCTTGCGGTAATATCCCTCTGCCTCCTGATACCGGCCTGCCTCGGCGGCCAAGGCACCCAGGTTGCTATAGGCGCGGGCATCCTGCGGGTCGTTTTCGACGGCTTCCAGGAACAGGCGTCGGGCCTCGGTGGCGTTCTCTCTTGCCGCCATGACGACGCCAAGGTTGCACAGAGCACCAGGGTTGCGAGGGTTGATCTTGAGAGCCTGCCGACATGCTTTTTCGGCCGCGTCGTAATCATTCTCGCGAATCGCGTTGGTCGCCACGCGGACGAAGGAGTGATCGTCGAGGAAACGCTGACTGATTCGAGCGATCGTCTGCCCTTGTGTGTTGACAAATTCCGGGATATTGGCGGCCCGGTCGGGGGAAGTGAAGTTCTCGAGCAGAACGGGGGGGCTGCTCCGGCCTTCGTCGTCGAGATGGGTCAGAAAGAGCTGGGTGTACGGCGAATTGGGCTTGGAGGAGAAGACCAGCCAGCGTCCGTTGGGAGACCAACTGTGCCACGAGTTCATCCGGCCGGTATTGCAGTCAAGGCGTCGTGCCTCGCCACCTTCGGCGGGAACGATGAACAACTCGCTATCCGGTTGCAGGAGCATGAAACTGTTGGCGCGGCAGAAGACGATCCATTTGCCGTCCGGAGAGACCTTGGGGAAATAGTTGCTCATTCCGTTGCCCGAGGCTCCGTCAAGCGGCTTGGCCTCGCCGCCCGCACCTCCGTTGAACGGGATACGGTACAGGTCATAACGAAAGAGCTTTTTGCCGTCGAGAAACACACGGCATTGTTGGGGCGTGAGCAGGATTTCGCGGCCGTCGTCGTCGGCAAGGTAGTAGGCCTCGCTTCTGGCAAAGACCAGGTACTGGCCGTCGGGACTCCAGGCCGGACTGCACTGGACGTACTTGGGATCGTCGGCGCCGGGGAGCGGGTGGAACTGGCGGGTCTGACGATCGTAGACGACGAGAATTCCGCGGATCGGGAAGAAGAGTTGGGAAAAGGACAGGTCCGGTCGCGCGAGGAACACGGAGCGATCTTTGACGGTGCTGACGACATAGCGTCCGTCGGGCGAAACCTGGGACAGGAAGCCAAAGGTGGGAACATCGTCCTCGGGGCGGTAGTCGTTCCACGAGATGATGTGTTGGGAATCGAGTACGGTTTCGCGAGCTACCTGGACAAGGGCATAGGAGCCTTTGTCGTTGGCGTAATCGACGTCCATGCCAAGCAGTTCTCCGTTGCGGGAGAAGGAGTGGCAGTTGCCGCAGACCGGCAGATTCTCGAGGACGACCGGCGGCTGTTCAGGCGATGCGACACCGCCCATCCGCCAGCGGATGCGGGAGGGATCGCGAACGGCCTCGGCGAAAGGGAGAATGACCTCTCGGTAGAAAATCGGAGCCCCGACAGCGTCTTTACTAACAGAAAAGGAAATCGTTGCAGCGGTCCTGATTTGATCCTGCCGGTCGAGATCGACCCCCAGCACGCGGAAATGAGCCGAATTGCCGGCGGCAGAAGATTTGACGGTTTCCCAGGCGTCGACCGGCGGCTGCCACTGTGGTTCGGAGCAAGGAAAGTGCAGGGCCGCACCGTCGGCAGAGGTGACGCTCACGACCCACCCTTCAGACTGCGGGTCTTCCCAGCGGAAGGTGGGAGGGGGGAGTTCCGGAGGGAAGAGCGTGTTGTCCTGGGGATAGTCGACTACGAGGGGCGGGTAGTCCTGTCCTGGTTCGCAGGCCGCCAGTACGGAGTCGACATCGATCGGCCGATGCCGCAGTCGCAGGAATGCGACGAGAGCGGCAACCACCGCCAAGGACAGCAATCCGACTCCAAGACGGAAGATGAACTTCGACTTCATTACGCCCCCAAAGTGGAGATCCCGTGCCCGTCTGGTAACTTCATTGTGTCCCAAGGAGAGGCCCACGTCCATGGCACCTCAGCGGCACACGCTGCTGAACGGGAGACGCTGTGCAGATCACGCTTGCTGTGGGGTGAATGTTCCGCAATAATCGGGCGTCACGGAGCAACGCGGCGTTTGCTGCTTGCCCCGCGGCCCTCCCATGGTCAACCCACGCAGGCCGCCGCACGGGCATGGCGGCCGGCTGGTCAATGAACATCAAAGTCCTTGCGTCCGGGCATCCGAAGGATGAAGAACTCGATTGCCGTTCGACGAATCCTGGCCGGCCTGACGATGCTCGTTCTCTTGGCCGTCTTCTATGCCAATCGTTGCACGTCGACAGGGGTCAATCCGGGCGAAGACGTTGTAGAACACGACCTGCCGCTTGGGCAGTGGTATGTCCGATCGATGGAGCAAGGCAGCTTCCCGCTGTGGAACTTCCACAAGGCCTACGGAATTCCCGCCTGCGAAACGCCGCTGATGGGGCCTTACTATCCCGGATTCGCCGCCTATTTCCTGCTGCCCCTGGGCTGGGCGGTGAACCTCTACGCCATGACGGGTAACGCCACTCTCACCTGCTACTACCACACGGCCGGCGATTCGGGGCTTCCGGCCGACCTCTGTTCCCTGCTGAATATCAAGTACGTCGTGGAGGAAATCACCGATTCCGGGCAGTTGGAGCGTTATCGGCAAGGGGGATTTGACGTCGTCCGCACGATGGAAGCGGATGACGGCCCCGCTGCGAAACGTTTTGCGCTGCTGCGGAACCAGAAGTGCTTTCCGAGGGCCTTTCTTATCGAAGGGGCCAGTCGAGCGGAGATTGCGGCCATCATGCCGGCGACCGCAGGCACCGATTCTTCGGCTTCGCCAACTCCAGTTGCGCCGGCCCAGCTCTGGCAGACTCTCTCCGGTTACAGGACGGTCTCGATCGAGCGAGCGGCAGATACCTACAGGATCGACTATGTCTCCGAGCAGGACGGGCTGGTGTGTTTGAGCGAGATGCACGATTCGGGGTGGAAGGTCAACATCGACGGAGTTCCGGCCGAAGTCCATCGTGCCCTGGAACACTTTCTCGGCGTGCAGGTACCGGCGGGGGTCCACCGTGTGGTGTTCGCGTACCGGCCACGGCCGATCTACCTGTTCTGGACGATCAGCTTCTTGACCCTGGTTGCGTCGCTGGGCGCTGCGGTCGCGACCTGGAGAAGACTCGCGGCTTCGGCGCCGACCGAGGCCCCTCTCGTCAAGAAGGAAGCGTTACGGTGAAGCTTCTTTCTCTCCGATTCCTGCACGGACCTCCTCCAGGGCCTGCTGATAGATCAGGTTGCCGCGTTCGAGTTCGAGGGCCCGCTCCAGGGCCGTGAGCGCCTCCTTCAGATTGCCGCCTTTGAGTTGTGCCCGCCCCAGCAGATAGAAGTTGCCGCCGATGGGGGCCAGATCGACGGCCTTCTGAGCCGATCGCTGGGCTTCGGCGGCGTCCTTATTCCCGTCCAGATACAGTTTGGCCAGGCCGGCATACCCCTCGTAGCGATCGGGGATCAATTGCTGGACGCGGCGAAAGGCCTTTTCGGCATCGTCGAAACGCCCTGTCTGGCTTGCCAGGACGCCAATGTTGACTTGATGGACGGGATTGCCGGGTTCGATCGCGGCCAGTTGCTCAAGGAAGTGGAGGGCCTTCTCATACTCCTGCGACTGTTGATAGATCGAGACGAGCAACTGGCGGCACTCCAAGTGTTGGGGGTCGATTTCCGCCGCTCTCGTCCAGAGCTTCAACGCCTCAGGCAAGTCTCCGCGGGCGCCATGGACCCTACCTATGTCGGTCAAGGCAAAAGCGGCGGCTGAACGGGTCTGCGCGAGTTGGACCTCGTCGGAGACGCTCTCGACTTCGGGTTCGCGCCGGTCTGCCGACTGCGCCGGCATTTCTGCATCGCGGTATTTCTCGGCTTGCTCGGTCTGCCCGAGCCCCGCGAGAGCGGACGCCAATCCGTCGCGAGCGGTGGGGGAGGTCGGGAGGATCTCCAGGGCCGCCAGGAAATACTGTTGTGCGCGCTGGTAGTTCTTGGCTTCGAGATAGACCTGTCCAAGCCGGCAATGGCCCTCTGCCGATTGCGGCACTAGCCGGAGGTGGGTCTGCAAGGGCGCTTCCGCTTCGGCCGTGCGGCCTGAGTCCATCAAGGCCTGGGCCAGAAGGAGATAAGCGTGGCCGATCGAGGGATCGAGTTGGACGGCCTTTTGGAGGTAGTCGACGGCGGGAGCATTCTGGTTTTGTAGGAGGAAATTGGCCTGGAAAGAAACCTTCGAGTCGACGATAAGGGCGGTTCTTCTTC
>ENA-UOUL01005559-UOUL01005559.1-bioreactor-metagenome-genome-assembly--contig:-NODE-5559-length-10829-cov-3.280971_pt1 | contig 10829 bp, 11 predicted proteins | sample MGYA00249838_ERZ747220 | MGnify/ENA primary metagenome ERZ747220 (study PRJEB28778, sample SAMN05720191) | bioreactor metagenome | isolation source: Anaerobic biogas reactor | place: USA:Washington...
AGCTCCCCGAGCTTCTGGATGGCGCGGCCCATGTCGGGGTCGAGCCTGATGCCCGGGCGCGGCGTGAACGGCCGGCGCCGGGCCACCGCGACGCCGTTCAGGGCAGCGCTTGCCGCCTCCACGGCTTCTCTGCCCTGGCTCCAGCGCCGGGCAGCCACGTGGTGATCTTCGCTCAGCAGCGGCGAGCCGAAGCAGCCGCCGTCGCAGGCGTAGGGTTCCACGACGGCCACGTCGTCGAGAAGGCCGTCCTCGATCTCCTCCAGGACCACGCTCACATGCGTCGTGCCGGTGACCACGAGCGGTTGGCCCGCGGGGGCGGGACCGGCCGGCCTGGTTTCGGCGGGTCGGCCCTTGGCGGGTGAGGGCGCGGCGGCGGCGACTGCGGCGGCGCCGGCCGCTCCGGCGCCGTCCAGATCCGCGGCAACGGCATCGCCGGCAACCGTATCGTGGCCGGCCGGCTCGTGGCCTGTGAGTCTGATCATGACCGCCTGCCGGACCACCTCCGGCGAGAGGTACTCGACCCGGGGCTGCTCACCGGCGCCTGCTTTCGCGCCTGCGCCCACGCCGCCTCCCGCGCCGTAGGCTTGGGCCTGCAGGAGGGCCGACCGCTGGCTCGGGCACGAGACCACGTAGGCCGCGTGCCGGTCGCCGTAGACGGCCTGCACGGCTTCCAGGGGTGAGTCGAAGGGCGCCAGATGCGGCACCAGCGACGGGAACCGCAACTCGATCAGGTTGACGACCGCCGGACAGACCGGCAGTATCACCGGTCGCGGCGACGGAGCGCCGCCGGAGGCGGCTCCGGCAGCTCCGGCGGTTCCAGGATCTCCCGCGGCTCCAGCCCCTGCGGCGGTGGCTCCTGTGGCTCCCGCGGCTTGTCTCAAGGCTTCCTCGAAGGGGGCCGAGACGACCACGTCTGCAAAGCCCAGGGCGCGGAGCGCGGCCAGCACCTGCGCCGGCGGGTAGTCCGGCCCGCAGCCGGCCAGCACCGCGGGCGGTACGACCAGGAGCGTGTCCGCCCTGTCGGGTAGGTCGTCCAGGGAGGTGATCTCCTCCCGAGTGCTGAGCGCCAGGCTGCTGCAGGCCGCGATGCAGGCGGTGCAGTCGACGCAGAGGTGCTCGAGCACGCTCGGGCTGCCCCTCCTCACCCGCATCGCCTGGGTGGGACAGGCGGTCAGGCAGGCCCGGCAGTCCCGGCATCGGTCGGTGAAGGCGTACAACGATATGACCCGCGGCCCGTCGGCGCATTCGGGCATCAGATAGACGGTGAAGCTCACCCGAGTGCCTTCGTCCACGCGCGACGTGATACGCAGCCTGTCGCTGTTGCGCTTGATGTTGGGAAGGCCCATGCCCGCCCCGAAGCCCAGGGCGCGAGCCTCGGCGCTGGCCGTGGAGTAGCCCTCCACCATGGCCTGATCGATATCACGGATGCCCGGCCCACCGTCCACGACGCTCACGTCTATCTGCGAATCGGAGAGAGACGCTTCCAGCCGGCCTCCCACGGAGTGGATCACCACGTTCATCTCGGCTTCGTACGCCGCGATCATGGTGCGGCGGATGGCCTCGGCATCGGCGCCTATCCGCTTGAGGTGCTCCTTGATGGAGCGTGAAGCGGCGCCCGCCCGGCGGAAGTCGTTGCTCGCTATGTCGTATGAGACGAATTCCATGACGATGGTGGCGTCAGTCCCTGGAGTTGGAGGTCAGCAGTTGGTAGATGAGGCCGCAGGTCTCGAAGACGCCCACGGGCGAGACCATGAGCAGGGTGCCGTTCTCGGTGGCGAGATCGATGATCTCCTGGCCCGGGTCGACCCCGTCGACAAAGCAGATGCCGGGCACCTCCATGAGCTCGGCCACCCGGACCATCTGCAGGTTGGCCAGGTTCGTGACCAGCAGGGTCTTGTCCGAGGCCTCGTTCAAGAGGTCGCTCACCCTGTCGCCGGCGTAGATGCGGGCCACCTCTTCGCTGCCTCTCGGCCCGGGGGTCAGTATCCGGGCCCCGATCTTCGCGGCGAGCTCGTCGAGCTTCATGTTCGCCCCGGCCAACAGGGTGTCGATGGTGCGGATCATGGGGTCCATGTCGGGCTCCGAGCCGTTGTCCGAGCCGTTTTCCATGGCCGGCGAGACCGGATGCTCCTGCCGCGCGAAGAACGCGGCCGACTCCAGCGCGGACGTGATGTCCATGTGATCCACGAACACGTCCTCGGGCACCTGGAGGGGGATGCCGGTGAAGTCGACGAAGCTGCGCACTCCGGCCCGGACCAGGGCTTCGGCCACACTCTGGGCCACGTGGGGCGGCACGGCCAGGATGGCGATGCGGACACCCAGCTCGGAGACCACCCGCTCCATGTCGGCGACCGCGTACACGGGGCAGCCTTCGATCGAGGTGCCGATGAGCGACTTGTCGGTGTCGAAACCGGCGGCGATGCGCAGCAGCGGGCGCTGGCCGGCGAAGTGGGCGAGGACCGAGCGGCCCAACCTTCCCAGTCCCACCAGGGCTACATCCTGGCGGCTGGTCCCTTCGAGCAGGCTCTCGATGCTGGCCAGGCAGGTCTCTACCTCGTAGCCCTTGTTGGGGCTTCCCGAGTAGCCGATGACCATGAGGTCCCGGCGGACTTGGGTGGCGCTGACTCCGGCGAGGTGGGCGAGCTCGTGAGAGTAGATGTTGGTGGTGCCGGACTGCCTCAGGTTGTCGAGCAGCCTCCGGTACAGGCTGAGCCTGTTGACCGTTTTGCGAGAAACCGCCGGCTTCCCCGCTGTGGCCATCGCCCTGGCGCCCACTCCTCACGAAAGATATCGTTACGATGATAACGCTGTTACGTGTTTCACAATTTACTCCCTCGTGGCACATACGTCAATGTAAGATCAGCCTGCGGGCAAGATCGAGGACTTCTTCAAGGAACTTCAGGGTATCGACGGAGTCGAGGTCCGTAGGAGAGGAATCGTATGCCGGTTTATCGCAAGGCGCTGCTGACGCTGTCCATCCTGGCAGTGGTGCTCTCGGCCGTAGGATGCGGGTCGCCGGACGCCGGGACCACGACGGCGAGCACCGCGCCGGCGACCAGGCTGGGCAAGCTCACCCTGGTCGCTCCTCCAGGGCCCATGGCCATCCCGATGGCGTACCTCGCCGTGAACGACAAGCTGGCTGAGGCGGCGGAAGAGACCGAGCTCGTGATCTGGGAGAACGCCGATCAGCTGAAGGCCATAGTGGCCGGCGGGCAGGGCGACTTCGTGACCATGCCCTCCAACAACGCCGCCGTCTTCTACAACAAGGGCTTGGAGCTCCAGCTGCTCGACATCTCCGTGTGGAACATCACCTACCTGGTGACGGCCGACCCCGACGCCGCGGGCCTCGGCGACATCAAAGGCAAGTCGCTGGTGGTGTCGCTCCAGGGCAGCGTGCCCGACGTGATGTTCCGGTTCCTGTGCGCCAAGGAAGGTCTCGACCCGGAGAAGGACTTCGAGTTCCGCTACGCCTCCGATCCCACCCAGGCCGCCCAACTGCTGCTCACCGGCCAGGTGGACAACGCGGTGCTGAGCGAGGCGCTCGCGACCGCCGTCGTCATACAGACCATGGGGGGTGAGAGGCCTCTTCGCAAAGCACTCGCCTTCGACGCGGCCTGGATCGCGGCCACCACCCGCTCCGACGACACCCCCATCGCCGGCACGGCGGCTACGCCGCGTGCCCTGGACGCGCCGGGGGCCGTCGCGGTCTTCCAGCGCGAGTACCAGGCGGCGGTGGACTGGATGCTCGGCGACCCGGAGGCGGCCGGGCAGCTCGTCGAGACCGAACTTCCCCAGCTCGGGCTCGAGGCCCCCATCTTGACGGCCTCGCTCGAGAGCATCACCTGGAGGTTCACGCCGGCGGGCGCGGCGCGCCCCTACCTGGAGCGGTTCTACACCAACCTGGCGGAGCTCTCTCCCGAGGTCATCGGTGGCAAGCTGCCGGATGATGCGTTCTACTACGTCCCATAGGGGGTCGCTCTATGCGGTCCTGGGGGTCGCCGCCATCCTGGTGGTGTGGGAGCTCCTGTCGCTGGTGGTGAACCCGGCCATCATGGCCTCTCCGGTGGACACGGCAAGAGCGCTTGCCGACCTGGCCTGGGGGAGCAAGCTGTGGGTCGAGCTGCTCATCACGCTCAAGCGGCTGGTGATCGGGCTGGCCATCGGGGCCGGGGCCGGACTGGTCTTGGGGGTCCTGGCGGGCATGGAGAGCCGCGTGCGCTCCTTCCTGGAGCCTCTGCGCTGGGCGGGGATGACCATCCCCGCGGTCATCATCGCGGTGCTCGCCATGTTCTGGTTCGGGCTGGGTGATTTCACCGTGATCTTCATCGTGGCGCTGATCGTCTGGCCCACCATGTACGTGAACACGGTGTCCGGCATCCGGTCCGTCGACCCCAGACTGGTGGAGATGGGCCGTGTCTATCGCTTCCCGCGCCGCCTGCTGCTGGGCGAGGTCTACCTGCCCGGCATAGCATCACCGGTGCTGGCCGGGCTCACTCTGTCGACGGGCATCGCGGTGCGGGCGACCGTGCTGGCGGAGGTGCTCGGAGCTCTGAGCGGCATCGGGCACGCCTTCTGCCGGGCCAACAGCAATCTGGACGCTCCCCAGCTTTTCGCCTGGATCGTCGTGCTCCTGGCCCTCATGGCCGTCATCGAGTTCGGCGTCCTTCGTCCGCTCCGCAGGCGCATCATGCGCTGGAGGAAGGGGGCCGGATGATCACCTTCCAGAACGTGAGCAAGTCTTTCGATTCGCTCAAAGTCTTCGACGATCTCTCTCTCCATGTGGCGACCGGGGAGATACTCGGAGTGGTGGGCCCGTCCGGCTCGGGCAAGACGACCATGCTCAAGCTCATCACGGGGATCGTGATCCCCGACGCGGGGACGGTCGCCGTCGCCGAGGGCGCCGTGGGGTATGTGTTCCAGGAGCCCCGGCTGCTGCCCTGGCGGACCGCGCTCGACAACGTGGCCGGGCCACTCCGCGCCCAGGGGAATGACAAGGCCGGGGCGCGGGCGGCGGCCGCCGGTTGGCTGGAGCGGGTCGGGCTGGCGGGCTTTGAGGGGTACCACCCGGCGGAGCTGAGCGGCGGGATGGCCCAGCGGGTGTCGGTCGCGAGGGCGTTCGCGGTCGAGCCGCGCATACTGCTCCTGGACGAGCCCTTCAGCAGCGTCGACACGACGCTCAAGAGCTCGCTCATGGACATCCTGGAGAGCATCATCCGGGAGCGACGGACCACGGTGATGTACGTGACGCACGATCTTGGCGAGGCCCGGCGGCTGGCCGACCGCATCGTGGAGATCGTGCCGGGGTGTGGAGTGCGCCGATTCCAGGAGCGGGTGGCAGGGAGATGATCACCGTGGAAGAGGTCGTGGCAGAGATACGCTCGCATCGAGATGAGGCCGCCATTGCGGGGATGGCCCGCTATGGCATCAAGGTCGAGAACGCTCACGGCATGCCCGTGCCGGAGGTCCGCGCGCTCGGGAAGCGGATCGTGAAGGAGCTTGGAGCGCGCGACGCCGCCCGCCGACACGACTTCGCGCTCGACCTGTGGCGGACGGGGCTTCACGAGGCCCATCTCCTGGCGCCCCTGGTCGAGCTGCCTGGGATGGTGACCGAGGAGCAGATGGAGGCCTGGGTCTCGGACCTGGATTCGTGGGACACCTGCGACCAGCTCTGCAGCAACCTGTTCGACCGCACCCCTTTCGCCTGGGACAAGGCCGTCGAGTGGAGCGGCCGGCAGGAGGAGTTCGTCAAGCGGGCGGGCTTCGCGCTGATGGCGGCTCTGGCCCGGCACGACAAGACCGCGCCCGACGAACGCTTCCTGCCGCTGCTGGCGGCCATCGAGCGGGAGGCCGGCGACGAGCGCAACTTCGTCAAGAAGGCCGTCAACTGGGCGCTCCGCAACATCGGCAAGCGCAACGCCGGCCTCCATCCCTTGGTGCAGGAGACGGCGCGGCGTATCGCCGCCTCCGGCAGCAGAGCCGGCCGCTGGGTGGCCTCCGACGCCCTCCGCGAGTTGGAGGGCGAGGCTGTGCGGCGCAGGTTGGGGCTGTAGGGCGGCGGCGCCGGGCCCCCGCCAGGGCGCGGGGGTGGCTCAGCCACCTTCCGCCGGCCGGTCTGCCGCGCCCCGCCGGGCTGCCGGGCTGTGTGCAGGCACCAGACCGGGGCCGCGCCTCCAGGCCGCGCCGCCCGCCCGGACACCGGGGCGCGCAGAGCGCCCGCAAGCCGGCGCCCGCCCGCGCCCGCCCGCGCCAAGATTCAACCTCCGTTGTAGAGACCCCGGCCGTCTCTCCCCCTACCATCGCCACGTCGAGAAAGCGCTGGTAGACGATCGAGGGCAAGGAGGAATCATGTTCGAGAGGCAGGCATGGATGCATCGGGCCGGTGAGTATCCGCAGTCCGACCAGGAATATTTCGGACTCCTGGCGAGGGCCGTCTTCTCCGCCGGGTTGGGTCCCAAAGTGGTGGAGTCGCGCTGGAAGGAGATGGGCAGCGCCTTCCACGGCTTCGACCCGGCCAAGGTGGCGGCGATGGGCGACGCGGACGTCTCCCGTCTCCTCGGCGACCCGGGGGTCATCCGCAACCGGCGCAAGATCGAAGCGGTCATAGAGAACGCCAAGCGGTTCGTCGATAGCCTGGGGGACCACGCCTCGTTCCACTCTTATCTCGCCGGACTGGGAGCGCCGGATGATCTGGACGGAGCCGCGGAACAACTGGCTCAGACGTTCGCCCACCTGGGCAGGACGTCGGCCCTGTTCTTCCTCTTCAGCGCCGGGTGGCGGCCGCCGCAGACGGTTGAAGCCTGACTCGAGGGTTTGCGCGTCGTCCGAAACGGTTAGAACGCGGATAGGCTTGCGCGCACCCGAAGGGAGGCCACATGGACCCGGCGCTTCTCCGTGAATACGAAGCGAAGCTCGCGTACTGGCTGTCCCAAGGGTACAGACTTCTCGCCGACGACATCGACGGAGAGCTGAGGATAACCGCGCATTTCGTGTCTCGTGACGGCGCGGTGGGCAGCGAGCGGGCGCAGGAGTACTGGCCCATGACCGCCGGGATCGTCCAGTTGCTGACCGACAACGGCATAGAGATATCGCGGGCGCTGGCCGGTCCCAGGCCCTGGGCGGGCCCGCACCCCGAAGACCTGTAGAGCAGAGCAGCGCGTTCGACGGGTCAAGAGGTGTCAAGGGTGGTATCTTCTGTTGGTACATTTCGTGCATCAATGCACGTTTGAATAGGAAAGGAGATCCCCCTTGTCTCGAGAAGTTGTGATCCTTAGCGCTGCCCGCACCCCGGTGGGCCGCTACCTAGGCACCCTGGCCGATATCCCGGCCTGGAAACTCGGCTCTGTCGCCATCGCCGAAGCTGTGAAGCGCGCCGGCATCGACGCTGCTGAGGTCGAAGAAGTCATCATGGGCAACGTCCTAACGGCGGGCCAGGGCCAGAACCCTGCCCGGCAGGCCTCCCTGGCCGCGGGCATCCCCCAGGAGATCCCGGCCTGGACGCTCAACATCGTGTGCGGCTCGGGCATGAAGAGCGTGCACGAGGCTGCCAACGCCATCAAGGCCGGCGACGCCGACGTCATGGTGGCCGGCGGCATGGAGAACATGACCTGGGCTCCCTACTTGGTTCCGAAAGGTCGCCAGGGCTACCGTATGGGGGACGGTGTCCTCGTCGACGAGATGATCGAAGACGGCCTCAAGTGCGCTCTCGGCAACTACCACATGGGCGTCACGGCCGAGAACGTGGCCGAGAAGTACGGCATCACCCGTGAGATGCAGGATCAGATCGGGTACGACAGTCAGCGTAAGGCCGCCGCGGCCATCGCTGAAGGCAAGTTCAAGGCCGAGATCGTCCCGGTCGTCATCCCGCAACGGAAGGGCGATCCCAAGGTGTTCGACACCGACGAGCACGTGCGGGCCGATACCACGCTCGAAGCTCTGGGCAAGCTGTCTACCGCCTTCAAGAAGGAGGGTGGCACGGTGACGGCCGGCAACGCCTCCGGCATCAACGACGCGGCTGCCGCGTTCGTGGTGGCGTCCAAGGAGTGGGCCGACAAGAAGGGCATCAAGCCCCTCGCCACCATCGTCGGTTATGCGACCGCTGCTCTGGACCCGGCGTACATGGGCATGGGCCCCTTCCACGCGACCAAGAAGGTACTGGCCAAGACGGGCATGTCGCTCGATCAGATCGACGTCATCGAGGCCAACGAGGCCTTCGCGGCCCAGGCCGGCGCCGTGGCCCAGGAACTGGGTCTGGACATGAGTAAGGTCAACCTCTACGGCGGCGCCATCGCGCTCGGCCATCCCATCGGCGCGTCGGGAGCCCGCATCCTCACCACTCTCATCTATGCTCTCAAGCAGGAGGGTGGCACCTATGGTCTTGCCACCATGTGCATCGGTGGCGGCCAGGGTATCGCGACGATCGTCAAGGTCTGAGTTCAAGCAGCAAGACAGGAGAAGGACGTGAAAGACCGCGTTGAAAAGGCACTGGACCTCATCCGGCCGGCCCTGCAGAACGACGGCGGCAACGTCGAGTTGGTCGACGTGGACGAGACCGCCGGCGTCGTGAAGGTCAAGCTGGTCGGCGCGTGCGGAAGCTGCCCCATGTCGCAGATGACCCTGCGCATGGGCGTCGAGCGGGTGCTGAAGGAGCAGATCCCCGAGATCGTCGAGGTGCAGGCGGTCTAGGACTTCAGCCTGAAGAGGCGGCCGATCGACCGGTCGTACTCGGCCTTCAGGTAGGCCAACTGACTAGTCGTGGCCGAAAGGCGTTTGAGCCCTTCGGCCACGACTTCTTGTCTTTTTTCGACTTCTCGCGCGCGGACCTCCACGGAGCGCATGCGGCGCTTCACCTCTTCCAGATCGGCTTTGGAGGAGATGCCGGCCTGTCGGGCGGCCTTGGTGAGCCGGTAGGCCTGGATCCCCGCCACCACCAGTCCGGCGATCAGCAGGGCGCAACCCACGCAGATGAAGACGATCATGATGATCGTGGCGACCGTCATGCCGCCATTCTACCTGACCTGTAGGTTATGGGTGCTAGTTGACCGTGGGAAGCCCGTACCTGGGCTGCAGGTCGAAACGCCGGATGTGGGATAGGTTGGTCTTCCAGTCGACCATCCAGATGCTGACCACGTCGCCGGTGCGGGGCGCATGGATGAACATGCCTTCGCCGATGTAGATGCCCACATGGTGGACCGGATCGCCGAAGCAGAGCAGGTCGCCCGGCTTGAGATCTTCGGGCATCACCGGCCGGCCCATCTGGGCTTGGTAGCCGGAGTAGTGGGGCAGATAGACCCCGTGCTGCCCGTACACGTACTGCGTGAGGCCGGAGCAGTCGAAGCCGGTCGACGGCCGGTCACCCGCCCACACGTACGGTATGCCGAGGTAGAAGGCGGCCGTTTCGAGGAGCTGAGCGACGACCTCGTCGTCGGTCTTGGGAAGCAGACCACTGTATGACTGACCATAGAGCGTCGCCTTCAAGGATTGCGCCAGCGCGGCGCGTTCCTGCTCCTGGCGCTGATGCTCCGCTTCGATGATCGAGCGGATCTCGCCATCGAGGCCGGCGAGGGTCCTTTCGCGCTCGGCGAGCGAGGCGGCGATCTGGTTGCGCTGACCGCCGATCTCCTGGTTGATGGTCAGTTGCTCCCGCTTGGCTTCCTCGATCTGGGCGAGGAGGGAGTCGAGCTTCTTGGTGCTCTCGCTGAGGTTGTCGACGATGCGCTGGTCCTGGTCGGCCAGGCTGGCCACCAGGCGCACCCTCTTGAAGAGGTCGTCGAGCCCGTCGGAGTCGAGGAGCAGAGCCAGGAACTGATCGCTCTTGCCTCCCGACTTGTAGATCTCGCAGAGGCGCTCCTCGAACTTCTTGACCCGGTAGGCGTGCTCGGCCTGGGCTGCCTGATAATCGCGGCGCAGCGAGGCCATCTGCACGTTGACCTCGTCGAGCTTCACCTGCAGGTGATTGAAGTTCTCCGTCCACCGTTCGAGCTCTTCGTCGAGCGCGTCGATCTCGCTCTGCACCTGGTTCGCCTGGATGCTCAGGTCGTTGACCTCGACCGCCAGGTCGTCGGAAAGCGGCACGGAGCGCAGGTCGAGCGGGACGGCCCTGGCCGGAGACGCGCTCACCAACGGGAAGAGGGCGCAACAGATCACGGTGACGCCCAGGAGGGCGATACCCACCAGGACCGGGCGGGGGACACTGGGGAGGAGCCGGCGTGCGCCGCGGAAGAGTCGCGACAGGCGAGCGGAGCGTGCGCGCGCGCAAGCGCTCGGGAACGCGTCCGAGAAACTTGTGCTGCCGGACCGGTTACGAGCCATCAGTACGAGTACGACCCTTCGCTGGCTGCCTTCCGTTGGATTATCGGCAGGAAGAGGCGAACACTTGCGCGATCCGCCGTTCAGTGGTGATTCGCCTCGCCGCCGTGGATGCCTGCCCTCGCCTGTCAACAACGCCGGGACCGATTCTACCGCGTGGCCGCTTGGGTTGGATAGGACCTAGGAACGAGGTTGGCGCCGGCCGCGACCGAGCTCGGGTGCGTGCGGCGCGGCCTGAGGCGGGGGATCGACCATCAGGGGGGGCGCGGGCGGCGGGGCTATCACCGGGAACGCCGCCACAAGTGGGGGCGCAGCCCCGTGCGGCGCCGCGGCCCAGCGTTGCCAGGTGGATCGGTCCGACCGCCGGACCGGCGCCAGTGGGACGGGCGCGGGTGCTGCCCACGCCACCCGGATGTCGTGCTCCTGACGCCCTGTGCTATACTGCACCATTCAAGCGGCGCGGGGTGGAGCAGTCCGGTAGCTCGTCGGGCTCATAACCCGAAGGTCGCAGGTTCAAATCCTGC
>ENA-UOUL01005563-UOUL01005563.1-bioreactor-metagenome-genome-assembly--contig:-NODE-5563-length-10823-cov-3.001489_pt1 | contig 10823 bp, 10 predicted proteins | sample MGYA00249838_ERZ747220 | MGnify/ENA primary metagenome ERZ747220 (study PRJEB28778, sample SAMN05720191) | bioreactor metagenome | isolation source: Anaerobic biogas reactor | place: USA:Washington...
CCGAGGCCAATGGCAATGGCCACCGGGTAGACGCGCCTCGCCGTGCGGCGACGCAGGAAGAGAAGGTCGCGCATGATCACGGCGAAGGGTCTCAACAGCCATGTGGCACCGTAGGCCGCCCACAGGTGCAGGGAGATGTAGAAGAAGGGCAGGATGCGGGCGTTCCACAGCCGCCCGTCGGGCATGACCCAGAAGAGCACCAGGGTGATGAAGGTGATCCAGGCCAGGGGAAGGAGTCTTCGCTCCTTGCGCGCCACGGCGTACGCCATGCCGATGAGGCCCAGGGCCGCCACGGGGAGGATGGCCGTCGGAAGCAGGTCTTTGATGGAGTCGAGTTGGTTCCAGGCCATGTGGGCCGTCCACTCCAGATTGGCGGCAAATGGCAACGACCAGAACGCTGTCAGGCAGAAGCCCACCACACCGACGGCCGCCGCGTAGCCCAACGAGCGCCAGCGCGGATTGACCAGCAGGAGCCCGGGCACCAGGCACACAAGGACGATGGTGGTCACGATGTGCGACAGAGCCAACGCCATGAGGATGAGACAGTTGAGCACGAACAGCATGTTGAAGCCCGGTTTCTGCATCCCCCGGTACAGGGTCCCGAGGAAGAGGAACACGAGGGCGAAGCTGAACATGTACCCGAACTCGCCCGCCAGCGTGCTGAGGATGTTGGCTCCATAGATCGAGTAGCTCTCCATGAGCAGGAAGGCCAGAGCGAAGACGGCCGCGAGGACGGGGAAGGGGCGTCGCACCCTCCATAGCCGTCCCATAGCGTAGGCGGTCGCCGGCAGCGCGAAGACCCCCAGCACGGTGATGATCTTGAAGGCGATTTGGTAGGGGATGAACCAGTCGAGGATGGCTATGAGCAGGAACGGGAACGGGAAGTAGAAGGTCAGCATGGGCATGCCGGCATACCAGCCGGGCGCCCAGCCGGTCAGACGGAAGTTGGGCAGCAACTCCTGGATGAGGTACTGGGCCGGATAGTGGTGTGCGCCGGTATCACCACCGGCCGTAGTGGTCAGACTGAAGAGGAGATTGGGTCTGTAGAAGATGAGAAGGGTGGTGTAGATGGCCAGGAAGGCCAACAACGTGGGAAGCCAATCCCAGATGCTGCCCTTCGATACTAGATCCTCCCGCTCTTCGGGCTCAGGCTCCAGATCTCCCCTCCTTCCAAAGCACCAGTCGCAACCTTATCAGGTTCCTTATTGTACGTGGTATGCGACGTGCTATGGAAGAACGGGGTTTCCGCTTCTCTTCCACGGTGACCGGCAGCGCCCTCACCGCGACGCCCCCACGACGGGCCCGGATGATGAGTTCGGTGTCGAAGAGGTCGGTGGTCATGATCGTCCGCGGGGCGTAGCGGGCGACCACGTCCCGGCGCAGCACCTTCATGCCGTGGGTGTCGTCCATGCGGCGGTCGAAAAGCACACGCAGGATGGTGGTGAACCCCAAGGAGATGAAGTGACGCACCGGCGAGCGGCGATCTTCGGCGCCCGCCACGAGCTTGCTGCCCACCACGATGGCCGGGGCGGCGGCCGGGGCGCCTGGGGCGCCGGCTGTGCCGCGCCCTTCGGCTGCCGACGCCGCCTTGGCGGCTCCCGCCGCCCCTGCGGTCCCTGCCAGCACGTCCCCCGCCTTCAGCATGAAGTCCACGTCGTGATAGTCGATGTCGAAGTTGACGATGAGGCCGCCCCGCCCTGCCAGCATGCCGGCCTTCATGGCGGCGCCGTAGTCGGGAGCCGGGAGCCTGAGAGCCTTGATCCGCGGGTTGGCGGCGGCCAACCTCTCCGCGATGTCCGGGGTGGCGTCGGAGCTGCCGTTCTCAGCCAGCAGCAGCTCGTAGTCGACTCCGCGGGCCTCCAGCTCCCCCACAAGGCCGTCCACCTCCTCGGCGAGGCATTCGGCCTCATTGTGGATGGGGATCACGATGGAGTACACGGAACCGCCGCCGGGATCGGGGGTCGTCCGGGCCCGATCGTCCTCGAGATCAGCCATGGTTGCTTCCCTTCAGGGCGGTATGCCTGAAGGCGAAGTAGCGGCTGCCCAGGAAGTTCCAGGTCACCGACACGACGGCGGCCGCGAAGGCCTTCGCGATGCGCACCCAGAAGCCTCCGGAATCGATCCAGATGCCCAAGAGCGTGAACACGATGATGTTCACGAGAAGCGGCGGCAGGTTCACGACAAAGAAGATAGCGAACTCACGCTTGGCGCGTTCCGACCGGCCGGCGCTGAACGTCCAGAACTTGTTCCACACGAAACTGTTGCAGATCCCGAGCACGTAGGAAACAGCCTTGGCGGCGACGTGCGGCATGCCTGGGATCAGCCCGAGCAGTGCGAAGGCGCCCAGGTCGACAGCCGTATTGATCAGGCCGACGATGACGAACCGGACGGCTTGGCCGGACATCCGGTCTCGCCGGAGTAGAGAGCGTATCGGATCCACTATCCCCCACTATCCAAATGATGCACCCTGCCGGACACAAGCGGGTCTCGCCGGAGGCAAGCGGTCTATATGCTAACATCCCTCAGTCTTTTGGTGGCTTTGCAGGCAAGGATACGGAAGCGATCACCCGCCGACGATGCCCCTTCGCGATACTCACGCCGACAGGCCGAAGAGCGTAGCCTTCCGCACCATCGGCTGCAGACTCAACCAGTGCGAGACCGCCCAGATGCAGGAGGCCCTGTTGACCGCCGGCTACCGTCTGGTCGACTGGGACCGGCCGGCCACCGTGCGCGTCATCAACACCTGCACAGTGACCGCCAAGAGCGACCGCACCTGCCGCCACGAGATCCGAGCCGCCAAGCGCTTCGATCCTGACTGCCTCATGGTGGTGACGGGGTGCTTCGCGCAGGTGTCCCCCGAGGCAGCGGCGGCCGTGTCCGGCGTCGACCTCGTGCTGGGCAACCTCGACAAGCTCCGACTGGCCGAGCGCCTCGCGAAGCACGCGGCGACACCCACAGTCGCGGTGACGCCGTATCCTGAACACCCCTCCTTCGAGGGCGACCTCTTCAGCCGGTTCCATGGCTACACCAGGGCATTTCTGAAGATCCAGAACGGGTGTGACTCGTCCTGCGCCTACTGCATCGTCCCGCGGGCCCGGGGACCGGCCCGCAGCATGCGTCGCGCCGAGGTGCTCGAACAGGTGCGCCGGCTGACGGCCCGGGACTACCGTGAGGTGGTGCTCACCGGCATCGACCTGGGCAGCTGGGGACGTGATACAGGCGAGGGAACGCTGGCCGGTCTGGTGGATGTCCTTCTCGCGGAGGGTGGAGTCGGACGCTACCGGCTCAGCTCCATCGAGCCGTTGGAGGTGGATGCCGCGCTGCTCGACGTCATCGGACAGGGCGGCGACCGGGTGGCGCACCACTTCCACCTGCCGCTGCAGAGCGGGTCGGACGCGGTGCTCCGCCGCATGGGCCGGCCCTATTCCACCGTGGAGTACCTGGAGGTGGTGACCGAGCTCGCGCGACGCTTCCCCGACGCCACGCTCGGCGCCGACGTCATCGCCGGTTTCCCCGGCGAGACCGACGAGGAGTTCGAGCAGACGCTCACGCTCATCGAACAGTCGATGCTCAATTATCTCCACGTGTTCAGCTACAGCGACCGGCCCGGCACGAGAGCCGCCTCGATGGGACCCAAGATCAGTCCCGAGACGCTGCACGAGCGGAGTATGCGCTTGATCGCCCAAGGCGCGCGTAAGAAGGCCGCGTTTCGCGGTAGTCTGAGGGGGACCGAGCAGAGAGCCTTGGTCCTCAAGGAGCGGGCACCCGACGGCCGGTCGGTGGGACTGACCGGCAACTACATGGAGGTCCTCGTGGCCGGTGGTGACGACATGGTGAACGAGTTCGCCCGGGTGCGACTCCTCGGCTCCCTTCCGGACGGCCGCTGGGAGTGCGATCTCCTGCGGGTGGAGAACGCAACGGAGGACCGGGCCTGATGCGCGCGGTGGTCCAGAGAGTGACCCGAGCGTCTGTCGAGGTGGAAGGACTCACGGTGGGCGAGATCGGCAACGGTTTGCTGGTGTTCGTCGGAGTGGGCAGAGAGGATGCGCCGGATGGCGTGCCACCGGCCGGGGCCGCGCCCGACGCCACGATGCCCGGCGCAACCGTCGCGATCGCCCTCGCCGACAAGGTGGCCAACCTCCGCATCTTCCCCGACCTGGATGGCAAGGCGAACCTCTCCCTCCTCGACGTGGGCGGTTCAGCGCTGGTGATCAGCCAGTTCACCCTCTACGCGGACTGCCGCCGCGGCCGCCGGCCCTCTTTCTCGAAGGCCGCCGACCCGGCGCCGGCCGAAGTCCTGGTCGAGGAGTTCCGCTCGGCGCTGGAGCACCTGGGCGTCAAGACCGCCGCGGGCCGGTTCGGGGCTCACATGACGGTGTCCCTGGTCAACGACGGTCCCTACACCATCCTACTCGACAGCGAGGCGCTCTCCGGACCGCGGTCCGGACGCCGCGCGACGACCGCGGTGGCCGGCGGCGTCCGGACCGGCTCTCCCGCCGCCCCCTAAGGAGGCTGATGTGCGCCTTCCCGATTACCACACTCACACGGCGCGGTGCGGGCACGCGCAGGGGCAGCCGGCCGACTATGTGGCGGCGGCCCAGGCTCTCGGCCTGAGGGCCATCGGCGTCGCAGACCACCTCCCGTTGTTGCCGGAGCCCGATCCCGAGCTCTCCATGGACGCCTCCGACCTTGCGGACTATGTGTCAGAGGTGCGGGGGCTCAGGACCGCACACCCCGGGTACGTCCTCCTCGGCATAGAGGCGGACTACCGTCCCCACACGATCTCCGACGTGCGCTCCCTGCTGGAGGAGCACCCCTTCGACTACACCATAGGTTCCGTCCACCACCTGGGCGAGTGGGGGTTCGATGACCCTCGCCAGATCGACGAGTACGAGGACCGCGAGATCGACGATGTCTGGGTGGAGTATCTGGAGTTGGTGGGCGATGCCGCCGAGACCGGCCTTTTCACGGTGCTGGGCCACCTCGACCTGGTGAAGAAGTTCGGGTTCCGCCCAACGCGGACGCTGAAAATGGAGCTCGACCATCTGGTGTCCCGCATCGCCCGGGCCGGTGTGATCGTTGAGATCAACACGGCAGGTCTCCACAGGCCGGTGAAGGAAGCCTATCCCACTACGGGCATACTGGCCCTGCTGAACGAGGCCGGCGTGCCCATCACGTTCGGCTCCGACGCGCACCGGCCCGAGGAAGTGGGCCGCGACTTCTCCCACGCTGTGGGGCTGGCACACGCGGCGGGTTACCGAGAGTTCGCCTCCCTCGAGATCGATCCGGCCGGCGGCCGCGCCCGGCCGCATCTGCGCCCCTTGACGCCGCGGCGCTCGTGCAGGTCTCCGAGAGACCCTCTGCCGTGAGAGCCGCCGTCATCTACAACCCGTCCGCCGGCCGCGGCCGGGGCGGCGACATCGCGTCGGCCGTGGAGCAAGGGCTCGTCAAGCGCGGCTTCGAGGTCGGCCTCCGCGCCACCGAACGACAGGGAGCCGCCATGACCATCGCGAAGCGGCTCGCCTCCGACGCTGATGTCGTCGTCGCCGTGGGAGGAGACGGCACCATCAACGAGGTGGCCAACGGCATGGCGGTGGCCGGCGGCCGGAGCGGGCAGAGGGCTCGGCTGGGCATCGTGCCGGCGGGGACGGTCAATGTCCTTGCGCTCGAACTCGGCCTGCCGTTCCAGGTGGAGAGGGCCTGCAACGTGATCGCCGGCGGCAAGACCATCTCCCTCGACCTGGGCAAGGTCAACGGCCGTGGGTTCGTGCTCATGGTGGGGGCCGGGGTCGACGCCTTGACGGTGCGAAACGTCGACCTGCGGGCGAAGAGGCGCTACAAAGAACTGGCCTTCGTCAGCACAGGGGTCAGGCTCGGTTGGGCGACGCCGCCACCCGTCTTTCTCACCCGGGTCGAGGGCCAGGAGTACCGCACCACCTTCTTCGTAGCCTCAAACAGCCGCTACTACGCCGCCCGGCTGGGCATGACTCCACAGGCCGACCCCACCGACGGCCTTCTCGACCTGGTGCTCTTCACCGGAACCACCCGCTCGAGTCTGACCGTCTTCTGGCTGGGCGTCCCGAGCGGCCTGCATCTGCGCAACCCTAACGTTACCTATCTGCGGGCGCGGCGGGCCGAACTGCTCCCCCTGGATGACAAGGAGCCCATCTGGTTCCAGACCGACGGGGAACTGGCTGGTAGACTCCCGGCCACAGTGGAGATCGACGCCCATGTGCTGGAAGTGTTGGTGCCGTGAGAAAACGAGAGCGTGTGCTCGGAGACAAGAGACGGAGAGAGAAGAGCATGATCGAGATTCCAAGACGGCGTGGCCTGGTATTGCTGGCCTTGCTCGCGTTGATCGCAGTGGCCGGTTTGTCCGCCGCATGTGACGACTCTGAAGACGCCTCGACCGATACCACCACGACCACCGATGCGGCAGGTGTGGACGGTTCGACCACCACCGCCGAGACCATCGGCGCCAGAACTGAGGAAACGCTGGTGGTAGGCGGAGAATCCAAGGAAGAATACGAAGCCTCGTTGCCCGACCTGGAAGCCGCAGTGGCCGCCACCCCGGATGATCTGGACAAGCTGCAGGAACTCGCCATCGCCCAGTTCCAGACCGGCCGGTTGTCCGACGCAGCCGCCACCTACGAGAAGATGCTCGCCATTGAGGATAACGCCTTCACGCGGAACAACCTCGCCAATGTCATGCGGGACATGGGCGATACCGAGAAAGCCAAGGCCCTCTATCAGGAGGCTCTCACCGCCGACCCTACACTCGTGCACCCGTATGTGAACCTGGCCCATCTACTTCTTGACGAAGGTGACGGCCAGGGTGCTCTGGAGCTCCTGCTATCCGGGCTGGAGAAGGTCACGGGAGACGACAAGAAATCCATACAGAGCTTCATAGATCGGCTGTCCCAGTCGACGGCGACCACCTAGAGACGGGGCCGCGGGGTCGCGGACCCCGCAGGGAGAGCGGCCAAGCGAGGCTCACGTGGCTGGTGGTGGGAGCGGCGTTGGTGTTGGTGGTCGCCATCTCCCTGCTGGCCCGTGTGTGGGCCGACGACCCCGGGGAGACCGCCCCAGAACTGAAAGGTCCTCTCGTCTCAGCCGTCACCGGCACCACCGACCGGCTGACACCGGCTGAGGCATCCACCGACCCCACGATCGCCCCGGCGCCCGGTCGGCTCCAACCGTCTCAGGACGAATGGGAGGCCCTGCTGCCTCGGGTCCAGGCGGTGGTCGACGAGAATCCCGGCGACGTCAACGCTCTCCGCAAGCTGGCCCTAGCACACTACAACCTGGGGAATCTCGACGAGGCGGCCGCCATCTACGAGGACCTGCTCGCCATCGAAGAGGACTCCGTGCTCCGCAACCGGCTGGGCAACACACTGCGCGACATGGGCGACCTGGCCGGAGCCGAGGCGGCCTATCGCAAGGCCATCGCCGACGACCCTACCATCGTCCCCCACTACCTCAACCTGGCGGAGCTGTTGTGGCGCCAAGGCCGGGGGCAGGAGGCGCTGGCCGTCCTCGACGAGGGGCTGGGGGCGGTGCCGGAGGAGAAGAGCGCCGCTCTCGAGGAAGGCCGCGAGGTGCTGGAACGGACGATGGACTGACGTGCCTTCCCGTCCATGTAAAGCCGGCGGGTCTCTTCCGTCGTAGATAGGGCGTACTGGGAGAAGCAGCGGCCACATGACTTCATGGGGGGTGAAGAAGACGACCACCGGCGCTCTGACCAGTGAGCTGGAACTCCCCACGGAGAGACGGACCGGCCTGGACTCCGTGGAGGCCGCTCGCTATGAGGCGATCGTGCGGAGGAGCTCGGAGCGGTTGGTCCAGATGTTGGATGTGGTCTTCCTCGACCGCGAGCTGGCGGCGGATGCGGCCCAAGAGGCCTATGTGCAGCTCTATCTACACTGGAATGAGGTGGGAGGCTCGCCGGAGCCGGAGGCCTGGCTGTATCGCGTGGCTGTCAACCGATGCAAGGACTACCGCCGCCGGCTGGTGCGAGCCACCAAGCTCTTTCGCCGTTTGGTCGCAACGGCTCCTCCGCAGACCGGCGCAGGGAGCTGGGAGCCGGCGGACGACTTCCTGGCTTTGCTGCACGGGCTCCCGACCCGGCAACGGGTGGCGGCCGCCCTCTTCTACCAGGCGGACATATCCATCTACGAGATCTCGCGGACCATGGGCATCTCGGAGGGGGCCGTCAACAGCCACCTCCACCGGGCCCGGCGGACGCTGAAGGAAGGCTTGGAGGCAGGACGATGAGCACGAATGACCCGGCCGGACACACACAGCAGGATGATGCAGACATCAGGAGCCTCTACCGCACGAATAGAGGCGGGGTGGACGTGGAGGGCTTCGTGTCGGCGCTCGACGGAAGACTAGCCGGGGCCGAGAAGCGCGCGCGGCGCCGGCCCGCCATGCGGCGGATCGCCATCGCGCTCGCCGTGGTGGTGGCCGCGGCCGGGGTGGGCATCGGCGTCTGGCAGGCGGCGGTGCAACTGGGTGGAACAGGCGAGGCCGTCCTCGTGATCGACGATCCGGTGGAGCCGGCCTCCTCTTCCGGAAGCACGAAGGCCTCCCTTGACTTCGAGCATCCTTTCGACCCCTTGGAACACACGGCTCCCTTCCAGATCGAGATCTCGCGTTCCGTCCCCATGCTCGACCTCTCCGACATATGGGAGCAGGCGGCCAAGACCCTCGGAATCGATCCGACCCGAGCCCGGCTTTCGTACCTGGACCTCTGTTGGGACGCCGAGGGACTGATGGTTCAGTTCAACATGGGAGCGGTCACCCCCGCCGGAGGCATCCTAGGCTTGGGCAACTACCCGTTCTTCCCGGAGGGGGAGAGTCTGGCTCTGGAAGGTTCGGTGAGCCGTGACTTCGAGACCTACGTTGACCCCGTTCTGCCGCTCCTCGATCCCACCCCGACCGTCGAGCAGGTACTCACCGGCATCGACGCCGTGGGGCTCGCCCAGATAGTCGAGCGCTCGGGCGGCCGGCTCAGCGACGAGGGTGCTTTCGATCCGTCCCGCATAGGGGTGGAGAACGTCGACGTGGCCGATTACAAAGGCGTGTGGTCGTTTTCCACCACCGGTCCGTTCGAGAGTGCGGTGGCCGGCGGCACCACCAGTCTGGAGGCCGTGACCCAGTACGTCAGCGAGTATGGCTCGTATCTCAGAGTGAGGGATGGGGCCATTGAGTCGGTCGCCGGACTGGAGGGATTGGTGGGCTCGGATGGTCCTTTGCAGGGCTTTGTGTTGTGTGAGGCCTGGGCTTGGAAGGCCGTCCAAGAACCCCTTCCCGAGGGAGCGAGCGACTACGACCTGACTACTGGGGGTATCCAGCAGGCCGGCGGCCCGTTTGCCGCCTACGTCCTAGTCAGCGGCACTGCGCCCTCCGAAGACACCGGCGTCACAGCCGCGGCCCAGCCGGTTGACACCGGGCTGGACGGCTTCGCCTTCATCGGAGACTACGCACGCCCTTGTCGCGTCGCCAACGGAGCCGTCGAGGAAATCACCTCTGAAGCCTGCCGAGCGCTTGTCGGCGTCTCGTACTCACTGGACCGTGGCTGGCTCGTATACGGTCCCCTGGAGCCCTATGTGCCGAGTGAGACCAAGGCGGTGTCGGTCGACGACCTTCGCGAGACCAGGTCGCTGCCGCGGCATGAGGCCTCCAACTCCATCGTCAACATGCGCTACGACGCGCGGGCCGACCAGGTCTGGTTCGCCTACTACGAGGGACCATACACGCTCGCGACATCCAGCGCCCAGCGCTCGGAGTTGCTCGACGCCTTCCTCATGCCCGAGTCGATGCCCGGCCATTCAGGCGATGCAGCGGACGAACCGGCGAAGATCCCCCTGGATCACGATTGCCGGGGCGACTTCGCCATCTCGTCCGATGCCTCCACCATCGTCTACTTAGGGTCCTGGGAGAACCCCTTGCGCGCCTACCTGTGGACGGCCGGCGGCGAGACGGAGATCGCGCACGAGCTCGCCACTCTCGACAGCCCGGTCTTCTCGCCGGACGGAAGCAGGATCTGTTTCGTGGGCTCTGCGGATCCGATGGGGGACACCAGCCTGTGGATCTACGATCTGCCGACCAGGGAGTGGACAGAGCTCGAGTCCACTCGGGGCCTCACCCCCACCTTCCCCGCCTTCTCACCCGACGGTGGGCGTATCGCATTCCGCAATTGGGCGCTGGGCGACGTGTGGACCATCACGGTCGATGGCGGAGAACTGACGCGCTACGACCTCCCGGTGGCGGAGGCTCCCATCGCCTGGTAGTCTCCCCGTGTCCGGAGTGATATGCTCCCGGCGATCGGCTGCAGGCTAGGCGAGGGGGAGCCGATGACATCACTCAGTGTGCGCTTGTGCGGCCCATCTGTGCACGAGCGATACCCGGCCCTGCACGAGCGATACCCGGCCCCGCATGCGCGGCTTCCGGCTCCGCACGCGCAGCGTCAGGCCCCGCATAGACGACGCTTGGTGTGCCTCGGCCTGATTTGCGCGCTCTTCCTGGCTTCAGGCGTTCTGGGAGCCTGTGACGCCACCACACCGGAGAACACCGGCCATTTCATCGAGATAACCTACGATCCGGCCTACCTGACGATCGCGGCGCAGGCCGGGGAGTCGGATATCGTGGTGGCCGGCACGGTGGTGCGCGAGGATCCCGCCAAATGGAACAGCGCGGATGGCACGAGGTCCGGCGAGGGCGCCTTGGCCTACACGACCTTCTACGTGGAACCCGCCGAGATGCTCCAAGGCACACCCGCCTGGGGTACGCCGATCGCAGTCCGTGCCATTGGCGGTGTC
>ENA-UOUL01005566-UOUL01005566.1-bioreactor-metagenome-genome-assembly--contig:-NODE-5566-length-10817-cov-3.477095_pt1 | contig 10817 bp, 7 predicted proteins | sample MGYA00249838_ERZ747220 | MGnify/ENA primary metagenome ERZ747220 (study PRJEB28778, sample SAMN05720191) | bioreactor metagenome | isolation source: Anaerobic biogas reactor | place: USA:Washington...
GAGAACAGAAACGTCTCCTGTGGCACGATGCCGATCTGCTTGCGCAGGCTGCGCAACGCCACGTCACGGATGTCGATGCCGTCTACGGTGATGCGCCCCTCCTGCGGGTCGTAGAACCGCGGGATGAGGTTGATCACCGACGACTTGCCCGAGCCTGTCCCGCCGAGCACGGCCACCACCTGCCCCGGCTGGACCTCCAGGTTCAGTCCGGTGAGAACCGGCGTTCCGTCGCCGTCCTCGAAGGCAAAGTGCACGTCCTCAAAGCGGATGTGGCCGCGGATGGCCGGCATCTCGCGCGCGTCGGGGCGCTCGGGTATCTCCAGGTCCGAGTCGAGCACGGCAAACACGCGCGGGCCGGCGGCGATCGCCTTGCGGGCCAGGCTGATGAGGAACCCAAAGAACCGCACGGGCCAGATCAGCCCCCATAGGTACCAGTTGAACGAAAAGAACGTGCCGATGGTCATGTCGCCGGCGAGCACGCGGCGCCCGCCGTACCAGTAGAGCATCAGGAAGCAAAAGCCGGTGATAAAGTTGAGCACCGGGAAGGTGTGCGACTCGATGCCGGCGCGGACGAGGTTCGCGTTGAGGGTGTCGGTGTTGCGGGTGGCGAACTTTTCAATCTCGTGTTCCTCGCGCGAGAACGACTTGACCACGCGCACGCCGCTGACGTTCTCTTGCAGTGCGGTGGTGAGCTTGCCCATCTCTTCGCGGATCTTTTCCCAGGCCGGTCCCACGATGCCGCTGAAACGAAAGGCAAAGAACATGAGCACCGGGATGGGCGAAGCGACGGCCAGCGCCAGTCGCCAGTCAGTGAGGAGCAACATCGTTACCGTGCCGATGAACATCAGGCCGGAGGCGATCATTTCGGCCAGGCCGAACCCGAAAAAGTCCATGATCGCCATGACGTCGCTCGTCAGGCGCGACATCAAGTCGCCGGTGGCGTTCACGGTGTAGAACGTGAAGGATAGCCGCTGGAGGCGCACGAACAGCTCGTGGCGCAGACGGCGGATCACCTCCTGGCCGACGCGCTCCTGGCTGTATCCCTGAAAGTAGTGGCCCACGCCGCGCGCCAGCGCGACGAGGACCAGCAGACCCGAGTAGCGGATGACGGCCGCCATCGAGCCGCTGCCGATGCCGCGGTCGATGACGATCCCCAGCAGGCGCGGCAGCGTGAGCTGCGTGCCGAGGGCCAGAAACATGGCCGCGACGAGCAGAACGATCAAACCCGGGTAAGGCCGCAAGTAGGCGGCCAAACGACGCAGGGTTGCCATAGGACAGTTCCTCTTGGGAGCGAGCGCACGGCGAGGCGCGCATGCGCACAGACAGGACGGATGCAAGGCGTCGTGGCGCATCTCCGCCGGAGCGAAGGGTGCGCACGTATCGCTGCCGGAGCAGCGAGAGGCTAACGGGTGCGGGTAATCATGTGGAAGCTCATAGGGGTGTTACCTCCTGTACTAGAGGTCGCGACCGAGGATGATAGCACAGGAGGAGCGAAACGCCAAATCGGCGTACGGAAATGACAGGTGACAGGTAGCAGGTTACAGGGTCCAGGGCAACCACGCCCTGGACCCTGTAACCTGCTACCTGTCACCTGAAACGTTAGCTACAAGCGACCTCGAGGCCCTCGGAACTGCACGCCGAGGGCCTCGAGCATGGAGTGTTACGCGCCGGGCATCGGCAGGTCCAACACCTCCTGCATGTGATCGTTTACCGCCTGCACGTTGGCGTCGGTGTACTCGACGTCGCCGTACACGATCGCCGGGATCTCGTTGTTGCCCACGTCGCGCCACTCGTTGTAGCGCGTGTTGGCGGGGCAGGCAAAAGCATCGGTGATCGTCTTCATCACGTCGGCGCACTTGGGGAACCACGGGAACTTTTCGACGACCTCCGAGTCGTACCATGTCGTGAGAAGGGCGCCGGGCTGCTTGCCGGTCGTCAGGCACAGCCACTTCATGCACTCCTCGCTGGTGACGCGGGCGATGAGGCCGAACGCCTCGCGCGGGTACTTGGTCTTGGAGTAGGCGCCAAAGGTGTTGGCATACGGGCAGAATCCGCGCTGTGGGGGATTCAGAGAGGCCGAGGGCCCCTTGGGCGACAGCACCACACCCATGTCGATGTTGTTCTCCTCCGCGCCTTTGGACATCCCTTGCGAGGCGCCGGGGTTGCTGGTGTAGGTGGCCAGCTTCTGGTTGAGGAACATCTGCATCAGACCTTCCGCCTGGTCCTCACGGGTGGGGATGGCCTTGCTAGCCAGCTGCTCAATCTGCCACTTGATGCCGTCCTGCGCCTCGGGCTCGGCAAAGATGGCCTGGGTGCCATCCTGGCTGAGGAGGCCGCCGTTGAACGGCCCCAGCCAGCCGTCGCCACCGTGGCCACCGCCGACGTCGGCATTGCCGCCAAAGTAGCCCTCGCCCTTGAGCTTGGCGCAGGCGTTGATGCACTCGGTAAAGTCTTCGAGGGTCCAGTCGTCGGTGGGCTCCTTACCCCAGGCCTCGACGACCCACTCCTTGTTGTAGAAGGTAATCCCCGGGTGGAACCCGGCGGCGCCACCCAACCCGCTGAGCTTGCCGTCGGTCCACCGACGGAACCAGGCGACGTTGAACCAGTCATCGAGGTTCATGCCGGCTTCGGCGACGTACTCCTCGATGTCGAGGTAGGCGCCGCGCCGCGCCATGTTGGGCCACCAGGCGGTGTCGCCCCAGGTGGCGTCCACCATGGTGCCCGAGATGAGCTGGGTCTCGAGGATCTTGGGCGTCTCGTCCCAGGGGGCCTCCTCGAACTCGACGGTGATCTTGCCTTCGGACTCGTCAGCATAGCGCTTGCCGAACTCGCGCATGTGACTGCCCATATCACCCTGACGGGTCATGAAACGCAGGGTGATGGCGCCTGCGGCCGCAGGCTTGGCCTCTTCCTTGGCGGCCGGCGCCGCCGGGGCCTCTTCCTTCGGGGCAGGGGCAGCAGTGGGCGCCTTGGGGGCGCACGCGGCCAGCGCCACGGCGCCGGCACCGAGGGCTCCCCAGCGAAGCAGCTCGCGACGAGTCAGTAAACCGGACATTCTCTTCTCCTCTCGTAGCATATTGTCGATAGTGCTTCGATCGCTCGAACGTAGCAGGGCAATATGTATGTCTCCCAACCACCCCCTCTCCGATCGATGGTTCCATCGCCAACGCGGGGCTGCCGGTGCGCCAAGCGCTATCCCTTGATCCCCGACATCACGATGCCACGGACAAAGACGCGCTGTGCAGCGAAAAAGAGGAGGATGCACGGCGCCGCGGTGAGTACACACATGGCCATCATCAGGTGCGTGAGCGTCAACTCGCCTGCGGCCGGCTGAGCATCCCAGAAGCGAAGACCGACCGCCAGCGTAAAGTGCTTGTTCGACGTGAGGTAGATCAGCGGCTCCATGAACAGGTTCCAGCTCCCCATAAAGACGATGATGGCCACGGTGGCCACCGCCGGCTTGACGAGGGGCAGGAGCACGCTGACAAAGGTGCGCAGGTAGCTGGCGCCATCGATGAGCGCTGCCTCATCGAACTCGCGGGGCAGCTGCATGATGAACTGGCGCATGAGAAAGATGTTGAAGGCTCCGCCCCCGAAAAAGCCGGGCACGATCAACGGGTAGAAGGTGTTCAGCCACCCCAGCCGGTGGAACATGATGAACTGGGGAATCAGGGTGATCTGCCCCGGGAACATCATCGTGCCCAGGGTGATCAGGAACAGGATGTTGCGACCGGGAAAGCGGAAGCGGGCGAACCCGTATGCCACGACGGTACTGGAGGCCGTAGCGCCGATGACCTGAAAGAAGGCGATGACGGCGGTGTTCCAGAACCACTGCAGGAAGGGCACGCGTGACAGCATCTCGGGGTAGTTGCCGAACACCCATGACTTGGGGTAGAGCAGGGGCGGCCAAGCGTACGACTCGGCCTGAGTCATCAGCGAGGCGATGAGCATGTAGTAGAGCGGAAAGCCGAATAAGACGAGGAGAAAGAAGACAATAGTATACATCACAGTGCGGCTCATGCGGCGCTGCTGTGACATGCTACGGCCGAAGCCACGTTCCGGGGCTCCGCGAAGGGCGACTTCTGCCATGGTCTAGTTCCCTCCGGCGTAGAACACCCAGCTTCGTGAGGCGCGAAGCTGGACCCAGGTGAATAGCAGTACTCCGACGGCATAGATCCAGGCCAGGGCCGAGCCGTATCCCATGCGGAAATACTCGAACGCCTGACGGTAGATGTGCAGGGCAAAGAACCAGGTGGCATAGCTCGGCCCACCCTTGGTGCCGGCAAAGGCGACGGTGAACACCCCCAACGCGCCGATGACGCCCAAGATCACGTTAAAGAGCACGGTGGGCGAAATCATGGGCAGGGTGACATGCCAGAAGCGATGCCAGGAACTGGCGCCGTCCAGTTCGGCGGCCTCGTACAGCTCTTGGGGCACCCCTTGGAGTCCCGCGAGAAAGATGAGCATGCGGTTACCGCCGATGCTGCTCCACAGGCCGATGATGATCACCGATGCCATGGCGGACTTGGGATCGTTCAGCCAGCCGGGGCCCGTGACGCCGATAGAGTCCAGCATCGAGTTGATAAAGCCGATGCGCGGGTGCATCAGGAACTTCCACAGGTACACCGAGGCGATGCTGGGGATCAGGTGGGGGATAAAGAACACTGTGCGGTACAGATACGTGCCCCGCAGCCCCTGGTTCAGCAGGACGGCCAGGAGCAGCGAGCCGGCCGTGCCGATGGGAACCGTCACGCCAGCGTAGACGAGGGTCTTCCCGATGGCCGTGTACGTGAGGCGGTCACCCTTGATCTCTGCAAAGGCCGGAATGACGTTCCCCAGGTTGAGCGCGGTGATATAGTTCTCGCCCCCAACGTATCTCGGGACGCCGAGGATGTCGAACTCGGTGAGGCTAAAGTACAGAGATGCCAGGATGGGCCCTAGGGTGAACATCATCAGCCCAAGAATCCAGGGCGACACAAAGACGATGCCCCACGTAGCCTCGCGAATCTCGGTGGGCGAGCGTTTCAGCACACGGCTGAGTGCGCCGGCAAGCCCCGGCGTCACAGTCCTCTCTCTGACGGCAACTGTCATGGTGCCTCCCTCCTTGAGTAGGTGTATCCATGGCAACAACACGGCGGATAGGTGCCTCGAGCACAACGCTAGCACGCCCGATCGCGACAGCGGCAATCGAAGCACGAGCGACCATAGGCAACGCCCGATGTAGCAGACTATTGGATCTACACGACTCTCGGTAAAGGGGGCGCACGGCATGCCAGACGCGGCCACGGCGTCGCGGGGGAGAACCCGCGAGCCCACCATGGGGTGGAGGGAGAGGGCTCTCGGAGAGAGGCCCATACCCCCTGTTGGTGGTAGGACGCACAATCCGTGCGATGCGCTGGCAACCGTTGGCAGGCATATGTTCTCTTGGGTGGTTAAGGCCTCGGTCACTACGCGAGGGAAGCGCGGCGTCGAGGCGCGACTTTCGTCCACGCAAGGAATACTGTATGATCTATTGTAGCAGCGGGCGACTCACTTGACAACATATTTATGCCACAAACCTGTCATGCACCTGACACGCAGAGCGGATGAGAGGATTATGCTGACGCCTGACGAATTGGGTCCCATGGTTCAGGATGTACTAAATCACCTCTACGACTGTGGCTATCTCCAGCGCCACCCGCTAGCCGAGTACGTTCAGCCCGGAAACCGATGGACACCCAGGGAACGCATGCGCGCCCTGCGGACGCTGATGCTCGAGATGATCGAGGAGCTGAGCCCTGGGGCGGACGTGCCCTTTCGCTCGGGCCGCGCGCGCGCGTACAGCGTGCTGAACCTCCACTACGTGGAAGGGATGACGGTTCAGGAGGCGGCGAAGGAGTTGGCGATCTCGGAGCGTCAGCTCTACCGTGACCTGAGACGCGCCGAACAGACCATCGCGGAGATGATCGCCGGGCGGGCGGCCGCCCGTGGCGGGCAGGATGCCGCGCAGGGCGCGCCCACGCGCGACGCGCTGCTGCTGCAGGAACTGGATCGCCTGGCGGTCGGTGCGGAGGAGGCGGGGATCGCGGCGCTCATCGACGGCGCTATCTCGGCCCTCCGTCCACTCTGCCAGCAGCGTGAGGTAGAGGTCGAGGCGACGGACGAGGTGGGGGCGCAGGCGATCTATACCAACCCCCTGCTGGCGCGACAGGTGCTCGTGAGCATCCTGAGCTGGGCGGTGCAGAACGCCCGACCCGGCACTGTGGTGCGCCTCACGACGCACGGCGTGAATGGAGCGGCGCAGTTCGAGGTGCGCTTTTCGCCCGTGACGGATGCGGCTCGTGTGGCCGAGGTACCGGCTGCCGCCAGGGGCCTCGCCCAGCACCTTGGCGCGGAGGTCAGGGTCGACGAGCGTGCCTCGGGCGAGGTACGCTGCACGGTGGTGCTCGGTGGGGTATGCGAGACGACGGTGCTCGTGGTGGACGACAACGCGGGCATGCTGGAGCTGTTTCAGCGCTACCTGGCGGACCATGCTTACCGCCTCATCGGGGCGCAGAACGGCCCCGAGGGGCTGCGCCTCGCCGAGGAGCAGCGACCCGATGTCATCATCTTGGACGTCATGATGCCGCGTCAGGATGGCTGGGAGGTGCTGCAGCTCTTGCAGAACCGCTCCACGACGCGTGACATTCCCGTGATCGTGTGCTCGGTGCTCGACGACCCCGAGTTGGCCTTCTCGCTGGGCGCCGCCGAGTTCCTGCCCAAGCCCGTCACCCGCTCGCGTCTGCTTGGCGCGTTGACCCGTTGCGTGGAGCATAGTCGGGCTCCGTCAGATCGAGCAGGGCGCGCAGATACTTGAGCGACTCCCCGATGCTGAACCCCTTTTGCCGGTGCATCGCCACGGCGCTGCCGCGGCGCGCCACCAGGTCCTCACCATAGCTCGTGGCCGTTACCACGACCACGGGCACGTCGCGCAGGGTGGGGTCGGCCTTGAGTTCCTCGAGAAGCTGAAAGCCGTCCATGAGCGGCATCATCAGGTCGAGCAAGATGGCGTCGGGCCGCTCCGCCTTGGCCTCCGCCAGCGCCTCGGCGCCATCGTACGCCGGGCGCACACGGTAGTCCTCCTCCGCGGCTTGCAGGAACCGCGACACCATCTGGGTAAAGCCCCGGTCGTCGTCCGCGATGATCACGTCCCGCACGTCTCCGAGTTCGTGCAGCACTTCCATGATCTGGTCGCGCGTCACCGGTTTGGTGAGGCAATCCCATACGCCCGTGCCCGACGCTAACCACGCCTGGCTGGGGACCGAGCAGGTGATGACGGGGACTCCCGGCGGCACCCCGCCGAGCGCCTCGCGGAGGAGGGGGGACTGCGCGTCGTCCTCCGGCGGGACGTTGACGACCATCCCCCGGGGGTGCCACTCGTTCACGAGGCGGCTCCCTTCCTCCACCGTGTCGGCCTGCAGCACGCGGTACTGTGGGAGATAGCGGTGCACCACGCTACTGACCGCCTGATCGCGGTCCACCACCACCAACGTTGGCTCCTCGTCCCTGGGCTGGCGCGTCGAGGTGCGCCGCGGTGCCACCAACCTACCGATGGATGGCTCGTGGCCGGGGAGGGGGAGCGAGAAGGAGAAGGTGCTCCCCTTGCCCACGACGCTCTCCGCCCAGATGCGCCCATCATGGAGTTCCACAAAGCGTCTACTGATCGCCAAGCCCAGCCCCGAGCCCTCGCGGCGACGGCGCAGCGACATATCCACCTGGTGAAACTCGTCGAACACCCGCGCGAGTTCGTCGGGAGGGATGCCGATGCCCGTATCCGCCACGCTCACGGTGACTTCAGTCTCGCCCACCTCCGCCGACACGGTGATAGAGCCGTTCTCGGTAAAGCGCGAGGCATTGTTCAGCAGGTTGAGCAGCACCTGGCGGATGCGCGTGCGGTCGATATTGAGGGGCGGAAGACTGTCGGGAGCCTCCAACCGCACCTCCAGGTCGCGGCCACGAATCAGGTCGCCGATGGTGCTCACCGCCTCGTGGAGTACCTCCCCTAGATCGGAGCGCTCGCGGCGCACCGGCATGCCGGCGGCGTCGATGCGGGCCAGGTCGAGGACGTCGTCGACGAGTTCGAGGAGCTGGCGACTGCTCTGATAGATCTGCCGGACGTCGCGCCGCAGGGTGTTGGGCCAGTGCATATCGCCATAGACGTCGGGTGAAAAGTACATCATCTCGCTAAAGCCGACGATCAGGTTGAGGGGCGTGCGCAACTCGTGGCTGATGTTGGCGGCGAACTGCTCCTTGATCTGGCGCGCCTCCTCGGCGCGCAGCCGTGCGATGGCGAGTTCGTGGCCGGTGCGCTGCAGGCGGCGCGACGCCTCGGTGAGCGTGGCGAGGGTGCGGTTCAGTTCCTCCTGACGTCCCCGCAGCTCCCCCAGCAGGCGCATGGCGTCCTGTTGGCTCTTCCAGGCCCAGTCGAGGAAGGTGCGCGGCGCCAGGGAGCTGATCCAGCCAAAGCCGGCCGCCAGCCAGATGGCGATGAGGGAGACCATGTTCGTCGTGTTGAGTGGCGCGTAGAGGAGGATCGGCACCGTGTTGAGCAGCGCCGAGCCGAACCCCAGTGACGGCTGGATCACCGCGTTGATCATCACGATTGTGGTGGCCAGCACGGGAGCGGCGGGAAAGCTCACCGTGTTCAGCGTCAGAGCCAGGGTCAGCGGCGGGCCCACGAGCAGCACCGCGCGCGCGATGGCGGGGCGCGACGAGCGCAGCAGCAGCGCGATGAACGCCTCCATGAACACGGTCCAGAGCACCACCTGTGCCCAGACGTCCTGAATGATACCGCCGGGCAGCGAGAAGAGCATGGCGAGGCCGCTGACCAGCATCAGGCCGAGAGACGATGCCGCGAGCTGTTTCTGGCGCAGATCTTCCAGGTCGATGTCGTGGGTCGGCAGCGAGGGCGTGGAGGCAAGGATGCCCATAGTTTACACTCATCCCGAGGTGAGGCGGTCTCGCCGACGAGGCCGCGGTTAGCGCACACATCGATGGGCAGAGTGTAGCGAATGGGCTGGCGGGGCGCAAACAGCGAGGGGCCGCGACGCGGGCCCCGGCCCGCGCCGAGGCGCATCAACGGCAAGAGCGCGCGGGGGCACGCGCTCGCGCCCCCGCGTCAAGGGAGTCTAGTCGCACTGATCCGGGTGCCGTTCGGGGCCGGCGTGCAGCCACAGGTTGATGCACGGGTCGGCGGGGTCCGAGATCAGGTGATGGTCCTCGCCCGGCTCGACGATGAATACGTCGCCGGTGACCATGGGGTGCATCACGCCGTTCAACTCCATCATCGCCTTGCCCTGCAGGATAACGAACGCCTCACAGTCGTCGTCGTGCACGTGACAGTCGCGCCCGCCGGGGCCGTCGTTGGAGTGGGTGCGCGCGTTGGGAGCCTTGAAGCCCATGCCGCCTTGACACAGGTACGCTCCCTCGAGGAAACCCGCAAGAAAGTGGCCCTCGCGGGTGTCGGCGAGTTGGTGCAATCGCAGCTTGATCATCGTTGACCCTCCTGCTGGCTACATACGGACCATGAGACGCTATTCGCAACGCCCGCCGCGCATCGCGCGGTTGTGGCAGCCGACACCCTCCCCGGGCGCCGCCGGCCAGCAGCGCCCGCACCGCACGCAGCGCGCGGCAGAGGCCGCGCCGTTGCGGAGCCTGTTCGGGAGGCCGGGCTCGAGAATCAGGGGGCGGCACAAGCTGACGAGCTGCGCCACGCCTTCGGACAGCACCGCGTCCATTACCTCACGCGACCGCAGGCGTGACACGAGCGCCAGGGGCTGACCGGCTCCCACGGCGTCGCGCACCGCGCGCGCCAAAGGCAAAAAGTTGGCCTCACCGTTCCCCGCCAACTCTTCCGGGACGCCCAAAGCGTGGCTTACCTCGACGCAGTCGGCCCCATGGTCGAAGGCGACCACCGCCGCGCCCGCGCCCTCGACGGCCGTGAGGCCGGATACGGCATGGCCGGCCACGCCCAGCTTGACCCACAGCGGGTAGTCGTCGCCGGCGTGGCGCCGTACGGCGTCGAGGACCGCGCCGAGCGCGGCCCGACGGCGGCCAGGGTCGCCGCCCCAGGCATCCTCGCGGCGGTTGGTGGACGGGGTGAGGAACTGGCTTACCAGGTAGCCATGGGCGGCGTGGATCTGTACGCCGTCCAGCCCCGCCGCTCGAGCACGGGCCGCGGCGCGCCCAAAGGCCTCCACGACCTCCTCGATCTCGCCCTGCGTCATGGCGCGCGGGGAGACGTTGTCGTTGGTGGCGATCCCCGACGGCGAGATCGGCGCGGGAGTGACCGTCGGGTCGCAGCTGGCGCCGCAGTGGTTGATCTGCATGATGACGCGGGCGCCCGCGTCCTGCGCCGGGCGGACGACGGCCCGCCACGCGTCGATGACGGCATCATCGGCGATGGACGCCATCTCGGGGTGGGCCTTGCCGCCACGATGGACATAGGCGTGCCCTGTGACGATGAGACCGACTCCGCCCTCGGCGAGGGCGTGGTACATGGCCGCCAGCCGAGGCCCCGGCGCGCCGGTCTCTGGGTCGGCCAAGCGCTCGGCGGTGGCGGAGCGCATCACGCGATTGCGTAGCGAGAGCGAGCCGATGGTGATCGGTTCAAAGAGCAGAGACAAGGGCCCCTCCACGTGGTGCGGGTTGCGACGATTGCGTGGCATTATAGGGGACGGCCGCCATCTCGGCAAGGGCGGCCGACGCGTTTCTTGCGTGCTCCCACCCAGGATAGCTCTGGCGGGGGCTTGCCTTGCCGCGCCGGCGAGCGGTAGGCTATACTGGCGACAGCCAAGCAC
>ENA-UOUL01005569-UOUL01005569.1-bioreactor-metagenome-genome-assembly--contig:-NODE-5569-length-10813-cov-5.177068_pt1 | contig 10813 bp, 7 predicted proteins | sample MGYA00249838_ERZ747220 | MGnify/ENA primary metagenome ERZ747220 (study PRJEB28778, sample SAMN05720191) | bioreactor metagenome | isolation source: Anaerobic biogas reactor | place: USA:Washington...
TGAAGATGATCCGCCGGTGATCGCAGATCGTTTCCTTGATCAGGGCCGCCAGCGCCTTCGGCAGGTCTTTTGCCGCCTCGAGCCGGTCGGCGAACTGGCCCAGGGTCTCGGCGACGATCGTGTTGAGCGTGAAATTGGCCTGGGCGATCGTCTGGGACGAGCCGACCATGCGGAACTCGAACTTGTTGCCGGTGAAGGCGAACGGGGAGGTGCGGTTGCGGTCGGTGCTGTCCTTGTAGAGATCCGGCAGGTTTGTCGTGCCCAGGCTGAGCGTGCCGCCGTTCTTGCACGAGGTGGCCCCGCCGTTTTGCAGCTGGTCGAAGATGTCGGTCAGCTGGTCGCCGAGGAAAATGGAGATGATCGCCGGCGGTGCCTCGTTGGCACCCAGGCGGTGGTCGTTGCCCGGGCTGGCCGCGGCGACGCGCAGCAGGTCCGCGTAATCGTCGACGGCCTTGATCACGGCGGTGAGGAAGAGCAGAAACTGCATGTTCTCGTGCGGCGTACTGCCCGGGTCGAGCAGGTTCTGGCCGTCATCGGTCGCCAGCGACCAGTTGTTGTGCTTGCCCGAACCGTTGACGCCCGCGAACGGCTTTTCATGCAGCAGGCAGACCAGGCCGTGGCGCAGGGCGACTTTTTTCATCGTCTCCATGGTCAGCTGGTTGTGGTCGTTGGCGATGTTGGTTGTGTTGAAGATCGGAGCCAGCTCGTGCTGGGCCGGCGCAACCTCGTTGTGCTTGGTCTTGGCCGACACGCCCATCTTCCACAGCTCACTGTCCAAATCGGACATAAAGGCGGCGATCCGGTCCTTGAGCTGGCCGAAATAATGGTCTTCGAGATCCTGGCCCTTGGGCGGCTTGGCGCCAAACAAGGTCCGTCCGGTCAGGATCAGGTCCTTGCGCTGGTCGAAATAGCGCTTGTCGATTAGAAAATACTCCTGCTCAGGACCCACCGTGGTCGTAACGCGCTTCACGGCGCTGTTGCCGAACAGGTGCAGGACGCGCAGGGCCTGGCGGTTGAGCGCGTCCATCGAGCGCAAAAGCGGCGTTTTCTTGTCGAGGGCTTCGCCGGTGTAGGCGCAGAAAGCGGTCGGGATGTAGAGCGAGTTGTCCTTGATGAACGCTGGCGAGGTGCAGTCCCAGGCCGTGTAGCCGCGCGCCTCGAACGTGGTCCGAAGGCCGCCTGAAGGGAAGGAGGAGGCGTCCGGTTCGCCCTTGACCAGTTCCCGGCCGGAAAACTCCATGATCACTTTTCCGTCGGCGGTCGGTGAAATGAAGGAGTCGTGCTTTTCTGCGGTCACGCCGGTCATGGGCTGGAACCAGTGCGTGTAGTGGGTGGCCCCCCTGGATACGGCCCATTCCTTCATGGCGGCGGCGACAACTTCGGCGACCTCTTCGCTCAGCGCCAGACCCTCCTCGATGGTCTTGCGCAGCGATTTATAAATTGCCTTGGGCAGCGACTGGCGCATGACGGCATCGCTAAATACGTTGACACCGAAAATCTCGCCCAGGTCGACGGCCTTTTCCTTAACTTCAAACATGACAAACGCCCCTTTCCTTTCCGGTCTGGGCGGTTTTGAAACAAAAAAAGGTGTTGCGCTCCCGGAGGGGAACGAAACACCTTTGTTTCAGAACCGCTTATTAAAACTCAGTATAGCATAGGTTGCTTAAAATGCAAGTGCGCTTTTACATAATTTCATAATTATGTGAATAACTAGCATTTCGGGCGATAATGACACCAAAAAAGCAAGATTCACTGGCGAATTGCATGAGTCAGGCCTGCTTCACCAGGGCGAGTGCGGCTTCGGCAACCCGGTCGGCCGTGAAACCGTACTTCTCGAACAAGGTGTTGGCCGGGGCGGAGGCGCCGAAACGGTCGATCCCGATCACCTGGCCGTCCAGCCCGACATAGCGGTACCAGGGCATCGAGGCACCGGCTTCGACCGCCAAGCGGCAGCGCTTGCCTTTCGGCAGAACCATTTCCTTCCAGCTGTCCGGCTGCATCTCGAAGATCTCCATGCTGGGCATCGAGACGACGCGGGCGGATACGCCCTGCCCGCGGAGCGCGGCAGCCGCCTTGACGATCAGCTCAACCTCTGAACCGGAGGCCATCAGGATGATGTCCGGATCCGCGGCGTCCTCCAGGATATAGCCGCCCTTGAGCGCGTCGGGTCCGGTCGCCTCGTAGGTGGGCAGGTTCTGGCGGGTCAGGACCATACAGGTCGGCCCCTGGTGCTGCAGGGCATAAGCGTAGCCCGCAGCCGTTTCCTTGCCGTCCGCCGGCCGGAAGACCGTGATGCCGGGGATGGCCCGGATAGCCGCCAGGTGCTCGATCGGCTCATGGGTCGGGCCGTCTTCGCCGACCCCGATGCTGTCGTGGGTCAGCACATAGATGACCGGCGCTTTCATGATCGCGCTCAGACGCAGGGCGCCGCGCAGGTAATCGCTGAAAACGAAGAAGGTGGCGCAGAAGGGGCGCAGACCGCCGTACAGGGCAATGCCGTTGGCTGCGGCGGCCATGGCGTGCTCGCGGACACCGAAATGGATGTTGCTGCCGTCGTATTGCTCGGCGCTGAACCAGGGTTTGCCGTTCAGGACTGTCTTGGTCGAAGGAGCCAGGTCGGCGCTGCCGCCGATCAGGTTGGGCAAACGGTCCGCCAGCCGGTTGAGGCAGACCCCGCTGGTGGCGCGGGTGGCCTGGGAACCGGAGAACGACCAGAATTCCGGATCCGCCAGCAGGTCAGGCACCTCGAGGCTAAGGCAGCGCTCGAGTTCTCCGCCTGCTTCGGGGAAGGCGGACTGGTAAGCGGCATAGCGCGCCTGCCAGGCTGTTTCAGACACGGCGATCGATGCGGCTTTCTCTTTCAGGTAGGCCAGCAGTTCGGCGGGTACATCGAACGGTTCGCGGCCCGGCCAGCCCAGCATTTCGCGTGTCTTGGCGACATTGTCCTCGCCGAGGGGCTCGCCATGGGTCTTGGCCTGCCCGGCCAGGGGCGAGCCATAACCGATTTTGGTCTTGACCACGATCAGGGTGGGGCGGGTCAGGTCGGCCTTAGCCGCGGCGACGGCTTCGGCGATCGCCTGGCGGTCATTGCCGTCCGCAACCTCGAGCACCTGCCAGTGGTAGGCGGCAAAGCGCGCCGGCACGTCTTCGGTGAAGGCGACGTCGGTGTCGCCCTCGATCGAGATCTCGTTGTCGTCGTAGAAGACGATCAGGCGGCCGAGCTTCAAGGTTCCGGCCAGGGAGGCCGCCTCGCTGGTGATGCCTTCCATCATGCAGCCGTCACCAGACAGGACATAGACGAAATGGTCGAACAGATCGTAACCGGGCTTGTTGAAGCGCGCGGCCATATGAGCCTGGGCCATGGCCATGCCAACGGCCATCGAAAAGCCCTGGCCAAGCGGGCCCGTGGTCGCTTCGACGCCATCGGTGTGGCCGAATTCCGGGTGGCCCGGCGTCTTGCTGTCCCACTGGCGGAACTGCTTGAGGTCGTCGAGGGTCAGCCCGTAGTCGAACAGGTAGAGCAGCGCATAGAGCAGCATCGAGGCATGGCCGGCGCTGAGCACAAACCGGTCGCGGTTGATCCAGGCCGGGTTCTTCGGGTTGTAGTGCATCTGGTTCGCGAACAGCTCGTAGGCCAGGGCGGCAGAGCCCATTGCCAGGCCGGGGTGGCCGGACTTGGCCTTCTGGACACTTTCTGCGGTCAGGACCCGGATGGCGTCGATCGCCAGTTGGTCCAGTTTGTGGTTATCGGACATAAGATCACCTCTTGCGCTTATTCGACCTGCCGGCAGACGCCCGGCAGCGGTCGTTTCGCAAACATTATACACAAATTCGCGGCAGATGACGATCTCAAATGCCGGTCACCCGGCTGGCTCTTTGGCTCTTTTCGGGTTATGATGAATTTACGGGCTGCAGCCATCTGCCGCCCGCTAAATGATCGAGGTGATGGATATGCGCATCGAAGTAGTCCTCTTAAACAGTCTGGCCAAACGGCTGCCCGGTCAGGATCCGCAGCTGGGCGACCGGCTGCAATCCGGTGACTGGACGGCACTTAGGGGTGAACGGACAGCGGTTCAGCTTGCCCTGCGCTGGCATCATGAACCAGGGGTGTCCGGCAACAGCGCCACTGTCTACTTGCAGCTGAACGGTCCGGTTGCGCTGTCTGTCAGCCGTGTCATGCCGGTTCCGGTCCGCCTGCCGGTCTATCCCGGCCACGACGACAACATCCTGACCAGTCAGCCTGGCCTGATCCCCGACCTGCTCCAGGCGTTAAAACCCGTGGAGCACCCGGCAGGGCCCGCTTACCTGCTGCGCCTGACCGACGGGCAGTGGCAGGTCTGCTGGCTGGAGCTGGTCGTTCCCGAAAACCTGGCCTCTGGCCGGCATGACTTTAGCGTCATACTGCTGGACGGCGATGGCGAGCGCGTGGCTGATGCCGGTTTTGACCTGTCGGTCAGCCCGGCTTCGCTGCCGCCCCAGACGCTGCTGCACACCGAATGGTTTCACGCTGACTGCCTGGCCGACTACTACCGGGTGCCCGTCCGGTCCGAAGCGTGGTGGCAGATCGTGGGCCGTTTCATGGCGACGGCCGCTGCACACGGCGTCAACCTGATCCTGACGCCTATCTTCACCCCGCCGCTGGACACGGCGGTCGGCGGCGAACGGACGACCGTCCAGCTGGTCGATGTCCGCCGCGACGGCGATGCCTGGTCGTTTGACTTGACCGCCCTCAAGCGCTGGATCGACCTGGCGCGCGAGAATGGCATCCCCAACCTGGAGATCGCCCACCTGTTTACCCAGTGGGGGGCCCGCGCCACGCCGAAGATCATGGCCTGGACCGAAAACGGCCTGGAAAAGGTCTTCGGCTGGGATACGCCGGCGGACAGCCCCGCTTACCGAGCGTTTCTCGAAGCGTTCCTGCCCCGGCTGGTCGCCAGCCTTAACGCATGGGGCCTGGCCGGCCACGTCTATTTCCACATCTCAGACGAACCGTCGCTCAAGGACCTGGCCTCCTACCAGGCGGCCCGCGACTTGGTCGCCCCCCTGATCGGCGACTATCTCGTGATCGACGCCCTGAGCGATTTCGCCTTCTACCAGACCGGCGCCGTCACGAAACCGATCCCGGCCAACAACCACATCGAGCCGTTCCTGGAAGCGCAGGTGCCAGGCCTTTGGACCTACTATTGCTGCGGCCAGCACCAGGTGGTCAGCAACCGCTTCATGGCCATGCCGTCGGCCCGCTGCCGTATCCTGGGCGTCCAGCTCTACCGCTACCGGATCGAGGGCTTCCTCCAATGGGGCTACAACTTCTACAACAGCCAGTACTCGGTTCGTCATCTCAACCCCTATGTGGAAAATGACGCCGACGGGGCGTTCCCGGCTGGCGACGCCTTCCTGGTCTATCCCGGCCCCGGCGGCGTCCCGGAATCCTCGCTGCGCCTCAAGGTGTTCCACCAGGCCTTGAACGATTTGCGCGCATTGCAGCTGCTCGAATCGCTGGTCGGGCGCGTGGCCGTTGAGGACTTGATCGCCCAGGATCTGGCTGAACCATTGACCTTCACGAACTATCCGAAGGACAGCTCCTGGATCATCGGGCTGCGCCGCCGCGTCCATGCGGCTGTCACGTCCGCCATCGGGCAAAAGGGAGGCGAAAACACATGACCGGAAAGACTGACATTACTGGCCGGACCCCCTTCGCCGAAGCCGTGCGCCAGGCGCTGCAGGCCCAGGTGGAGATCGTGATCATCCGATTAAAGCAAGCGGCTTCGACCGATCCTGCGGAAGCGGCCGAAGGCGTCCACGAAGCCCGGGTAGCCCTGCGGCGCGCACAGTCCCTGCTCGGTTTTGCCACCCCCTGGATCGACGCCGGCTGGGCGAAAAAGCGTCTCAAGAGCTACGGCGGGCTGTTCAGATTGCTGGGCAAGGTACGCGACAGGGACATCGCATCCGAACGGGCCGGTGCCTTTTTCCCGGCGGATGAGCCTGACGCGGCACCCCTTCTGGCGGCGCTCAACAGCCGCCGCGATAAACAGCACGAAGCCCTGCGGAAAAAACTGGCCGACAAAAAGACGTTGCAGATCCTGGGCCGCGAACTATCGTCCGTGGCGTCGGCCGACGCGCTGCTGGCGATGGTGCCGGTACCGGTGAGTAATCGCGGCCAGGTACGCTTGTTCGATCTGGCGGATGTGCTGCCCGCGATGCTCGGGCAGGCTCTGGCTTGCCTGACCGTTTACAGCCATGTCCTGAAGGCGCCAGAGTCGGATGCCGGCGAGGACATGCTGCACCAGCTGCGCCTGGCGGGCAAGGACCTGCGCGATTTGGTCTTGTTCGCCCGGCCATGCCTGGACGATCAGACCGATGCCCTGATCCAGAACCTGCGTGAGATTCAGCAGACGCTGGGCAGCTGGCACGACACCGTCGTGGCGCGGCGCCAGCTGCAAAAGCTATCATCGGAACTGCAAAAAAAAGAGGCCGCCCGGCACTGGCTTGACTTCGAAAGCACGCGCGGGGAGGACCTCGTCAAGGTATTTTATGAAGCCTGGAGGAAAATGTCACCAGATTGTCTGCGCGGACAGCTGGCCATAGCATTGACGGCGCTGGACAAGCCGTCCGGCTGCGCATGCTGCTCCGGCTGCGGCGGACAACCGGAGCCCGCAAGTTGATACCAGGCCTCAGGCGCCGGCCGGAAGGCCGGGCACAACCGGTGCGGTAAAGGTGCGTGCCCCGAGCTGATCGTCGATCATGAGCAGGGCGTTGCTGTTGTCGCCGGCCAGGGCCAGCCGGTCGATGATATCGTTGGCGTTGGCTTCCTCTTCGACCTGTTCCGACACATACCATTGCATGAAGTTGTAGGCGGCGTGGTCATTGGTCTTGAGGGCGACCGTCGCCAGGTTGTTGATCGATTCGGTCACATACTGCTCATGCTTAAGGACATGGCGGAAGACATCCAAAGGGGACTGCCAGCTGCTGGTGGGGTCGTCGATCTGTTTCAAGGTGACGCTTTCGCTGCGGTATTGCATGTAGTGGTAGAGGTTCTGGGCGTGGGCCAGCTCTTCCTGGTACTGGACATAGGTCCAGTTGGCCATGCCGCGCAGCCCTTTCTGGTTGAACCAGTTGGCCATGCCGAGATAGAGAAACGCGGAAAAATACTCTTTGTTAATCTGGGCACTGAAGGTTTCGGACAATTCTTTGTTCATGTTATCGCCTGCTTTCTGTAGGATTATTTTACGTTGTTTATATTATCCGGGATGTCACCTGCCGTGACAGTATCCCGCGTTACCGCATAAAGAGTCGGAAACAGACAGGAAAACGCGTCGCTTTTGCATTGATCTCATGATGGATTTCATTATAATGAAAGGGATTGGTTTTCGATCCGAACCGGAGGTAGCGCTTATGTATCCGATTATCCGCAAGCAAACGCTGAATTCTGCCGTGACCCGGATGGATGTTAAGGCGCCGGCGATCGCCCGCAAGGCCGAGCCGGGCCAGTTCATCATCCTGCGGGTGCATGAGGACGGCGAGCGCATTCCCCTGACGATAGCCGATTTCGATCGCGAGCTGGGAACCGTGTCCATCATCTTCCAGGTGGTCGGCAAGACGACCCGGCTGCTCAACGAGCTTGAGGCCGGCGACAGCATCCTGGACTTTGTCGGGCCGCTGGGACTGGCGACCCACCTGGCGGGCTACCGGCGCGTGGCCGTGATCGGCGGCGGACTCGGGTCGGCGATCGCCTACCCCCAGGCGAAAAAGCTCCATCAGCTGGGCGCCCATGTCGACATGATCGCGGGCTTTCGCAACCAGGACCTGATCATCCTGGAAGACGAGATGCGCGGCGTCGCCGACCGATTGATCATCACGACCGACGATGGCTCCAACGGGCGCAAGGGCTTCGTCACGGATGTGCTTAAAGAATTGCTCGACGCGGGCAACGCCTATGACCTGGTCATCGCGATCGGGCCGCTGATCATGATGAAGTTTGTCGCCAACCTGACCCGGCCTTACGGGATCAAGACGATCGTCAGCATGAACCCGGTAATGGTCGACGGGACCGGCATGTGCGGCGGCTGCCGGGTCACCGTGGGCGGGAAGACCAAGTTCGCCTGCGTCGACGGCCCGGATTTCGACGGGCATGAAGTCGATTTCGATGAGGCGATCCGCCGCCAGCAGATGTATAAAGGCGACGAGAAAAGAAGCGAAGAGATGCACCGCTGCCGCCTGACCGGAGAGGAGCACCGCCATGGCTGACATGTCCCCGAAGAAAGTGCCGATGCCGGAGCAGAACCCGGCAGAACGAATCCGAAATTTCCGCGAAGTTGCCCAGGGCTACACGCCTGAGCAGGCGATGCAGGAGGCTAAACGCTGCCTGCAGTGCCGCCACAAGCCCTGCATGCTGGGCTGCCCGGTCAACGTCGACATCCCCGGCTTTATCGCCCTGGTGGCAGCCGGCGAGTTTGCCGCCGCCTACGACCTGATCACGGCGACCAACAGCTTGCCCGCGATCTGCGGCCGTGTCTGCCCGCAGGAATCGCAATGCGAGCAGCTCTGTGTCCGCGGCAAGAAAGGCGAACCGGTCGCGATCGGGCGCCTGGAGCGTTTCGTGGCCGACTGGGCCATGGCCCGCGGGCTCGCCGTGCCGGAGCAATCCGAGCCCAAGAACCGCAAGGTCGCGGTGGTCGGATCCGGTCCGGCCGGGCTGGCCTGTGCCGGCGACCTGGCCAGGCGCGGCTATACCGTCACCATCTTCGAAGCTTTCCATGTGCCCGGCGGCGTCCTGATGTACGGCATCCCCGAATTCAGGCTGCCCAAGGCGCTGGTCCAGGCCGAAATAGACCATCTGCGCCAGCAGGGCGTCGAGATCCTGACCAACCAGGTGATCGGCAAGCTGTACACCCTGGACGAATTGGGGCAGCAAGGCTATGAGGCGGTTTTTGTCGGTACGGGCGCTGGCCTGCCCAGCTTCATGAACCTGCCCGGAGAGAATCTCAACGGCGTCTATTCGGCCAACGAGTTCTTGACCCGGATCAACCTGATGAAGGCCTATCGCTTCCCGGACTGCGACACCCCGGTCAAGGTCGGCCGGCGCGTGGCCGTGATCGGCGGCGGCAACGTTGCGATGGACGCGGCCCGTTCCGCCAAGCGATTGGGCGCTGAGACGGTCTCGATCGTCTACCGCCGCTCGGAAGAGGAGATGCCTGCCCGCATCGAGGAGATCAAACACGCCAAGGAGGAAGGCATTGAGTTCTACACCCTCCACAATCCGCTTCGCTATGAAGGCGATGAGCGGGGACGGGTGCAACGAATGGAACTGCAGCGCATGGAGCTGGGTGCACCCGATCAGTCGGGCCGCCGCCGGCCCGTACCTGTAGAAGGTGAAACCGTCTGGCTGGAGGTAGATGAGGTGATCGTCAGCGTGGGGGTCTCCCCCAACCCACTCATCCCGCAGAGCTTCAGCGGACTGGAGGTCACCGGCTGGGGCACCATCGTGGTGAACAAGGAGACCATGCAGAGTGCCGATGAGACAATCTATGCCGGCGGCGACATCGTGCGCGGTGGTGCCACCGTGATCCTCGCCATGGGTGACGGGCGCAAGGCAGCCAAAGCGATGCACGCACACCTACAACAAAAAGAGTCATGAGAAGATTAAGGATATTGGCCGACGCACACATCCCCTACCTGCGAGGCGTTGCCGAACAGCTCGGCGAGGTGGAGTACCTGCCGGGCAACCAGTTCACCCGTGAGGCGATACGCGATAAGGATGCACTGATTGTGCGCACGGTGACCCACTTCGGAGAGGAGATCCTCACAGGAAGCAGCGTACAGCTGATCTGCTCCGCTACCATCGGCTACGACCATATCGACACCGCCTGGTGCGACAACAACAATGTCGCCTGGCGTACCGCCCCCGGATGCAACGCCGCCTCTGTAGAGCAGTACATCACCTCCTCACTCCTGTTGCTGGCCCACAAACATGGTTTCAACCTGCAGGCCATGACTATCGGCATCGTGGGCGTGGGCAACGTGGGGAGCAAGGTGGCCGCCGCCTGCCGCAAGCTGGGCATGCGTGTGCTGCTCAACGACCCTCCCCGTGAGGATCGGGAGGGCAAGGGGCTCTTCACCGACCTGGATACCATCCGCCGGGAGGCCCATTTCATCACCTTTCATACGCCACTCACCCGTACGGGAAAGCATGCCACCCATCACCTTGCCGATGAACAGTTCTACGAACAGCTACCCATGAAACCCTTCATCTTCAATGCCGCCCGCGGAGGTGTCACCTGCAACAAGGCACTCACCAAGGCACTGCAACAGGGCGTGGTGCGGGGAGCGGTGATCGACTGCTGGGAAAACGAGCCCGCCATCAATGAAGAGCTACTTCAGCTTGTGGACATTGCCACCCCCCATATCGCCGGATACAGTGCCGACGGCAAGTGGACTGCCACGAAGATGAGCATCGAAAACCTCATTCAGTTCTTCGCATTGGAGACAACACCGCACTATGCAGCAATACCCGCTCCGGAGCAGCCCCTCATCGATCTGAGCGGTGTCCCCGTGGAGGCACAACTGGCACATGCAGTGTGGCACACCTATCAACCGTTGCAGGAGACAGTTGCATTGAAGGCATCCCCCGGAGAGTTCTACCGATTCCGTTCTGAGTACCCCCTGCGCAGGGAGTACCATGCCTTCACGGTACGCCATGCCGACAATGAAATATCGGAGACGCTTCAGCAGTTGGGATTCACTGTAGCATAGCGCTGTTTACAACCACGGAACAGCAATAAATAAAAAAATTCATAAATTGCTGTCTACGCTTTTT
>ENA-UOUL01005570-UOUL01005570.1-bioreactor-metagenome-genome-assembly--contig:-NODE-5570-length-10813-cov-3.733793_pt1 | contig 10813 bp, 9 predicted proteins | sample MGYA00249838_ERZ747220 | MGnify/ENA primary metagenome ERZ747220 (study PRJEB28778, sample SAMN05720191) | bioreactor metagenome | isolation source: Anaerobic biogas reactor | place: USA:Washington...
GGTCGGAGTGACAAGACTTGAACTTGCGACCTCTTGCACCCCAAGCAAGCACTCTAGCCACCTGAGCTACACCCCGATCATTTACTTTTGGGAGCCCCGGTTTTTGCCGGGGCTCTTCTGGCAGGGGAGACAGGATTCGAACCCGCAACCCACGGTTTTGGAGACCGTTGCTCTACCATTGAGCCACTCCCCTATTTCGGTGGTTACCAATCGGTCACCACCTGACGGCGTTCATCATATCAAAAGGAAGAAAGCCGTGTCAATTTTAAGTTTAAAGATCGGAATGATGACCGAAGACCTAGAAGTACCTTTCGCCTCTCGGTTCTCTGTCATCTTCGTCGCGTCTGCGATCGACGGAACGACGGTTGTCACGTCCGCCTCGATCTCTGCTTCTGCCGTCGCGATCTCCGCGTGAACGATCGCCGCGAGAGCGGTCGCCGCGATCACCGCGTCCGCCGCCACTACGGAAGGAACGTCCGCCGCTTTTGCCGCCTCTGCCGCCGTCATCGTCGGAACGCTCGACAAAGCCCTCGGGCTTCTCCATCAGATCGCGCATCGAAAGATTCAGACGACCTTGGTCGTCAATCTCCGAAACGACAACGCGCACTTCATCGCCGACGGCAACGACGTCTTCGACACGGTTGACGCGATTCCAAGCCATCTTCGATACATGGACGAGCCCTTCTTTACCGGGTGCAATCTCAACGAAAGCGCCGAAGTTCATCAGCCTTGTAACCACGCCGTCGAATATAGTGCCCGGCTCGGGATCGAACACGATCGCGCGGACGATATCCATCGCCTTTTTGCCTGATTTCTGGTCAGTCGAGGCAATAAAAACGTGTCCGACGGGACCGTCTTCCTCGACATCAATTTGCGTACCGGTCAGCTCCGTAATACGACGGATAACCTTCCCGCCGGAGCCGATGACGTCGCGAATCTTATCCGCGGGAATATCGATCTGGTCAATCTTCGGAGCATTCGGCGCGAGCTCCGGACGCGGCTCAGCGATACAGGGAGTCATCACGTCATTGATGATTTGCAGTCTTCCATCTCTCGTCAACTCAAGCGCATCGCGAATGATGTCGAGCGTCAGACCGTCGACCTTGATGTCGACTTGGATGGCCGTTATACCGTCACGCGTTCCGGCAACCTTGAAATCCATGTCGCCGAAGAAATCTTCGATACCTTGAATGTCCATGAAGACGAGATAATGATCCTCGTTCTCGGGATCGATGATCAAGCCGGACGATATGCCGGCAACCGCTTTCGTGATGGGAACACCGGCAGCCATCAGAGCGAGCGAGCTCGAACAGACGGACGCCTGCGATGTCGAACCGTTTGACATCGTCACTTCGGAAACGCAGCGGATCGCATACGGGAACTCCTCAATATCGGGAAGTACGGGAATCAACGCGCGCTCAGCGAGTGCGCCGTGACCGATCTCCCGCCTTCCGGGCGAACGATTGGGACGCGCCTCTCCGACACTATAGGAGGGAAAGTTGTACTGATGCATATAGTACTTGCTCTCGCGCGGGTCCACGCCATCGAGGCGTTGCGCATCGCTGACGGTACCGAGCGTACAAATCGTCATCACCTGTGTCTGTCCGCGTGAAAAGAGAGCAGAACCGTGTACGCGAGGAATCAGGTCGATGGAGGCGGAGAGTTTCCTGATCTCATCAAGTTGACGACCGTCGACACGACGCTTCTCATTCAAGAGATAATCGCGCACAACGTACTTCTCGAGATCGTCGATGATGCCGAGGGTATATTCGATTTCCTCCGGATAGTTCTTCTCGATGAATTCTTTGATTTTTGCAGATAATTCAGTGACAGCTTTGTCTCGAACCGACTTGTCTGCCGACAAAACAGCTTCGCGCATATTATCAAGATATGCACCCTTAACCGCGGCGAAAAGCCCCGCGGGTGGCGTCGTCGACTTGTAGGAGAATTTCTCCTTGCCGATCTCGCGGCGCATATCCTCGATCTTGAGACACATCTCGCGGATCACTTCATGTCCCTTTTCGATCGCTTCGAGCATCTTCTCTTCCGAGACCTCGTTCGCGCCGGCTTCAATCATATTAATCTTTGTCGCCGTGCCCGCGAGGAATAAATCGAGATCGGAAGCCTCAAATTCCTCAAGGGTCGGGTTGATGATCACTTCATCGTCGATCAGAGCGACCTGAACGCCGACGACCGGCCCGTTCCAAGGGATGTCGGAGATAGAGATCGCGGCAGACGTACCGATTAAAGCGGCGACTTGCGGCGAATAGTCGTGGTCAACGGACAAAATCAGATTGTTCACGACGACATCGTTGCGTAGATCGCTCGGGAAAAGCGGTCTGATCGGTCGATCGATCGATCGAGCCGTCAAGACGGCATTCTCCGTCGGACGCCCCTCTCTCTTCAGGAAGCCGCCGGGGATCTTCCCGACACTGTACATTTTTTCTTCGTAGTCGACCGACAACGGGAAGAAATCAATCCCCTCACGTGCTTCGGTCGAAGCGGTGACCGTCGTCAGGACGGTTGTCTCGCCGTAGCGGACGAGCACCGCGCCATTCGCAAACTGAGCGAGTTCGCCCGTCTCGAGGCTGAGCGGCGCTCCATTTAATTGCATTTCAAAAATTCTTTTTACCATGTTTTCCTCCACAATGGTTTGCGTACTCAAACAGAAATACACCGAATGAACGGTACGCCGAAAAATGAACGGCACGTTCACGTGAGTACAACAATATATAAATTATCTCTTCGGGATCTGATATCAGGCAATAGAGTGTAGAGTCCGCATCCCTCTTCTCGTAGAGAAGCGCAATCTACGTCCCACTGCCCGTATCGATTCCGGTAACCGTAGAAAGCGGCGGTTTAACGCCGCCGCCTTCAGTTTCTTTCCTAGCGTCTCAAACCCAATCTCGAAATCAGCGTACGGTAGCGCTCGATATCGGTTTTAATCAGATAGTCGAGCAACGCACGGCGATGTCCGACAAGCTTCAGAAGACCGCGGCGCGAATGAAAATCCTTTTCGTGCGTCTTCATATGCTCTGTCAGGTGATTGATTCTCCACGTCAACAACGCAACCTGAACCTCCGGTGAACCTGTGTCCCCGGGGTGGGTCGCATACGCTTCAATGATAGCCAGTTTTGTGTCTTTGTCCATTGTAATTTCCTCCTATGCTCCCATTGACAGCGTAAGGGGCGGACAGTCCTCAAACGATGTCAGGGAAATACCACGCGTCATTGTAGCACAAAAAATGATCATCCGCTACATGGGGTCATTACGGCAAAATATGTTACCGTAGAAACGACAGTGCCGATACTCCTCCCTACGACTCATTCAACCAACTTACTCTCTCCGCGGACGATCTCCCACATGAGAATCGCGCCGGCTGAAGCGACGTTGAGCGATTCAGCCTTGCCTCTCATGGGAATTCTGACCGAAAGATCGGCAACGGCCAATGCCTCTTCAGATAAGCCTTTACCCTCATTGCCCATCATCAGGACGAGCTTAGGAGCCTGAGGACGCCCCGAGGCGAGGTTGTCGCCCTCGATGTCGGAAGCCACCATAACATATCCCAGTCGTTTCAAATCGTCAGCTATCAGGCTGACATCGCTTCGCAGCTCGACGATCGGGATGTGGAAGATCGATCCCATCGAAGCGGCGACCGTTTTAGGGTTGTAGATCGTCGCCGTCGAATCCGACAGCAACACGCCGTTGAAACCGAGCGCATCCGCCGTCCTTATCAGCGTGCCGACATTGCCGGGGTCTTGCACATCCTCCAAGAGAAGCAGTCGAGCCGTTGATCCTTCCAGCGCATCGAGCAGCTCCGCAAGCGTCAAGGACGGCGGACGCACGATCGCGATCACGCCCTGATGTGTCTTCATCTCCGAGAGGCGTTCGAAAAGATGCGGGGCGAGCCAACAGACCTTGTCATTCGTCACAGCTGACAAACTAATCCTCGTCTCCCCTTCAAGAATGTTCATGGCATGTTTCCCGCGCTCGTCGTTCGAGAAGACGAGATAGTCGGGCTCGATTTGATTGTCGATGAGATCGGCGACATGGCGTATTCCCTCGACAATGACGAGCCTCTCCTTTTTAGATTGGTGTGGTGATTTCAATCGATAGAACGATTTAAACAAAGTGTTATCTGCTGATTCGATGATTCTCATGGGAGCGACCTCCTGCAAAAATCATAATACCTCAAGGCGATACTTGATGATGCTTTCTTAAAATAAAGAAAAGGCGGTGTCGACCGCCTTCTCGATAACAGTCAAGCGTTCAAACCATCACGCGCTGAGCGCTTTTTTGGAGATCTCGACGAGTTCGGCAAAACCTTCCTTGTCATTGACGGCAAGGTCGGCGAGAATTTTGCGGTCGAGACCGACTCCGGCAACACTCAGTCCGTGCATGAAACGGCTGTAGCTCATACCGTTCAAACGCGCGGCGGCGTTAATGCGAGAGATCCACAGACGACGAAAATCGCGCTTTTTCAAACGGCGATGTTCGTAAGCGTACTGACCTGATTTCATAACGGCCTGCTTCGCTACCCTGAAGTTCTTGCTCTTGCGTCCGAAGTAGCCCTTTGCCTGCTTTAAAACTCTTTTATGGCGACGGCGCAACACCGTTCCTCTTCTAACTCTGGCCATTTTACCTGCTCCTTTCCTCTCTATAAATCAGCGCTTACTTATACGGCAGAAGCTTGCGCAGCCGTTTGGCATCCTGTGCGGACGCAAGGGTCGTCTTGCGAAGATTGCGTTTTCTCTTCGGCGATTTCTTTGTCAAAATATGGCTCGTAAAGGCTTGAGCACGAAGGTATTTTCCGGTTCCTGTTCTCTTAAATCGCTTCTTCGATGAGCTATGTGATTTCTGTTTAGGCATATGATGCCCTCCCTTCATTAAAAAAATGTGCTATTCCTACTGTTCAATCTGCTCGACAAATCATATGCAAAATGCTCGTCGCGCATTCTATCTCATACGGCTGAACGAGAACGCGATGCAACGACCGCCCGTTCGTGCCGGTACAATACCTTGTAATCTATATGCCGCTCTCGATGCGAGTCGAGTGCTCTTAATCTTTGAGCGGTGAGAGAAACATAATCATGTGACGGCCTTCCGCACTTGCGGCGCGATCGATAACACCGACATCCGCGACAGCTTCCGCAAATTCCTCCATCACGTCGTATCCCTGTTCCATGTGGGTCATTTCCCTGCCACGGAAACGAATCACAACTTTGACTCGGTCACCCGCCTCGAGAAAGCGTTTGGCGTTTCTCACACGTACATCGAAATCATGCTTCTCCGTCGTCAACTTCAGCTGAACTTCCTTGACTTTGACGATCTTCTGATTTCGCCTCGCCTCGCGTTTCCTCTTATCTTGCTCGAATGTAAACTTACCGTAGTCCATGATCTTGCAGACGGGATTGTCCGGCGAAGGTGAAACGAGTACCAAGTCGAGGTTGGCATCGTATGCTTTCTGCTGTGCGTCTTCGATCGGCACGATGCCTACCATGTTTCCCTCTTCATCAACCAATCTGACACGCGGAAAACGTATTTCCTCGTTAATCCGGTGCGCCCTATTTTCGTATCTGATATCGAACCTCCTTTTTGACCACAAAAAAAGCGGTCTTGTTCCGCCCAACAAAACCACCTTTATATCGTTTGGTTTCTGGACCTCTTCGCGTTAGCTGGAGGTGAGAAGCGGAACTTCTACTTGATCATTAGAGATTATAAGCAAAAGCGTTCGCTTTCGTCAAGCGCCTTGACGCCTTTTATCGCGATGGTATACGCTCTTGAACAGTTCTCCCGCAAAGAACGGTATGAGAATCAGAGCGATCAAAATCCCCCAATCGCGTAAACCCAACGGAATCGTTTTGAAGTACACGTCGATAAACGGCATATAGACGACAAATAGCGTCAAGCCTAGCGATAGCAGCGAGGCCTTGTTGAGCGTCACATTCGAGAAGAATCCTTGCTTAAAGACGGACACCGTTTCGGAACGATTCGAAAAGACGCGCAGAATCTCCGCGAGCGTCAAACTGATAAATGCGAATGTCCTCGCTCCCCAGGATGGAGCCGTGTCCGCCAACGGAATGAACGAAAACATCGAGACAGTGCGATCAAGCGCAATTTTGCCGTTGATAACGAGATTGTCGGGATACAGGAAACGCCCGATGTTAAAAGCCGCGAATACCGTAACGAACAAAGCGATAGCCTGAACGACAATCGACCATGTCATAGTCTTGTAGATAATCCTCTCGCTCTTTCTGCGCGGAGGCTGCAACATGATGCCCTCCTCCGACCGCTCGCGACCGAGCGCAAGCGCAGGGAAGCTGTCCGTCACTAAGTTCAGCCATAAGAGTTGCACCGGCAACAAGGGCGCAAAAGCCGGTCCCATGATCATGGTCGTAATGAAGATAACGAGTATCTCGCCGACATTACAGGAGAGAAGGAAATTGACCACCTTGCGAATGTTCGAGTAGATGACGCGACCTTCCTCGACGGCATTGACGATCGTGCCGAAATTGTCGTCGGTCAGGATCATGTCGGCTGCGCCTTTGGCGACTTCAGTGCCCGTGATACCCATCGCAACGCCTATGTCGGCGCGTTTCAACGCCGGCGCGTCGTTGACACCGTCCCCCGTCATCGAGACGATGCGATCAGATCGTTTCAGCGCCTCGACGATACGGACTTTATGCTCAGGCGAAACACGCGCATAGACGGTCGCCGATTTAGCGGCTTCCGTCAGGTCATCGTCCGACATTATTTCAAGATCTTTTCCGGAAAGGACGAGATCGTCTTCTTTTCGCAGACGCAAATCGTCGGCGATCGCGGCGGCAGTCTCGTGATGGTCACCCGTAATCATGACAACGGAAATTCCCGCGTTGTGACATACAGCGATGGCGTCTCGCGCTTCGGGTCTCGCAGGATCGATCATCCCCATCAGCCCTGCAAAGATCATGCTTGATTCCGCTCCCTCGAACGACTCGTCGTCATGTGTGCGATAAGCGAAACCGAGTACGCGAAGCGCTTGCTTGGCAAAATGGATATTCCGAGAGAGGATGACTTCGCGTCGCTCGTCGCTCAGGGAGACAATTCCCTCCTCCGTCAGCTCGCGATCGCAGCGATCAAGTATGCGATCCGGAGCGCCTTTCGTAAGGGAGTACGGAACACTGTCTTCCATAAGACAACCGACTGTCATCATCTTGCGTTCAGAATCGAAAGGGAGCTCCCAGATCACGGGACGCGCTTCTCTAAGTCCCGACACCGATATGCCGCCCTTTTCCGCAACGGTCAGCATGGCACCCTCGGTCGGATCTCCGATCATGGATACGTAATCCTCTTCGTTCCTCGTCAAGACGGCATCGTTACAGAGAACTCCAATTTCAAGAACACGCTTCAAGACACCGGACAGTTTCACGTCATGCGTTTCCGATGCGTTACCGCGCACAATAACGCCCGTCGGTGCATACCCGACACCGGAGACCGAATATTGCTCATCTCCGGCGTAAAGGCGCGTCACCGTCATCTCATTCTGCGTAAGCGTCCCCGTCTTGTCGGAGCAGATCGTATCAACGCAACCGAGTGTCTCGACGGCGAGCAAACGTTTGACGATCGCATTCTCCTTCGCCATCCTATTCATGCCGAGCGCTAGCAGAATTGTCACGACGGCGGGCAGTCCTTCGGGTATCGCCGCGACGGCCAAGCTGATCGCCGTCATGAAGAGCGCCAACGGTTCACCGCCCTGCAAAAGACCGACCGCGAAGATAATGGCGCAGATAGCGAGAAAGAGAATGCCGAGAATCTTGCCGAGACGATTTAAATTTTCTTGCAGGGGCGTCGCTTCCGTTTCGATACTCTTCAGGCGATCGGCAATCTTCCCGATCTCAGTCTTGGATGCCGTTGAAACGACGATTCCCTCCCCGCGACCGTATGTAATCTCCGTCCCGCTAAACACCATGTTGAGTCGATCGCCGATGCCGGGAACTTCATCGTACAGAGCCATAGCGTCCTTGTGTACCGGGACAGATTCGCCCGTCAACGCCGATTCATTCGCCTGCAAGTTGGCGGATAAAACAAGCCTCAAATCTGCGGGTACAACGTCGCCCGCAATAAGCTCAACGAGATCGCCCGGCACAAGTTCGGCGGCAGGCACCTCGCGTATCTCACCTCCTCGCTTGACACGCGCGAAAGGCGCTGACATCTTTTTCAGGGCTTCGAGCGCCTTCTCCGCCCGGTTCTCCTGAATCGCTCCTAGAAACGCATTGATGACGACAATCGCCAAAATGATGCTCGCGTCGAACACCTCGCCAAGCGCGGCGGAAATAACGGCAGCAACGATCAAAATCAGTATGAGAAAATCCTTGAACTGATTGAGCAACTTAACAATAAAGGGAGCGCTTTTCTCATCTTCCAACTCATTGCGCCCGAAGCGTTTAATCCGTGAAATAGCTTCCGTTTCGGAAATTCCCGATGCCGCATCCGTCCCAAGTGTCTTGACAACGCACTCAATCGATTGAATTGCCGCATCCTCTCCGGTCAACAGGGATTCTGCTGTTGTCTCGATCTCAACAACAGTGTTCTTTTTCATAAATAATTCCTCAGCAAGAAAAATGTGGTATGCAATAAACAACTGATAATCATTGTACTACTTGCGGTCGTCTGATTTGACGCGTCATTCCGTTAAGCGAAACGGGCGGCCGCGAACAAGAACTGCCTAATCCTCATCTTCCGATGATTTATCCGGCAATACCTCAAGGCGAATACGCGATATTCTTCGATCATCCATCTCAAGCACTGTAAATTTAAGGTGTTTAAAAATCGCCTCCGGTTGCGCACCTTTCTCCGGAATATAACCGAGAAGCGAAAGAACGAATCCGGCGATCGTATCAAAGTCATCGTCCTCTTTCAGCTCATCAAGTTCAGGAACGTAGCGACCTGCCTCGGCGGGCGTCAGCAAACCGCTGAACACATAGGAACCGTCGGCATTGACGACGACGCTCGTCACAGGTGCGTCGTATTCGTCCTCGATCTCTCCGACGATCTCTTCGAGCAAGTCCTCCATCGTGACGATGCCCTCCGTTCCGCCATACTCATCGACGACGACAGCGAGCGTCGTGTGCTGCTGTTTCATCTCGCGGAAGAGAACGTCAACCTTCTTCACTTCGGGAACGAAAAAGGCGGGACGCAGAATGCTTTCGAGTTTGAAATCCGCGCCGCGCTTGGACTTCGGGACGCGGAGCAAATCCTTGACGATCAGGATGCCTACGATGTCGTCGATGTCCTCATCGTAAACGGGAAAGCGCGAGTAGCTCGCATGCGCGACGATATCGACGGCTTCTTCATACGTTGAGCTCAGCGGCACGCTCGTAATCGAGACGCGCGGCGTCATGATCTCCGAGACGTATTTGTCATCGAATGCGAATATATTCTTGATCAGATCGGCTTCCGTCTCCTGCAGATCGCCACATCCGGCTCCCGCCTCGACGAGAATACGAATTTCTTCTTCCGTGACGCGCGACGATGCCTCATCGGGGTCGATGCCGAGAATGCGCAATACAAGATTCGTCGACCACTCTAGAAGTTTCGTGAATGGTCGAAAGACAAAATCGAAAAATCTCAAAATACCCGATACCATCATCGCGAACTGTTCAGGGCGGCGCATCGCCAGTCGTTTCGGCACGAGCTCACCAAACACAAGCGTGAAGTAAGACAATACGATCGTCATCAAGACGACCAGCAACGTCCGCAACGACGGATACACCAAGCCCGGATCGACAAAAACATATAATCTGACAGCTAGCTTGTCCGCAGCAAAAGCACTTGACAGAAATCCGGCTAACGTAATCGCCACTTGAATCGTCGAAAGAAAACGGCTCTTATTGTCAACAAAGCGGAGCAGACGTTTAGCCGCCGCATGACCGGAGTCGGCCATCTGGCGAATTTTGTTATCGTTCTGCGTGACAACAGCCATCTCCGCAGCAGCAAAGAATCCGTTGACCGAAATAAGAAAGAAAATCAGGATAAAATCGAACAAAAGCGAACCTCGAACGGTTCCCGCGCTCACATGTTCAGTTAAGATGGCCCTCAGCAGAGGGCCGGTACAGCTACTGCCGTCCAATCAGACATACCTCCAGCCATCCATTGCACGTATACGAATACCCACTGGCTTCAAAACAGTCGAAGGAATGGATGAATCCTTCGCGAATCGATATGTTATGTTAGCAAAAACTGCGTCACTACGCAACGTGGCACATATGGTAACATATAAATACGAATCATTCGTGCGTTTTTGCACGTCTCACTTCAGAAAGGTTTAACGATTATTCACTATGGCAACTACGAATCAGCAGAAAATCAGCGATGTCAGACTGGCTGTTCTGATCGATGCCGATAACGTGCCGCCGCACAATGTGCGCGGCATGATGGAAGAGATCGCACGCTACGGCACACCGACGATCAAACGTATCTATGGAGACTTCACGAAGCCCAACTTGGCACAATGGAAGAACCAGCTCCTCGATTACGCCATCAGTCCCATCCAACAATTCAGCTATACGACGGGGAGGAATGCCACCGACTCAGCCATGATCATCGACGCGATGGACATTCTCTATGCCGACAAGATTGACGGTTTCGTCCTCGTTTCGAGCGACAGCGATTTTACGAAGCTCGCCACGCGACTTCGCGAATCGGGGAAAATCGTGTACGGCTTCGGGGAGATGAAGACGCCGAACGCTTTTATCGCCGCATGCGACCGCTTCAGACCGGGATGACCTCGAACGCGACCGCGTAGTCGACACCGAGGCGAGGTCCGACCGCTTCA
>ENA-UOUL01005571-UOUL01005571.1-bioreactor-metagenome-genome-assembly--contig:-NODE-5571-length-10812-cov-4.812483_pt1 | contig 10812 bp, 7 predicted proteins | sample MGYA00249838_ERZ747220 | MGnify/ENA primary metagenome ERZ747220 (study PRJEB28778, sample SAMN05720191) | bioreactor metagenome | isolation source: Anaerobic biogas reactor | place: USA:Washington...
TACACCGAAAGTCACGTCATCAAGCGCCTTGCCACCGTCCTGATTGAGTACTGTCAATGATTGAACCTTAAGGATCGGTTCGACGTTTTGCGGAACAGGACAATCGATCTCGAGCGAAACGGAGCGACCGACCATCATGTCGGTCAGCGACTGAATGGTCGCATCCTTCGTTAGAACGGTGTCGATGTATTCACCCTTGCGAAGGACGGTGACGCGGTCGGAGACGGCGAGCACCTCGTTTAACTTATGGGTGATAAGGATAATCGACTTATTGTCCTTTTTCATGGCGCGCATGATATCGAAAAGCTTGTCAGTCTCTTGAGGTGTCAGTACGGCAGTCGGTTCATCTAGAACGAGAATGTCGGCACCTCGATAGAGCGCTTTAATAATCTCAACCGTCTGTTTCTCCGAGACGGACATATCGTAGACCTTTTTATCAGGATCGATTTCAAATCCATACTGATCGGCAATTTCTCGGACGTGTCTTGTGAGAGCACGCCGATTGATCGTTCTTCCCCCGGGGAGTCCCAAAACAATGTTTTCCGCCGCCGAGAACACATCGACCAGTTTAAAATGTTGGTGGACCATGCCGATCTTGAGGTCGAATGCATCTTTTGGTTGGCGAATGGTAACAAGATTGCCGTTAACGTAAATTTCTCCGGCATCGGGGAAGTATATGCCCGAGAGTATGTTCATGAGTGTTGTCTTACCGCTGCCGTTTTCACCGAGCAGCGAGAGAATCTCACCGCGTCTCAGTTCAAAATGGACATCCGAAAGAGCTTGGACTGTACCGAAACTTTTGCAGATGTGATGCATCTCAACGACATTATCGACGGTTATCGGTTTCGTATCTAGCATGACATTCCTCCGACCGATCAGTGTTTCTTTAATGATTGTTTGAAATATGAAAAGGCTGACCGGAGTTCAAAAAATCGCCGAAACGCTTATTGAGTTTTATGTCCTCCCATCAATCGTGGGAACTCGAATTGCGTTTCGGCGATGACGTGTCGGAGAGCACACCGTTTGACGCGGTGTGCTCTTCACGTATGCTTCTAGACAGGTATTATCCTTCTAACACTTCCGGCGGCACGGTAATGCCTTCGAGGACGTAGCCCCATGAAGGAGCTGATTGCGGTTCGATAAAGGTTTCGCCTTCGGCAACAACGACCTTGCCGGTAATGTCGACGAGCGGACCCGTGAAGACGTCCCAGTCGCCTGAAACAATCTTGTCGCGGGCTTCTTTGATCTTGTCTGCCGTTCCGGGAGCGACAATGTCATCGTTCAGCGGTGAGATGTCGCAGACACCGTCCGCAATTCCACCATGCCAATCGGCGGGGATCTCTTCACCGGCGACAAACTTGTTAACGGCAAAGATGAGGTAGCGTGACCAGTCCCAAATGGCGGAGGTCAGTGAAGCCTTAGGAGCCGCACCGCGCATGTCGGAGTTGTACCCGACGTGGTAAACACCGGCCGCTTCAGCCGCTGTCGCGGGAGCCGTCGAGTCGCAGTGTTGTCCCAGAACATCGCAGCCTTCGTCAATGAGTGCTGCTGCCAGCTGGGCCTCAAGCGTCGGGTCATGCCATGAGCCCGTGTATTTCACGACCATGGTGACGTCGGGGTTAACGCTCTTGGCACCTAGATAGAACCCCGTGAATCCTGAAATGACTTCGGGGAAGTGGAACGCGCCGACGTAGCCGATCTTGTTCGTCTTCGTCTTCAGACCGGCGGCGATACCGGAAAGGTAACGGGCCTGATAGATGTTGCCGAAATAGTTGTGCACGTTTTTCTGACCTTCGTCCCAAGCTCCTTGGGCTCTGAAGCCTGTGGCGTGGCAGAACTCGATGTCGGGGTAATCCTTGGCGACTTTAATCACGTGAGGTTCAAAACCGAAGCTTGTCGCAAAGATGATGTGGCATCCCTGCTGGGCGAGTTCGCGAAGAGCGTTCTCACACGCTTGGTCTTCCGATGTATTGAACTTATTGATGATCTGGTCATCTTTCAGTCCAAGTTCTTTTGCCATCTTCTGTGTCCCGAGGTCATGGTTATACGTATAACCCATGTCATTCGGGTCCGTTACGTGGACAAAGCCGATCTTGATGTTAGCAAGAGTGATTTTGCCGGGGTCAACAGGACCTTCTGACTTTGACGGATCAACCGGCTCGGTCTTGTCCGGATCTTTTGGGCCACACGCTACGACTGTAAAGACAAACAGTGCGCAGAGCAGAATGACCAACAGTTTTTTGAAATGTTGCATAGTTTTTCCTCCAATTAGGCATTCTATACTATGGATGATACCATAAGTCGCGCGTTAATAACAAGTAAACCGTTGTTAAAGTGAAACGATCATTAGTCCCTGTTATGGTAAGCTGTACACAAATAATGGCGCTTTACGCCACGAAGGAGATTATCTGATGACCACTATCCCGAGAAAGAAAAAAGCGAATATTCCTCACCTTATTGGATATACATGCACTATCTGTCATCGTCATTACCCGTACGAAGAAGAGTTGTTGACGTGTCCCGATTGCGGAGATACGGCGATCCTCGATATTGATTACGATTACGACGTCATTTCACAGCATGTGAGCCGTGAAAGTCTCCGAAAGGATTACACGAACAGCATGTGGCGATACAAGGCTTTTCTACCGTTGGAAGAGAGAGACTACTCCGCGTCACTCCGTGTCGGTTGGACGCCTCTTTACCGTTCGCTGAGGCTCGGCGATGAGCTCGGTCTGAAAGCACTTTATGTCAAGGACGACGGTCTCAATCCGACAGCGTCACTGAAGGATCGCGCGAGCGCGGTCGCCGTCGCGAAGGCGCTTGAACTCGGTTATGACACGATCTCCTGCTCGTCGACGGGGAACGCGGCATCCTCATGTGCCGGCAATGCCGCCCGCGTGGGTCTTAAAACCGTCATTTTCGTACCGGAGCGCGCCCCGCAAGGCAAGCTGGCACAGATGCTCGTGTTTGGCGCTCAAGTCGTCTCCGTCATCGGCGATTATCGCGAGACGTTCAACTTGTCGAAAGCTGCGATCGATAAGTACGGATGGTACAACAGAAACGCCGGCATCAATCCCGTTATGGCTGAAGGTAAAAAAACCGTCTCATTTGAGATCGCCGAACAGCTTAATTTCGCACCGACGGATTGGGTTGCCGTTTCCGTCGGCGACGGATGCACGATCGGAGGCGTCTATCTAGGATTCCGTGATTTGTTTGCGCTCGGCATGATTGACCGCATTCCGAAGATTCTCGGCGTTCAGTCGACAGGTTGCAGCCCCTTTGTCGATGCCGCGCGCGACGGCGTACCGCTCAAGCCGACTCCCGAAAATACTCTTGCCGACTCTATCTCCGTCGGTGTTCCAAGAAATCCTGTTAAGGCTCTTCGTGCCGTCTCCGCCTCGAACGGCGCTTGGATTGCCGTTCCCGACGAAGATATTCTGGACGCGATGCGCGTCATGGGAACGGTCGAAGGCGTATTTGGTGAGCCGGCCGGCGTGACGTCCTTTGCCGGCGTCAAGCGCGCGCTTGAGCAGGGAATCATCAAACCCGGCGAATCGGTGACGTGTCTCGTGACGGGAAGCGGACTGAAAGATGTCGTCAACGCGCTTCGTGCGGCAGGTGAGCCGATCCGCTGTCATCCCGACCTCGAAGAGCTCGATCGCACAGATTTGATTGCTAGACTGAACAAAGCGTAAAGCAACCTCAAAACGGTAAAATAATATAAAATAATTAATATACAAGAGGGATTTTCTCACCGGTAGCGTGAGGAGTCCCTCTCATTTCTCATCGTGCTCGGACGGAAACGGGGGTGTATATGGCGCATTATGAAAAGCTCGGTGTCTTTTACTTAGGCACTGAGGGCGGAGAAATCGGAACCGAAGAACGGAACAACTACATGTTGTTGAACTCGCGCGACCTTGTTACACATGCGATGTGCGTTGGAATGACCGGTAGCGGCAAGACAGGGTTAGGCATCTGTCTTCTCGAAGAAGCCGCGATGGACGGGATTCCCGCGATCGTCGTCGATCCTAAGGGCGATATGGGCAATTTGCTGCTCACGTTCCCTGATCTGCTCGCGTCCGATTTTGAGCCTTGGCTTCATCCTGATGAAGCGGAGGCGGAAGGATTGAGTCTAGCTGAACTCGCCGATAAAAAGGCGGCGATCTGGCGTAAAGGTCTCGCCGATTCCGATCAGGACGGCGAGCGCATCCGTGCGATGAAACAAAACGCGGATTTCGCACTCTACACGCCTGGCGGGCAGTTCGGACGTCCGCTTTCATTGGAAGGCCTGTTCCAACAACCGTCATCCGCCGTCGTCGGCGATACCGAATTGTTTCAGGAAATCGTCTCTACGACGGCGACGAGCTTATTGCACCTTGTCGGTATTGCCGCAGACCCCGTCTCGAGTCGAGAACACGTTCTCCTCTCACTTCTCATCCGTAAGGCATGGCTTGAAGGTCACGGTTTCTCACTCGCTTCTCTTATTCACTGGATTAGCAAGCCGCCCATTGCGACTGTCGGTGTCATGGACATCGAAACTTATATCCCGGAGAAAGACCGGTTCGCCTTGGCGTTGCGTTTCAACAACTTGCTCGCCTCTCCCGCGTTCGCTGCTTTCATGGAGGGCGAGCCGCTCGACATACAATCGCTCCTTTACACTCCTCAGGGGAAACCGAGAATTTCGATTCTTACGCTGTCACACCTTGCCGACGCGGAGAGGATGTTCTTCGTGGCGTTGCTCCTCAATCGCATCGTCACATGGATGCGTTCACAGCAGGGGACGCAGTCGCTCCGCGCGCTTTTCTATATGGACGAAGTGTTCGGGTATTTTCCGCCTGTCGCCGAGCCTCCGTCGAAGAGACCTCTTCTGACATTGTTGAAAACAGCGCGTGCCTATGGGCTCGGCATTGTTTTATCGACGCAGAATCCTGGCGATATCGATTACAAAGGGTTGTCAAACGTCGGCACGTGGTTTGTCGGGAGACTGACGACGGAACGTGATCGGACGAGACTCCTTGAGGGCATTGCCGACGAGGCGATTGAGGGCGCGTCGAAATCGGAACTCGGAAATCTCATTGCCGGGTTGAAACAGCGCCAATTCGTGATGCGCCCTGCCAAGGGCGGGTCCCCCGTGTTGTTCCGGACGCGATTCTGTATGTCGTATCTGGCGGGACCCTTGACGAGAGATCAGATCAGGCGACTCGTCAAAGAGCAGAGGAGTGCAGGCACTTACGACGGAGATACCGTGTCGTCGCCCGGCGTCATGCACGGTTATGATTCTTACGGCGGTGCCGCAACTTCGCAGGTTACCCCTTCAGTCGTTCGCCCTCGCATTCCTTCACCCGGAGGCGTGTCAGCGACTGAAACGATGGCTGGAGTGATGCCGATGTCTCAAGAATCTGACAGCGGATCGGGTCTTGGTATGCTTACGGGACTCGAGGAAGGCGTCGTGAAGGTTGCGCCTCAAGTGTCCTCCGGCATTGCGATGAGCTACATACCGGGTTCGCCCGGTCAGTTCTACAAGCCTGTTCTCGCGGGATTCCTTACCGTCTATTACCACGACGACAAAAAAGGCATTTCGCATACTGAGCAAGTATCGCGCTTCACTCCTCTAGGCGGATCGGTCGTCCCGGTCGATTGGCGGGACGCGCTCGAGCTTGACGTCGAACTCGACGACCTCGTGTCTGATCCGCCCGTCGGCGTTCTTTACGCCGCACTTCCACCTGAAGCCAAGAACAAGACGAGCTTTACTGCGTGGCAGCGTGCGCTCGTCGATACCGTATGGCGCGGTTCGGAGTTGACGTTGCGCAGACACAAGAAGCTCGGTCTTCTCGCGCAACCCGATGAAAGTGAGCGCGATTTCGTCGCTCGTGTACAATTGGCGGCGCGCGAACTTCGCGACAAAGAACTCGACGATATAGAGGACAAGTACGAGAAGAAACGCCTTGCGATTGAAGAGAGGCTTGCCAAGGCCGGAGAGCGCGTAGAACGCGTCAAGGATCAGGCAAGAGACGCAAAACGCCAGACTGCCATTTCCTTCGGTTCCGCCGTTCTCGGTTCGCTTCTCGGAAGGTCGCTCATCAATCAGTCGACGATTTATCGTTCGACGACGGCGGCGAAAAGCGCCTCACGCGCACAAAAGGCGGAGAGTCAGGTCGGACGAGCGGAAGAGTCGTACGGACGTATCGAACAACAGCTCGTCTTGCTTGAAGATGAAATGAAAAAAGAGCTCGAAGCGGCGAGTGAGCGTTACGAGACTGCCGTCAGCGACATTGATACGACGACCGTTCGTCCCTTGAAGCGCGATGTCGTTGTCAATGCTTTTCTCGTTGTGTGGTTGCCGGAATAACAGTCGTATGCAACTTCGCGAGAATTCCGCTCAGTGTCCTTTGACACGGAGTTGTTGCTCCGTTGCGTGAGATAATCAGCCAAATACCACGTTGCTTTTAGATATTATGAGGTAAAGCATGGCCACCATACTTATCGCGGACGATCATGCCGATATCACGAGGATTCTTGTCGATTACGCCAAGAACGAGGGGTATCACGTTCTGGTCGCGCATGACGGCGAAGAAGCCTTGCGTCTATTTGAAAAACATCAGGTCGATCAAGTGTTGCTCGACGTCATGATGCCGAAGAAAGACGGCTTTGAGGTCTGCCGGACAATACGCCGCACATCTACGGTTCCTATCATCATGATTACCGCGCGCGGCGATGATTTTGAGCGGATCATGGGGCTCGATTACGGAGCCGACGATTACATTGTCAAACCCTTTTCTCCGAGTGAGGTGATGGCGCGCGTTCGAGCTGTTCAGCGACGTGTGAACAAGGTGCAAGAAGAGGCTGACAAACGGTTGACGATCGAAAATCTCGAGATTATTCCCCTCGAGAATATGGCCATCATCGACGGCAATCGTATTGTGCTGACGAGAACCGAGGTCGATCTTCTCCACCTGCTCGCATCGAATCCCGAGCGCGTCTTCACGCGTGACCAACTCCTTGATCTTCTCTGGGGATTCGATTACGTCGGCGACGCGCGGACGGTCGACTCGCACATCAAGCGGCTACGCGCCAAACTGGTTTATCCGCACCCCACGTGGGATATCAACACGGTGCGCGGGCGCGGCTACCAGTTCGTCGTGTCCAAGGAGTCGCCATGAGCTTTAACGTCATTCGCAGCCCACTTTCGCACGACGCGACCGATATGGAGGAATTGCTATGAGCCGTTCCATCACTCGAAGACTGATCGCATATTTCGTCGTAGTTCTTCTCATCTTTGCGTTGCTGACGGCGGGTATATACATTTTGATTTTTCGAAGAGCAGTAATGTCGGAAGCGAGAGAAAATCTCTTTGATCGCGGCGATCGGATTGCGCACTTATTGGTGAATTGGTCGTTCGACGATTCCGATATCGATTTCTGTTCCGATGAGACGGATCCCGCGACTGCCGGAGAGTCAAGCCTGGAACCTTCAAGAGGAAGATGGGGAGAAGGAGCTGGAAAAGGCAATGCGTCCGCCTCACAAGGTCAGGGTCAAGGTCAAGGTCAGGGTAAGCAGGAAAGGCGCGGCGTTCGTGAATACCGTTTCAGAACGGATCGCTTCCTGACCTGGCTGAGTCAAATTGAAGCGGGGGAACTATGGCTGATCGACAAGGAAACGGAAACCGTCTTGACGGCTACCGATAAGAGCGTTTCCACATCGGAACTTCCGGAGAGTATTGACACTCTGCTCGCGAGGGTGCTTACCGGCGAATCGGTCTACTCGGAAGATTTCGGCACGTTGTTCGGGACACCGTCCATGACCGTGGGGCTTCCGATCCGCGATGAGCAAGGCGAGATCGACTCGGCATTGTTCCTACATACGTCCGTTGAGGAAGCGACGAGCGGATTAACGGCTGCGTGGCAGGGGCTACTCCTTTCGCTTGTGATTGCACTCATCATCGTTGTACTTCTAGCGATCTTGCTGTCGCGTCATTTCATTGACCCTCTAAAGAGGCTGCAACGGACAACCGCCAAACTTGCGGATGGAGATTATCGCGCTAGGACGAATCTCGACATGCAAGACGAGATCGGTCAGCTAGGCGACGAAATCGATATGCTTGCGGAACGACTAGAAGAGGCTGAAAGTGAGCGCCATTTCACCGATGCGTCGAGGCGCAAATTTTTGTCGGAGATTTCACACGAACTCCGTACGCCGGTTACGGTTATTCGCGGGTCACTCGAAGCGTTGCGTGACGGAATCGTCAAGGAAGACGATGTAAGGGAATACTATGCGACCATGAGTGACTCGGCAGCCTCTCTCGATAGGCTTATCAGCGATCTACTGGAATTGACGAGACTGGATAATCCCGAGTTTACGCTCGATATGGAGAAAGTCAATCTGCAAGACGTTGTCGAAGATGCCGTCCGCCAGATCCGTCAAATCGCTTCACAAAAAGGAGTCAAGATCGAGTTCAATGTCTCCGACGAACACGATGAATTTTACGGTGATTACGGTCGTCTTAGGCAGATGCTCGTCAACATACTCAACAATGCCGTTAAGTTTACACCGTCGGGATCGCGCGTTTTTGTCGATTACCGCCTCAAAGGCGCCGCCTACGCCTCTCAACGCGCCGATGCCGTGATCAGTATTCGCGACGAGGGTATCGGCATGAGTGAAGAAACGATTCATCATCTCTTCGATCGTTTCTATACGACAGGCAAGGCGGGTACCGACAGTACCGGTCTCGGGCTGTCCATCGCAAAGGGTATCGCGGATCGTCACACCGTCGAGATTGATGTCGTGTCGCGTGAAGGCGAAGGATCGACTTTCACCCTTACCTTTCCACCGGATGATCGACATCGAGTAACGTAGGGGAGTACTCGATATGGCACATCTCAGCACTACTCTTTCTCTTGCGACAGCCTGCGATGATCGAAGAGTCAGATTTTTCGCTAATTGGCAAAAAAACACACAAAAAACACATAACTGCCTCTGAACAAACAAACGGCCTGTGTTTAATGTGATTAGGGAATGATGAACTAAGTCATACTTATTCCCTAACAGGAGGTAATTTCTAATGAAAACGAAACGAATGAAATCTATTCTGCTGATCGGTTTGGCGATGCTCGTGGTTGCCGGTGTGATTTGGGGCAGTTTCAATGCGGTGAGCGCTTCAGCTGCAGCGCAGATAAGAGAGTCGGTCGAACAGCAGGCGCGCATGGCGAAAGGTTCAAGTGATGTCGCGGAACCTGAAGCACCGGAGGATGAGACCGTCGCACAGCCAAACGGAATAGGCGTTCAAAAGAGAAACCGCTTCGCCAACGGCGAGGGAGCGGGAAAAGGTAATGCGGATGCAAGCGGGATGAGAATTCGCGCACGTGACGGAAGCGAGGGAGAGAACTGCGATGGTACCTGCCCATTCTACGAAACGAGAGAAGAGCGCCGCGAACAGAATCGAGTTGAGACCGAAGGTCGCGCTCGCAATAGAAGCGGCGGAGAGAACTGTGATGGTACCTGCCCATACTACGAAACAAGGGAAGAGCGTCGCGCAGAGAACCGCGCGAATCGCACTTGTGACGGACAGGGCGGAGAGAACGGCGACGAGACTTGCCCGAATTACGAAACGAGAGAACAGCGCCGCGCAGAAAACCAAAGCAGAAACCGCGCTCGTAACGGGAAATAACATAAGCCTGTCACATCGATAGGTGAACATGCCTTAGCAAATTGAAAACTCACTGAGGGAACGAGTTCCCGGTCTCAGGTACGTACGTTTTCGGACGGTGAGAGACCGGGAATTTCTTTTGCCTCTCGCGGTCCGGTTTGCTCTGTGCGCTTCAGCTTACAACCCCTCCTTCCGGGAGGGCTGAATAGGGTATGAATGCTGCCGCATTTTGCGTATAATGTCGATGTATATTTGAAAGTACGGATCAATGTAAGAGAGGCTTGTTGGACAACGGCTGAACAGTTTTTCTCGCTCGCCGAGACATTGGATGCCGCTTTCGGTGAGGAGAGAGAATGAATTTCGTTTTAAGTTTTTTTAGTGGTATTGAGCGGGAGCAACCCGTCATCATTTCGCTTCCGTTAAAAATCGGATTGTATGCCTTATGGCTCGCCGTGATGGTGTTCCTTTTTCTGTCGCGCGATCGTCTGTCGAAATTGCGCAATCCCGACCGCATCGCGAAAGCTATGGGCGTGATTCTCCTAGTCGATCAGGTAGTGCTCTACAGTTGGCAGTTTATATCCGGTTATTTTAATCTTGAACTGAGCCTGCCCCTCTACCATTGTCGCATCGCTGTGCCGCTTCTCATCCTCGATCTCGTCTTCGGCGTTAAGGTTTTGCGTCCGATTTGGATTTTTTGGGGAGCGCTCGGGACGATCTTCTCAATGATCTTTATGGATCTCTACCGATTCGACTTTCCGCATTACACGAACTTCCAATTCTTTATCGTTCACCTGCTGCTCGGATGGGCCATCAACGCGGCCGCGCTTTTCCTGCTGCCGTACATCGTGCCGGCGGTGCAGGTGAAGAGCTTCGTGACCGCGCTCGTGGTGGCCTTGATCATCGCCCTGCTCAACACGTTCATCCGGCCCGTGCTCTTCCTGCTCACGCTGCCGATCACCATCCTGACCCTGGGTCTGTTCACGCTTGTGTTGAACGGCTTGATGTTCTGGCTCGCCGCGCAGTTCATCCAGGGCTTCGAGGTTCGCGGCTTCTGGTGGGCGGTGCTTGCCGCGCTGGTCTACAGCATCATCAGCTGGGCCATCAGCTCGTTGCTGCTCAATAGCGGCGACAAGCGCTGAGCACCGCCGTTGCCGGATGTCCGCTGAAGT
>ENA-UOUL01005572-UOUL01005572.1-bioreactor-metagenome-genome-assembly--contig:-NODE-5572-length-10812-cov-3.090731_pt1 | contig 10812 bp, 14 predicted proteins | sample MGYA00249838_ERZ747220 | MGnify/ENA primary metagenome ERZ747220 (study PRJEB28778, sample SAMN05720191) | bioreactor metagenome | isolation source: Anaerobic biogas reactor | place: USA:Washington...
TGGCCCGTTCATGGGCATCCCGGCCACCGGCAAGGCAGTCGCCGTCGATTTCATGGATATCTTCACTGTCGCTGACGGCAAGATCACCGAGCACTGGACCGTGGGCGACATGCTCGGCATGATGCGGCAGCTCGGCGTCGCGTAGGCGCTCTCCTGGCGCGACATCGTGGCCATGGTCGGGGGAATCATCGGGCAGGAGCTTCCGGTGCGCTTCGTGCGGCCGGGCGAGCTGGTGCCCTTCTTGCCTGAGTCGGTTCAAGGCTTGGTGGCCTCGCAGGACACCTACGACTCGCCGCTACCCATGACTGACATCGCTGCAACCTATGGCATCACGCTGACATCGATGGCGACCGTGCTCCGGCGCATGTTCGGCGCACGCTGATCTGACCTTCCAGCAGACCGCACTTCCAAGAAAGGAGTCCACCATGAAACGCTTGCTCATCGTGTGCGCACTGGCCTTGATGCTGGCGCTGCCCAGCCTGGCCGCCGCCAGCGGACACGTCACGTCCATCTGGACATACAATCCGGCTGCCGGCGAGTTTCCCGAGGGCATCGCCGTGGACAAACAGGGCAATATCTTTGTCACCATGGCGCCCCTTGGCCAGATCCGTAAGATCAGCCCCGAGGGCACGGAAACCCTGTTCTACCAGTTACCCGCAGGCGCTTTGCTGACCGGCCTGGCGGTGGACGCTCCGGGCAATGTCTACGTTGGCGTTTTTGCGCAGGGAGCCGATCCCGGCGGGGTCTGGCGCATTGATCGGGATGGAGAGTCCGCCGCGCGCCTGCCGGGAACAGAGAAGATCTTCTTGCCCAATGGCCTGGCTTTCGACCAGCAGGGCAATCTCTTTGTAACCGACACCTATGTGCCAAACTCCCTGCCGCCGGCCGGCGCCATCTGGATCATTCCCCGCGGCGGCGCAGCCCAACTTTGGCTTCAGGACTCGGACCTTCTGGGTGGAGTGGGCGGGGTTCCCGGCTACCCACCGCTGGGGGCCAACGGCATCGCCTTCCGCCACAACTGCCTCTATGTCGCCAGCACGGAGAAGGGCCTGATCGCCCAGGTTCCGGTGCTGCCTGACGGCTCCCCCGGCGCTCTGAGCATCGTCGCGCAGGGACCTGACCTGTTTATGATCGATGGCATCGCTTTGGACGTTCATGGCGTCATCTATGCCGCCCTGATAGGCCAGGACCGCGTCGTGGCCGTGAATCCTGCCAGCGGTATTGTCACGCAGTTGGCTGGGCCGGCCGACGGGGTCGACGGGCCGGCCAGCCTGGCCTTCGGCACCGGTGGTGGAGAACGGCAAAACCTCTACTTCACCAACTACGCCATCCTCTCTCAGGCCCACCCGGGCGTGCTGAAGATGGACGTGGGGGTGCCAGGGATGCCGCTGCCTTAGGTGCCTGGAGTTGCCAACTCTCCTGAGGAGCTGGCAACTCTGCCAACGGGGAGAATATGATGAACCAGCCCTCCGCCGAGACGACCGCGACCACGACCTTCATCGTGCGCTTCTGGCGCGAGTGGACGGGGGCGGAGGCGCGCTGGCGCGGCCGCATCGAGCACGTGCAGAGCGGACAGCGGCAGGACTTCTTGTGCCTGGATGATATGCTGCGCTTCTTGCAGCAGATGGGTGTCACCTTGACCCAACTCACAGATTGCTGAGACTGCGCAGTTGGTGCGAGGACTCGGCGGGAGGACGGCAACAGAAAAGTCTCTACCTCAGGGTAGAGACTTGGTTTGACATAAGAATGGTGCCCCCAAGGGGATTCGAACCCCTGCACCAGGCTTGAAAGGCCTGTGTCCTGGTCCTCTAGACGATGGGGGCAGTTGACAGTGATCAATATTGTAGCAGAACGCCGCGGAGCGCGCAAAAACGCAGGGTCATCCTCACGTCCGGCCCCTTGAGTTAGCACGAACAGTGGTCATGGGGTATGATTCCCGCTTGAAAGGATGTTCCCCATGCCCAATTCCCGAGCAACATCTCCTCACTGGCAGCCCATGGTCGCGCCTTATGCCCGGCCGGATCTGCGCCAGGCGCTCTGGCAGCTCGCAAACAGCCTGCTGCCCTTCCTGGCCATGTGGCCCATCATGTTCTGGGCCGGCCGCATCTCTTACTGGCTGGTGCTGCCACTGGCCCTGATCGCCGGGGCGTTCTGGATCCGGACGTTCATCATTTTCCACGATTGCTGTCACGGATCCTATTTCAAATCCCGCAAGGCCAACGAGGCAGTGGGGTTCATCCTGGGCATCCTTACGATGACTCCGTTCCACCAGTGGCGGCACGACCATGCCATTCACCATGCGACCGCGGGCAATATCGACAAGCGGTACACGGGTGACGTGCCGACCATGACGGTGAACGAGTACCTTGCTGCTCCGTGGTGGAGCAAGGCAGGCTACCGGATCATGCGCCACCCGCTGTTTCTTTTCACGATAGGGTCCACGGCCATGTTCACCCTGCTGCATCGGATTCCGCCGCGGGGCGCGGGGAAGCGCGAGTTCTGGAGCGTCATCCTCACTGATCTGGCGTTGTTCGCACTGTTGGGCGGGCTGGGGCTGCTTGTGGGCTGGAAGGCGCTCTTGATCGTGGGACTGGCGGTTGTGGTTCCGGCAACCGCCGCAGGCGTGTGGCTCTTTTACGTTCAGCACCAATTCGAGGGCGTCTACTGGGAGACCAGGGATCGCTGGAATTTCGCGCAGGCGGGGCTGGAGGGCAGCTCGTTCTACGCCCTGCCCCGGGTGCTGCAGTGGGTCACAGGCAACATCGGGTTCCACCACATCCATCATCTGAGCCCGAAGGTGCCCAGCTACCGGCTGGAGGCATGTCATAAGGCCAATCCCGCCCTGCAGGTGAAGCCACTGAGCATGCTGCAGAGCGTCAAAGGTGTGCGATTGCACCTGATCGATGACGCGACCCGCCAATTGGTGGGATGGGATGTGTTGAAGAGGCCAGGACGGGCGGCGCCGCTGGCCTGAGGCTGGCTGGTCAGGGATGTTTCGCAGGACGTGAGCGTTCGCCGGCTCCCTTGTCAACGCGTTATCCGATCGCCTTCGACCTCCCCGCATGCACAAGTGTTGCGCGGGTTGTGACGGTCATCCCCCTGTGTTAGAATGATTTCTGGGATTCCACAGGAAGGCGTAGAAAGGCCAGGGCGTGAGCAAAGTGATCGTTGCCTGCGCGCAGCAGCAGATGCGGCTGTTCGATACTCCGGATAGTTTCCGGCGCGAGATCAGCCGCTTTCTCAATATGGCGCGCGCCAAGGGCGCCCAACTGGTGGTCTTTCCGCCGCTGGCCGGGGTGATGGCCGCGAGCCCGCGGGTGCAGGGCTTCAGCATCAACCTGCTGAAACAGGCGGCCGAGCGGCAGCGGGCCCGCGGATCGTTCTGGTCGCGCACGCGCGGCGCGATGGCCGAGGGCACTGCATCGCTCCTGGGCGCAAACTTCCGTAAGGCTTTCATGCAACTGCTTGAGAGCGATCCTGCCTCACTGGCAGCGGACTACCAGGATACCTTCGGCCAGATGGCCCGCACCTACGAGATGACGATCGTCGCGGGCAGCGCCTATCTTCCCGATGCGAACGGCGTGATCCGGCATCGCGCGAGCGTGTTCGGTACAGACGGCAGCCTGCTCGGCTGGCACGATAAGATGATCCTCTCGCCCGAGGACGATTCCATCGCCGAGCCTGGTGACGCCTGGCACGTGATCGGCACGCCTGCCGGCCCGTTGGGGCTGCTGTTCGGCGAGGAGGCGCTCTATCCGGAGACCGGGCGCATCCTGGCCTACCAGGGCGCGGAACTGTTGATCGCGCTGGGTGCGGTCGGCGATGAGTCGCTGGCCGCACATGTCCGGTACGCGACCATCGCCCGCAGCCAGGATAATCGCAGCTTTGCACTGACCAGCTTCCTGGTGGGACGTAACTACATGGCCGCTGAGGAGGGCTCAGCAGCTGCGTTCATGGGCAAGAGCGGGATCTATGCGCCGCTGGAGATGACGCCCCGCTATTCGGGCGTGCTGGTAGAGATGGGCACGGCGGACAGCGAGGGGCTCCTGACGGCAGAGCTCGACCGGGAGAAGTCCCGCTGGCTGTGGGTGCACGGCAGCAGTCCGGTGCGCAGGGACATACCGATGGACCTCTTTGGCCGCTACCTGCCCGCGCTGTACGGGAGCGGGAGGTCGCTGACCGACGTGTGGCCGGATGAGGCAGAGGGCAGGGATGAGGTGGCGCTGCTGGAGGCGCCGGTCCCCGAAGCAGCGGAGAGTGCACCGGTAGAAGCCGGCGAGCCGGAGCTGGCCTGGGATGAGCCCGAAGGGCCGGATGAGCCGGATGAACCGGACAAGCCGGACGAGGACGGCGAACTCGCGGACGAAGGCGAAGAGATCTAGGTCCCTTCGCCCCCGGACGCCTCAACTGGGGTTATTTGGGCTTGAAGAGATCGTCAAACTGGCGGATGAGTCCGAGCAGGGCTACACCGATCTTTACGTAGTCGCTGGCGCCGGCTTGCATCCTGGCGGGTGCGCGGACCCCGAGCGTGCCGGCGGGCAGTTGTGCTTCCTGTTGGCGGATGTAGGCCCAACCTGCGAGTGCGCCGACGATGGCTCCGATCAGGCCGCCGAGCAAGATGGCAGAGTTTCGGGAATTCACGTTCACACCTCTTGTCGCTTGATAAGGGAGGTTGTTCCCCGCCACAAGGCCTTCACCTGGGCGGATGTAGCACTGGCAGTGATGAACGGCGAAGCGGCCTTATCGCTCGCCTGGCGCGTCACGTGATTCACCTTGTGGAACACCTCGTGCACGTTTGGCGTGACCTCCCGCAGCTTCTTTTCCAGCATACGCAGTCCTTTGATGGAGAAGAAGAAGATCACCCCGGGGATCAAGACCATGATGAATGCCTCGAGGCACAGCAGGACGATCGACAGATCACGCCAAAAGGCCAGGTCCATGGAACCCTCCCAGTTTGTAGATCAACGCACAACATTGTAGCAGAGGTGTATGGACGGGGCAAACGAGCAGCGATGAACGGAACAACGGAGCCAACATGACGTCCGGGATAAGGTGGCGCAACATCGCACCGGCAGTCGCCGTGGCGTTGTTGATTCTGCTGCTGGTGGGCCGCGCCGGGCGGCCCTGGGTGGAGTTCGGGCCCCAGCAGCGCGTGATATCGACGAACCCAAAGATGGGCGTCCACACGCGGCTCACCGACGAAGTCGAGCCGTGGAAGATCCAGCGGACGTTCGAGATGGTCCGGGAGATGGGCGCGACATGGGTGGTCGAGTACTTTCTCTGGGCCGCGCACGAGCCGCAGCGTGGGGTCTACGACTGGTCGCATGCGGACCTGGTCGTGGACCACGCAGTCAACCAGGGGCTGACGGTGATCGCGCGGCTGGGGTATGTGCCCGAGTGGGCGCGGCCGAAGGATGCCACGCATCTGTATTTGGATGAGGAAGGGTATGCTGCGTTCGCCCGCTTTGCCGCGGCCTTTGCGCGCCACTTTGAGGGGCGGGTCCACTATATCATCGTCTGGAACGAGCCGAACCTGAGCCAGGAGTGGGGCTACAGGGAACCCGATCCCGCGGAATACACGCAGCTGCTCAAGGCCGCATATGCCGCGATCAAGGCTGAGGCGCCTCAAATGCAGGTGCTGGGCGGTGCACTGGCGCCAACGCTTGCACCCGCGGGCAGCGAATGGGCCATGGACGACCTGATCTATCTGCAAGGCATGTACGACGCGGGTGCGAAGGATGCATTCGACATCCTCGCCGCACACGCGTACGGGTGGACCTTTTCGGCGGACGCGGAGCCGGGTCGGGACAGCGTCAACTGGCGCCGTGTGGAGCTGCTGCGCGAGATCATGGTTCAGAACGGCGATGTGGACAAGCACGTGATGATCACCGAAGGCGGGTGGAACGACCACCCGCGCTGGACCAAGGCGGTGCGCCCCAGCCAGCGGGTGGCCAACAGCGTGAGGGCGTACGACATGGCCCTCCGGGAATGGCCTTGGGTCGATGCCGTCTGCCTGTGGGCATTCCGTTATCCCCGGCCCGCGCGCACGTACCAGGATTACTACTCGTTCGTTGACGGTGACTTCCGGCCCAAGCCGATCTACGAGGCGCTGCAGCGGTACGCGGCCGGGCTGGATTGGCGGGGGGAACAGTGAAGCAGCCTGGTAGCGAGGCCGCGGCGGCAGCGCGCAGACTACGTGCATGGTGGCTCTCAGGGCCATCTCGCCGCCGAATCCTGCTGGCGGGCGGGCTGGTCCTCGCGGCGGCCGGCGTGATCCTGTTCATCGTCCTGGGGCGCGGGGGAACGCTCAAGGAGATCCAGGCCCGCGGGACCTGGCGGGTCGGCATGGACCCGAGCTTCCCCCCGTTCGAAAACTTCGACGTAGTGACGGGGGGGCCGGTCGGTCTGGACGTGGAACTGGCACACGCCATCTCGGAGCAGTGGGGCATCAAGACGGAGATCGTCACCCTGGGGTTCGATGAGCTGCTCGACGCGGTGGCCAGCCACCAGGTGGACGCGGCGATCTCGGCCATCCCCATCCAGCCGGAGCGGACCGAGGATGTGCGATTTTCCGATCCGTACGTGCAGGCCGGCGTCGTGCTCGCGGTGCGCAAGGGGAGCGAGCTTGCCGGGACGGCCGGCCTGAGCGGGCGCCGCGTGGCAGTCGAATGGGGCAGCCAGGGCGAAGCGGCCGCGCGGGCGCTGCGGGAGGATGGGGCGCTCGCGTTCGAGCTGCTGCCGCACGAGACAGTGACGCTCGCGCTCGATGCGCTCGCCGCGGGGGAAGCCGATGCGGCCATCGTCGATGCGATCAGCCTCGCGACGTATGCGCATGCCGCAGAACTGGCCGCGATTGGCGAGCCGCTGGTGTCCGACCCGTATGTCGTCATCGTCCCTGCGGATGCGCCCGACCTGCTCAAGGCTGTCAACGATGCTTTGCGTACGCTCGAATCCGATGGTACGCTTGACGAGATCCGGGCGCGCTGGCTCCGGCCCGCGCAATCCTGACCTATCGATCTGAGCGCAGATGATTCACTTCGACATTTTTACGCTTTTTCCCGGCATGTTCTCCGGATTCCTGGCCGACAGCATTCTCAAGCGCGCACAGGAGGCCGGGGTCTTGGCCGTGGGCCTGCACAACGTCCGCGATTATGCCGAGGGCCGCCATCGCGTCACCGACGACACGCCGTATGGCGGGGGGGGCGGCATGGTGATGAAGCCTGATCCGATCTTCCGGGCCGTTGAGACGGTGTTGACCAGGGAGCCGGGCTGGACGTTCGTCCCGACTGCCGAGGCGCCCAAGCCGCCTGTCGCGCAGGGCCCCGTCGACCTGCCTGCAGATGTGCCCATCATCCTTCTCTCGCCCCAGGGGCGCAGGTTCACCCAGGCCGTCGCGGAGGAGCTCAGCCAGCATCGCCGCATTGCGCTGATCTGTGGCCGGTACGAGGGTGTCGACGAGCGCGTGCACCTGGGGTTGGTGACGGACGAGATCAGCATCGGCGATTTTGTGATCTCAGGCGGGGAGCTGGCCGCGGCGATCATCGTGGATGCGGTCACGAGGCTGCAGCCGGGCGCGCTGGGCTGTGACATCGGTGCGTTCGAGGATTCTTTTGCGACGGGCATCCTGGAGTACCCGCAGTTCACGCGACCCGCGCAGTTCAGGGGAGAGGGCATCCCCGAGATCCTCACCTCCGGCGACCACGCGAAGGTGGCCCGCTGGCGCCGCGAGCAGGCGCTGCTGCGCACGTGGCTGCGCAGGCCGGACCTGCTCAACTCGGCGCCGTTGTCCGACCTGGATCGGGCATTTCTGAACAAACTGCGTGCAGAGGCAGAGGAGAACGGGGCGTGAATTTGGCCAACCGCCCGCGCCTGTGATAGAATCTTCTTTCGTGACTAAATGAGGCGCCGCAGTGTCAGGCTCTGAGTCAGCCGAGCGGGTGGCCTTCCGATGAACTTAAACGAAGGGTAGTGGATCATGTCTAATCTGATTGATTCTCTTGCTGCTCAGGCCGTTCGGCAGGACCTGCCGGCGATCACTGCTGGCGACACCGTCAAAGTGCACACCTTGATTGTCGAAGGTGAGAAGGAACGCGTGCAGATCTTCCAGGGCCTGGTGATTCGCGTCCGGGGCGGCGGCGTCGACAAGAACTTCACGGTGCGCCGGATTGCATCGCACGGCGTTGGGGTCGAGCGAACCTTCCTCTTCATGTCGCCGCGTGTCGACAAGATCGAGGTGCTCCGCCATGCGAAGGTGCGACGCTCGCGCCTGTACTTCCTGCGCGGCCGCACCGGCAAGGCTGCCCGCCTGAAGGAACGTGCTGCGTAATTTGCGGCAGGGCGATGTAGAGTCGAAGGCGTAGGGTAAGATAAGCCCTGCGCCTTTTTCATTAAGGAGAGGTGCGGGGTGCACGAGCGTGCGGGGCTGCAGTTCGAGCTGGCGCTGTGGGAGGCCGGCAGACAGGCGGTCGCCGGGGTCGACGAGGCCGGCCGCGGCGCGCTGGCCGGTCCGGTTGTCGCGGCGGCAGTCATCCTGTCCTCGCATCCCGACGCACTGGCGCCGCTGGTGGGGCGCGTAGACGACTCGAAGCGCCTGACGCCCCGTCAGCGCGAACTGCTCTACGGCGAGGTGACTGCGCGAGCGCTGGCGGTGGGCGTGGGACGCTGTGAGGCGAGCGAGATCGATCGCCTGGGCATTGTGCCGGCAACGCGGCGCGCGATGAGCCTCGCGCTGGCAGCCCTATCCCTCCGGCCGGACTATGTGCTCATCGATTACCTGACGCTTCCCGACCTCACATGCCCCCAGCGCGGCATACCCCACGGGGATGCGCTCTCCCTCTCCATCGCGGCCGCGTCCATCATCGCCAAGGTGACGCGTGACCGGTGGATGGTCGAGCAGGCGCGCGTCTACGGGGGGTATGGGTTCGATCTGCACAAAGGATATGGCACCGCGTCACATCGTGAAGCGCTGGAGCGATTGGGACCATGCACCCAACACAGGTTGAGTTTTGCGCCGCTGGCGACGCCGCAGTTGAGGCTGGATGTCCATGTCGACTAGGCTGCTGACACGTAAGAGCTCACGCGAAGGCGCGAAGATGCTAAGAGGCAGGGACGCGATCACGAGGCGCACCGGGCATGGCGACTAAGATGGAGGCGAACAAAACGGCCGATCCTCGGAAGCCGTTGGGCAGGCTGGGCGAGGAGCTGGCCGCGGGTCACCTGGAGAGCCTCGGCTGGCAGATCGTGGCGCGCAACTGGCGGACGCGGCGCGGGGAAATCGATATCGTCGCGCGGGATGGCGACTGGCTGGTGTTCGTCGAGGTGCGAACGCGGCGCGCCAGCCGGACCGGCGGTCCACCCTTCCTGGGCCGGCCGGAAGACTCGGTCACCCCGAAGAAACAGCTCAGGCTGGCGCGCATGGCTGAGGCATACCTGTTCACGATGCCCTGGTCGGGTTCCTGGCGGGTGGATGTGCTGGCGTTGGAGCTTGACGCCGGTGATGCGATCGCGCGGCTGGCGCACTTCCGGGATGCGGTGGGGGGATAGCGTGGACCTGCTGGTGATCGTTGGCCCGACCGCTGCCGGCAAGACCGCTCTCAGCATCGAGCTGGCGGAGGCGCTCGGCGGCGAGATTGTCTCTGCCGATTCGCGGCAGATCTACCGCGGGATGGACATCGGCACCGCGAAAGCAACCGCCGCCGAAAGGGCGCGAGTCCCCCATCACCTGTTGGATATCGTGAATCCGGACCAGGTGTTGACCCTGGCGGAGTACCAGGCACTGGCCTACCGGACGATCGACGAGATCGCCGCGGCCGGCCGTCTTCCCATGCTGGTGGGCGGAACGGGGCAGTATGTGGCCGCGGTGCTCCAAGGGTGGCGCATCCCGGAGGTGGCTCCACAGGAAGCGCTGCGTCGCGAGCTGGAGGCGGTGGTGGCCGAGGCCGGTCCGCAGGCGCTGCACGAGCAACTGGCCCATCTCGACGCTGTCGCCGCGTCCCGCATCGATTATCGAAATGTACGGCGCGTGATCCGCGCGCTGGAGGTGTGCCTGACGACGGGCCGGCCGATCAGCGAATTGCAGCGGAAAGAGCCGCCGCCGTATCGCGCGGTGCAGATCGGCGTGACCCGGTCCCGGCCGGCCCTGTACGAGCGGATCGACCGCCGCGTGGACGTCATGCTGGAGGCAGGACTGGTTGCGGAGGTGGCTGCGCTGTTGGATGCGGGGTACGGCTGGGAACTGCCCGCGATGACGGGCCTGGGCTACCGGCAGATCGGCCAGTATCTGCGGGGCGAGGTGACGCTGGACGAAGCTGCTGCCCTCATCATGAAGGGCACGCGACGCTTCGTCCAGCAGCAGTACAACTGGTTCCGGGCCAACGATCCGGCGATTCACTGGATCGATCCCCAGGACACGCCCGCGGACCGGGTTCGCGAGTGGGTCGAGGGGTGCCTGCCCTGGGCCTAGCGACTTTGCTCTTCCGCCCTCTTCCCGGCAGGCTCACGCGAAGCCGCGAAAAACGCGAAGAAAACCGGGTTAGGGATCTTGCTCCTCCATCCTCTTTCCGGCCGGTTGCGGGCTTTCCGCCGACCGGCTCAGTAATAAGTCTGCAGGAAGGTCTGGCCGAGCGCAATGCAACCCTGGCGTCCGGCGCACTTGTCCGCGGTCGGCTCGACGTACAGGTCCCAGTTGTGTGCGCCGCCGTTGGGAAGCTGCGCCGCGACGCGATAGCGCCCAACCCCCTGGAGCGTGAATTGGTACCGGCCCGCCTTGTCGCCCACCTTGCCTTCGACGCGGAAGTTCTGGTCGTTGACCTG
>ENA-UOUL01005576-UOUL01005576.1-bioreactor-metagenome-genome-assembly--contig:-NODE-5576-length-10802-cov-3.333800_pt1 | contig 10802 bp, 9 predicted proteins | sample MGYA00249838_ERZ747220 | MGnify/ENA primary metagenome ERZ747220 (study PRJEB28778, sample SAMN05720191) | bioreactor metagenome | isolation source: Anaerobic biogas reactor | place: USA:Washington...
CGACGGCGGCAAGGGCCAGCTCGGCGTCGCGGTCAAGGTGCTCGACGAGCTCGGCCTCACCGACGAGATCCCGGTCGCGTCGCTCGCCAAGCGGTTCGAGGAGGTCTACCGGCCGGGCCGGAGCGAGCCGATCCGCCTGCCCCGCCAGTCCGAGGCGCTGTACCTGCTCCAGCGGATCCGCGACGAGTCCCACCGGTTCGCGATCACGTACCACCGCGAGCTGCGCGGCAAGCGGATGACCCGGTCGGTGCTCGACGGCATCCCGGGCCTCGGCGAGGTGCGGCGCAAGCGGCTCGTCAAGGAGATGGGCGGGGTCCGGGCCGTGCAGGCGGCGTCTCTCGACGAGCTCAAGGCCCTGTCGTGGCTGCCCGACGCCGTCGCCGAGGCGATCCACGCCAAGGTGCATCGGGCCTGAGGGGCGGCCGACGATGGGCGTCGAGGGCTGGATAGAGAGCTGGCTGCGCGACCTGGACCTGGTCGCGGGCGCGCCGCTGCCCGACGGGCCTCGGGCGACGACCTACAACATCGGGCGTGGCGTCCGCGGCCGCAAGGGGGCGACCCACGCCACCCTCGACCGGGTCGCGGCGACGATCGCCACCGACCGGCCCGACGTCGTCGGCCTCCAGGAGGTCCACGAGCACGACCTACCCGTGCTGCGGCGGCTCCTCGCGCGCGAGCACGGCCTCGGCTACGAGGTCGCCTTCGGCCCCGCCCTCACCCTCGAGGGCATGGGCGCGGTCGCCCGGCGCCAGCAGCTTCGGGCGGCGGGGTCGTTCGACGAGGCCCACTACGCCGACCGGCGTTCCGCCTACGGCGTGGCCGTGCTGTCGCTCGCGCCGATCCGCCAGGTGCTGCGCCACCGCCTGCCCGGCCCGGGCGAGCCGCGGGTGGCGGTGGTGGCCGTGACCCGCATGGGGCCGTGGCCGGTGCGGGTCGTCGTCACCCACGTCAGCACCGCCCGGGTGGGCACCGGCCGGCCCGGTCCGCTCGTCCGCGACGTGCAGACCCGTCGCGTGCTCGCCCTCGCCGCGTCCCACCCGGCGCCGGTCGTGGTCCTCGCCGACCTCAACCAGGATCCGCCGACGCTCGCCGCCAACGTCGAGGCGGCCGGCGTCCGCGACCGCCTCGCCCTGGTGAGCGATCCCGACGATCCCACCCTGGGCGGTCACACGATCGACTTCGTCCTGGCGTCCCCGTCGCTCCCGGTCGTCGGCCGCAAGGTCGGCCACCGCGGCGTGTCCGACCACCGTCCGGTCACCGTCGCCTTCGCGCCCGACCGCCGCGACTGATCTGGCGGCGGGGGCGGGGCGGACGCGGGGTTAGGTTGCCCGGGTGCGCTGTGACGTGGTGGCCGTGGGCACCGAGCTGCTGCTCGGGCAGATCGTCGACACGAACTCGTCCTGGATCGGCGAGCAGCTCGCCCTCGCCGGGATCGACTCGCTCCGCCAGGTCAAGGTCGGGGACAACCTCGATCGCATCGTCCGGGAGCTGGGCGACGCCCTCGACCGGGCCGACGCGGTCGTGGTGTGCGGCGGGCTCGGACCCACCCAGGACGACATCACCCGCGACGCGATCGCCCGGGTGATGGGCGTCGACCTGGAGCTCGACGACGAGGTCGCGGCGCGCATCGAGTCGATGTTCCGGGGTCGCGATCGACGGATGCCGATGAGCAACTTCCGCCAGGCCGAGGTGCCCGTGGGGGCGACCGCGATCGCCGACCCCCAGCCGGGCACCGCGCCGGGGCTGATCTGCCCGGTCTCCTGGCCCGGTCCCGACGGCGATCCGGTCGACAAGGTCGTCTACGCCGTGCCGGGCGTGCCCTACGAGATGCAGGCGATCATGACCGGGGCGATCCTGCCGGACCTGCAGCGGCGGGCCGGCGTCGATGCCGTGATCCGCAGCCGCACCCTGCGCACCTGGGGCGAGAGCGAGTCGGGGCTCGGCGAGCGGCTGGCCGACCGCATCGACGCCCTCGACCGCATCGTCGCCGAGGGGGCGCCCGCGGTCACGATCGCGTTCCTCGCGTCGGGCGTCGAGGGCCTCAAGGTGCGGCTGACCGCCAAGGCCCCCACCGACGCCGACGCCGAGGCGATGCTCGTCGCCGAGGAGGCCGAGGTCCGCACGGTGCTCGGCGACGAGCTGGTCTTCGGCGTCGACGACGACACGATGGAGAGCGTCGTGGTCGACCTGCTGCGGGATCAGGGGCTCACCCTCGGCCTGGCCGAGTCGCTCACCGGCGGGCTCGCCTCGGCGCGCGTGACCGACGTGCCCGGGGCGTCCGACGTGCTCCGCGGCGCGGTCGTGTCGTACGCGTCCGACGTGAAGTTCGACGTCCTCGGCGTCGAGCCGGGGCCGGTCGTGTCGGCCCTCGCCGCGGAGCAGATGGCCTCCGGTGCCCGCCGGGTGCTCGACGCCGACGTGGGCCTGTCGTTCACCGGCGTCGCCGGTCCGACCGGGCAGGAGGGACACGAGCCCGGCACCGTCTTCGTCGGCCTCGACCTGGCGGGCGAGGTCATGTCGGTCCAGCTCCGGCTGCCGGGCGATCGACCCCGGGTCCGGCAGTTCGCGGTCATCTCCGGGTTCGGTCTGCTCCGGTCCCGTCTGCGCGCCCGCGCCGCCTCCTGACTGGCGCGCCGTTCAGACGGCGGTGGCGACCATGACGATCGACGCGAGGGCGCCGGCCATCGTCGAGGCGACGGCGTTGCCGGCCCGCTCGGCGAAGTGCGCCCCGATCAGGTCCTCGGGGGTGAGCGACCCCGGCCCCGGCGGGGTCAGCCCGACCTCGGCGACCGCCGCGACGCGGTCCTCGTCGAGGTCGATCCGGAAGCCGGCATCGACCAGCATCTCGGCGTAGCGGTCGCGGGGCACGACGAACGACGACGTCTCGTCGTCCGCCCACGGCAGGGGATAGATCAGCTCGGCGTCGCCGACCCGCATCTGCTCGAACACGCCGAAGCGGCCGCCCGGTTCGAGCACCCGGCGGACCTCGGCGAACACGCCCGCCTTGTCGGGGACGTTCATGCCGACGTGCACGAACATCGCCCGGTCGAAGGCGGCGTCGGGGAACGGCAGCGCGGTGCCCGAGCCGACGTCGAACGTCACCCGGTCGTCGAGCCCGACCCGCCGGGTCAGGGCGCGGGCCAGCTCGACCAGCTCGGGGGTCAGGTCGACGCCCGACACGCGGCACCCGTGACGGTGAGCGGCGAGGCGGGCCGGTCCGCCGGCGCCCGACCCGACGTCGACCACGCGCGAGTCCGGGGTGAGGTCGAGCACGTCGAGCAGGTGCTCGGTCGCGGGCCTGCCCCCGGCGTGGAGCTGGTCGAGGCCGGACAGGTCGCCGACCTCCAGGGTCTCGACGTCGACGCCCGCCCCCCGCAGCGCATCGAGCGCCACCGCCTCCAGGTCCTTGCGTCCGTAGTGCCCACGTACCCGGTCCGCGACGTCCATCGTGGCCTCCTCCGGAGCGGCGCTTCGGCGGTTGGTCGCTCCTCGACCGGTATAGCGCCGTGCCTCCCGCCGTGCACCCGGGTCCCCCGCGCCTCGTCAGAGGAGGTCGAGGAGGCCGGCGGCGGCGGGGGAGAGGGGGCCGGGGCGGTGCACGAAGCCGATGCGGCGGGACAGGGGCGGATCGAGGCGGACGATGTCGGCCCCGGCGGCCGCCGCGTCGCGGGCGTGGGACGCGGCGAGCAGGGCGGCGCCCCCACCGGCGACCACCAGCGGGGCGAGCATCTCGCGGTGGTCGGTGACGACCGCGACGTGCGGCTCGACGCCCGCGTCGGAGCACGCCTGCTCGAGCAGGTCGCGCGTGGCGGTCCCCGTCGGCGTGGTGATCATCTCCAGCCGGCCGAGCACATCCCGCGGCTGGCGCCGCGACCTTCCGATGCGCGTTCCCGGGGCCACGGCGAGCACGACCTCCTGATCCGCGACCGGGCGCGCGTCGAGGCCCTCGACGGCGTCGCGCAGGTCGGTGAGGCCGAGCTCGGCGTCGCCCCGGCGCACCTGGTCGAGGACGGCCACGCGCTGGTCGGGGGCCGCGACCCGCACCTCGACGCCGGGGTGGGCGGCCCGGAACCGGCCGAGCAGGGGCGTGAGCGGATCGACCGCCAGGGTGGGCAGGGCGACCAGGTCGAGGGTGCCCTGGGCGAGCTCCACGACGCCCTCGACCGACGCCCGGGCCTCGCGGGCGGCGCGCAGGAGCTGGCGGGCCGGACCGAGCAGCGCCTCGCCGGCCGCGGTGAGCGACACGCGACGGGGCGCCCGGACGAACAGCGGGGTGCCCAGCTCGCGCTCGAGGGCGGCCACCGACTGCGAGAGCGCGGGCTGGGTGATGCCGACCGCGTCCGCGGCCGCGGTGAACCCCTCCTCGTCGACGACCGCCACGAAGTGCTCGACCTGCCTGAGTTCCATAGGGACACCTTATCGAACCGATCAGAAAGACCACTTTGACGTATGTGTCCGGATGCGGCACGGTGGCTCCCGTGACCCCGACCATGCTCCTCGTCATCGTCGCCGTCGGAGCCGGCACCGGCTTCCTCGGCGGGCTGTTCGGCAAGGGCGGCTCCGCCGTCGCCACGCCGGTGCTCGTCGCCCTCGGCATCCCGCCCGCGATCGCGCTCGCCAGCCCGCTGCCCGCCACCGTCCCCGCCACGCTGGCGGCCGCCCGGCGCTACGACCGCCACGAGCTGGTCGACCGGCGCGTCCTCCGCTGGTGCCTCGGCGTCGGCCTCCCGGCCACGCTCGTCGGCGCGGCGGCGACGAGCTGGGTGTCGGCCGACGCCCTCGTAGGCGTCACCGAGGTGATCGTCGGGGCGATGGGCGTCGGCATCCTCGTGGCGGTCTGGCGTCGTCGGGGGAGCGCGGTGCCCGACGCAGCCGGGGTGGACGGCGCTGACGGATCGGACGGCCTCGCGAGCGAGTCCGACGGCGAGATCGAGCCGTGGCTCGTCGGCGTGGTCGCCGGGCTCGTCGGCCTGTCGGCCGGCCTCCTCGCCAACAGCGGCGGCTTCCTCCTCGCCCCGCTGCTCCTGCTGGTGGTGCGGCTGCCGGTCCGCAACGCGCTGGGCACCTCGCTGGCCGCGGCCGCCGGCCTCGCCATCCCGGCCACGATCGCCCACACCGCGCTCGGCCACGTCGACTGGGCCGTCGTCGCCGCCTTCGCCATCGCCTCGGTGCCCGCCGCCTCGATGGGCGCCCGCACCGCCCTGCGCGTCGATCCCCACCGCCTCGAGCCCGCCTTCGGCGCCGGCCTGGTGGTCCTCGCGGTCGGCGGCCTCTTCCTGTAGGTCCAACCGCTTCCGGTTCCCGCCGCCGTCCGGGTTCCGGCGGGGACCGCCCCGGCGGGTCCGTCGGCCTCACGCGATTCCGCCCCGGTCCGCCGGGAACCTCCGCGCGAGGTGCTTGACCGAACGGTTGTTCGAAACTACGTTCGTGTCGTCCCCCCGACCACCGGGCCCCGGCTCGCTGTCACACCCCCTCCGTAGGGTCCCCCTCATCCGATCGCTGCGGCGGAACCGCAGTCGCCAAGAGGGTCCCCGATCGGGGGCCGACCGTAGGAAAGGATCTCAACGTGGATCGTCAGAAGTCCCTCGAGATGGCCCTGGGCAGCATCGAGAAGCAGTTCGGCAAGGGCTCGGTCATGAAGATGGGCGAGAAGACCACCATGGGGATCGAGACCGTCCCCACCGGGGCGCTGGCGTTGGATCTGGCCCTCGGCGTCGGCGGCCTGCCCCGCGGGCGTGTGGTCGAGATCTACGGCCCGGAATCGTCGGGCAAGTCCACCCTCGCCATGCACGTGGTGGCCGAGGCCCAGCGCAACGGCGGCATCTGCGCCTACATCGACGCCGAGCACGCGATGGACCCGGTCTACGCCGCGGCCATCGGCGTCGACATCGACGAGATGCTGATCTCCCAGCCCGACACCGGCGAGCAGGCCCTGGAGATCTGCGACATGCTCGTCCGCTCCGGCGCCCTCGACGTCGTCGTCATCGACTCGGTGGCGGCCCTCACGCCCCGCGCCGAGATCGAGGGCGAGATGGGCGACACCCACGTCGGCCTCCAGGCCCGCCTGATGTCCCAGGCCCTCCGGAAGCTCACCGGCAACCTCAACAAGACCCAGACCATCTGCATCTTCATCAACCAGCTGCGCGAGAAGATCGGTGTGATGTTCGGGTCACCAGAGACGACCCCCGGCGGTCGGGCGCTGAAGTTCTACTCGTCGGTCCGCCTCGACATCCGCCGCATCGAGTCGATCAAGGACGGCGTCGAGGTCGTGGGCAACCGCACCCGGGTCAAGGTGGTCAAGAACAAGGTCGCCCCGCCGTTCAAGCAGTGCGAGTTCGACATCATGTACGGCAAGGGCATCAGCCGCGAGGGCTCGGTGCTCGACATCGGGGTCGACCTCGGCATCGTCAAGAAGTCGGGTGCCTGGTACACCTACGAGGGCGAGCAGCTCGGCCAGGGCCGCGAGAACGCCAAGGCCTTCCTCACCGAGAACCCCGAGGTGATGGTCGAGGTGTCCGAGCGCATCCGCACCGAGATGGGCATCGGCGTGGATGCCGACGTCGACCAGAACGACGACGTCATGACCGAGGCCGACGACGAGCCGATCACGCTCGACGACTGAACCCTGCGGGACGGGAGCCCACCCCAGGCCCGGTTCCGCCCCGATCGTGGGTGGGCGGTCACTGCCCCACAGAGCCGTCCACCCACGCCCTTCCCGTCCCACGGTCCCCGCCGTCCGTGGGGCGACGGCCCCACCCGGGCCGGGCGTGCCGCACCTCGCACGTCCGGCCCCGGGGCCGAGCAGACCCTGCATTCGTTTGACCTTATCGATCTGCGATACGCGCGTCTGCGATGGGCTGACCACCTCGACCATATCGATCGTGCCGCTGGTGCGGATGCCGATTACGTCCGGGCGCATCAGCGAGTCGGTCAGGCCGCCGGTGGTCGTGCGTAGCGACCGGTTCAGGCAAACTCGTTCGTACTTCCCGCTCTTGGCCATCGTTATGGCTTCGCGGTACGTTCGTATCCTATGAGGTCCGGCTCCATGGGCGGTCCCTTCGATCAGCAGTTTCCATGACCTATCAATAGCTCCTGCGCCACGTCTGACAAAGGCAGCGGCGTCATCACCATACTTTAGCATACCGATTGAGTATCTGCCGCCTTTTCCTATCAGGTCGCCGAAGTATGGGGCAGCACTTGCGGCGGAGGCCGTAGCATGGCCCCAACGTCCTTCGGATGCGTACCACGCAGCATTGCTGAGATCAGAGGCAGGTGTGGGATCGAGAGTCCCGATCGCGTCGAGGGCCATGTGTCCAACCTCCTTCGCCGCATAGCGCAGGCCGTCGCGAGTCGGGTTAGTCCCCTGAGCGTAGTCATAGGTCGGGCGGAACGAATCTTCGGTGGTCTCTGGTTCTTGGGTATCGGCATGCAGTTGTGCCGAATCGCTCTGACCCGAGCTGAAGTACGATGTGCTGGGATTCCCGGTAAGGGCCGATGTCAGTGCTGTGGAAGTGCTGTTGATCGTGGGAATGATGGTCATGCACGCCACGCCGTTTATCATGCCTATGTAGGCACCCATGACAATGCTGCCACCGGCCCAGACGGCCTGTGCGGCTCCCATATATGCGCCAGCAAATGCACCGGCGGCCGCCGACGCCCAGAATGGGTACTGTCCTGTTGGATCGCTGAATTTGAGGGGGTTGTTGTAGACGTAGGCGTAGCGGTTGTAGGCCTGGGAGAACTCGGGGTCGTAGTAGCGAGCGCCGTAGTAGTACAGGCCCGTGTCCTCGTCGAGCGTCTGGCCGGTGTAGCGGCTGGACACCTCGAAAGCGTAAGTGTTGTTCTGGTAGTTCTCCTTGCCAAAAGGCGAGTAGCCATAGTGCTGGACGACTTCGCCCGCGCGGTCGGTCATCAGTTGGGCCGAGCCCAGGTGGTCCGGATGGTAGTAGTAGAACACCGGATCGTAGGTGGGCGGACTCGATGTGCACTCACAGATCGTCGGTATGAGTTTGTCAAAGAGCAGGTGGTCGTGTGGTTATCCCATCCACAGTCCGGAAGGCAGTGTCCAGAAGCTCACCGTCTTCGCTTTCCCTCGAGGGTCTCCCTCGCAAGCCTTCCCCAATAGGGGTCCTCATAGAGAGTCAATAGAAACTCCTTGACCTTCTCGTTCTTGCGGAGTTTGCGTAGACCGGCGATCAGCAGAGATCTGCTATCGCCGTGGCTTGGGTCCTTTATTAACTGAAACACCTGTGGCAATCTCTCTTCGGTATATAAGACAGAAAGCGCTGCGGCGAGACCTGCTTTGAAGCCGCGCATTTCAGGTTTCTTGACTACCTCATCGGCCTCTGCCCTCTGTGTCAGAATGGGTGAGACAGTTCCTTGCCAACAATTAGAGTAGAGGGCAAGGAGATTATTGCTATGCTGGATGTCATGGATAAGACACGGAACCAGAAGTTGTTGGCCCCGGAGAGAGGTGAGCCGCAGCGCAGCGGAGGTGAGCCGAACGCAGGGGCCGACAACCGGCCCGCCGCCGCCCCCGATCCGGAGGTCTCGGCCCGCCCGCACCGACGCCGGTTCACCCCGGCCTACAAGGCCCGCATCGTCGAAGAAGCACAGCGGTGCACCGGTCCCGGCCAGGTCGGGGCCCTGTTGCGACGCGAGGGCCTTTATTCCTCCGCCCTGACCCAGTGGCGGCGCCAATACCAGGCCGGCGCCCTCCAGGGACTCCAGGATGACAAACGCGGCCGCAAACCCACCCGCGATGCCCGAGATGCGGAACTCCAGCGCCTGCGGCATGACAATGAACGGCTCAACAAGAAGCTCCGTCAGGCCGAGCTGATCATCGAGATTCAAAAAAAAGTTGCGGCCATGCTCGGCAACCCGATCGAGACGCTCCCGAACACCGAGGAGATCTCATGAGCCTGATCCAACAGCATCGCCGGCAACTCGGCACCACACCACTGTGTCAGGCGTTGGATGTCCCCAGGGCTTCGTTCTACCGGCAACAGAACAGGACGACCTCCACCGTGGCGGCCATGACGCGCAGGCGTCCCGAGCATGCCTTGAGCCAGGCCGAACAGCAGACGGTCCTGGCGACCCTCCATGAACCGCGTTTTGTCGATCTGGCCCCGCCGCAGGTCTATGCCCAGCTTCTCGAAGAGGGACGCTATCTCTGTTCGATCCGAACCATGTATCGCCTCCTGACGACCTGCCAAGAGGTGCGGGAACGACGCGCCCTCGCCTCGCATCCGGTCTATAGCAAGCCGGAACTGCTGGCCACCCGGCCCAACGAGGTCTGGTCATGGGACATTACCAAGCTCAAGGGGCCGGCCAAGTGGACCTACTACTATCTGTATGTGATCCTGGATATCTTCAGCCGCTACGTCGTCGGCTGGATGATCGCCGCCCGGGAGTCGGCCACCCTGGCCCAACGCCTGATCGCCGAGACGTGCGCCAAACAACAGATCGTCGCAGACCAACTGACGCTCCACGCCGACCGCGGCTCGTCCATGAAATCCAAGGTCGTCGCCCAGTTGCTGGCCGACCTCGGCGTCACCAAGACCCACAGCCGCCCCCATGTCTCCAACGACAACCCGTTCTCCGAAAGCCAGTTCAAGACCATGAAGTATCGTCCGCAATTTCCCGAACGCTTCGGCTCGATCCAGGATGCGCGTGCCTTCGGTTGCACCTTCTTCCCCTGGTACAACCACCAGCATCGGCATTCCGGCCTGGCTCTCTACACCCCGGCCAACGTCCACTACGGCCGCATTGAACAAGTACGCCAATCGCGTCAAGCGGCCTTGGACGCCGCCTATCACCGGCATCCCAACCGATTCGTACGAAAACCGCCCCAAGCGGCTCTGCCCCCACACGCCGTCTGGATCAATCCACCCAACAACCCGCAAAAACAACCCATGAATTAGAGCTTAATTCCAAAAAGGAACTGTCTCATTCGACTTGACAACTACCGGACCGAAGATGTGGGAGAATCAGGTATGGTATCAACAGGACTGGACAAGCGACACGGCAATACTGACGATCCCTTGTTCAGACAGTATTGGGAACACGCATCGGCTTTGAGAAACTGGTTTGTCGTGTATGGTCTAGGCGGGATCGCACTTTGTCTCACAGAAGCCGAGGCGGTCGCAGGGTTCTCGCCTCTCAGAAAGTCAACGGTTACCGGAGGCTTCATGCTCACCGTAATCGCGCAGGTCTTACTGGCATTTGTCAACAAGTGGACACATTGGAGCGCGCACTGGGGAGCGAAATCGAAGGAGTACAAGGAGACACATCGGTACAAATTCGCGATGGAACTGTCAAATCGCATTTGGATCGATTTCACCCTTGATCTGATCTCGCTCTTATCGGCCCTGATCGCCATCGCCACGCTCGTCGGGTGGCTGGTCGCCACCGGCGACTCGGGGCGCGCCTTCGGCGCCGCGGTCGCGGTGCTGATCATCGCCTGCCCGTGCGCGCTCGGCCTCGCCACCCCGACGGCGCTGCTGGTCGGCACCGGCCGCGGCGCCCAGATGGGCATCGTCATCAAGGGTCCCGAGGTGCTCGAGCAGACCCGCCGGGCCGACACGATCGTGCTCGACAAGACCGGCACCGTCACCACCGGCCGGATGGCGCTGAGCGGCATCGAGCCGGCACCCGGCCACACCTGGCACGACGTGCTGCGCATCGCCGGCGCACTCGAGTCGGCGAGCGAACACCCGATCGCCCGGGCACTCACCCGGGCCGCCCGGCAGATCGGTGAGCTACCCGCCGTGACCGGGAAAGAGCACACGTCTGAACTCCAG
>ENA-UOUL01005579-UOUL01005579.1-bioreactor-metagenome-genome-assembly--contig:-NODE-5579-length-10797-cov-3.619123_pt1 | contig 10797 bp, 8 predicted proteins | sample MGYA00249838_ERZ747220 | MGnify/ENA primary metagenome ERZ747220 (study PRJEB28778, sample SAMN05720191) | bioreactor metagenome | isolation source: Anaerobic biogas reactor | place: USA:Washington...
GTGGACTCCTGCCGCTCCAGGCCCTTGAGCTCGTCCCCCTTCTTGCGGGTCACCACGTACCACAGCAGGCCGAAGATCAGCAGCCCGATCAGCACGCAGAACCCGATCTTGTACTCACGGGGCCACGCGCCCATGTTGTTGAAGTCGAGTTCCCGCAGCGACATCTTCTTCTTGCTCACTGGGCAGCTCCTTCGGCAGGGGCCGCGGTCGCGGCCGGCGCGGAGTCGACCGGCGGCACCGGATCGGGGATGCCGTCGCCATCCTCGTCCCTGGGGGCGTTGGGGTTGGCCAGCTGGACCGACAGGTTGAACACGTAGGGCAACCCGGCCACGCCGTCGCGTGCCTCGATGATCGACAGGTCGGGCCTGGTCATCCAGCCCGAGCCCTCGAGGTTGCGCATGTAGGTGCTCACCCGCGAGTTGGACTGCGAGCGCCCTTCCAGGGTCAGCTTCTCGCCTTCCTGCTTGATCATGGTCAGGATCACGCCATCGGGGATGGTACGCACCAGCGAATCGAACAGGTGCACCATCTGCGAGCGGTTGGCCTGCAGCTGCTCGATCACTTCCTTGCGCGCCAGCAGGCGCGCGCGCTGCCGGTCCAGTTCCTCGATCTCGACGATCTTCTTGTCGACCTCGGCGATCTGTTCCTGCAGGAAGCGGTTGCGCTCGTTCTGGCCGGCGATCTGCGCGTTGTAGTACATGTTGAACAGGAACCACAGCAGCAGCCCGGCCAGCGCCGCCAGCCCGAGCATCACGCCGAATTCCTTCTGGCGCAGCTTGCGGCGCTCCGCGCGCCACGGAAGTAGGTTGATCCGGGCCATCAGTCGAAGCTCCTCAGGGCGAGGCCGCAGGCGATCATCAGGGCCGGGGCGTCCTGCGCGAGGGCGTGCGCCTGCACCCGCGAACCGAGGGTCATCTGCGCCAGCGGGTTGGCGACCACCGTCTGCACCCCGAGCTGTTCCTCGACCATCTCGGCGATGCCCGGGATCGAGGCGCAGCCGCCGGCCAGCACGATCTGGTCGACGCGGTTGAACTCGCTGCCGGCGTAGAAGAACTGCAGCAGGCGGCTGATCTGCTGGACCAGCGCCTCCTTGAACGGCTCGAGCACCTCGATCTCGTAGCTTTCGGGCAGGCCGCCCTGGCGCTTGGCCAGGCCCGCCTCCTCGTAGCTCAGCCCGTAGCGGCGCATCACCTCGTCGGTGAGCTGCTTGCCGCCGAACACCTGCTCGCGCGAGTACATGCTGCGGCCGTTGCGCAGGATGTTGAGCGTGGTCATGGTCGCGCCGATGTCGACCAGGGCCACGATCCCGTCGCGCGGGACGTTGAGCGTGTTGGCCAGCAGGCCGAAGGCGTTCTCGATCGCGAACGCCTCGACGTCGACCACCTTGGCGGTGAGGCCGCCGAGCTCGAGCGCGGAGGCGCGCATCTCCACGTTCTCCGAACGCGACGCCGCGAGCAGCACCTGCACCATCTCGGGGTTGCCGGGCATGCCGCCGAGGACCTCGAAGTCGAGGTTCACTTCCTCGATCGGGTACGGGATGTAGTTGACCGCCTCGAGCTCGACCTGGGACTCCATGTCGTCGTCGTCCAGGTCGGCGGGCATCGGGATCACCTTGGTGATGACCGCGGACCCCGCCACCGCGGCGGCGGCGTACTTGGCCCTGGTTCCCGAGCGGGACACGGCGCGGCGGATGGCCTCGCCAACGGCCTCCACCTCGACGATGTTTTTTTCCACGACCGCGTTGGGCGGGAGCGGCTCCACGGCGTAGTGCTCGACCTTGTAGCGGTCGCCGGAGCGCGACAACTGCAGCAGCTTGACGGCAGTCGAACTGATGTCCACCCCGACAAGCGGCGCCTGACTTTTTGTGATCAGCCCCACGTTTTTCCCCTTTGCCACGGGCGCTTACGTGCGCAACGTGCCCCGGAGCATTAAATAACGGACTTTTCATCCTGTGGCAACTGCCGGATTGCAAGAGCGTGCCGGATTTCCCGCCCGAGGGCGATTCCTGCCCTTTTGCGGCACCCGCTCGCAAGCTCCGTGCCTGCCGCCCTGCAGCGGCGCTTCCGGCGCCGAAGGTTTCGACGGAGCGCATCGGACCCGGGCCGGGCGCCCACTCTTATACTTGCGCCCCTATGTCCAGCCCCGACCCCCAGCCCACCCGGGCCAAAGCCCGCCCCCTGCTGCGCATCCTGCGCTGGGTCCTGTTGCTGTGCGTGGTGCTGGGGCTTGCGGCCGCGGCCGCCGGCTTCCTCGCCTACACCACGGTCTCGGCGCGCCTGCCGGACGTGCAGAGCCTGCGCGACGTCGAGATGCAGGAGCCGATGTACGTCTACTCACGCGACAGCAAGCTGATCGCGCTGTTCGGCGAGATGCGCCGCTACCCGGTGAAGATCAAGGACGTGCCCGAACGGCTCAAGCAGGCCTTCCTCGCCACCGAGGACGCACGCTTCTACGAACACTCGGGCGTGGACTACCGCGGCGTGGCCCGCGCGATCTGGCTGCTGGCCAAGACCCGCGGACAGGAGCGCGTGCCCGGCGGGTCGACCATCACCCAGCAGGTCGCCCGCCAGTTCTACCTGAGCACCGAGTACAGCTTCACCCGCAAGTTCGCCGAGATGCTCCTGGCCCGGAAGATGGAGCAGGAGCTGACCAAGGACGAGATCTTCGAGCTCTACCTCAACAAGAGCTTTTTCGGCAATCGCGCCTACGGCGTGGCCGCGGCCGCCGAGTTCTACTTCGGCAAGACCCTCGACCAGCTCGACCTGGACGAGATGGCCTCGCTCGCCGCGATCCCCAAGTTCCCTTCCAGCGGCAACCCGCTGAGCAATCCCGAACGCGCGCGCGAGCGCCGCGACGACTACGTGCTGGCGCGCATGCGCGAACTGGGCTTCATCAGCGAGGACGAGTACCGCCAGGCGCGCGCGGTCGAGATGCACGCCAGGCCGCACGAGCGCCCGGTGGAGGCCTACGCCCCGTACGTGGCCGAGATGGTGCGCCTGGAGATGGAGGCCCGGTTCGGCGGCGACGTGCTGACCAAGGGCTACCACGTCACCACCACCATCGACCCGCAGATGCAGGCCGCGGCCGACCAGGCGGTGCGCGACGGGCTGCTGCTCTACGAGCACCGCCACGGCTGGAACCGGACCCCGGAGCAGGTGTTTGAACTGGCGCCGGACGAGGATCCGGCCGCCGTGGCCGCGCGCCTGCGCGACGTCCCGGCCCAGGGCGGCCTGCTGCCGGCGATCGTGCTCGGCACCGGCGAGGCCAGCGCCGAGGTGGTGCTGGCCGACGGCACCCGGGTGACCCTGGACGCCGCCAGCAGCCGCTGGACCGGCAGGCATCCGGCGGCGCTGGTATCGCGGGGGCAGCTGGTCCGGGTGCGCCGGGTCGAGACCGCGCCCAAGGGCGGCGGCGATGCGCCAGCGGCCGTCACCTGGCACCTCGAGCAGCTGCCGCGCGCGCAGGCCACCCTGGTGGCGCTGGAGCCGGACACCGGCGCCCTGCGCGCCCTGGTCGGCGGCTTCAGCTTCGCCGGCAACAAGTTCAACCGCGCCACCCAGGCCCGGCGCCAGCCCGGCTCGAGCTTCAAACCTTTCATCTACGCGGCGGCGTTCGAACGCGGGTTCCACCCGGCCTCGATCGTGCTCGACGCGCCGGTGGTGTTCCGCATGCGCCGGGGCCAGGAGTGGCGGCCGAAGAACTCCGACGGCCGCTTCGAGGGGCCGATGCGCCTGCGCGAGGCGCTGGTGCGTTCGCGCAACCTGGTGTCGGTGCGCCTGCTCGACGCGATCGGGGTGGACTACGCCCGCCGCTATATCAGCCATTTCGGCTTCGAGGAGTCGGAGCTGCCGCCCAACCTTTCGATCTCGCTCGGCACGCCGTCGCTCACCCCGCTGTCGGTGGCGCGCGGTTACGCGGTGTTCGCCAACGGCGGCTTCCGGGTCACGCCCTGGTTCATCGACGAGGTCCGCGACCGCAACGGCGAACTGGTGTTCAAGGAAAACCCCGCCCGGGCCTGCCGCGGCTGCGGCGCGGGCGCGGCAGGCCCGGACGGCGCCGTCCGGGCCACGCCGTCGCACGTGGTCGACGGCTTCAACCTCGGACCGGCCGCGCCGGCCGTCACCGCCACCGAGGGCCCGCGCGAGGTCCAGGCGCTGCCCGAGGACGCGGTGCTCGCGCCGCGCGCGATCGACGAGCGCGTGGCCTACCAGCTGGTCTCGATGATGCTCGACGTGGTCCAGCGCGGCACCGGCGCCGCGGCCCGGTCGCTCGGCCGGGCCGACGTGGGCGGCAAGACCGGTTCCACCAACGACCACCGCGACGCCTGGTTCTCCGGCTTTGGCGGCAACCTGGTGACCTCGGTCTGGGTCGGTCGTGACGACAACCGTTCGCTGGGCAACCGCGAATACGGCGGGCGCGCCGCGCTTCCGATCTGGATCGACTTCATGAAGGTGGCGCTCGCGGATGCGCCGGTGGTGGCGTACGAACCGCCGGCGGGCATGGTCAGGGTGTCGGTCTCGGCCGATGGCCGGCTGCTCGCGGGCGACTCGGGCGGCATCGTCGAGTACCTCAAGGCCGAGGACCTCGAGCGGATGGAGTCGGCGAGCGAATTCGACTTCGACGACGAGCCGCCGGAAGAGGCGTTCGACATCTTCTAGGGCCGCTTCCAGGGCCGCGCGTCACGTTGACGGCGTGCGCGCATGGGGTACAGTCGGGACGACGCCGCACCGGGAGACAGGTGATGCCCCGCGCCCGACCGCACGCCGGAACCCGCGCCCGCGAACGCCGCACCCGACTGGCCCACGAAGCGGCCAGGCTGATGGCCGAAAGCGGCATCCGCGACTACCAGCAGGCCAAGCGCAAGGCGGCGGCCCGGCTCGGGTTCCACGACGACGCCTCGCTGCCGCGCAATCGCGAGATCGAGGACGCGCTGCGCGAGTACCAGCGGCTGTTCCTCGGCCGCAGCCAGCCACAGGAACTGCGCCTGCGCCGCGAAGCCGCGCTGGAAGCGATGGAATTCCTGGCCCGGTTCGACCCGCGCCTGGTCGGGCCGGTGCTCGAAGGCACCGCGGACGCGCGCACGCCGGTATCGATGCAACTCTTCAGCGACGACGCCGACGCGGTGGCGCGCTTCCTGGAGGAGGCCGGGATCCCGGCCGAGGCCCGCAGCCACCGGCTGCGCCTGGACCGCACGCGCGAGGGGGAGTTCCCGATGTGGGCGTTCACCGCCCGCGACCTCGCCTTCGAGCTGACCGTGCTGCCCGGCGTGGCCCTGCGCCAGGCGCCGCTGTCGAACGTGGACGAACGCCCCATGCGGCGGGCCTCGGCGTCCCAGCTGCGGCAACTGCTGGAGGACGACGGCCCGGACGTCGGGTCGCCGGCCCTCACCGGCGCCTGATCGCGCGCGCGACGCTGCCCGGCCGCCGCGTCGCGCGGGCGGAAACGGCAGCGCCCCGCATGGCGGGGCGCTGCCTGGCGAACGGCCGACCGGGTCAGCGCCGGTCGGCGGGCACGTAGTCGCGCACGTCGGCGCCGGTGTAGATCTGGCGCGGGCGGCCGATCTTCGCTTCCGGGTCGACCTGCTGCTCGAGCCAGTGCGACACCCAGCCGGCGGTGCGGCCGATGGCGAACATCACCGTGAACATCTCGGTCGGGATCTTCAGCGCCTTGTAGATGATGCCGCTGTAGAAGTCGACATTGGGGTACAGCTTGCGCTCGATGAAGTAGTCGTCCTTCAGCGCCGCCTCTTCCAGGCGCATCGCCACTTCCAGCAGCGGGTCGTCGACGCCCAGCTCGCCCAGCACCTTGTGGGTCATCTCGCGGATGATCTTGGCGCGCGGGTCGAAGTTCTTGTACACGCGGTGGCCGAAGCCCATCAGCCGGAAGCCCGACTCCTTGTCCTTGGCCCGGGCCACGGCGGAGGTGACGTTCTTCGGGTCGCCGATCTCCTCGAGCATCTTCAGCACCGCCTCGTTGGCACCGCCGTGGGCGGGGCCCCACAGCGCGGTGATGCCGGCGGCGATGCACGCGTACGGGTTGGCGCCGGTGGACCCGACCAGACGCACGGTCGAGGTCGAGGCGTTCTGCTCGTGGTCGGCGTGCAGGATGAACAGCAGGTCCAGCGCCTTGGCGACCACCGGGTTGAGTTCCAGCGGCTCACTCGGCACCTCGAACATCATGTGCAGGAAGCGCTCGACGTACTCGAGGTTGTTGCGCGGGTAGCGGATCGGCCAGCCGATCGAATAGCGGTAGGCCGCGGCGGCCAGGGTCGGCACCTTGGCCAGCAGGCGGATCGCGGCCTGGCGGCGGTGCGCCGGGTCGTCGAGGTCGAGGGTGTCGTGGTAGAACGCCGACAGCGAGGCGACCGTGCCGGCGAGCATCGCCATCGGGTGCGCGTCGTAGCGGAACCCGTGCAGGAAGTTCTTCAGCGACTCGTGCATCATCGTGTGATGCGTCACGTCGTGCTCGAACTTGGCGAACTCCTCCCTGGTCGGGAGCTCGCCGTTCATCAGCAGGTACGCCACCTCGAGGAAGCTGGAGTGCTCGGCCAGCTGCTCGATCGGGTAGCCGCGGTACAGCAGCACGCCCTTCTCGCCGTCGATGTAGGTGATCGCCGACTTGCAGCTGGCAGTGGCGGTGAAGCCCGAGTCGTAGGTGAAGAGCCCCGTTTCCCTGGTCAGCCGCGAGACGTCGACGCAATCGTTGCCGAGCGTGGGCTTGAGGACGGGCAGCTCGACGGATTTGCCGCCGGCATTCAACACGACATGGTCTGACACGGATTGCACTCCTCGGTTCGTTCGGAGCACCGGACCCGCAGGACCGGCGCCGGCGGCGCGGACTGGCTGCCGCATCGCAACAATTATCGCATACGCGACTCCCGGGCCGGGCGCGCGTCCCGGTCCGGCGGGAGCCCGGCCAGACCGGCCCCGGACGCGCGAATCCGCGCCACCCCGCGGCCCGGGCGCAAAAAAACCCGCGCCGGGCGGGTTGCTGGTCCACACTGTTTCATCGATGGTGGCCGGGGAGGGAATCGAACCCCCGACACGGGGATTTTCAATCCCCTGCTCTACCAACTGAGCTACCCGGCCATACGCCGCGGCGCTGGGCCGTGCGAGCCCGCCATGATACGGATGCGACGGGGGCGCGGCAAGCCACCGTCCGGCCGCGCCGCTCGCGCCCCGTGTCGCGCCGACGGCCACCACCGCCACGCCCCCCGGTCGGGCCCGCCACGGCGCCCTGCCCGACGGCTTCGCGCGTTCCTGCACACCCGCCCGCCACCGCCCCGGCCGCGTCCGTACGTCGTAGTATCCTGCGCCGGTCCTTGAACAGCGGGGAGACGAGATGATGCGTGGATGGCGCGTGCCGGCGCTCGTGTCGGCGGTGGTGCTTCTGGCCGTGCTGGCCGGCTGTTCCAGCGGCGGCACGCCGCGCCGGGTGTCCGAGCCGGCCGCAAGCATCCAGCAGCTCACCGTGCAGGCCGACGGCAGCTGGTCGGTCGACCTGCGCCTGCAGAACTACAGCAGCATGCCAATGCGCTTCGAGTCGGTGTCGCTCGCGATCCAGGTCGGCGGCGAGGATGCCGGTCCGCTCGAGGCGCAGCCGGCGCTGACGATCGGCCCCGAATCGGCCGATGTGGTGACGCTGCCCTTCGCGCCCTCCGCCAACGCCCGGCTGCTGCTGGCCGGCCGCCTGGCCGACGGCACGGGCACCAGCTATCGGCTGGAGGGCACCGTCCGCGCCGCCCCCGCCGACCGCGGCAAGGCCCGCGAGTACAAGGTCAGGCGCGACAGCCGCCTGAGTCCGGTCCCGGGCCTGCCCGGCGTGTTGCGCTGAGTTCTTCCCCCGCAGGTGTCCGCCCGATGAGCAGTTATTCCGCACCGCTGCACGAGATCCGCTTCACCCTGCACGACGTGCTGGGGGTGGAGGCCACGTTCCGCCAGCTCGGCTACGAGGATGCCGGCCGCGAGACGGTCGACGCGATCCTCGAGGAAGGCGCGCGCTTTTGCGAAAGCGTGCTGGCGCCGCTCAACCAGGTCGGCGACCGCCACGGCGTGGGCTATGACGCCGACACCGGGAGCGTCACCACCGCGCCCGGCTTCAAGGAGGCGTACGCGCAGTTCACCGAAGGCGGCTGGGGCGGCCTCACCGCGCCGGCCGAGTACGGCGGCATGGGCATGCCCCACGCGCTCGGGCTGTCGATGGAGGAGATGATCAACTCCGCCAACCTGGCCTGGGGCAACTTCCCGCTGCTCTCGCACGGGGCCCAGAACGCCCTGCTCCACCACGGCGAGCAGTGGCAGCGCGAGGTGTTCCTGACCCGGCTGGTCTCGGGCGAGTGGACCGGCACCATGTGCCTGACCGAACCGCACTGCGGCACCGACCTCGGCCTGCTGCGCACCCGCGCCGAGCCCCGCGCGGACGGCACCTACGCGGTCACCGGCACCAAGATCTTCATCACCGCCGGCGAGCACGACCTCGCCCCGAACATCGTCCACCTGGTGCTGGCGCGCCTGCCCGACGCGCCGGCCGGCAGCAAGGGGATCTCGCTGTTCATCGTGCCCAAGTTCAAGGTCGCGCGCGACGGCAGCGTCGGCGAACGCAATGCCCTGCGCTGCGGCTCGGTCGAACACAAGATGGGCATCCACGCCTCGGCCACCTGCGTGATGAACTTCGACGGCGCCGAGGGCTACCTCGTCGGCCAGCCGCACCGCGGCCTGGCGGCGATGTTCACCATGATGAATTCCGCGCGCATCGGCGTGGGCATGCAGGGCCTGGGACTGTCCGAGCGCGCGCTGCAGAACGCGCTGCGCTACGCGCGCGAGCGGCTGCAGTCGCGCTCGCTTTCGGGTGCGAAGTTTCCCGACAAGCCCGCCGACCCGATCATCGTGCAGCCGGACGTGCGCCGGATGCTGCTCACCTGCAAGGCGCTGGTCGAGGGCGGCCGCGCGCTGGCCTACCATGCCGGGCTCCAGTTCGACCTGGCCGCGCACGGGGCCAGCGAGCAGGCGCGCAAGGACGCCGACGACCTGCTCGGCTTCCTCACGCCCATCGTCAAGGGCTGCCTCACCGAGTGGGGCGTGGAGTGCACCTACCATGCGCTGCAGTGCTTTGGCGGCCACGGCTACATCGCCGAGCACGGGATGGAGCAACTGGCCCGCGACGCGCGCATCACCACCCTCTACGAAGGCACCACCGGGATCCAGGCGCTGGACCTGATGGGCCGCAAGACCATGCAGCTGCAGGGCGCCGGGCTCAAGGTGTTCCTCGGCATGGTCCAGCGATTCTGCGAGCAGCACGCCGGCAACGCGGCGCTGGCCGAGTTCACCGGTCCACTGGCGGCCAAGGCGCAGGAGTGGCAGGCGCTGACCATGGCGATCGCCGGGCGTGCGGCGCGCGATCCCGAGGAGATCGGTGCGGCCGCCTACGACTACCTGTTCTATTCGGGCTACGTGGCCCTGGCGTACTGGTGGGCGCGGATCGTGGCAGCCGCCGACGCCTCATCGCAGCCGGAATCGTTCAAGGCCGCCAAACGCGAGACCGCCCGCTTCTTCTACGCCCGCCTGCTGCCGCGCACCCTGCTGCACAAGGCCGCGATCGACAGCGGCCCGGGCCCGCTGCTGGCGCTGGCGGCCGAACACTTCGACTGAGCCGCCGCTTGACCGCCCACCGCCGCGGCGCGACCAACGCCGCGCATGGGCAGCGCCGGGTGTCGATGCTGCAGCCGCGGCCCTGGCGGCGGCCCGCCAGCCGCGCCGCGGGTCGAGCAAACGCAATGGAATAGCGCTATGCTCGGGGACCGATGGAACCTGACAGAACGCAGTTCCACCCGGGCCTGGCCGGCGCCTTGCCGATTCCGGGCGCCCTTCCGCACCGGCTCGACTCGGTGCGGCTGCTCTCGCTCGACGCCCACGGCCGGGCCCTGAACTGGATCAGCTGGCAGGACGCCGCCTGCCTCTACGCGCGCGACGCGGTGGTCTGGACCCTGGGCGAACCCTGCCTGAGCATCCGCGGCGGCATCAACCGCGGCACCGGCGCGCGCAGCGTGCTCGAACTGCACCCGATCATCGCCGCACGCGGCCACGTGCGCCCCCAGGCGCTCGACCCGACGCCGGCGCTGACCAACGCCTCGCTGTTCGCCCGCGACCACTACCTGTGCATGTACTGCGGCCGCGGGTTCGGCCGCCAGCAGCTCACCCGGGACCACGTGGTGCCGCTGTCGCAGGGTGGCCGCGACGTGTGGGAGAACGTGGTCTGCGCCTGCTTCCACTGCAATTCCCGCAAGGGCGGGCGGACCCCGCAGCAGGCCTCGATGCCGCTGCTGGCGGTGCCGTACCGGCCGAGCTGGATCGAGCACCTGATCCTGTCGAACCGCAACATCCTCGCCGACCAGATGGCGTTCCTGGAGGCGCACCTGCCGCGCCGCCGGCGCCAGTAGACGGTCGGCGGCGGCGCTGCCCGGGGTACCGGCCCTTTCGCGCGGCGCTGGTTTACACTCCCGCTACCTTCCTGAACGAAGCTCCAGCATGTCCCTGACCATTGGACTGGCCGGGATGGATCCGGCCACCGAAGCCGCGCTCAAGGCTGCCTTCCTGGAAGCCAACGAGCGCCTCTCCGGGCGCTGGCAGCTGCTCCCCGAGACCCAGGCCGACCACATCGTGGTGGACATGGACAGCATGTACGGCCCGATGAGCTGGCTGCGCCTGCATGCCTCGGGCAAGCGCGTGGTGGGGCTGACGTCCGCGTCGCGGGCGCAGACCGATTACCGCCTGGGGCGCCCATTCAGCGCCGACTCGTTCC
>ENA-UOUL01005581-UOUL01005581.1-bioreactor-metagenome-genome-assembly--contig:-NODE-5581-length-10796-cov-3.189383_pt1 | contig 10796 bp, 11 predicted proteins | sample MGYA00249838_ERZ747220 | MGnify/ENA primary metagenome ERZ747220 (study PRJEB28778, sample SAMN05720191) | bioreactor metagenome | isolation source: Anaerobic biogas reactor | place: USA:Washington...
ACGGCTGCGCGGCGAGGAACAGGCCAAGCAGATCATCCGCGAGGCCCAGCGCGAGTCCGAAGGAGTCCGGTCGCAGGCGCGCATCCAGGCCGAGGAAGAGCGCAACCGCATCCTGTCCGACACGCGCGATCAGATCGTGTCACTGGCGATGGCGGCGGCGGAGCGCGTCGTCGGCGCTGGGCTGGACGAGAAGCGCCAGCGCTCGATCATCAACGCGTTCTTCTCCGAGATCCCTGCCGAAGCCAAGAACCTGGGCAAGCACGTCCAGGTGGTGAGCGCGCTGCCGCTCACCGAAGCGGAGAAGGCCGAAGTTGTCAAGGTGACCGGCGCCGAGCAGGTCGACTACCGGGTCGATCCGTCGATCCTGGGCGGCCTGATTCTGCGCGCGGGCGACAAGGTCGTAGATGGTAGCGTGCGCGGCGACATGACCGCGCTGTCGACCCAACTTCGCTAACAGCATTTTCTGCATACGCTTGACACGCCAGGGATTCGTAGCTCTCTGGCGTTTTCATTCCGTGAGGAGGAGACCATGCGGACCATTCCGTTAGGCCATAGCGGGGTCGAGGTCAGCGCGCTGTGCCTGGGAGCGATGTACTTTGGCACGCGCACGGACCCGGCGACCTCGCTGGCGCTGCTCGACCAGTACGTCGCGGCGGGCGGCACATTCATCGACACGGCGAACATCTACGCCCACTGGGCGGAAGGCGGCCGGGGCGGCGAGAGCGAAACCCTGCTGGGCGGCTGGATGAGAGCGCGCGGCAACCGCGCCGATCTGTTCATCGCCAGCAAGGTTGGGTTCGAGTATCCCGGCGTCGAGCGCGGGCTGTCCGCCCGGCTCATCGAAGCCGAGTGCGACAAGAGCCTGCGGCGGCTGGGCGTGGAGGCCATCGACCTGTATTACGCGCACGTCGACGACCGCCGGACTCCACTGGACGAGACGCTGGCGGCATTCGACCGGCTGGTGCGGGCGGGCAAGGTGCGCTTCGTGGGCGCCAGCAACTACACCGCCTGGCGGCTGGAAGAGGCGCGAGCGGTCAGCGCGGCGGGGGGCTATCCGGCCTTCTGCGGCGTGCAGCAGCGCTATACCTACCTGCGGCCCCGGCCCGGCGCCAGCTTCGATCCGCAGTTGGCCGCCAACGACGACCTGCTCGATTACTGCCGCGCGCGCAGCACTGAGATCGCGCTGCTGGCCTACTCGCCGCTGCTGGGGGGCGCCTACACGCGCGCCGACCGCCCCTTGCCGGGGGAATACGCCGGCCCGGACACGAATGCCCGGCTGGCGGCGCTGCGCGAGGTGGCCGCGGCGCACGGCGCCACGCCCAACCAGATCGTGCTGGCGTGGATGCTGCACAGCGATCCGGTCGTGGTCCCGGTCTTCGCGGCAAGTAGCCCGGCGCAGATGGCCGAGAACCTGGCGGCGCTGGATATCGCGCTTACCCCCGGGCAAATGGCGCAGCTAGACGGCGCATCAGGCTAGCCTGCGCGGCGGCGTCTGTGCAGTTGTCCGGCCTGACCTGGCAGTGCCAGGGCGCTTCAGTGCGTGTGAGCGATCCTGAGGGGCAGGATGGTGGTTACTGGGCGGATCGAACGTCGTAGAGCACGCTGCGTTCACCGTTGGCCAGGAGCGTGAAGCTTCTGGTCAACTGCCCTTCCGCGACCAGCTCTTCGAGCAGCTCGCCCAGGTCCGTGCCATCCGGTAGGGCGACGGAGTCGGCGATGGTCTCGTCGCGCAGTGCAATTCCGTTGCGATTGATGATTCTGACAATGTGATTCTTGAGTGACTCCCGTTGCTTTGGGGTCATGTTGGCCCTCGCCTATCGTTAACCGATACCTCTATTATAAGGCATATTTCAAACTGCCGCCTGTGTTGTCCTGGGCTTTGGTCTGTCTGGACATCGGCGCTACAATGGGAATCACCGGCGGCAGACCGAATCACATGAAGGGGACTCGATGAACTTCAGCGATTTACTGGCGGCGGTGCCGAACCTGGTGACAGCGCCCGAGAAGGACGCGGTCATCACGGCGCCGGTCAGCGAGAGCGCGCAGACCGTGGAGCCCGGCGGGGTCTTCCTGGCGCGGCGCGGCGCCAGCGTCGATGGCCACGACCTGATCGCCCAGGCGGTGGCGCGCGGCGCGGCGGCGGTTGTCGGCGAGCGCCCGCCCGGCGACATAGCCTGCCCGGTGCCGTATGCACAGGTGGCGGCGGGAGCCAGGGCGCTGGGGCCGCTGGCGGCGGCGTATTACGGCTTCCCGGCTCGCAAGCTGGTGATCATCGGCGTGACCGGCACCGACGGCAAGACTACCACCTGCACGCTGATCCACAGCATGCTGGCCGCGGCGGGCGTGCCCACCGGGCTGATCTCCACCGTGAATGCCGTCATCGGGGATCAGGCGCTCGAAACCGGGCTGCACGTCACCACCCCGGCGGCCCATGAGGTCCAGATGTACCTGGCGAAGATGGTCGAGGCGGGGCTGACCCACGCCGTGCTGGAGGCGACGTCGCACGGGCTGGCCCAGGGGCGCGTGGATGGCGTGGATGTCGATGTGGCCGTGCTGACCAATGTCACGCACGAGCACCTGGACTTTCACGGCACATGGGAGCAGTACCGGCGCGACAAGGCCCGCCTGTTCGAGATGGCGGCGGCGAGCTACCGCAAGCCCGGCGTGCCCAAAGTCGCCGTGGTCAATGCCGGCGATCCCAGCGCCGATTTCTTCCGCCAGATGGCCGCCGGCGTGGACCGCGTGCTGACTTACGCGCTCGAGCCAGCCGGGCCGGTCCACGTGCGCGTCGAGGCTATCGAGTACGGGCCGGACGCGACGCGCTGCACGATTGTCGGGCCGGGCGAAGCTCGCCAGCCGGTCGAAACGCACCTGGTGGGGCCGTTCAACGTATCCAACCTGCTGGCGGCGGTGACGGCCAGCAGCGCGCTCCTCGGCGACGACCCTGCCCGGCTGCGGGCCGCCGTCGCGGAGGGCCTGCGCGCCGTGCCGCTGGTCCCGGGGCGCATGGAGCGCATCGACGAAGGGCAGGACTTCCTGGCGATCGTCGACTTCGCGCACACGCCCAACGCGCTGCAGCGGGCGCTCGAAGCGGCCCGCGCAATGATCCCCGCGGACCGCCGCGTGATCGCGGTCTTCGGCAGCGCCGGCCTGCGCGATCGCGAAAAACGCCGCATGATGGCCGAGATCGGCGCGGAGCTGGCCGACGTGTCCGTGCTCACGGCGGAGGACCCGCGCACCGAATCGCTGGCGGGCATCCTCGACGAGATGGCCCAGGGCTGCCTCCGGCGCGGCGGGGTGGAAGGCGAGACCTTCTGGCGCGTGATGGACCGGGGACGCGCGCTGGCCTTTGCGTGCTCGCTGGCGCGGCGCGGCGATCTGGTGATCGCGTGCGGCAAAGGCCACGAGCAGAGCATGTGTTTTGGGACCATCGAATACCCGTGGGACGACCGGCAGGCGCTGCGGGCGGCGCTGCGGGGCGAGCCGCTGCTGACGCTGCCCACCGCCGATCTCGCGCCGGGCGAGACAGGGACCGTGTAGGGAAGCAGGATGGAGATGCGCCCATGACCGCCCGCCGCGCCGCCGAGGTGCAGCTTTACCGGGTCCAGACGGGCGCCTCGCGCGTGCATATCCTCACGCTAGCCTCCCCGCAGCGGCCCGCGCTCGACCGGTTCGTGCTTGTCGAGCGCGAGCGCGACGCGGCGCTGATCGTATGCGACCGCTGCCCGCTCGACGCACCACTGGGACGCGGCGCCCCGCAGCCCGTCCCGGCCCAGTCGCTGACGATGTTCCTGTTCGCGCTGCGCGCGGCGAGCGAGGCGTGGTCCGAAGACTGCATCCCTGAGGGCGCTCACGACGGGATCACGATCATCGTCGAGCGCGCCGAGCAGGGCCTGTACCGGCGCACGCGGATGGTCGATCCGCCGGAGAACAGCGCCCACGCGCGGCTGTTGGACGCCTGGAAAAACGCCTTCCCGGCGGTGCGCCGGGTCTTACGCTGAGGAGTGGCTATCATGCGCTATGGTTTGAGCCTGCCGCCGTTCGAACAGTTCGCCGATCCCGGGCTGCTGGCCCGGCTGGCGCGCGACGCCGAGGAGGCCGGCTGGGACGGGTTTTTCCTGTGGGATCACATGCTCTCGCGCAACAGAGAGACGCCGATCGCCGATCCGTGGGTGGCGCTGGCCGCCGCCGCGATGACGACGCACCGCATCCGCCTGGGCACCCTGATCACGCCGGTGGCGCGCCGCCGCCCGTGGAAGCTCGCCCGCGAGACGGTCACGGTCGACCGGCTTTCCGGCGGGCGGGTGATCCTGGGCGTGGGCCTGGGTACCCCACCCGACTGGGAATACGCCGCGTTTGGCGAGGACCCCGATGACCGTATCCGCGCCCAGAAGCTCGACGAAGGGCTGGCGATCCTCGATGGGCTGTGGCGCGGGGAGCCGTTCGCCTTCGCGGGCGAGCACTTCCACCTGGAGCCGCCAATCACCTTCCTGCCGCGCCCGATCCAGACGCCCCGTATCCCGATCTGGGTGGCCGGCAACTGGCCCAACAAACCGCCCATCCGCCGGGCGGCGCGCTGGGATGGCGCCTGCCCGGAAGCCAAAGAGGGGCGGCTCTCGCCGGATGACTGGCGCGATATCCTGGCGTTGATCCGGGAAATCCGGGCGGACGAGGCGCCGTTCGAGGCCGTGCATCTGGACAGCCTGGTTCACCTGCCACCGCGGAAAGCCGCGGATCACATCGCGGCTTACGGCGAGGCGGGCGTGACATGGTGGATCGAATACATCACGCCGGACGCGTTCGGCGTGCCGCGTTACGAGCGCTGGCCGGATCACGTCGTCGAGAAAATGGTCGCGCGGCTGCGCCAGGGACCGTCAGCGTTAGGCAGGCGTCAGGGAGACGTGTGACGATCATCTGGCTCGCGAAGGGGCGGCTGTGCTATGCTAGTGGCAGTGTGGCGCGAGATTCTCCCTTGATACACCCCGAGGGGTCGGCTAGAATCGACGTCACGCACGAACAAGAGAGTATCCATGCTCGATCTCGGCATCGTCATCGTCAACTGGAACACGCGCGACCTGCTGCGAGACTGCCTGACATCGGTCGCGGCGTCCGAGGGCAACTTTTCTTACCGTGTGGTCGTGGTCGACAACGCCTCGACCGACGGCAGCGCCGAGATGGTCCGGGCCGGGTTCCCGGACGTGACGGTGATCGCCAGCCCGACGAACGATGGGTTCAGCGCCGCGAATAACAAGGGGCTGCGCCTGTTGGGGTTCGGGCAAGGCCAGGCCGGGGCGCCGCGCTACGCGCTGGTGCTCAACCCGGATACGGTGCTGCCGCCGGCGGCGCTGCGCGAGATGCTGGCCTACATGGATGGCGACGAGACGATCGGGGCGGCGGGGCCCAAGCTGGTGCTGCCGGATGGCAGCCTGGACCTGGCCTGCCGCCGCAGCTTTCCAACGCCCGAAGTGAGCTTTTATCGCATGGTGGGGCTGTCGAAGCTGTTCCCGCACAGCCGCCGCTTTGGGCGCTATAACATGACGTTTCTCGATCCCGACATCGAAACCGAAGTCGACTCGGTGGTGGGAGCGTTCATGCTGGTCCGGCGCGAGGCCATCGAGCGCGTGGGGCTGTTCGACGAGACGTTCTGGATGTATGGAGAGGATCTGGATTGGGCGTATCGAATCAAGCAGGCCGGGTGGAAGATCATGTACCACCCCAGCGTGACGGTCACCCACGTGAAGCGGGCGGCCAGCCGGCAGTCGCGCCGGGCCCAGGGCGAGTTCTACCGGGCTATGCTGATCTTCTACCGGAAACATTACCGGGTGACGACGCCATGGTGGCTCCACAGCCTGATCCTGGCCGGGTTGGCGCTGCGGGGGGGACGCCCGTTGTGGCGCGAGTTGCTGAAGCCGGCCGCCCACGGGTGAACTCGGCGCGCGACCGCCATGTGCGCGCGGTGCTGCATTCGGCCCTGGTCGTGATCGACGGGGTGATGCTGGCGCTGGCCTTCCTGCTTGGGTATGTGCTCCGCGCCCGGCTGCCGCTGCCCGCCGTCCCGATGAACCCGCCCTCGTTCTCGAATTACGTGCCGATGATGATCGTACACGTCCTGAGCGTGCTGGTCGTGTTTTATTTCGCGCGGATGTACCACCAGCGCCGCGCGGTCAGCCGCATCGACGAGGCGTACGCCGTCGCGCAGAACGTCTCGATCGGCACCTTCCTGGCCGTGGCGTTCGAAACGCTGGCCTTCAAGAACAGCGCGCTGGAGCTGGACTACCCGCGCGGTGTCGTGATCTACGCCTGGCTGCTGAGCATCGTGCTGGTCGTGGTGGGGCGCATGTTGCTGCGCTTCACGACGATTCGCCTGCGCGAGGCGGGCATCGGGCGCGACAACGTGCTGATCATCGGGTCGGGCGAGGTGGCGCGCACCATCGCGGAGAAAATCCGCTGGTCGTCGCAGTTGGGCTACACCATCGTCGGCGTGGTCAACGGCGCGCCGGGGCAGAAGGTGGGCGAGGTGCCGATCATCGGCACGACCGGCGAGCTGCCGGAGTTGATCGACGAATACGAAGTGGACGAGGTGATCATCGCCCTGCCGGAGGCGTCGCACCGCGAGCTGGTGCAGCTGGTCAGCAAGTGCCAGCGCGGCAAGGTCAACATCAAGGTCTACCCGGATATCTTCGCCTATATGTCGGGCGGCATCACCGTCGACGATCTCAACGGCCTGCCGCTGCTCTCCGTGCGCGATGTGGCGCTGCGCGGCTGGAAGCTGAGCCTCAAGCGCGCCATGGATATGGTCGTCTCGTTCATCGGGCTGATCTTCCTCAGCCCCGCGCTGGTGATGACCGCCATCGCCATCAAGCTCGAGTCGCCGGGGCCGGTCTTTTTCTGCCAGGATCGCATGGGCCTGGACGGGCGCCCCTTCCCGATGATCAAGTTCCGCACCATGCGCCAGGATGCCGAGCGCGAGGGGCCCGGCTGGACGAAGCCTGGCGACCCGCGCGTGACGCGCCTGGGCGTCTTCATGCGCAAGACCAACTGGGACGAACTCCCCAACCTGATCAATGTCTTCTACGGGCAGATGAGCCTGGTCGGGCCGCGCCCGGAGCAGCCGTATTACGTCCAGCGCTTCCGCGAATACATCCCGCGCTACATGGAACGCCACCGCGAGAAAGCCGGCATGACCGGCTGGGCCCAGGTCAACGGGCTGCGCGGCGACACGTCCATCCTGGAGCGGACCAAGTACGACCTGTGGTACGTCGAGAACTGGTCGCTGTGGCTGGACATCAAGATCGTGATCCGTACGATCTTCCGCATGATCACGCGCCGCGACGAGAACGCGTACTGATCCCGGCTGCGTTCCCCCCACATTCGATTGTGGGTACGTGTCAAATCTGCGGCGAGTTTTGAACCACAGAGTACTCAGAGAGCGCAGAGGGAGATTGTGGAGAGACTTTGAAACCATTCCTCTCTGTGTCCTCCGCGACCTCTGTAGTAAGCTTTCTGCCCCGCATCTGAAACACAACCCTTCGATTGTTTCCCGCCGGCCGCTTGTGGCTATAATAGGACTGTTGGCCGCTGCCACCTGAAAGCGTACCAGATCGATGGATATTGCCGAGCTGACTCAACATATGCACGATTTCGTGCGGGCCAAAGGCTGGTACGACTCCAGCACGCCCCGCCCCCAGACGCCGCGCAACATGGCGATCTCGATCTCGATCGAGGCCGCCGAAATCCTGGAGCACTTCCAGTGGAATGGGGAAGTCGCCGACGCGGAGGCGCTGGCGGGCGAGCTGGCCGACGTCGCGCTCTATCTCCTACAGCTCGCCAGCGTCAGCGGGATCGATCTCGAACGGGCGATCCTGGACAAGCTGGCGGCGAACTATGGCCGCGAATGGGACCAGCCGGTCCCGGAAGCAAACAACACAGAAAATAGATAGTTGATCCGCTGCATCTTTCATTATGCGAGGTGATCCATGATACAGTTTGACTGGTTGGCCCGTGAGCAGATCGAACGGCACAGCCTCGACATGCGCCAGTTCATCGATTTCCGGCAGTCGTGGCTGACCACCGGCATGCGCCTCATCGAAGCGTACAACGGCAGCGGGCTGTCGTTCACCATCCTGCCCGACCGCGGGCTGGACATCTGGACGGCGCACTACAACGGCGTCCCGCTGACCTGGGTGGCCCAGGGATCGCCGTTCGTGCCGGATTTCGGGCAGCCGTGGCTGCGCCAGTTCAACGGCGGCCTGCTGACGACCTGCGGCCTGACCCACGCCGGGCCGCCCGAGACCGATCCGCGCACCGGCGAAGTGCGCGACCTGCACGGGCGCTTTACGCGCCTGCGCGCGACGGGCATCGCGGCGACCGGGGCCTGGGTGAACAGCGGATACCTGATGGAGCTGTCCGGCACAGTGGCCGAATCGGCCCTGTTCGGCGAACAGCTTCGCCTGGACCGCACCTACCGGATGGCGCTCGGTGAGCCGTCGATCGAGATCACCGACTCGGTGACCAACGTGGGCGACATGCCCGCGCCGCTGATGGTGCTGTATCACGTGAACCTGGGCTTCCCGCTGATCAGCCAGGACACGACGTTCGACTCGGCCTATCACGGCGTTTATCCCCGTGACGCTGAGGCGCGCAAGGGCACGCATCGCTGGGCGGACTATGACGCGGCGATCCCCGGCTATGCCGAGCAGGTGTACTTCCATCACGTCAAGGCGGACCCGAACGGCCAATCTGCGGCTGCGCTGCTGCACAAGAGCTTCGGCCTGCTGTACACATGGGATACCTCCACGCTGCCGTATATCACCCAGTGGAAGAACGTCCGCCAGGGGATCTACGTGTGCGGCGTGGAGCCGGGCAACTGCCTGCCCGAAGGCCAGAACGCCGCCCGCGAATCGGGCCGGCTGGTGATGCTCGAGCCGGGCGCGGAGCAGCGCTTCAGCTTGAAGCTGACGGTGCTCGACGGTGCCGAGGCTGTTGAGGCGGCGCGCGGGCGCATCGCGGATCTGCGCGCGACGGGGACGCCGCTGGCGCACTGCAACCTGCACGGCTACATCGACTGATCTCATCGCAAGGAGGGCCTGGCGAGCGCGCTTGCCGGGCCCGGATTCGCACAGGATAACTAACATGACAGACGGTTCACAGGAGCCGAAGCAGCGCGTCGTCGCTGTCTACGGCAGCGCGGGCATCCAGCCGGGTAGCGCCGATTGGCACAGTGCCTACGCGCTGGGGCGGGCGCTGGCCGAAGCCGGCTACGTGCTGCTCTCGGGCGGGTACAGCGGCGTGATGGAAGCCGCCAGCCAGGGCGCGGCTGAGGCCGGGGGGCGCGTGGTGGGCGTAGAGGTGGGGCTGTTCCGCGACCGCGGGCTGCGCGTCAACCGCTGGGTGCAGGACGTCGTCACGTTCGAGACGCTGCGCGACCGGCTGTACTTCATGGTCGAAGAGCCGGACGCCTTCGTGGCGGTGCGCGGCGGCGTGGGTACGCTCAGCGAGATCGCGCTGGTGTGGAGCCTGCTGCAAGTGGGCGAGATATCGGCGCGACCGTTCGTGCTGGTGGGGCCGATGTGGCGGCGCTTGGTCGCCACCTTTGCCAGCGACGCGGCGATGGGGCCGCGCGAGCTGGATCGCCTGACGCTGGTCGATGCGCCGGAGGACGTGGTGCCCGCGCTGGAGGCGTGGTGGGCGGCGCCGCCGGATGTGCCGCTGCGCCGGGGGGACGGCGATCGCGCATGAGGGGGAGAACGACCGTCAGGCGAACTCAAGGGAGAAGATAGGCGGATGTGCGTGTATTGCCGGGCGGCGAGCGCCGTGCTCGACGCCTTGTGGGATGATCCGGGCTTTCGCGAGGATTATGTCCGGCGCGGGTACGATCTGACGGGGCTGGGCAAGCTGGTGCATGATGTGTTCGTGCCGGCCTACCTGGACGTCAGGCGGGCGCTGCAGGGCGGCCCGCTGGAGATGCTCGAGGCGCAGGTCACAGAGGATGTGCTGGGTCCGCTGGCCGACCGGCCCAACTTCCGCGCCCTGTGGGACGAGTGGGACCCGCCCACGCGCGAGGCATTTCTCCGCGAGCAGTCCGAGATGCAGCTCGGCTTGCTGATCGTGGCGGCGCACGAGAGCCGGCTGGCCGGGGCGTATAGGGCCGCGTTTTTGAAGGTGGCGGAGTGAGGGGCCGGGGCGCTATTCTCCCGCCGCATCTTGATCTGATCGAACGCCGCCGGACCATGCGCCCGGCGGTTTTTCGTGGGCCGGGGGGTCTGGCGATCCCGTGACGAATGAGGCAAATGCGGTACAATCGAGCTTGAACGATTTGAGCGACATTGAGCCGTGACGGGCCACACCATTCCCGACGAACGCAAGGAGCTACCCACCGTGTCACAGCAGGGCGTTACCCCGCAAAGCGAAGATTTCTCCAAGTGGTATACCGATGTCGTGCAGAAGGCCGACCTGGCCGACTATTCGCCGGTGCGCGGCTGCATGATCATCAAGCCGTACGGCTACGAGCTGTGGGAAGGCGTCAAGGGCGGCCTGGATCGCCGCTTCAAGGCGACCGGCCACCAGAACGCGTATTTCCCGCTGTTCATCCCGGAGAGCTTTCTGAAGAAAGAGGCCGAGCATGTCGAGGGCTTTTCGCCGGAGCTGGCCGTCGTCACCATCGGCGGCGGCAAACAGCTCGAGGAGCCGCTCATCGTCCGGCCCACATCGGAGACGATCATCGGCTGGGCCTTCCAGAAATGGATCCAGTCGCACCGCGACCTGCCCCTGCTGATCAATCAGTGGGCCAACGTGGT
>ENA-UOUL01005583-UOUL01005583.1-bioreactor-metagenome-genome-assembly--contig:-NODE-5583-length-10793-cov-9.400523_pt1 | contig 10793 bp, 4 predicted proteins | sample MGYA00249838_ERZ747220 | MGnify/ENA primary metagenome ERZ747220 (study PRJEB28778, sample SAMN05720191) | bioreactor metagenome | isolation source: Anaerobic biogas reactor | place: USA:Washington...
TGTCGGGATCGTCTCTCCGTCAATGGTCTCCCAGGCCTTCGTGAAGGAGGCTTCCGTCTCGTCCGCTGTGTTCGTGAAGTCGTTCGTTCCCTCTGCCTGCTCCGAGCTGTACCCGTCCGGCGTCTCTTCCTCTACCGTGTAGGTGTAGGCCGCGCCCGTGCTGCTGTAGGTCGGCAGCCCTGTGAAGGTGTGGCTCGTCTCTGTGTTGGGCAGGTCGTAGCTGTCATACGGGTCGTTCGCCGTGTCGCGCACGCCGTCAATCCAGCGGATCAGGTTGAAGGTCACTGTCGGGATCGTCTCTCCGTCAATGGTCTCCCAGGCCTTCGTGAAGGAGGCTTCCGTCTCGTCCGCTGTGTTCGTGATCACGCCCGTCGCCTGGTTGATGCTCGTTGTATAGCCGGACACCGGGGCTTCCTTCACCGTGTAGGTGTAGGCGTTCCCCTCCGCGTCTTCGGCGGGCAGGTTCGTGAAGATATACGACCAGTCGTTGGCCTCGTTGAGCGTCCACGTCTTGTACGGGGTCTCGTCGTCATCGCTGCGGAACAGCTGCGCCGTCACGCTCGTCGGGTTCGCTTCGCCCGTCAGGTTCACCCAGGTCTTGCTCACCGGGATGTCCGTCACGGTCTTGCGCGTGTTCGTGATCACGCCCGTCGCCTGGTTGATGCTCGTTGTATAGCCGGGCACCGGGGCCTCGCCCAGGGTGTAGGTGATCACCTGGCCGCCAAGGTATTTGTCTAGGTCCTCGAAGCTTCCCTTCCACAGGTTGCCCGCGTTCAGCTCCACGGTTTTACCCGTGTCAATGCCGCCCGCCAGCAACTTCACCGTCACGCTCGCCGGGTTCGGCTCGCTCGTCGTGTTCACCCACTTCTTCTCGACCGGCACGTCCACCTTTACGGGCACATGCCTATTTGTAATATTGACCGTATAGCTGTTAGTGCCGATCGCCATCACTGGCTGCACAATTGTATCAGTCGTATAGTTAGCGACTGTGTCTTCTGTAATGGTGTAATTAATCAGCGAGTAGTAGGGAGCTGTTGACTGATACGTGAACTTCGGCAATGACCCAAAGCTGAAATTCCAGCCGCCCGCTTCGTTAACTGTCGCGCTGGACACAGCAGATACGCCGTTCCACAGCCTTACGGTGACCGGCACCCTCATTCCATCCTGATTATTATTATCCACCCAGTTTTTGTGACCATTGATGTTAATCGTCTTGGGGGTGTAGAGGAAGTAGATCTTATTCTGCGTCTCGTCAAGGCTCAAGCTTAAAAGCTTCAGCGTCTTATCAACAGTGAACCCCGCGATCGGAACATAGGTTTCAGCCACAGCTGTTGTACCCGAAACTGTGGTAACCGTCTTTGGATCCCGCAAGTTCTGCGCGTTATCACTCGCTAACACATAGTAAACGGTGTAGGGCAGAGCAGGCGCAAATCTATAATAGAAGTTGATGACGTTACCCGTCGCCCCCAGAGTCAGCACGATGCTTGTGCTGGTTCCCACGGGGATGTAGCCCGGAATCGCTATTGCATTCTCCGTCACAGCGCTTCCCATCAACTGGTTGTTGACCACCTTCTGGGCTGCCAGCACATCATTGGTGCCTTCTTCCAGGTAATTCACCACATAAGAAATGGTATTGCTCGGCTTCCAATGTGCTATCAGGGTAAAATTGGCAGTCACAGGCGCGTTGAGATCATACTTAACGCCGGCTTCTGTATACCAGCCCAGGAAATCATACCCCGCGTAGGTTGTGACCGTAGCCGAAGAATCAACGGTTGAGTTTTTCGCGATTTCCTGCGGATCAACCAGGCTTCCTCCATTTGCATCGAAGGTTACGGTATATTTAAGCGGTGTCCATTTGGCGTAGAACGCCAGATCGTTGAAAGGCATAGTCGCGTCTGTGAAATCATAAGGCTCGCCCTGCGTTTCACTGTTGGTGTACCAGCCGCCAAACACATAGTCCGTACGTGTGGGAGCACTGGGCGCAGAGATGCTTGCCTCATAGTACTTGGAGGTTGGTCCTTGATAAATGACCCATTCATCCGAGGATCCTACTTGTGTCAAGAAAGTCAAGTTGTATGAAAGTCGGTTATATTGAAGTTTAAATACATTATTATAGTAGGTCCCACTAACTGTTTCAGCCCCAGCACCGCCGCTGGTTCCAGCGTAGTATCCATTCGGTGTAAAGCCATCGATTGCTTTATGCGACCAGGTTGTTCCTGTAGTTCCCCAGCTTTCGATTCTGAAGTTTGTTTTCTCGGTGTAGCCAGATCCGGAAATATTCTGAAGGTAATACTGGGTCAGATGCTTTTGGTTGTCATTGCTCCATTTCGCAATAGCGTTGACAGTACCGCCACTATTTGTGTTGGCAAGTTTTGCAGTCATTGTATAAACAGTTGATGTTTGGTTCCATGTTTCACCGGTTGAAGGGTTAGTAATACCCCATGTATCAAACTCTTGATTATTGTAGCTTGCCGGAATGCCTGGCCAGGTAATTGAAGCCTGATATCTGGCTTCAATCTTATATGATGTATATTCTGTCCCGCCTTGAGTTTGATAGAATCGAATCGTATATATATTACGCGAGTAATACACATTAACAACCGTGCTACCGTTGCCGGCTATCGTCTTTCCATCCAGCTCTGTGTTGGTCTTTTCGGCATCAAGCGTAAAGTATGTGATTGTCCTGGGTGTATAGGTCGGAGTTGTACCTGTCAAGCCCTGCGGAGCAGGACTATCCTGGCTGCTGAAAGAATAGCCATCATCGTTGGCATTCTGCAGCCAATGAATCACCGTATAGGGTGAATTGACCGCAGTCCAGTTGGCAGCAAAGGAGAGGTTTTCGGCAGGCATGGTGGCCGGCAGGGTGGACGCGGCGGGCGTCCAGCCAGCAAAGGTATAGCCTGCACGGGTGGGATTTGCCGGCATGGTCAGTACCTGACCGTAAACCGCGAAAATGGTCTCCACATAGGTTCCGCCGTTTGAGTTGAAGGTGACCGTGTATTCATTGCGGTCGTAGCGGATCTCGATCACTGTAGAACCATCGCCAGCGACAGCTACATTGTTAAACGGCAGGTTGCTAAAGCCGGTATAGGTGTTGGCCGCGGCTGTAGTTGTGCTGCCGGTCGGAGCATAATAGACTTCACGGTCAGCCAATCGCTCGGTATACAGCGATGGATCGCTGACATCCTGAAGCATATGCTTCACAATGTACATCGTGTCCGTCCTGGGCCTGTAAATGACGTCAACCGTAGTATTCTCAGTGATGATGCCGGAAACCACAGCAGGGTCAGGGTAGAAGCCAACAGTGGCAGCGCCGTCAGGCGAAACCACGCTGTAGCTCTCCAGAGCCCTCAATGTCTGAATATTTGGTACAGCGGCCTGGGTGTCATCCTCGTAGAGGTAGTTGATCCACAGCAGGTAGACCTCTTCCTCCTCCTCAGGATCATCAACGCGCTCATACTGGGCGTAGACATTCAAATCACCCTGGACATTAGTGTAGGCAGGGTTCCAGCCTGTGAATGCCAGCGTCATCCCGCCAACAGTTATCTCATTACCTATTTCAGGTGAGCCTGCTGGGAGAACCGCATCTTCTCCATATTCTACAGCCTGTGTGCTTCCAAGCTGTTCATAGACCGGAGTGCTTCCTGAACCATAGATGAAGAAACTGACACTGAACGTATTCGTCACAAACACCGGGTAGAAAACCGTATCTCCGGTGAGCGTGAAGCTTGTCGCTTCAGCAGGTTTTCCCACGTCAAAGTCGGGGGCGGAGAAAATCCATGCGCTGCCTGAGGACGGCGCTTGCAAAGTCCAGAACCGGAAATCATGCCCGGCATAAGATATAGCCGGCGGAGTGACTGACTGGCTGTCATCAGCAATCACCACGATGGAGGATCCATCCGGTTTCATGAAGGTACCGGCGTAGTTTTCTTGCCAGACCGCGTAGACTTCCGTGGCCGTATTGACAATTGTGGATGAAGTGAAAGCAGCTCCTCCTGCCTCCCACCCTAGGAAGATCTGTCCCGGTACTGTCGGGTCAGCAGGCATGGCGCTGCCTACAGCCGCACCCGCATCAACTGTGACCTCCGCATAGAGTTCACTTGGTTGCTTATAGAAGGAAGCCTTCGCGCCCCACTTGGCGTAGACGGATATATCCTCATTGACAAGCGTCGAGGAGGTAAAGGCAGTTCCGCCGCTGGTCTGCCATCCCAAGAAAACCAGCCCCTCCGCACTTGGCTCTGAGGGCATGCTGGCACCAAGAGAGGTGCCCTTATCGACACTGACGCTGTTATAGCTTACTCACGCGCTTGTATAGAACTTAACTGTCGGGATTACAGTGACTCGGACAGGTATCGCTCTTGTGGAAGTTCCATACCGGGTAGTTCTTGTAATAGTCAGCGTGACAGTAACCACACTGTTAGTAGGCTGCAATCCGGTAATGGTAAAAGTATAGAACTTATCTTCATTGCTGCCCGTACCAACAGGATTTGTCCACGAAACATAAGCGCTTCCCCCGGAACTGACAGACACACTCGCCGAAGAAGTATTGTTCGTATCCCAACCCCAAATCGACTCTATGGTTTGGGTCACAATGGTGGCAGTGCCGCTGGTACTGATTTTTATGTCTGTACCGGCAGTACCAACCCCGCTTGATGTCTCTCCATCATTAGGCGCGCCTAATGGAATAAGCTGAGAAAGGCTCAATGAATTAGAAAAGCCTGTGAGGCTTTCCGCCAAAACATCTACAGGTGTTAATCCAAGCACCATGATGATTGACATAAGTAAAGCTATTGATTTTTTCAAGACTTGGTTCATATGGATTCTCCTTAACAGCCGTTCAAAGTTGGACAAGTGCAAGGGATGCTGTACATACACCTAATGCCGGGCATTCACATGCCCGGCTCGTGGTTGTTCATTATACAACGGCAGTGATCTCTACCGCAACTCTCCAGAACCATGTATAATTTGCTTCATCAAGGGCAAAGCTATAATTTTCGCCTTCTGCCCCGGCAATATTCTGCCAGTCTCCCTGTCCATTCAGGCTGTTTTGCCAGTTCAGCGTGTAGACCAGGCCCTCATAGCCTTCCAGCTTCGCGGTCAGACGGATCGTATCCCCGACTTCGACATATTCCTTGTCACCCCAGTAAGCATAGATCGTGATCTTCCGGTCAGGGTTCTGCTCATCAACGATTTGGTAGAGCGGCTTGCCCAGGAGATCGTCATCCGCAGGGGTCAAAGTATCCTCCAAGCTAACCTCAGGATCAGTTTCTTCCTGAATAAAAGCATCGGAGGGATCTGTACCAGGCTCCTCCGTCGCTTCGAGTTCTTCCGTCACAACAGGCTCCTCGGTCGCAGCGGGCTCTTCCGTTACAACGGGCTCCTCTGCCGCGGCGGGTTCTTCTGTCGCGGCGGGCTCCTCGGTCGCGGCGGGCTCTTCCGTTACAACGGGCTCCTCTGCCGCGGCGGGTTCCTCGGTCGCGGCGGGCTCTTCCACCGGCGCAGGCTCTTCAACGGGCGCGGGCTCTTCCACCGGCGCAGGCTCTTCAACGGGAGCGGGGTCTTCAACCGGAGCGGGCTCTTCTACGGGAGCGGGCTCTTCCACCGGAGCGGGTTCTTCCAACGGAGCAGGCTCTTCACCTGCCGGGTCTTCATCCAAGAGCTCATCAACCGGCGCGGGCTCCTCACCTGCCGCGTCTTCACCCAAAGGCTCCTCGACGATGGGCTCCTCGATAAGCGGCTCCTCAATGACGGGCTCCTCGGTAACAGGCTCCTCAACGATGGGCTCCTCGGCGACGGGCTCCTCAATGACGGGCTCCTCGGCGACGGGCTCCTCGGCGACGGGCTCTTCAGCGACGGGCTCTTCGGCGACGGGCTCTTCAGCGACGGGCTCTTCGGCGACGGGCTCTTCGGCGACGGGCTCTTCGGCGACGGGCTCCTCAACGACGGGCTCCTCGACGACTGGCTCCTCGACGACGGGCTCCTCGACGACGGGCTCCTCGACGACGGGCTCTTCGGCGACGGGCTCCTCGGTCACCGGCTCCTGGACGACCGGCTTTTCCGTGGCAACGGGCTTCGCCGTCGCCACCGGCTCCTGGGCAACCGGCTTCTCCGTGACCACGGGCTTTTCCGTGGCAACGGGCTTCGCCGTCGCCACCGGCTCCTGCGCAACCGGCTCCGCCGTAGCGGCAGGCAGCGGCGTGGCCGTGGGAACCGGCTCTTCCAGATCGGCGCCGGCGTCCGGGTCAGCAGGCGAAGTCTCCTGGGAATCCGGCGTGCCGTTCGGCTCCGCGGCGACGATTTCCGGCTGAACGCCCGTTTCCTCGCCAGTCGCCAGCGCGCTGATTACGACAGTCAGCAGCATACTCATCACAATGAACAGTGCAACAATGGTTTTGGTCGGGCTGTTCCGCTTCGCTCTGCTCTTCCTCATTTCGATTTCCTCCGTGTTCCATTGGTTTGGTGATGTATCTTGCATTGGAATTTTGGTTTCATGCATTTAGCAATCTGCCTGTTCCTCTAAAATACACCTTATACTAACAGTTAAAACAAGGGATTACAAGTTTTTCGAATATTGCGAAGTTGTATAATAATGCATAGTAATATTAATAAAGCAGAAATATTACTGCATATTTCGCGGGTTTCACAGGGGGATGTTCGCGCAATCGATAGAAATCTTACTATCTCCCTTGTACGCCCTTTTATTTAATTCAGACATTATTGGTCATAATGACGATAATTTTGAAAAATTATTTTCGATGCCCGGAAATGGCCAGTAAATCAACACAAAATCACAGATGGCAACCCGCAACAATTCTGTAACACATTAAAAAGTACTCATGAAAGCTTACTATTCGCTCCTGAGCCCACAAAAGCTTTAGTAATGTAGGAAATTTTCAGCTATGTCAGAATGTGAGCCTACGGAAGGGGGTTGGCGGGTTCCGGGATGATTCCCCGGAACGCATCGCCGTCCCTCCGGGCAGCCGTTCGGCGGGATGCCGGAGGACACAATGCGGAACAATTCATTCTCTTTGCCGGACCCGAATCCGTTGCGCCGGCTCTTTTGCTAACGAACGAGTGAACGCACTGAGGAGATGAGAACTTCTGATTACTCCGCTACACCGAAAAAGCGAAGCACAACCGTAGTCTGCACCGAGTGAAAGAGGCAGCGGCGGAGACGCAACAAGCCGTCCCATCGAGCGTTTGCGATTGAGTCGAGTATCAGCTGCGATTGGCGCGGGATAATCCGCTAAGGGCGCCGGGCGATTCCCGCGCGCTCGCTTCCCGCGAACACCAGACGCCCAGCCCCGGCTGGATTGACACTTCCCGGACGAAAGTGATATGATTCACCCGCTTTCAAAGCGCGACGGCCTGCTCCCGTAGCTCAGCTGGATAGAGTGTCAGACTCCGACTCTGAAGGCCGTGGGTTCGAATCCCGCCGGGTGCACCAGAACAGCCCGCATGACTGACATGCGGGTTTTCTTTTATCGTCCCCCAATCGCGAGACGTTTCCTGTCGACCCCGGCAGGATGCCCGTTTGAGCGAAACGCAGCCTTGTGTTATGCTTTTTGCAGTGCTTAATAGCCCGTGCGGGCTACAAGAAAGAACGACAGGCAGCGCCGGCGCATGCCGAGGCAGAATCAACACTGCGTTTAAACCGAGCGAACGACGAAGGAGGGCGCCGCATGAAGAACATCGGGTTTGTCATCAGCCACAAGAACAACGAACAGCGCCGGGCGCTGCTGCCGGACGGCCTGGCGCGCGTCCGGCACCGCCGCAAGGTGCTGATCGAGCGGGGCTACGGGGAAAGCGTGGGCCACAGGGACCAGGACTATCTGGAGATGGGCGCGCGCGTCGTCTCCCGGCAGGAAGCGCTGGGGTGCGAGGTCATCGCGGACGTCAAATTGGGCGACGCGGACTACCTGGGCGAGGTCGCCCCCGGCAGGACGCTGTTCGGCTGGGCGCACGCGGTGCAGCAGACCGACTTCACCGAAGCCTGCATCCGGGGCGGGCACACCGTCATCGCCTGGGAGGAAATCAACGAGGACGGGCGGTACATCTTCCACCGCAACCGCGAGGTGGCCGGGGAAGCCGCCATCCTGCACGGGTTCCGGTACAGCGGCCGGATGCCCTACGACGCGACCGTCGCCATCCTGGGCAACGGGCAGACCGCCAAGGGCGCCCTGCGCATCCTGCACGGGCTGGGGGCCGCCGTGGACGTGTACGGGCGCAAGCACGAGGCGCTGTTCCGGAAGAAGATGTTCGAATACGACGTGCTGGTCAACTGCGTCATGTGGGACACGGCACGCAAGGACCGCGTCATCTACCGGGAGGACCTGAAAAAAATGAAACCGGGCACGCTGATCATCGACGTGTCCTGCGACCCGGAGCTGGAAATCGAGACCTCCCGCCCCACCACCATCGACGACCCGGTGTACGAGGTGGACGGCGTGGTGCACTACGCGGTGGACAACACGCCGGCGATGTTCCCCAAGACCGTGTCCAGAATCCTCAGCGCAGGAATCTCCGGGATGGTCGACGCGCTGGCGGAGGGCAAAATGCCTAAAAACCTGAAGCCGGCCGTCGTCATCCAGGAGGGGCGGATTATGAAGGACGAAATCCTAAAGTTCCGCCAGGAACGGGGGTTGTATTGCGGGTAAGCGCCAGGCAAGCCGACACGGCTTTCCTGGCAACTCAAATCCAGCGCTGACAGATAAAAAAACCGCCTTCCGGCGGCTTTTTTCAGGCAAAGGCTCCTTTATGCCTGGAACAATTCCTTGACCTTGTCCAGGAAGCCCCGGCGGTTCTCATATTCCCTGCCGGTGGAGGCCTGGTCGAAGGCGCGGAGCAGTTCCTTCTGCTTTTCGCTCAGCTTTTTGGGAATCTCCACCTTGACCTTCACGACCAGGTCGCCGCGGGAGGAGCCATGAAGCTGCTGGATGCCCTCGCCCTTCACCCGCAGCAGGGCGCCGTCCTGGGTGCCCTCCGGGATTTTGTGCGTGGCCTTGCCCTTGAGGGTCGGGATGTCCACCGTCGCGCCGAGGGCCGCCTGGGTGAAGGAGATGGGCATCTCCAGATACAGCGTGGTGCCTTCGCGCCGGAACAGCTTGTGGGGCTTGACGGTGATGGCGATCTGCAAATCGCCGTTTGGGCCGCCGTTTTGCCCCGGCTCGCCCTGACCGGTCATCACGAACACCTGCCCGTCATCCGCGCCCGGGGGGATGGTCACGTTGGCGGTGCGCTTGCGGCGCACCCGGCCGGAGCCCTTGCAGGACGCGCAGGGGTCGGAGATGGTCTGCCCGGTGCCGCCGCAGGTCGGGCAGGTGCGCACCGACACCATGAACCCGCCGCCGGAGCGCACCTGGCCGGTGCCCTTGCAGGTCGCGCAGGTGACCGGCTGGGTGCCTTCCTTGGCCCCGGTGCCGTGGCAGGTGTCGCAAAGCTCGCTGCGCATGAACTCGAAGGATTTCGACGCGCCAAAAGCAGCCTCGTCAAACTCGATGCGCATGTTGACCAAAATGTCCCGCCCGCGCATCGGCGCGTTGCGCCGGGACTGGGTCCGGGCGCCGCCCATGCCGCCGAAAAGCTGGTCGAAAATGGACTCGAAGCCGCCAAACCCGCCGCCCTCGAAGCCGCCGAACCCGCCCATCGGCGGGCCGTCCATGCCAAACTGGTCATAGTTGGCGCGCTTTTGCGGGTCGGAGAGGATTTCGTTGGCCTCGTTGATTTCCTTGAACCGCGCCTCGGCCGATTTATCGTTTGGATGCAAATCGGGGTGGGACTCCTTGGCCAGCTTGCGGTAGGCTTTCTTGATGTCCTCCGCGCCGGCCTTGCGGTCCACCCCCAGCACCTCGTAGTAATCGCGCTTTGCTGCCATTGTGTCCTCGTCGTCCCCCGAAGGTCAGGCCGGCCGTTTGGCCGGCCTGACGCCGGGGTGTTCTTTAATGCACGTCGCCTTCGACGTCCACGCTGCCGTCGGGATTGACCTGGGGCCCGCCCATGTCGGGGCCCGGGCCTTCCGCGCCGGCGGGGCCTTCCTGCCCCTGGTAGAGCTTCCCGAAGATGGCGTAGACCTTCTGTGTGGCCGCGTCCATCGCGGTCTTGATCTCGGCGGCGTTTCCGCCCTCGCGCACCTTCTTGAAGGCGTCGATTTCTTGCTGCACGGTGGCCTTGTCCTCACCCGACAGCTTGTCGCCGTTTTCGCGCAGCTGCTTCTCGATTTCGTACTGGAAGGTGTCGGCGCGGTTGAGCGTCTCGACTTCCTCCTTGCGGCGCTTGTCCTCCTCGGCGAACTGCTCCGCCTCCTTGACGCGCTGCTTGATTTCCTCCTCCGTCAGGTTGGTGGAGGCAGTGATGGTGACGTTCTGGGTGTTGCCGGTGCCCAGGTCCTTGGCGGTCACGGAGACGATGCCGTTCTTGTCGATGGTGAACTTGACCTCGATCTGGGGCACGCCGCGGGGCGCCGCCGGGATGCCGGTGAGCTGGAAGCGGCCCAGGGTCTTGTTGTCATAGGCCATGGGGCGCTCGCCCTGCAGCACGTGGATTTCCACCGTGGTCTGCCCGTCGGCGGCGGTGGAGAACACCTGGGACTTCTCCGTGGGGATGGTGGTGTTGCGCTCGATGAGGCGGGTGAAGATATGACCCTCCGTCTCGATGCCCAGGCTCAGCGGGGTGACGTCCAGGAGCAGCACGTCCTTGACCTCGCCGCCCAGCACGCCCGCCTGGATGGCGGCGCCGATGGCGACGCACTCGTCCGGGTTGATGCCCTTGAAGGGCTCCTTGCCGGTGATGTTCTT
>ENA-UOUL01005584-UOUL01005584.1-bioreactor-metagenome-genome-assembly--contig:-NODE-5584-length-10793-cov-3.147723_pt1 | contig 10793 bp, 7 predicted proteins | sample MGYA00249838_ERZ747220 | MGnify/ENA primary metagenome ERZ747220 (study PRJEB28778, sample SAMN05720191) | bioreactor metagenome | isolation source: Anaerobic biogas reactor | place: USA:Washington...
AGCAGACGGTCGAGACCCTTGAAGTGATGCGCCCGGTCCAGCGCCGCCACGAAAAGGATGACCTTCGCACCTGCAGGCAACCGGTATTGATCGAGGTCGATGGCTGGACCCTGTTCCCGGAAGTGGTGCACGTCGACCCCGTTCGGCAGCTCCACCACGAAGTCCGGGCGCCTCCTGACCGTGCGCCTGAGGCTGCCCGCCAACAGGCTGGAATCGTAGTGGTCCATCGAAACCGCGCAGAGCCGTGCGGCGGTGGCGACTGTAATGGTGCTCGACACACGCTGGTACAACGAGAAGATGGCAGAACGCATCCCGCGTCCGACCAGGTCATTGTGGAATGACAGGATCAAAGGCGTGCCGGTCAGGGCGGATGCCGCGCGGGCCATTTCGGCCCCGAACACAAAGGGATAGTGGAGGTGGATCAGGTCAAAGCCGCGCAGCACGGTGGCCAGAGCCGGGATGACCGGTGCGTTACCGGCTCGAAACAGTGTGTGCAGGCGCCGCACATGCATCCCGCCGCTCACTTCGTGCGGTGAGAGATCTGGGTTGGACGGGGACGCCGCAGTGAAGACGTGGACTGTGTGGCCCCGCCGCACCAGTTCCCCAGCCTGCGCCAGGCACACGTTTCCCGTGCCGGCCCGGTAGGGCGGGAATGTCGCAGTGACATGGGCAATTCGCATCAACTCACCACCTGATCAGGCCGAGCGCCATGCCGCGCAACGCCCGGAAGGCGGGGTCGAACAAGATCTGCGCCAGGCGCGCTACCGGTCCCTGCCCGGTCTGCTCGTACATCAAGCGGTAGCCTGTGCGCTCGATCAGATTGCGATCTTCCTGGCGGCGTGACGCCTGGGTCTGGCGCCGCTTCTCCATGACTGACCCCCAATTACTCACCAACCACCCGTATGCGCGCACCTTGTTTCCCAGATGCCTGCGCTCACGCGAAAGGACAAAACCCCAGGTAATGATCTCTGCGAGCAGCAATGCCGGCGACAGGACGAACAAGGAGCGCCAGCGAAGTGCCTTCAGCAGCATCAGATAGCGATTGCGCTCCTGGTAGAACGTCTTGCGCGGGCCAAAGCGCAGCGTGTAGTCGTGGTAGATCACGGAATCAGGAACGTACAGGCACCGGTAACCGAGTAGCTGAGCCCGCCACGAAAGATCCGTGTCCTCCATATACAAGAAGAAGGCCTCGTCGAACCCGCCGAGCATCTCAAACAGCTCGCGGCGCATCACAAACGCGGCTCCCGATATTGCGCCGACCTCCGCCGTCTCGGCCAGCATCTCGCGGTCCATGCCCAAGCCCCTGCAGATGGCCAGGCCGCTGCAATGCACCTCGTTCCCGGCCGTGTTGATTCGGGAGGGATCCCGCAGCAACAGCACCTTCGAAGTGGCCAAGCCCGCGCATGGATCCTCTTCGAGCGCGGACATCAGTGGGGTCAACCAAGCCGGGGCGATCACAGTGTCGGGATTGATGAAAGCGAGGTAGTCTCCCGTTGCATGCTGCGCTCCCAGGTTGTTGCCGCCGCCGAAGCCGAGATTGGTGGGACTGCAGAGAACCCTGATGGTTGGAAACGCCTGCGCGGCTGCATGGGCGCTGCCGTCTGTCGATGCGTTGTCCACCAGGATGATCTCATCGCCCGGACGCAGATCGTCGGCGAGCGATTCAAGGCATGCGTGCAGGAGCGCGCCGCCGTTATGGTTGACGACGATGATGGTTGCGCGGCCCGCCCGAAGTTGCATCTCAGGTGGCAGCGCCATCCGTCCCTGTCGCAGGCTATCCGCCCCCGTCATGCGCCGGACCTGGGTTTGAGCACGTTCAACAGGAGACCTCGCACCGAATGCAGGATGAGCCCGGTGAAGAAGCCCAGCGTCCCCAATATCAGCGTCAGACCTGCTATCAGTGCAGCGGGAACGGGTAGCGTGTTCGTAGCGTAGTAAGTGTCGGTGGCCTGGATGAACCCGAACAGGCCCACCAGCTGCAACAGCACCCCCGGTGCGCCGAAGTAAAGCAGCGGACGGTGCTGTCCCATCAGGCGGAGGATGCCGTTGAGGACCATCAAGCCATGGGAGACGACCGGACGTTTCGGCTTGTCAAGGTACTTGATGGTGACCGGAACCTCGGCGATCCGAAGATCGTGCTCGCGTGCCAGGAATTGCATCTCGGACTCGACCGCAAAACCCTCTGAAGCAAAAGAAATCGCCATGAGTGCGCGACAAGAAAACGCCCGGAATCCACTCTGAGAGTCCGTGACCTTGACGCCGGACAGCTGATTGGTCACCGTATTGAAGACGCGGTGGCCCAGCACGCGATGCCTTGGCACATCCCAATCCACCTGAAGGTAGCGGGACCCGACGACGATATCGGCCTGACCCGCGAGAATGGGTCGGATGACCGCCGGCAGATCCTCGGGGAAGTGCTGACCGTCGGCATCGATTGTGACTACCACATCGATATCCTGTGTTCGTGCCCAGCAGAAGCCTGTGTTCAACGCGGCGCCCTTCCCAATGTTCTGACCATGCCTGATCACTTCTGCCCCGGCTGCCGCGGCAATTTCTGCGGTGCCATCTGTCGATCCATCGTCGACCACAAGCACGATGTCGGCATGCTTGAGGGTCTTCAGGACGACGCTGCCAATGAATCGTTCTTCGTTGTAGGCGGGCACGATGACGGCTACCTGGACCTCGCCCGCCTTCTGGACCATTGCTTCTACAGTGTTCGCATCTCCGGCGAGGACGGCTGCCCGCGCACCATGGGCGCCGTCACCGTTCTGACGAATGCCGGTTATCATAGATACCTCCGTGCTCCGGATCACCGGACCGGTTCTCGATCGAGGGTCTCCCTCGCAGATCACTCTGCATCCGCGTCGCGTCTCAGTTCATTCACGTTCTCACTCACAGTAACCTGGATGAAGCGTAACTCGCCCCTGACCAACACAAGGCGCACCTCGCCGAACTGCCCCACCCTGCAGATGGCCTCATCGATGCGCGCGACCAGTTCCGGCGTCAGGCAGCGGAGCGGCTCTGGCAGTACCGTGTGCCGTCTCGTGGCATGGGACTGAGATTGTGACATCGCTCGGTTCTCCCTTGTGCTTCCTGAATCTGGGCTTGCGGTCTTGGGACAACAAAAACAGCCCTCGGGTGCCTGATCACCTCTGACAGGGCTGATGGCCTGGTCAAACAAGGTCCGTGTTCGCGCCGCCTGGTGGGCCTGATGTTCAGGTCTCCACGTTGCGCCAGCGAGTGGCAGTGTTGGCGTGCGGTGCCGGATATAACTTATGGCAGTGACGAATCTTTGCTTCGACTGGCATCACCAAAGCGCCGCCGCCTGAGGGCCAGGCGCCGCCGCCCCTGCCAGGCCAGTTCTGGCAACGGGTAGGTCGAGACAGTGTGTACGGCCGGAGCAGGATGCTACAACAGCCACACATGTGGGCACTTTTGTACAGCAGACGGTAGGATAACTGCAGAGCCTCCCGAAAGATATGGCCCCTAGTCCGCCAGCACGGGCTATTTCGCGGGCCATTTGTACAACGATTGAGACCGAAAATGATTAGCACTCTGTGGCATGCAGCACAAACGATTGAGGATTATGTCCACCACCTATCCATAGGTTTGGCAAAAATGTGGAGGGGTGGGTTGACAGAGACGCAACTTTGTGTTATATATCACCAGACGGCGATTCACGGGATCCCGCCGCGTAGACAGAATCCTTTCAAGACTGCACGTTGCCTTCTTGATCCCACCGAACCACGTCTGCTGATACTCAGTGAACCAGTAAGTCTCATGGTTTCCCCAAGCCCTGACTCCTGACAAGGGACCGGGTTGCCTCCTTATCGTCTGAGCCACAACCTTCGTGCTCATTCGAACCCTACATAACTCCATCAAGCAAGGAGGGCTTCGAGATGCAACGCATCCGCGTTGGTCTATGCTTCGTATTGCTCGCGAGCCTGTTCGGAACCTCAGTCATCGCGACCACGGTCCATGCTGACTTTCAACCGGCAGCTTCAGACGCCGTGCAAGCGACATCAAATGTCTGGCTGCCGTTGGTGATTCAGACCGACGACCCGGTCAGTGTCGCCGCAAGACCCACCAAGATCTGGCCAAGAAAATCACCGACGCCCACGAGGACGTCCACTCCTTCGAAGACCCCGATCGCAACTGCGACGGCCAGCCCGTCACCGTTGCCTACGGCGACCGCATCGCTGCCTCCCACTGCCACCCAGCCACCGCCTCCTACCTCGGTCACGGGCGATGTGTTGGCGGTGGATACGTTCACTGCACCGGATAACACCGATATCAGGCAGCACCAGACGGACAACGGCCTGTCGTGGGCCATCCACCAGGGCACCTGGACCATCATCAAGGGTGCGGCACAGAACCCAAACGCTCCAGCTTATGCCTCGGTCGAAGTGGGCACCGGGAACGTGCTGGTTGAAGCAGATATCACCACGCCGGACCAGACGCCGGAAAGCGGAGAAGAGTGGTTCGTCGGCTTCTACGCAGCAGCGAGATTCAGCGGCATCTGGATCGAGAGCGGCGTCGAGCTTCGCATGCTGTACCAGAACCACTCAGGAGAATACGAGATCTGGGAGTGGCACCAGGGAAAGAGCTACCTGGCCAACCCCAACGTCAACTTCAATTTCGTCAATGTCACCGTGCCGAATGCGGCCAATCCCAACCAGCCGTTTCAGCCGGGCAAGACGCACCATGTTGCCCTGCAACTCTACGGCGACACCGCGGTCGCGTACTACAACGGCATTCCGACCGTCATGATGCAGCTGGGCCGGCCGGTAGGGACCGACCCAGACCTGAATCAAACAGGCACCCGCGTGGCCATCAGCGTCGACAACGGTATGCCCGGCAGTCGCATCGACAACCTGCGCATCACGCGCCTTGCTTCTGCTCCGCCGCCGCCCGGCGTTCCTGTGTGCGGTGATGGCAACTGCACCGGTGGGCAGTCATGCAACAACTGCGGTGCTTGTCTCCCGCCCCAGAGCAGCAAGACTTGCGACTTCAGCGACTACCCCCCGACCGTTCCAACTTACATTCCGATGGTGACCTTCACCCCAGGCCCGACGGCCACGCCCGGGCCTACCAACACCCCGGCGGCTCCGGTGAGTCCGACACACACGGCCACGCCCGTGGTTACTGCGACGACACCGCCGGGCGGTGAGACGGCGGGTGTCCCACAGTATGCGGTTGACTTCAACCAGAATGTGGAGACCTGGTGGAGCGAGCATCCGTTCAACCCGGAGAGCCCGGCCTATGTACCGGTAGGCGGGATCGAGAACTTCGCGGGTCTACCAGAACTGAACGTGCGCCAGCAGTACGGCAGCAATCTGCAGGCCGCCGTCGATGCACTTCCGGCCACAGGTGGTACGCTCGTGCTGGATGCAGGCACGTACTCTGCCTTTAACCTCGTGGGCAAAAACAACATACACTTCATATCCGGCGGCGGGGCCGTCATTGGCGGATCGAGTGAGGTGGCGCCGATCAGCCAGGCGCTGGATTACGGCACGTTCAATTCATGTTCGTTCTATGGCGATCCCGTCTGTATCGCGGCGCTTCAGAACCAGACATCGAATATCTACTTCAAGAACATCACCTTCGATGGCGGCGGCACGGCCATGTCGGCCATCGATCTGCACGCGGTGCGGGGAGTGGTCTTCGATAACGTCACCTTCCAAAACTACGCCAACCCACACAGCGGCCACGGCGGGTTGATCAACGGCAACTCCACGCTGAACAACGTATGGTGTCGGGGGTGCCGTTTTGCCGGGAGCCAACGCTATGCGATCTACCTGGACGGTGCGCACGGCTCGGGCATCCTGGACTCGACAATCGAGAACAACTTCGACAACGGTTTGTTGTTCCTGACCAACGATGACTTCACCCTGGACATCAACCGAAACGGAGAGTTGGACGCCAGCGAACGCCGGCTCGGCAATTACATCGTCGTCTCCGGCAACACCTTCGAAGGAAACAACATCTACTCGGTGGTCCAGGCCACCGCGGCCAACATGTTGATTCGGAACAACACGGTCCTGGGCAGCCTGACGTACTTCGCGAGCTTCGACATTCGCAACTCGAACCGCGGCATCGTCTACAACTTCTACGGCACGCGCCTGGTGGGCAACCACACCCGGAACCTGACCTACCTCTCCGAGTGGGGAGGCACACTGGCCTGCAATCCCAGCGCAGGGCAGACGTGTGCCCGCATGGGGCAGTACGAACTCCGCGACAACGTGATTCAGAATGCGGGCAGCTATCGCGATCTGGCGTTGCACGACCCCTCAACCCTGACCCAGATGGACGGACCGTACGTGACCGCCAACAACTGCGTCAACGGCTATGTGGAGGAGACCGGTGCGGCGTGCAGTGGGACCGCGGCAACCGCAACGCCTCGCCCTCCAGTGCCCACGCAGACGCCTTTGCCGGAGCCAACGGCCACGCCTACCCTGCCGGCTGCCCCCACCACGACCCCGGTTCCCACTGCAGTGGGAGACCCGGCTGCATTTCCGCTGGGCGTCTTTGAGGACGGTAACTTCCAGAACTCGTCGACGTTCGGCGGCATGATCGATGATCTGCGTGCACACAACCTGAACTCGGTATTCTTCGTCAATACCTGGTCCTCCGGTGGCGACATGCTCAATGTCTCAGACAACAAAGACTTCGACGTGTACTACAATCTCAACGAGGGATGGGAGGCGTGGTTCAACAACCCGACCGCTCCTGTAGACATCGCCACTGCAAGGTCAACCTTCTACCCGCTGATCGATGCCGTGAAGGATCATCCGAGCCTGAAGGGTTACAATGTCCTGGACGAGCCAACCAATGATCTCCAGAGCAAAGTAGCGCTGGCCGTACAGGCTTACCAGGAGCGGGATCCGGACCGGCTGACCATGCCAACACTGATCGGAATCGGCCGTGCCGACCCGATCTGTACGGCATCGCAGCCGGACGTGATGATGCTGGATGTGTATCCGTTTTCCGCGGACAACGCGGCCTGCGACACAACCATGAGGGCCTTCGGCTATCCGACCTATGATTTCGTCGACTACGTCCGGGAGATCGTGCAGTCGAAGCCAGCAGGAGCCCCGCTGTGGGTGATCCTGCAGACCCACAGCTTCGGAGATGGGAGCGAGTCCTGGCACCTGCGTGCACCCACTGCGCCGGAGCTACGCGAGGAGCAGTGGTTGGCGATCGGCGAAGGCGCAACCGGTGTCTTCTGGTTCATCTACAGCAGCGAACAGGGGTGGACCGGCCTGCAGGATAACCCGGCTCTCTTCTCGGAGGTGAGCAGCCTGGCGCAGCGTATCAAGCCGCTACGCAGTCTCCTGGTCACCTTGTCGAAAACCACCGATCAGTTTGCCGTTTCCGGCAGCGCCGGACCGGCCTACGCCAGCACGCTGACAAACGATGCGGGCAGCCAGACCTATGTGGTCGCAGTAAACAAGCAGTGCGCCGCCCAGGACTTGACACTGTCCTCGATCTCCGGCCAGAAGCAGCTGAGAGATCTCGAAACCGGACAGATCTACAGCACTGGCTCGGCCCTGCCGTTCCAGGCAGGGGATGGGAGGATCTTCGAGGTTATGCCAGGCTTCTAGAATCGCCGCAGCAGTGAACTCCCGATCAGACCTTCGGGGTCTCAGGCCAACCTCGGTTGGCAAACCCGCGAAGGTCTGATCTTGCAGATTCGCTGGCGTGAGAGGAAGGATTAGTACAGACGAATCCGGCGAACGCGTCGAGACTTGATTAGGCGCCGGAAAAGCTGCGGCGCACTCTCTCGAACGGTCCTGCCATGCCCATAACCCTGCTCTCCTGGAATGTGAACGGTGCTCGCGCCGTCTATCGAAACGGTTTCTTGCCCTGGCTCGCGCAGGCAGCGGAAGGCGGCCTTCGCCTTCCGGAAGGCGGCCTTCGCCTTCCGGAAAGCGGCCCTCGCTCTTTGGACATCCTCTGCCTCCAGGAGACCCGGGCCGAGCCAAGCCAGCTGCCTCCTGAGATGTTGCAGCCGCACCCCTACACCGGCTTCTGGACTCACTCCACGCGCAAGAAGGGCCATTCGGGGACGGCAATCCTGTCACGGCTCGAACCGTGCGCGGTGGATTACGGGATCGGGAGTCCGGAATTCGATGACGAAGGCCGCACGATCGTCGCGGACTACGGCCGCTTCACCCTGATCAACTGCTATTTCCCGAATGGCGGCCGCGACCAGGAGCGAGTGCCCTACAAACTGGCCTTCTATAATGCCTTCCTCTCCTTTTGCGAGGGGCTGCGCGGCCAGGGAAAGTCGCTGATCATCTGCGGCGACGTCAACACCTCGCACCGCGAAATCGACCTGGCCCGGCCGAAGCAGAACCTGAAGAGCACCGGCTTTCTGCCGGAGGAGCGCGCGTGGCTCGACCAGATGGTGGGCCTCGGTTATGTCGATACATTTCGACACTGTCATCCCGACAAAGTCGGCGCTTACACGTGGTGGCTGCAGTGGGGAAACGCGCGCGAGCGAAACATCGGGTGGCGCCTGGACTACTTCTTCGTCACACCGGACCTGGCGCCATTCATCGTGGATGCCTTCATTCTTCCCGACGTCAGGGGGTCCGATCACTGCCCGGCCGGCCTGACGCTGGAACTTTCCGTAGGAGAAAACAGATGGCTGAGCTGAAAACCAGGCCGACGGGCGCCAGCGTTGCTGATTTCATCGCAGGCGTGACAGACCCGCAACGCCGGGAGGATTGCGAGACGATAGTCCGGCTGATGCAGGAGGTGACGGGCCAGCTGCCGGAGATGTGGGGCGAATCGATCGTGGGTTTCGGGCGGTATACGTACAAGTATGCTTCGGGGCGGACCGGCGAGTGGATGACCACAGGATTTTCACCGCGCAAAGACAACCTGACGCTCTATCTCATGAGTGGATTCGATGACCTTGCCGGATTGATGGGCCGGCTGGGTAAATACAAGACGGGCAAGGGCTGCCTGTATATCAAGCGGCTGAGCGACGTAGACCTGGGCGTGCTGCGGGAATTGGTAGCAGGATCCGTCGCGATGCTAGCTTAACGACAAGACGCCGGTCGCAGGCAAGGTTGAGAGCCTGCGACCGGCGCGGTTTGGGACGCCCCCAGAGTGGAATAGGTGCACGCACAGTGGACTGGGCACTCATACCGTCGTGCGAGCGCCCGCACGTTCACGACCGTCGCTAGCGGCCAGTGACCACCCGATCAGTGGCCGTGACCGTGCCCATCCTCACCGTGAACGTGCCCGTGATCGAGCTCAGTCGGCGTGGCCGGGCGAACGTCAATCACCTTCACGTGGAAATTGAGCGTCTCGCCGGCAAGCGGATGATTGTAGTCCAGGACCACCGATTCGTCGCGCACCTCGTAAACGGTCGCCTCGTAGGTCTCGCCCTCGGTATCGGTCACCTCCAGCGGCATTCCCTCTTCCAATTCCACATCTTCCGGCAGTTCGGTGCGTCCGATCTCCTCCAGGGCTTCCTCATCCCACTCGCCGTAAGCGTCCTCGGGGCGCAGGGTGATGTCGCGTTCCTCGTTAACCACCATGCCCCGCATCGCGTCTTCCAGACCAGGCAACAATTGCCCCTGCCCCACAATGAAGCGAAGCGGCATTTCACCTTCCGTCGAATCCGCAACCTGGCCATCACTCAGGGTCAAGGTGAAGTCAAGCGTCACCACCATTCCGTCAGCAACAACCTGTTCAGACTTTTCCATGATTCTCCTCCGCTAATTGATCATCGCGCCGGCCAGCCCTTCAGCCTCGGCGACCATGTCTTCCAGAATGCGCAGACCGCCGTGCCAGAAGGCCGGATCCTGCAGATCCACGCCAAGCGGCGCCACGATCTTGTGCGGCCAATCGGAGCCGCCGCGCGAGAGCATGTCGAGATAGGCATCGGCAAAGCCCTCGCCCGCCTGCCGGTAGCGCGCATAAAGCGCCAGCACGAGCAGCTCGCCGAACGCGTAAGCGTAGACGTATCCGGGCGTGCCGATGAAGTGGGGGATGTAGCTCCACCACAGCCCGTAATTCTCCGTCAGAGTGACGCTATCGCCAAACATGGCACGCTGGGTCTGAAGCCACAGCTCGCTGAACCGCTCGACGGAGAGTTCGCCCTCCTCCCGCCGCGCAGTATGGATGACCTGCTCGAACCGGTTCATGCTGATCTGGCGAAACGCCGTGGCGAAAGAGTCCTCGATCTTCTGGGTCAGCATGCCCAGGCGCACCTGGGGCGACGGCTCCGCGGCCATCATCGACTGGAACACCAGCATCTCGCCAAAGACCGATGCGGTCTCCGCGGTCGTCAGCGGCGTGTCTGCCTGCAGAAGGCCCTGCACCCCCGACAGCTTCTGATGCACGCCGTGACCCAGTTCATGCGCCAGGGTCATCACGTCACGCGGCTTCGCGTCGTAATTCAGAAGGATGTAGGGATGCACCGAGGGCGTGACCCCGTGGCTGAAGGCGCCACCGGATTTGCCCGGACGCGGCGGCGCATCGATCCAGCGCTTGTCGAAGAACCAGCCGGCTACCTCGGCCATCTTCGGGTGGAAGGCACCGTACGCGTCGAGCACGACCTTGCGCGCCTCGGCCCAGGGATAGAAACGATCGGCAGCGGGGAGCGGCGCGTAGCGGTCGTAATCGAAGAGCTCGTCGAAACCCAGCAGCCGGGCCTTGAGGCGGTAATAGCGGGCCACGATGTCATAGCGCGAGGTGACGGCATCGACAAGTGCCTGGACTGTTGCATCGTCGACCTCGTTGGACAGGTTGCGGCTGCTGATCCACGTGGGGAA
>ENA-UOUL01005585-UOUL01005585.1-bioreactor-metagenome-genome-assembly--contig:-NODE-5585-length-10792-cov-3.099393_pt1 | contig 10792 bp, 6 predicted proteins | sample MGYA00249838_ERZ747220 | MGnify/ENA primary metagenome ERZ747220 (study PRJEB28778, sample SAMN05720191) | bioreactor metagenome | isolation source: Anaerobic biogas reactor | place: USA:Washington...
GACGGCGGTGACGGTGTCCGTGGCCTCCCGCACCGTGGGCGCCCTCATTGTATCGGGCATGATGGTGGTGCCGGTGGCCTGCGCGATGCAGGTGGCCCGCAGCTACCGGCAGACGGTGCTGTGGTCCATCCTCTGGGCGGTGGTCTTCATGGTGGCCGGGCTGTTTCTTTCCTACTATGCCCGTCTGCGGCCCGGCGGCACCGTGGTCCTCATCGGCGTGGCCAGCCTGGTGACAATACTGCTGGTCAAGCGCCTCATTGCCCGGGTCCGCCGCAGTCCGGGGGCCCGGGAAGCGGCCCCCACAGGAGGGAAGAACCCATGAAGGAGCGCAGGAGCGTCGCATGGCCGGCCGGTCTCAAGCAGACCCAGCCCCGCCGCCGGGTGCTGAACGCCCTGGAGAACGCCACGGGCCCCATGACGGCCATGGAGATCTACAGCAAGCTCCAGGGCGAGCAGGGCCCCATCTGGCTGTCCACTATTTTCCTTGTGGTGGCTACAATCACCGAGAAAGGCCTGGTCGTACGCACCGATGTGCAGGAAAACGGCATGGCCGAACAGGCCATCGTGAATAAGGGGCTCATAGAGATCAGTGAGATGACGGGGATTCCGCTTGTCGCCACGAATGACTGCCACTATTTAAACCAAGACGACGCCTTTGCCCATGAGGTGCTTTTGTGCATGCAGACGGGGAAGACCATGAACTCCCCCGACCGCATGCAGATGAACACGGATACCTTGTATGTGCGTTCTCCGGCCGAGATGGAGACGCTCTTTGCGGCCTTTCCGGAGGCGCTCCTGAATACGGAACGCATCGCAAAGCGCTGTCAGGTGGATTTAAAAAGAGGTGCGATTTCATTACCGCATTTTGAGACCGAAGAAGGGGAAACCGCGGAGGAGATGCTCCGCCGCCTCTGCTACGAAGGCCTCGACAAACGCATGGTTCAGCGGGATACCGGCATCTCCTTTGAGGCCTACAGTGAGCGCCTCGACTATGAACTGTCGGTCATCAACAGCATGGGTTACACGGACTATTATCTTATCGTCTGGGATTTTATCCGCTTTGCCCACGACCACGACATCATGGTGGGACCGGGGAGAGGCTCGGGCGCGGCGTCACTTGCGGCTTACACGCTGTTTATCACGGACATCGATCCGTTAAAATATGAACTGCTGTTTGAGCGCTTTTTGAACAAAGAGCGGGTCAGCATGCCTGACTTTGACATCGATTTTTGCTATGAGCGAAGAGGCGAAGTCATCGACTACGTGACGCAGAAATACGGCGTCGACCAGGTCTGCCAGGTCATCACCTTCGGGACGCTTGCGGCGCGCGCCGTCATCCGCGATGTCGGAAGGGCGCTCGACGTGTCCTACGCCGACACCGATCGGATCGCCAAGATGGTGCCCGAACAATTAAAGATGACCATCGATCTCGCGCTCGAGATGAATCCCGATCTTAAAAAGCTGTACGAGGAAGACGATGTGACGCGACGCGTCATCGATTTGGCCAAACGCTTTGAGGGCATGCCGCGCCATGCCTCCACCCACGCGGCGGGCGTCATCATCGCGGGTAAACCGGTCTGCGAAATCGCGCCTCTGTCGCGCAACGATGAGTCGATTGTCGTCCAGTTCACAAAAGACGACATTGAAGACGTCGGGCTGTTGAAGTTTGACTTTCTGGGACTTCGCACCTTAACCGTACTGCAGGAAACCTCACAACTCGTTGAGGAAAAAACAGGGACAGCGATTGACTTTGCCCGCATGACCTACGACGACCCGAAGGTGTTCGAGATGATCAGCCGCGGGGATACGGAGGGCGTGTTTCAGTTGGAGGGCGGCGGGATGACGACCTTCCTAAGAGATCTGCAACCCGAGTCCTTTGAAGATATCATCGCCGGCGTGTCGCTTTTCAGGCCCGGCCCGATGGACCAGATTCCGCGCTATGTGGCGGCGCGTCACGACGCGAAGAAGATTCGCTACGACACCCCTATGCTGGAACCCATTTTAAAGGTGACCTACGGCGTCATCGTGTACCAGGAGCAGGTTATCCGCATCGTGCGTGATCTGGCCGGATTCTCGCTCGCGCAGGCTGACAACGTCCGCCGCGCCATGGGCAAGAAAAATGAGGAGCTTTTGCAAAGCTACCGCAAGCTGTTTATTGAGGGCGGTGCCGATGAGAAGGGCGCGGAGGTCAAGGGCGCGATCGCGAACGGCGTGCCGCGAAAGGTCGCCGACAAATTATTTAACGACATCTACGCCTTTGCAGGCTATGCCTTTAACAAGGCGCACGCGGCCTCCTACGCGGCGGTCGCCTACTACACCGCCTGGTGCAAATACTATTACCCCGTCGAATACATGGCGGCTATTTTGAATTCGCATTTGGGTAACCTCGACAAAGCGGGGCGCTATGTGCGCGTGGCCGAGACGATGGGGGTGCCGATCCTGCCGCCTGACATCAACAAGAGCGGCCCGCGCTTTCACCCGGAGGGTCAGGCGATCCGGTTCGGATTAGGCGCGGTGAAAAATGTAGGCAAGGAGGCTATCGCTTCATTGGTTGCGGCGCGCGAAAAAGAAGGCCCCTTCACAAGCTACGGCAATTTCTTGAGAAGGATGTGCGACCTCTCCTTCAACCGCAAGATGATTGAGAGCCTGATCCGCTCCTCGGCCTGTGATTTGTTCGGCGTGACGCGCTCCAAGATGGTGGCGGTCATAGACAGTTTTTGCGACAGTGTCACCAGCGCCCGAAAAGGAGTCATGGAAGGGCAGATTTCCTTCATTGACTTAAATGAGGACATTGATCTCGCGCAGAACGATGAGCCGAGTTACCCCAATGTGCCCGACTTCCCGATGGTGGAGCGCATGGCCATGGAAAAAGAGATGACGGGCCTTTACATCACGGGGCACCCCTTGAACACCTACCGCGAGGCAATCGAGGCCTTGAAGCTTGTGAAAAGCAGTGAACTGCGCACGAAGGACGACGACGAAGAGCAGGAAGGTATCGAACTGCGCTCGGAGTTTAAAGACCGGGATCGCCTCGTGATGGCGGGGCTCGTGGTCGCCCGGCGCGACACCTTCACCAAGAAGAATGAGCGCATGGCCTTTTTAACCCTTGAGGATGACGAGGGCAGTTATGAAGTGGTGGTGTTTCCGAGAGCCTACACGGAGTACCATCATCTGTTGGACGATTACAGCGCCCTTATCATCGGCGGCACGCTGGATATGAAGGAAGAAGAGCCTAAGCTCCTAGCGAATGTCATCGCGCCCTTGCATGAGGAACTGCGCGCCTTGCCTGTTGAATTTAATAAATACAAAAGCCGAAAATCAGAAAAAAAGCAGCCATCCCCTCGGGAGAATGGTAAAAAAGAACCCGAGAAGCGTCGCGATAACGGGCGCGAAGCGCCGGTGCCGCCACCCCGGGCCCTGGTGATCCGCATCCCTCACGATGCTGATCCGGATTTCAAGACACGCCTTTTGGCGGCCCTGTCGTATTTTGGCGGATCGTTCCCCGTGCGCCTGTTTGATGAGCAAAAGGGTATCTGTATGGAAGAGGACATCCCTTCTGTCGACTGGAATGAAGAAACAGCAGGACTCCTGATGGCGGCTTTCGGCGATGAGAATTTCGGTTATCTTTAGGGCGTCAAACGAATCGATTATATGAGACAATAGACGGGTAGCCACGAGGCGAAAGGCAGGAGAAAGCTATGGGGCATGAGCATAAATCACCTGAAAAATATAGCGAAAACGACAAGTATTTTCGCTTTATTTTAAATATCCCGAACACACTGACATTGATCCGTCTGTGTGCCATCGCGCCTCTGGCCGTCATGATTTCCCGCTGGCCTGAGAATCGGATGGCCACTTTTTCATTGTTTTTGCTCATTTGGGCGACCGACTTCTTAGATGGTTTCATCGCGCGTCGCTTCAACCTAATGACGGAATTCGGCAAGTTGTTCGACCCCTTCGTCGACAAGGTGTTTCAGGTGGTCACGGCCTTCATGCTGTTTTCGGTAGGATTGACCCCCATCTGGGTGCCACTTTACTATGTGGTGCGCGAATCCTTCATGCTGTTTGGAAGCGCGCTTCTTTTAACCAAGCGAAATGTCGTGGTCTACGCGGATAAGTACGGGAAGGTGTCTACCTTTCTGTTTGTCGTGGCCACGGTGATTATGTTCTTTGGCAAGGCCGAACCCGGATGGGTGAGGCAGGCGATCTTTCTCCCCGCGATTCTATGTTCCTTCATCGCGACGGTCAACTATGTGACAAGGCAGGCCGGTGTCGGCAAGAAAAAAAATGATCTCAGACAAGACGAAAACGACGCTTGAGTTCCCCGCGATTATTGAGGCGCTAAGGGATTTCTCACAGACGGCGCCCGGCCGCATGCGCGCCATGGCGCTTGCGCCCTTTTCAGATTTTCAAAGTGCCCAAAAGGCCTTAAACGAAACAGATGACGCCGTCCAACGATTGTTACAATACGGCGACCTCCCCCTCATGGGCATCAATGACATCCGGCCCTTTGTGCGCCGCGCCGCGGCGGGGGCGATTTTAGACTTGGCTGAGTTTTTGCGCATTGCCTCTTTTTTACGCGCGGTTGAGCGTGTGCTTGACGCCGTGGAAGGTGACGGGCACGCAAGAGAAGCACTCCTGATCCACGAGATGGCAGGGCGTCTGACCCCCTTGCCCGGCTTTCGCCGCCGTTTAGAACAGTCGATCCGGGATGAAGAAGATCTGTATGACGAGGCGAGCCCAGAATTGGCCTCGATCCGTCGGCGCCTTCGCGACGCGCAGGCCTCCGTGCGCCGCGCGCTCGACAAGGTGCTTGTCACACACAAAGAAGCGCTGCAGGAGGGGATCATCACGATGCGAAGCGGACGCTACGTCGTGCCGGTCCGAAGTGACCGGAGGGCGGCCGTCCGGGGCATCGTACACGACAGTTCCTCTACGGGGAGCACCCTTTTTATTGAACCGATGGCGGTCGTTGAATTGAATAATAAAATCCGTGAACTCGAGCTTTTAGAGCGCCGTGAGATTGAAAAGATTTTGCAGGAGCTCTCCGGGATTGTCGAGAATCAGGCGGATGCCCTCATAGATGACACGGAAATACTGGCCGAGCTCGACCACCGCATGGCCAAAGCCAAATTGGCGTTGGACCAGGAGGCCAGCCGCCCCCTGTTAAATGAACAGGGCGTGATTCTTTTGAAGAAGGCGCGCCATCCCCTGATCGCGCGCGACCGCGTGGTCCCCATTGACTTTGAACTGGGCAAAACATTTAACACCCTGGTCATCACGGGGCCGAACACCGGGGGCAAGACGGTGAGTCTGAAAACCTGCGGACTTTTAACCCTCATGGCCATGAGCGGCCTTTTTATCCCGGCCTCTGACGGATCTTCAATATCCTTTTTTAAACAGATCGAAGTCGACATCGGGGACGAGCAGAGCATTTTTCAGAACCTGTCGACCTTTTCCTCCCATATGAAGGAGATTATCCGCATCACGAACACGGCAGGTCCCGGGATGCTCGTGCTCTTAGACGAGCTCGGGGCGGGGACCGATCCTTCTGAGGGTGCGGCGCTTGCCATTGCCATCCTCGATCATTTGAAATCTTCGGGCTGTCATACGGTGGCGACCACCCATTACCGCGAGCTCAAGGGCTACGCGATGAATGAACCCGGCGTGGAGAACGCCTGCTGTGAATTTGATACAAAAACCCTGCAGCCAACCTACAAGCTCCTGATCGGAGTGCCGGGGGTGAGTAATGCCTTTGTCATCTCGGGGAGGCTGGGACTGTCTCCTGAGATTATTGACCGGGCGCGCTCACTCATTTCAGAGGAAGGTCAACGCTTTGAGGAGCTTGTCTCCGCCATTGAGGAGAGTCACCGCGAGGCGCGGGAGATTGAGGAGAAGATCGCGCGCTTAGAAGACGAGGCCGTGGAAGCCAATGAGCGTCTGGCAATGACGCGCGAAAAATTGGAAAAAGAACACGACAAGGTTTTAGAAAGCGCGCGTGAAGAAGCGGCATTGCTTTTGGAAGCCGCGCGGGAGGAGATTGACCAATTACTCCTTCGGACCAAAGGACAGTCGGTCGATCACCGTGTGGCCTCTGAGGCGCGGGGACGTTTGTCGCAGATTTCTAAAAAATACCAGATGCGAAAGAAAACTCCGGATATACCGGAGGGGCCGCTCACGGCTGAAACGCTTGTCTTAGGCAAAAAGTATCGCTCGCGCTCCCTTTCGATTGACGGCGTGGTGCGCGCGTTGCCTGACGCAAAAGGGCAGGTGGTGCTGGAGGCGGGATCTTTTCGCGTGACGGTACCCCTGTCGGATTTGACCCTTGTCCGCGCTTCCGGAAAAAAGAAGGCCGACAAGAAAACAAGCGTCACTCAAGCCTCTTCCCTTCGCTCGGACATTGTCATGCGCGCGGGGGCTGAGCTCATGCTTTTAGGCAAGCGCGCGGACGAGGCGTTGAATTTATTGGATCAGTTTATTGACGATGCCCTGTTGGCGGGCCTTTCACCTGTCCGGATTGTACACGGCAAGGGGACAGGCGCGCTTCGAAAAGCTACCCATGAGTCGCTTTCGCGCGACCGCCGTGTGGAGACATTCCGCCTGGGCGGTGAGGGTGAAGGCGGAGACGGGGTGACGGTTGTAACGCTCAAGCTTTAGGTGCTGTCATGTATAATGAGGGCACAACAAACGGCCCGTACAACGGAGCGAAGAAAAGCAGGCGTTATGAACCAGGCTTGGCTATTCAATCAAGGAGAGAATTACCAAAGCTATAAAATGCTGGGCGCCCGCCCGCGGATTTCACCGGAAGGTGAGCCGGGCTATTCCTTTGCTGTCTGGGCGCCGCACGCGTCCTCCGTCAGTGTGGTCGGTGATTTCAACGGATGGGATCCCTCATCCGATTCTCTTATTCCCTATGGGACAACCGGTATTTGGACAGGCTTTGTGCCGGGCGCTGTGATGTGGCAGCGCTACAAGTATGCTGTTCGGACGGCCTCAGGTCGCGTGACACTAAAGGCCGACCCCTTTGCCCGCCACGCGGAGACACGGCCCTCGACGGCCTCGATCCTGTATGACGGCGAGCACGACTACGAATGGGGCGACGGGGAATACATGGTGAACCGGCCGGATGTCCAAGACATCGGTCCTCTCAATATCTATGAGGTGCATCTTGGGAGTTGGCGGCGCTATGGGGACGGCCATGTGAAGAACTACCGCGACATCGCGCCGGAATTGGCCTCCTACTGTCTTGACATGGGCTATAACGCGGTGGAACTGATGCCCGTTATGGAGTACCCCCTGGATGCGTCCTGGGGTTACCAGGTGACGGGGTATTTTGCCGCGACTTCGCGCTACGGGACACCGGCCGATTTGAAGTTTTTAATCGACACCCTCCACCAGGCGGGGCTGCGCGTCATTTTGGACTGGGTGCCTTCGCATTTTCCCAAAGACGATTTTGCCTTAGCGCGCTTTGACGGCCAGCCGCTTTTTGAGGACCCCGATTCAAGGCGGGGCGAGCACGGCGACTGGGGCACCTTGGTGTTTAATTACGGCTTGGCCGAAGTCCAGTCATTTCTCTTGTCGAGTGCCTGGTTCTGGCTCGATGAGTTTCACGCGGACGGCCTTCGGGTGGATGCGGTGAGCTCCATGCTTTATTTAGATTTTGGAAGGCCCGACGCGGTGCCCAATGACGAAGGCAGTTTTTTGCATTTAGAAGCCATCGACTTTTTGAAATCGATGAACGCGATCATCCGGGAGCATTTCCCCCACGCCATTATGGCGGCGGAGGAGTCAACGCCTTACCCCGAGGTGACCACCCCTGTGTCCAAGGGCGGGCTCGGTTTCACGCATAAGTGGAATATGGGCTGGATGAATGACACCCTGTCCTATATGGAGCACGACTACTATGCCCGGGGAAAAGCGCATGAGAAGCTCTCGTTCTCCATGATGTACGCCTTTTCGGAGCGCTTTATTTTGCCCTTCTCTCACGATGAGGTGGTGCACGGTAAGAAGTCGCTTTTAGGCCGCATGCCGGGTGACGACTGGCGACGCTTTGCCTCGCTTCGCGCCTGTTACATGTACCAGATGTCGCATCCGGGGGCGAAGTTGAATTTCATGGGCAATGAGTACGCGCCTTATTTAGAGTGGCGCTACTATGAGGAGCTTGAGTGGTTTATGCTGGAGTATCCGCTCCACCGGGCGATGCATGGCTTTGTGCGCGAGTTGAATCATTTCTATCTGGAGCACAAGGCCCTGTGGGAGGTCGACGATAGCTGGGAGGGCTTCTTGTGGCTTGATGCGGACGACCGCGAGCGGAGTGTTTATTCCTACGCGAGGCGCGCGCTTCATGAGGAACAGTTGATCCTGGTGCTGCTCAATATGACGCCCGCCTCCTATGAGCAATATCCTCTCAGGGTCCCCTATGAGGGGCGTTATCACTTACTCTTGAATAGCGATGATCCGCTATACGGGGGCAGCGCTTACCAGGATTTAGATGTGGGTCGGGTATTTTTGTCGGAAGATTTAATACTCAAACTACCGGTCCCGCCTTTGGCGGGAATGTACCTTCTCTACGAAGGAGAACAGGAAAAGGAGGCATAAGACGATGGCCAAACAAGAGATCATCGCCATGATTCTGGCCGGAGGGCAGGGATCGAGGCTCGGGGTCTTGACTGACTTCATCGCGAAACCGGCGGTCCCCTTTGGGAGCCGCTACCGGATCATCGATTTCCCTTTGAGTAATTGCATGAATTCGGGGATTGAAACCGTCGGTGTCTTAACCCAGTACCAACCACTTGAGCTGAACTCCTACATCGGGAACGGCCATTCCTGGGACTTGGACCGCAACAACGGCGGGACCTATATCTTGCCGCCTTATCTGAGCCAGGAGGGCAATGACTGGTACAAGGGGACGGCGAACGCGATCTACCAGAATATTCCCTTTATTGACGGCTTCCAACCGTCTTATGTGCTGATCTTATCCGGCGACCATATATACAAGATGGACTATGCCGCCATGGTGGCGCACCATATCGAGAAAAAGGCGGGCGCGACGATTGCGGTGATTGAGGTGCCCTGGAGTGAGGCGCCTCGTTTCGGGATTATGGACACGGACGAACACGACCGGGTCATTGAGTTTCAGGAGAAACCTGAACAGCCGAAAAATAATCTCGCCTCCATGGGCGTGTACTGTTTTTCCTGGGAGGTGTTGCGCGAAGTGCTGATCTTAGATGAGAATGATCCCGGGTCGAAAAATGACTTCGGCGGCGATGTCATCCCCGGTATGATCGAGCGCGGCCTCGATGTATTCACCTGGCATTTTGACGGCTACTGGAAGGATGTGGGGACGGTCGGCTCGCTTTGGGAGTCCAATATGGACCTGTTAAAAGAGCCGAGCGCGATTAACCTGCGCGACCGGAGTTGGCCTGTTTATTCGAAGAACCCCCAGCGCCCTTCGCATTATTTCGGACCCAAAGCAGTGGTGAACAATATCGCGGTGACCGACGGGGCTGAAATTTTCGGCGAGGTCGAAAACAGCATTGTCGGTTACAACGTGATCGTGGAGGAGGGAGCCGTGGTCCGCGACTCGCTTCTCATGCCGGGGGCCTGTGTGAAAAAAGGCGCGGTCTTGACGCGCTGCATTGTGGGGATGAATACCATCATTGAAGAGGATGTCAGGGCGACGCCCGATGAACCGGGCGATGCCTTTATGTCCCCACTTTGTGAAGATGACATCACGGTGATCGCCCCCGGTCTTGTGATCCGAAAGGGCGCCCGCATCGCGGGCAACTCCATGGTGGGGCCGGGGCACGCGAAGACGCATCCTGATCGGGTGGCTGAAAGCCCCAACCAGGTGAGAAGGGAGATGGAGCTATGTTAACGGACGCCATGGGCCTTATTTTGGCCGATAACCGACGCATCCAGCTGGGTGCCTTAAATCAGCCAAGAGCGCTTGCGGCCGTGCCCTTTGCCGGACGTTTTCGCATCATCGACTTTACCCTTTCTAACATGGTGAACTGCGGCATTAAGCGCATCGGTGTCGTCGCGCTCACGCGCTACAAGTCACTCATGGACCATGTGGGCACAGGCTCCTGGTGGGACCTTGACCGCATGCGTCAGGGACTTTACCTGATCCCGCCCTATATCAACCCGGTGACCCGGGCGCCTGACCGCACGGACGCGCAGGGCATTATTGACTATGTGGAAAGCGGCGATCAGAAATATGTGTTTATTTCCGCGAGCGACTATGTGTCCAACGTGCATTACCGACCGCTTTTAGACAGCCACAAGGCTTCGGGCGCCGACATGTCGGTGTATTACGCAAGGGACGGAAAAAAAGAAAGCGCGCTGTCGCTTGCGATTGAGACCGATGAGGATTCCCGGATTACGGGCCTGATGGTGGACTTCCCATACAGCGCGAGTGAATTGAATGCCTTTGGTCTCCTCGTGATTGAAAAGGATTTATTGATCCGCATCCTGACCGAGATGATGGCCCGCGGCATCGCCGATTTTTCCATCCTCGGCCTGCTCCAGCTTGAGGGCCCGCGCCTTCTCCTCCTCGACGGCCTGCTCGAGCTTCTTCGCCGAGTCGCGGATCGCCTGCGCCTGCTCGGCGGTGGCGAGGTCGGAGCGGATCTGGTCGCGCTCTTTCTCAGCCTCCGCGCGGAGTTGGTGCGGGGTCTTTCCATTGACTCGCTGTAGCGTTACAACAAGCGGCCCGGTCGCTGCGCTGTGAAGGTGCACTTCGAGGTAATTCGTTGCTTCGCTTTCAAGAAACTGATCAGCGAAGGCGTCG
>ENA-UOUL01005590-UOUL01005590.1-bioreactor-metagenome-genome-assembly--contig:-NODE-5590-length-10784-cov-3.305127_pt1 | contig 10784 bp, 6 predicted proteins | sample MGYA00249838_ERZ747220 | MGnify/ENA primary metagenome ERZ747220 (study PRJEB28778, sample SAMN05720191) | bioreactor metagenome | isolation source: Anaerobic biogas reactor | place: USA:Washington...
GTTTCAGCAGATGCTGCTGCGCGCGGCGTCGCAGCCGTCCGGGGCGACGATCTTCGTCTACGCGGTCAAGGATCCGCAACGTTACGGAGTCGTCCGGCTCGATGCCGAGGGAAGACCGCTGGAAATTGTCGAGAAGCCGGCGGAGCCGAAATCGAACTACGCGGTGACGGGGCTTTACTTCTACGACAACGAGGTGCTCGACATCGCCGCCGGGCTGTCGCCTTCCGCCCGCGGCGAACTGGAGATCACCGACGTCAACCGCGCCTATCTCGAGCGCGGCCGGCTCCGCGTGGAGCTGTTTAGCCGCGGTTTCGCCTGGCTCGACACGGGAACCCACGAATCGCTGCTGCAGGCCGCCAATTTCGTGGCCACGATCGAACAGCGCCAGGGCTTGAAGATCGCCTGCATCGAGGAGATCTCGCTGCACAAGGGCTTTATCACGATGGAACAATTCGAGTCGCTCGCCCACGCCCAGAACAACAGCTACGGCCAGTACATGCTCGATCTCCTGAAACGGCCGGGAGGCCTGGTGCGCTGACATGGATTATCGAGAAGGCCCGATCGAAGACGTGCGGATCCGGCGGCTGACGCGCTTCGAGGACGGACGCGGCTGGCTGATCGAGTTGTTCCGGCGGGACGAGCTTCTGCCCGCCGACTTCCCGGTGATGGCCTACGTCAGCCAGACGCTGCCGGGCGTGGCTCGCGGCCCCCACGAGCACGTCGAGCAATCCGATTACTTTGCCTTTGTCGGCCCGGGCGATTTCAAGCTCTATCTGTGGGATTCCCGGCCCGCTTCGCCGACCTACGGCAATCGCCGGTCGCTGGTGGTCGGCGAATCGAATCTGGCGGCGGTCCTCGTTCCGCCCGGCGTGGTCCACGCCTACAAGAACATCAGCGACCAGGGCGGCATCGTCTTCAACTGCCCGAATCGGCTTTACGCGGGTGAAGGCAAGACGCACCGAGTCGATGAAATTCGCCACGAAGACCGTCCCGATAGCCCTTTTTTATTGGATTAAGCATCGGCGAAAAAATAGGTGTCGCAACCAAGAAGGGGTCGGGAGTCTTTTTTTCCTGTCGGCCGGCTTGGGCCAGCCGACAGGAAAAAAAGACTCCCGACCCCCTTGCGCCCGAAACCCCAGCAGCCGGGCTGCTTGGTATTATGGCGGATGATCGATTGGTTTTGCCGATGCCAAAACGCGCAGGCCATACCCATGCCTTCGATTGTTATCACCGGCGCCCTGGGCCAACTGGGGAGCGAACTGTGTCGCCAGATCGGCAGCGAAGCTGTTGGTGTGGATTTGCCGCAGTTGGATCTGACGGACCGTCCGGCGGTGCTGGAGTGGCTCGACGGGATCCGGCCGACCGCGGTCATCAATACCGCGGCTTATACGCGTGTGGATCAGGCCCAGAGCGAACCGGACCGGTGCCGGTCGGTCAATGCCGACGCGGTGGCGCATCTGGCCGATGCCTGTCGGCGGTTGGATGCCGTGCTGGTTCAGATCAGCACCGACTATGTCTTCGGCGGAGACGTCGCGCGGCAAGTCCCCTACCGCGAGACCGACGCCCCCGCACCGCAAGGCGTTTACGCCCGGACGAAGCTGGAAGGGGAGCGCCGTGCGGCCGGCTGCCAACGGCACTTCATCGTCCGCACCTGCGGTCTCTACGGGAGACCGGGGCCTCGCTCGCCGGGAAACTTCGTTGAGACGATGCTGCGATTGGCGGGCGAACGAGATCATCTGCGGGTGGTCGACGACCAGTGTTGCACGCCGAGCTACACCGCGCACGTTGCCCGCGCGATCCGCTTCTTGCTCTCGACGCGCGACTACGGCGTCTACCACGTGGTGAATTCGGGCGCGACGACCTGGTATCGTTTCGCGGAGACCCTCTTCAGAACCGCGGGCATTCCCATCGCCTTGGAACCGATCACAACGGCCCAATACGGCCTTCCCGCGCCACGGCCTTCCTACAGCGTCCTCGACACGGCAAAGTACCACGCCCTGCCGGGCCACGCAGCCATGCCCGACTGGCAGCAGGCGCTGGCCGACTACCTCTCGGCGCGAAGTTGAAATCGCCCGCTGAATATCCGTGTGTCTCGATCCGTGGGCGATTCCGGCTTCGCGGTGGCCGTCGCGCCGATCAGTCCGTGGCCAATTCGGCGCAGACGTAAGGCCCCTTGGGGATGACCGCGATGGTCGCGTCGGGACCGTACCGGCGAAGGCAGTCGCTCACGGCCGCTTCAACCGTCGGCGCCGACTCGACAAAGAGCCCACGGAGCGCCGCCGGCGGCAAGCCGTTGCTGACGACCTTGACCTCGACTTTTCGCCGCACCTTCGCCAATTCCTCCAGTTGCCACTGATCCATGACGAAGTAATCGCCCCTCGTGATCCGCTCCATGAAGGTGTCGAGCGAGCGATTTTCTTCGAACAGCCGCCGGAAATCCGAGCTGCCGATTCCCTCCGTGAGGCTCGCCGCTATGACGACGGTTCCTCCCGGCTTGACGATCGGCAGGGCCGCGACCATGCCTTTGACCGACTGGTAAAAAGTCGTGTCAAGCGGATAACCGGCGGCCGTGGTGACGACGATGTCGACCGGCGCGCCTTCAAGCGCCAGGCGAACGGCGTCGAGCACGGTGAGCGAGTGCTCGTAGACGTCCTTGTGCCGGTGGTGCTCGTCGATCTCCAGGCGCAGCGCCGGCAGCTCCGGCAGCACGATGTCTGCCAACCCGGTGTCGACCATCAGCTCCAGGCCGGCGCGCGGGTCGGCCCCCAGCAGCAGCCGGCTCAGCTCGTCCCGCACCCGCTCGGCCGAGATGATCGCCAGCCGCCCGGCCATGTCGGTCATCGCGGCCCGCACCTCCTCGGTCACCTCCAGCCCGAGCTGGGAGGTGAACCGGGCCGCGCGCATCATCCGCAGCGGGTCGTCGGAGAAGGAGATCTCGGCCGTATGCGGGGTGGTCAGGATCCCGGCGGCCAGGTCACCGAGGCCGTCGTGCGGGTCGGCGAAGAGCAGCTCGGGCAGCCGCAGCGCCATCGCGTTGACGGTGAAGTCGCGGCGCACCAGGTCGTCCTCGAGGTTGTCCCCGAAGGCGACGACGGGCTTGCGGGAGTCCGGGTCGTAGGCGTCGGCCCGGTAGGTCGTGATCTCCACCGTGCGCCCGTCGTGCCGGGCGCCGATGGTGCCGAACGCACGGCCGATGTCCCAGGTCTGCTCGGCCCAGCCCGCCAGCACCGCCTCGATCTCCTCGGGACGCGCGGAGGTGGTGAAGTCCAGGTCGGGCGAGGAGCGTCCGAGGAAGGCGTCGCGCACCGGCCCCCCGACCAGCGCGAGCTCGTGGCCGGCGTCGCGAAAACGTTCCCCGAGCTCGGTCAGCACGGACTGCACCGGCGCCAGGTGACGGACGGCGCGGGCCAGCAGCTCGGCCTCGGACGGAGAGGGGGACACGAGCATCAAGCGTACGGCCCGCGCGGCACCGGAACGGGCCCGCGCCTCGTTAGAGTGAGCAAGATGACCACCGCTCCGCCCCCGCGCCGATGGCAGAAGAGCCTGCCGTCGCTGCAGGAGACCTCGGCGGGCGGCGTGGTCATCGACGTCCACGAGGGTCGGGCGCGGATCGCCATCATCGCGCGGCACAACCGGGCCGGACGGGTGGAGTGGTGCCTGCCCAAGGGCCACATGGAGCCCGGCGAGACGCTGGAGCAGGCCGCCGAGCGCGAGGTCGCCGAGGAGACCGGCATCATCGGCCGGGTGCTGCTGACCCTGGGCACCGTGGACTACTGGTTCTCCACGCCGCAGCACCGCATCCACAAGCGGGTGCACCACTACCTGCTGGAGGCCACGGGCGGGGAGCTGTCGGTGGAGGGCGACCCGGACCAGGAGGCCTTCGACGCCATCTGGTGCCCGCTGACCGAGGCGCACCGCGTGCTCACCTTCCCCAACGAGCGCCGGATCGCCCAGGTCGCCTGGGCGAGGTTGGCCGGGACCGCGTGAGCCGCAGCCGCGTCGTGCCCTCGTGGCACGGCTCCCTGTCCCTGCTCCTGTCGTATGCCGTGACGCTGGCCCTCGTCCTGCTGCTGGCTCCCGCCTCGGTCGCCTCCACCCCGACCCTCTCCACCTCCACCACACCCACGACCACAGCGCCTACCACCCCCACCAGCAGCACGACGGGAGACACAGGTGCCGCCACGGTCGACACCGACGTGGTCCCCGTGCAGGTGGCGCTGCAGGCCGTTACCCCGGCGATCGCCACGCCGGGGTCCGGCGCCCTGCTCACCGGGACGATCAGCAACGCCGGGCCGGAGCCGGTGCGGGTGGGCAGCGTGCGGGTCAGCACCGCCTTCCGCGGACTGGACACCCGGAGCGCGGTCGAGGACTGGGCGACGACGGGCAGCCTGGAGACCCCGCGGGTGATCGCCCAGGACGACATCGACGCCCTCCTCGCTCCCGGCGCCGTCGTGAACTTCTACGCACCGGCGCCGGCGGACGCCGTGAACCCGGAGTTCGACTTCGCCACCCTGCCGGTCCGGATCGAGGTGACCCAGGAGGCCGGCGGACCCGCCGCCGACCGGACCGCGCAGACCCTGCCGGGCAGCGAGCTGCGGACCTTCCTGCCCTGGCACGCGATGGACGTCACCGGCTTCAACCCGGTGGACATCGCCTGGCTGGCGCCGGTCACCCTGCCCGGTGGCGCCGACCAGGTGGATCCGGACGAGGCGACGCGCGCTGCCGCGTGGGCCGAGGCGATCGGTCCGCAGTCACGCAACGCCGCGCTGCTGGACGGCCTGGCGGGGACGTCCGCCACGTTCGTCGTCGACCCGGCGGTCCTGGAGCCTCTGGACCCCGTCGCGTCACTGACGGAGGCGGTGGTGCAACCGGGCGAGGAGCCCGAGCCGACCGAGCCGGACCAGACCGGCCAACCCACCGCGCAGCCGACGGCGGAACCGGCCCCGCAACCCACCGCCGAGCCCGGGACCGACGCCACGAGCGCCCCCAGCCCGCCGCCCCACCCGGAGCCGACCGCTGACCCGGGGGTCGGCCCCACGCCGACCGCCGACGTGCCGGCCACCGAGGCGCCCCCCGCCGACGGGGAGGACACCACCACGACCGACGGCCCGGAGGACCCGGACTCACCGCAGCAACCCGTCGAGCCGACAACCCCGCCCACGACGCAGGAGGCCGTCCAGGCGCTGGGCGAGCAGCTGGCCACGATCCCCGAGGAGCAGCTGTGGTGGCTGCCGGTCGGCGACACCGACACGGGGGCGCTCCTCGAGCTCGGCCAGGAGGTGAGCTCCATCGCCGAGCTCGTCGGGCGACCGCTCGCGCAGACCCCCGTGGTCAGGGGCCGCACCGACCTCGCCTGGCCCCTGGCCACCGCCTACGACGACGACCTGATCGACCGGCTCAAGCGGGTGTGGACCCATGCCGGGGGCGCCCTGGGCACGCGGGGCGTGGGCCACGGCACGCTCACCGGTGCCGTCCTGCCCTCGGGCGCGATCACCGACGCCGTGCAGACCGGGTCGGCCGCCCGGACGCACACCTCGGGCACGGTCCTGCTGGGCTACGACGAGCGGCTCAGCGGCATCGTCGCCTCGGCCGGGGCGCCGGACCAGGACGGCCGCACCGTACAGCGCTTCCTCGCCGAGACGCTGGCCACCTACCAGGAGCAGCCCGCCGAGGACCGCTCGGTCGTGGTGGCGGTTCCCCGCACCGCGACGGTCGACGCGACCGCCCTGCGCCGCCTGGTCGGTGCCTCGGACACCGCCCCGTGGCTGGCGCCGACGACCGCGTCCCGGTTGCTGGACTCCGCCGACCCCGCCCCGGTGGAGCTCCCCGGTGCCGCGCCTGCGGACGGTGAGCTCACGGCATACTCGATCCCCGCCCCGAGCCCGCTGACGGCGGATGGCGTCGCCCGGGTGGAGGAGGCCCGGGCCGACCTGGACGCCGCCAGCTCGATCGTGCCGGGCAGCGACGAGGCGCGGGACACGTGGTTGCAGGCCCTGGACCGGCAGTACTCCGCCCGGTGGCGGCAGGGGCCCGACGCGTGGGGCGAGCCGGTCGAGCAGGCGTTCGCGGTCTCCCGGGAGATCCTGGACGGGCTGACGATCAACCCCACGACGATCAACTTCTTCGCCGACGAGGGCGTCATCCTGATCACCGTCACCAATGAGCTCCCGCTGCAGATCGAGGACCTGCGGATGACGGTCCGGCCCGGCAACGCCCGGCTGCGCATCCTGGCCCAACCCGAGCCGATCACGATCGGGCCGGAGTCCCGGGCCACCGTGCAGTTCCGGGCCAAGGCCATCGCCTCCGGCCAGGTCCCGCTGCACACCAGCCTCAGCACGCCCGACGGCACGCCGGTGGGCGAGGCCGCGGAGACCGAGGTGCGGGTGAGGCCCACCGGGGTGTGGATCTACTGGCTGCTCGGCGGCGTCGCGGGTGTCATCCTTGTGCTCGGCCTGGTGCGCGCCCTGCGTCCCCGGCCCGCCCAGCAACCCAGCCCCTCCCCCGAGCAGAACGGCCCGGCCCCCGGGTCCGATGTGGAGAGTCCGTGAGCGACCAGCCCGCCACCGGCAGCGCCGGCCACTCCTCGGCCTCGCTGGCTCGCGCGAGCGCCCTCATGGCGTCGGGCACCTTCGTCTCCCGCCTGCTGGGCATGGTCCGCGTCCTCCTGCTGGCCGGTGCGATCGGTGTCCTGAACTCCCCCGCCGGCAACGCCTGGCAGACCGCCAACACCCTGCCCAACACGATCTACATCCTGCTGGCCGGCGGCGTGCTCAACGTGGTGCTGGTGCCCGCGCTGACCCGTGCGATGGCGATGAGCCCGGAGAAGGGCCGGGACTTCACCGACCGGCTCATCACCCTGGCGCTGACCGGGTTGCTGCTCATCACCGTGGTCTTCACCGCGGGCGCGGCGCTGCTGACCAGGTTCTACGCCCTGAGCTGGTCCGGCGAGCAGCTGGCGCTGGCCATCACCTTCGCCTACCTGTGCCTGCCGCAGATCTTCTTCTACGGCGTCTACACCCTGCTCGGCCAGATCCTCAACTCCCGCGAGAAGTGGGGCTGGTACATGTGGGCCCCGGTCGCCAACAACGTCGTGGCGATCGCCGGGATCGTGCTCTTCATGACGCTCTACCCGGAGGCGCGGACGATCGGCCCCGGGGAGTGGACCGGCAGCATGATCTGGCTGCTCGCCGGCACCGCGACGCTCGGCGTCGCCGTCCAGGCCGGGGTGCTGATCCTGCCCACCTGGCGCTCCGGCTTCCGCTACCGCCCGCGGTGGGGGTTCCGGGGGGTGGGCCTGGGCGCGGCCTCCAAGATGGCGCTGTGGATGCTGGCCATCATCGGCGTCTCCCAGGCCGGCATGTGGCTGTCCACGAACGTGCTCAACCGGGCCACGACGATCGACGCGGCCGCGCCCGGCAAGATCCTCTACGAGAACGCCTTCCTGATCTACATCCTCCCGCACAGCCTGATCGCGACCTCGCTGATCACCGCGATGTTCACCCAGATGTCCCGGTCGGCCCAGGCGGAGGACCTGGCCGGCCTGGGCACGCAGTACCGCCACGGCCTGCGGCTCCTCGGCGTGGCCATGGTGCCGATCAGCATCGGCCTGTTCGTGCTGTCGCCGTCGATCACCAGCATCCTGTTCTTCAACAACACGCCGGCTGAGACCCGGGCCACCGCGTGGGTCACCATGGCGATGGTCATCGGGCTGGCGCCGTATGCCGTGTACATCCTTTCCGGGCGCATCTTCCACGCCTTCCAGGACGGCTGGACCCCGTTCAAGCTGCAGGTGGCGATCACCACGATCTCGATCGTCGGCATCCTGATCGCGGCGACCCTGCCCGCCGACCGCACCGCCATCGGGGTCGGGTTCGCGCAGACGCTCGGCCAGGCCGTCGCGGCGGTCCTGGGCCTCTACTGGGTGCGGCGCCGGCTCGGCCGCCTGCCGCTGGGGGACGTGGTCCGGGGCTACTCCCGCATCATCGCGGCCACGATCGTGGCGGCCGTCGTCCTGGTGCTCGTCGTGCTGGGCGTGGCAGCCCTGCTCGACGGCCGGGTCAGGGCCCTGGTCACCCTGTTCGTCGGCGGGCCGCTCTTCTTCCTGGTCTACGGGGCCGTGGCGCACCGGCTGGGCGTCACCGAGCTGGCCGAGGCCGCCGGTCCCCTCCTGCGCCGGCTGGGGCGCGGCCGGGCACCGGCCACCCGGCCGGCGGCCGGCGGCACCTCGACGGGCGCGCCCACGGGGGGCCCGCGCCGGGTCAGCACGCCCCGGGCACGCCTCTCCGGCGGTACCCGGCGTGCCGCAGGTCGTCACGAGGCGCCGGACCCGGTGGACAGCGGCACGCCCCCCGACCAGCCGCCGGGACGGCACGCGGCCACCGGCGAGGACCCCTGGTTCTTCGGGGAGGACGCGGGTCGGGACGACACCGGGTGGCAGACCGCCTACGAGGACCTTCGGCACGCAGAAGAGGGCCAGTCGGCATGGACCTCGGGCGGACCCAGCCTAGGATTGGGCGCAGCAACCGGCAACGGGCAGGACTGGGAGGTGTGGGGTATGGGTATCGAACCGGGCACGATGCTGGGGCGACGCTATGCCCTCGAGGAGCTGCTGGCCCAGCGCGGCGACGTGCTGGAGTACTGGTCGGCCCAGGACACCACCCTGGAGCGCCTCGTCGCCGTCACCCTGCTGCCCTCGACCGGCGACCGGGCCACGCTGGCGCACGCCGTGCTGGACGGTGCCCGCCGCACCGCGGGGGTCGACGACCCCCGCCTGGTGCGGGTGCTCGACGTCGGCGAGGAGGAGGGCTACTGCTGGATCGTCGAGGAGGGGCTGCCGGACGCCGAGTCCCTGGCGAGCCTCACGGCGACCCAGCCGCTGCCGGCCGAGGAGGCCCGCCGGATGGTCGGGGAGGCCGCCGTGGGCATGGAGTCCGCGCGGCGCCGCGGGCTGCACCACCTCTACCTCAACCCGCACTCCGTGCTGCGCACCCGCGACGGCAGCGTCAAGGTCTCCGGCGTGGGGGTCACCGCCGCCATCGAGCAGACCGACGACATCGGTGCCCGGGAGTCGTCGCTGATCGACACCGGCGACCTGGTCAGCCTGCTCTACACCGGGCTGACCGGGCGGTGGCCGGGCGACGAGATCGAGGGGCTCCCCTCGGCGCGCCGCCTGTCCGACGGTTCGCTGGCCGCCGCCTCCGAGGTGGTCGCGGGGGTCCCCGGCGACCTGGACGCCCTCTGCCGGCAGATGCTCGCCCTGGACTACGACCCGTCGGCCGGGCCGACGACCCCCGGTGAGCTCGCCCGGCAGCTGGCTCCCTGGTCCTCGGAGATCGTCACCGGTGACGGCGGTGGTGGCGCTGCCGGACCCCCGGCACCGCGCAGGCCGCAGGAGTCCCGCGACGCCGACGCCTACACCCCGGACGCCCTCGACGGCTCCGCCGCGACGTCCACGGCCGGTGCCGCCGCGGTGGGGGCCGCCGCTGCGGCCCGCGGCGCGGCCCCGCAGCACCCGGGGACCAGCCCCATGCCGGTCGGCCAGGGCGACCAGGGCCGCTATCGCTCCACCCTGGCCGAGAACGAGGCGGCCGGCACGTTCACCGACACCTCGGCATACGAGCCGGAGGACGCGGGCGCAGACCTGGGCGAGGACTACCCCGAGATCCCCGACCGCGGGCTGCCCCCCGGGGTGCGCGAGGGCTCGGGCGGCGGGAGCAACTGGCTCGTGCTGGCGATCATCGGGGTGCTGCTCGCGGTGGCCGCGTTCGCCGCGTACACGGCGATCAGCAACCTGACCGACGACCCCGACACCGCCGACGAGCAGCCGGTGCCCACGGCGCCCGCCACCGAGACCGCGACCGAGGACGCGGAGGAGGAGCCGACCACCGACGACGTCCAGGAGACGACGGCGGCGCCGGAGCCCGGTGCGGAGATCACCTTCGTGGGGGCCAGCGACTTCGACAGCAACGGCGGCGACGAGAAGCCGGACCTGACCGCCCGGGCGATCGACGGTGACCTCACGACCTGGTGGAACACCTTCACCTACCTCACCCCCAACTGGGGCGGCCTCAAGGACGGGGTCGGCCTGGTCATCGACACGGGCGAGACCCAGTCGGTCTCGCAGGTGACGGTGAACTTCCCCGAGGGTGACTACGGCGCCACGATCCACGTCGGGGACAGCCCGGACACCAGCGGCACGGTCATCGGCACGTCCGAGGAGGCCTCCGGCACCTGGACGGTGGACGCCGAGGAGCCGGTGGAGGGTCGCTACATCGTGATCTGGTTCGACCGCGCGTGGGAGGGGCCGGGCGGAGAGATCGTCAAGGTCGCCGAGGTGACCGCCCGGTCATGAGTGCCTCCGCCGACCTGCTCGAACGCTCGGACCACGAGCTGCTCACGCTCCACAAGGAGGGTGACGCCGAGGCCTTCGGCGAGCTCTTCCGGCGGCACAAGGACCGCATGTGGGCGGTGGCGCTGCGCACCACCCGGGACCCCGAGCTCGCGGCCGACGCCGGACTGCTTGAACCCGCCGAAGGGGGTCCAGTAGCGGACGCTGGAGTGGGAGTTGACGGACAGGTTGCCGGCCCGTACGGCCTGGGAGACGCGCAGGGCGCGGCCGATGTCCCGGGTCCAGAGCGAGCCCGAGAGGCCGTAGTCGGTGGCGTTGGCCAGGCGTACGGCGTCGGCCTCGTCGTCGAAGGGGAGGACGACGGCGACGGGGCCGAACACCTCCTCCACGGCGACCCGGGCGTCCGGGGCGACGCCGGTGAGGACGGTGGGCGGGA
>ENA-UOUL01005593-UOUL01005593.1-bioreactor-metagenome-genome-assembly--contig:-NODE-5593-length-10780-cov-5.526114_pt1 | contig 10780 bp, 8 predicted proteins | sample MGYA00249838_ERZ747220 | MGnify/ENA primary metagenome ERZ747220 (study PRJEB28778, sample SAMN05720191) | bioreactor metagenome | isolation source: Anaerobic biogas reactor | place: USA:Washington...
AGTATCGACAATTCTTATATAATTAATGATGGAGATATTATTTTTTCCTGGTCTGGAAGTCTTTTGGTTGATATTTGGTGCGGTGGTCGATGTGGATTAAACCAGCACCTGTTTAAGGTCACATCCGCATCTTATAATAAATGGTTTTACTATATGTGGACGCGTTATCATTTAGAAAGATTTATTGCGATTGCCAAGGACAAGGCAACAACCATGGGACATATACAGAGAAAACATCTTTCGGAGGCAAAAGTTTTAATACCGGAACCAAACACTCTCGCTTTTATGGATTCTGTTATGCAACCGATAATTGACTTAGTTATTGCCAATAAAGTTGAGAATAAAACCTTATCTACTATTCGCGACACCCTCCTCCCCAAACTTATGACCGGTGAAATAAGAGTGCCAGTGGAAGAGGTTGTATGAGTTTGATGCGATAGAAAGGGGGAAACCTTATGCCGAGCCATAATATATATGAGGATGAATTGGAGCAGGCTGCATTGGAATGGTTTGAGGAACTTGGTTATGAAACCGCTTTTGCGCCTGATATATCACCTGGTGGGGATTATCCTGAGCGTTCCGATTATTCAGATGTTATTCTGGAAGAACGCCTTAAGGATGCTTTAAAGCGAATAAATCCTGATTTGCCTCAGGAAGCTCTTGATGATGCTATGCATCAAATCCTTGTGCCTCTCAATCCTGCCCTGATAGATAATAATCGTCTTTTTCAGAAGATGGTTACCGATGGAGTGAATGCTACTTTTAGAGCTAATGATGGCAGGATAGTCAGCAAGCAGGTCAGGGTTTTTGACTTTAATGAAGTTAAAAATAATGATTTTCTGGCTGTTAACCAGTTCACTGTGATTGAAAACAGAGTTGAAAAGCGTCCTGATGTGGTGGTATTTGTCAACGGTATTCCCCTTGTAGTTATCGAGCTTAAAAACCTGGCGAATGAAGATGTGGAAATATCTGATGCATATAATCAAATCCAGAATTATATAAGTACCATTCCATCCTTATTTACTTATAATGCTTTTGCAGTTATATCCGATGGAGTAAATGCAAGAGTAGGCACAATCACTGCTGATGAAGACCGGTTCATGATGTGGCGTACAATTGATGGGGACGAAATAGCACCTTTAAGCCGTCCGCAGCTTGAAGTCCTGATCAAAGGCATGTTTGAAAAGGAACGCCTGCTTGATATCATTAAGAACTTTATACTGTTCCAGACTGATGGAAAGGACACATATAAAATTCTTGCCGGTTATCACCAGTATCATGCTGTTAACAAGGCGGTTGAAAGCACAATAAGAGCTGCCATCACTGAGGGCGATCGTAAAATCGGTGTTGTTTGGCATACCCAGGGCAGCGGCAAAAGCCTTTCCATGGTCTTCTATGTTGGCAAGCTTGTTTTGTCAAAAGAACTTAACAACCCTACAATCGTAGTGATTACTGACCGTAACGACCTTGACGACCAGCTGTTTTCCACCTTTGCCAAATCAAAAGATTTATTGCGCCAGGAACCGGTTCAGGCTCAGGACAGAGCGGATCTTCGCAAGCTCCTGACAAGGGAATCGGGAGGCATTATATTTACAACGATACACAAATTTGCTCCTGAAGAAAAAGGAGACAGTGTACCTGTTTTAACAGACCGGGAAAATGTAATTGTTATCGCCGATGAAGCACATCGAAGCCAATACGGATTTAAGGCGGAAATTGTCAAGGGGGACAATGAAGCTGATGTCAAATACGGTTATGCAAAACATATGCGTGATGCCCTTCCAAATGCGTCTTTCATTGGCTTTACCGGTACACCCATATCTCTTGCTGACAAGGATACCAGAGCAGTTTTTGGCGATTATATCGACATTTACGATATGACCAGGGCTGTTGAGGATGGAACAACAGTACGCATATTCTATGAAAGCCGGATAGCGAAGCTGGAACTGCCCGATGAGCTTAAGCCTGTTATTGATGATGAATACGAAGAAATCACTGAGTACCAGGAATATACCCAGAAAGAAAAGCTTAAGACCAAATGGTCAAGGCTTGAGGCCATCGTTGGCGCCGAACAGAGGGTAAAAGCTATTGCCAAAGACATTGTGGAGCACTTTGAAAAGCGACTTGCCGCTCAGGAAACTGAAGTGGGCAAGGGTATGATCGTGGTTATGTCGCGCCGGATTGCAATTGACTTATATAAAGCCATTATTGAACTGCGTCCCGAATGGCATTCAGACGATATTGACAAAGGTGTTATCAAGGTAGTCATGACCGGAAGTTCTTCCGATCCAAAGGAATGGCAGCCTTTCATTGGTACCAAAGCCACAAGGGAGCGTATTGCCAAAAGAATGAAGGACAACAAGGATGAACTGAAGCTGGTCATCGTGCGTGACATGTGGCTGACTGGTTTTGATGTGCCCAGCATGCATACCATGTATATCGACAAGCCCATGCAGGGTCACAATCTTATGCAAGCGATCGCCCGCGTTAACCGTGTATTCAGGGAGAAGCAGGGCGGATTGATTGTAGACTATATCGGCATTGCCGAAAATCTTAAGAATGCACTTAATGATTATACCGAAAGCGACAGAGAAAAGACCGGTGTTGACACTGAAGTGGCAGCGGCAGTCCTTGTGGAAAAGTATGAACTGATTAAGGAATTACTTCATGGTCATGATTATCAGAAATTCTTTACCGGCTCTGCTTCCGAAAGAATGTCTGCCATTGTTGAAACAATCGACTACATAATTGGATTGCGCGAGGAACGCAAAAACGATTATCTTAAACTGGTCAGTGAGCTGTCAAGAGCTTACTCCCTTTGTGCGACTACTGATATTGCCGAGAAATTGAATCTTGAGGTAGGTTTCCATAAAGCGGTTAAATCCGGTATTATCAAGCTTATACCCGAAAATTCCAGGAAGAAAACTGCTGCGGAAATTGAAGCACAACTCAACCAACTTGTTTCCAAATCAATATCCAGCAATGAGGTTATTGATGTTTTGGATGCTGTTGGACTAAACAAGCCAAATATTGCCATACTCTCAGATGAGTTCCTGGAAGAAGTGCGTAACATGAAACAGCGTAACCTTGCTGTCGAACTTCTTAACAGATTACTTAAGGGCAAAATTAAGACATTCTCAAAACGGAACCTCGTTCAGTCCAGAAAATTCTCAGAGCTTTTGGAGAATGCCATCAGAAAGTACCAGAATCGCACAATAGAAACCACTCAAGTTATTCTGGAGCTTATACAGCTTGCAAAGGAAATTAATGAGGTCCATAAACGTGGAGAAAACACAGGCCTTACTGAAGATGAGCTGGCATTTTACGATGCCCTCGCTGAAAATGAATCTGCAAAAGAGGTTATGGGTGACGATATCCTCAAACAAATAGCCAGGGACTTGACCGAAGCAATACGTAAGAACTTAAGCATTGACTGGTCTATACGTGCCAGTGTGCAAGCCAAGATGAAAATGATTATAAAGAGGCTGCTTAAGCGCTATGGTTATCCTCCGGACAAAACACCAAAGGCTGTGGAAATCGTAATGGAACAAGCCAAGCTCATGTGCCAAAACGAGAGTTCCGGGATTAGGTATCAGTACCAGCTTGAAAAAGAAGATCTGCCAAAAGTAGCGGAGGATAGTTTTGGCATATAGTAATAATTATAGTTTTATGGTGAATATAAGTTAAAATTATAATTAAGAGGGGATGGTGTAAAATGTCACAGGACGATATAATCCGAATAATAGAAATTATTAAACGGTATTTTCCAAAGGATGCAACTGAAATTTCTGTTGTGTTGGATTTGCTAAACCTTGCTCTGGATGGACTGATGAGCAGCACAAATAAGTCAATTGCAGAATTCCATAAGAATAAGGAATTTGACAAGGGAAAGGAATTATGGGAGTTTTCTAAAACAGTGTCAACAATTCAGGAGACAATCAATGAGTATACATCTTTGCTGAACATAGATGCTGAGGTCGGTGATGACGAAATTGATGAAGAACTTGACGAAATAGATGAACAGAAAACAATACCAAATTATTCGGATTATGTCGTTGATTCTTCCATTCCTCATACCCTTTATGAAGATTTTACCCATAAAAAAGTGGTCGCTTTTTCATTTAATAATAAACGATATACAGTAAAAGATTGGAAGGATTTGTTGCTGCAAACATGTGATTTGTTGGCAGAGATAGATGCCACTAAGTTTAGTGAGTTTATTGATGATCCCGTTATGACAGGAAGAAAGGTTTCTTACTTTAGCAGAAAATATGTCGATAGAAAAAATGAAAAAATGAAGAACATAGACATCTATGTTTGGACTAACTTAAGTGCCAACAGTATAAGAAATCTTATCATAAAACTTCTACGGAAATTCGATATAAAATTAACCGATTATTACGTATATCTACGAGCAGATTACACCCCTTTACATAAAAGTGATAAAGCAAATGATGAATACAATCCAGACCAAAGAGAAAACCATGACGATACGAGAATTGGAAAATATGTTCGTCAAACCCTTAGGGATCTATCAAACCATCAATATCGTTTTACTGATAAAGAAATAAGTGAAATGCAGTCAAAGCAATGGTCGAAAGAAGTATTGGGAATAGATTACCCGCTTCTTAAAAAGTATAAAGACAATGAAGATATTTCAGCTCAAATTAAGGATGGAATTTATGGCCGGTACTGGAAAGAAATTTTTGAGTTCAACGGGATGAAGTTTTTAGCAACGAGCCAGTGGTATGAACGACATAGAGAACCCTTTGCACGATGGATATCAAGATTGCAAAATGAAAAATAAAATTATCATTTTTTAGATTTTTTACAAGAACACCCGATGGGTGTTTTTTGTTTATATAATTAAGTCTGGTTTATAGACTCCTAACAAGGAGGTGATGCCTATGCTTGTACTAATATAGGTATTATGACTTCAATAACACAAAAACCAAAGGAGGAAATCAAAATGATCGGCATTGAACAATACCGAAAAATCCAGGAGTACAAAGCACTTGGACTTGCTCAGACAAAAACCGCAAAAGCACTGGGGATAACCTATTCTTCTGTCAGCAAATACTGGAATATGAGCGAAGAAGATTATGTAAGGGAAGCTGAAAAGGAAAGGTACCACATGGATAACTACCGTCAGTACATACTGGAACATTTGAAAATTTGTCCACAAATGAGGGATACAAACATCTATATTAAATTGGCGGAGGCCTTCCCTGATCTACAAGTTAAACGAGCTACATTCTACCGCTATATGAAAGCCTTAAGGGAACAGCACGGGTATCCGCATGCCAGTAAACGTAAAACCTCACCCCGTGAAATTTCTCCACCGGGATATGAAGCGCAGGCGGATTTTGGTCAATACAAACTTAAGGATATGTACGGGCGAATTGTACGAATATATTTCTTTTGCATGGTTCTGAGTTATAGCAGAATGAAATTTGTTTATTTTTCACCGGATCCCTTTACAACCAAAACAGCCATTAAAGCTCATAACTATGCATTCCAATATTTTGGAGGAAGTACACAGACTATTCTTTATGACCTTGACCGTGTCTATGTAGTCAGTGAAAATCTGGGGAATATCATATTCGTACCCACATTTGAAGAATATGTTAGGCGTATAGGTTACAGTGTTTCGCTATGTAGACCAAGAGATCCTCAAAGTAAAGGCAAGGTTGAAGAGGTGATTGGATACATAAAGCAAAGTTTTCTTGAGGGCAGGATATACACCGGAATTGATTGCCTTAACAGTGCTGCCCTTGCATGGTTGGATAGGGAAGGCAACGGGCGAATACATACTGTGACCAGAAAAGTGCCGCGTGAAATGTTCATGGAAGAGCAAAAATACCTGTTCCATGTCAAACCTTATTCCGAAGTATCAAGCACTGTGGCCTCCTTTGATAAGGATGGAGTGGTAAGTTATAAAGGCAACCGTTATCTGATTAATACAGGTATGATGGATGTTCATAAACGCATTCGCATTGAAGATGATGTTGAAATGCTTTTGTTCTATGATGCTGAAACAAATGATTTATTGGCTAAATATCCAGTCACAGAAGATACCGGGCAGTTGTTCAAACCAGAAGAAAATTACAGGAGAGACAGGGTTTCTTTAACCATCATAAAACAATATTTTGCAGAATACGAAATAGCTCAGGAATTCATTCGCCGGATGGAGCAGCAACAGCCGAAATATTTTAATACACATTGCATTCGATTATACCGGATGACAAAGTTTTATACAATTGGACAATTGCTTGATGGAATAGAATACTGCATTGATACTGAACGCTGCAGTGCCTATGAGCTTTTGGCTTATCTCATGTATCAGTACGGAGAGCATATAGCTAAGAAGTTTTTGCCGAATCAGCAGTATTTTAACCATTTGGCGAGGAGTAAAGAAATAAGGAGGGAAATCGATGGCTGATATAACAGAAATCCGTGAATTGGCCCAAAAGCTCAACCTTTGGAATATCGCAAGAGGATACATTGATTTGAACGATGAGAAACTATCAAACCTTGACTATCTTAAGATGGTGTTAGAAAAAGAATTGGAGATTAGGGCCAGGCAAAAACACACCAAGCTGAGGAAGGCAAGTAAGCTTCCAAACAAAGCATTTGACGCATCGAACTCAAACAAGGGCTTAAAATGGCAGATTAAACAGTTATCCAACCTGACATGGCTTAAGGAAGAGCAAAACTTAATCCTGCTGGGAAAATGCGGGACGGGTAAGACCGGTCTTGCAGCGCAGCTTGGAGAAACTGCAATCAGCAATGGACATAAAACCTATTATGCGCCTTTTGATAATTTTATCGCAGTGGCAGAAAAGAAAGCCACAAATCCAAAAGCAGAAGCGATCTTTTCTTATATGCAGGAATGTGACTTAATTATTATTGATGATGTCTTTTATGTGGAACCAACCAGGGCAGAACTGCAGGTTTTCTACCGGGCAGTTACCTTTCTTAATGAAACCAGAAGCATTATTTTTATAACCAATCGTGAACTGTCAGCATGGATAGATGCAGCCGAAGACAAGCACCTTTGCCAAACTTTATTGGACAGGATAACGGCCAATTGTCAAATTGTTCGTTTGACTGACAAGTAAATAAAAACACTCACTTCTTTTTGTAAGCGTCAAAAACTTCACACATATAAATAGCTATGTAGGCATGAGAAAATAACCTGGACATAACAACGAAGGGAATGTTCAGGTTTGAGCAGCAATGAACGCAAAGCCTGGTGGGAAGAGCGCCTAGCTGAACACGAAGCCAGCGGACAAAGAGTAACAGCTTGGTGTGAAGAGAACTCAATTACGCCGCGACAGTTTTACTACTGGCGCAGGAAGCTCAGAACCGAGCATGTAGAAAAGGAACAACCGGTAAAATGGCTGTCGTTGAAATATGAATCTCGTCAATTGGGTATTGCCGGGGATGCCATAGCAGTGCATGTCGGCCAGGCAACAGTTGAGATTCGCAAAGGATTTGACCGGGAACTGTTTTGTGAAATTATACAGGTTTTGCAAACGATATGATCAGCGAAATATCAAACAGGCAGGTTTACCTAGCCTGCGGTAGTACAGACCTTAGAAAATCCATTGACGGATTGGCAGTACTGGTAAAAGAAGCATTTGAATTGAATCCATTCAGTCCGTGTTTGTTTGTGTTCTGCAATCGCCAGCGCAATAAACTGAAAATATTGCAGTGGGATCATAATGGATTCTGGCTTTATTACCGGCGATTGGAACGAGGTAAATTTGAATGGCCGGCAGCAGATAGCCAAGTAGTCAGCATTAGCTATCGGGAATTTCGCTGGCTGCTGGATGGATTATCCCTAAAACAAAAGCAAGCTCACAAAGCAGTAAAAGAGCGAACCATTATTTAGATATAATTCAGAAATAATATGCGTTTATGTTAGATTATCTCGATAAACCTTGCAATATCGTCACATTTCTGGTATAGTTATATTCATGGATACGATTGATAATTCAGCCCAGATAATTGAACAACTTAATGATAGAGTCCTTATTCAGGAACAGCAGATTTTAGAACTTAATGCCAAGGTAAAGTGGTATGAGGAGCAGTTTCGCTTGAGCCGCCAGAAGCAGTTTGGCGCTTCCAGCGAGAAAACAACTCCAGAACAAATCAATCTCTTTAATGAAGCTGAAGATATTACTGATCCCAAGCTTGAAGAACCAAGCCTGGAAACTGTTACTTATCAGCGGAAGAAAAAGCAGGCTGGTCAAAGAGAAGACAAACTCAAGGATCTGCCGGTTGAAATAATTGAATACCGGCTGGAAAAACATGAGCAAATATGCCCTTGCTGTCAGGGTGAACTACATGAAATGAGCATCCAGGTAAGGCATGAGATCAAAATCATCCCGGCTCAGGCCATATCAGTAAAGCATGTTCAGTACATATATGCCTGTCGGCGGTGCGAGAAGGAAAACATAACAACCCCGATAATCAAGGCTGAAATGCCCAAACCGATTTTACCGGGAAGTCTGGCTTCTCCCTCTATTCTGGCATACATTATGGATCAAAAGTATACCAACAGCCTGCCCTTATACCGGCAGGAACAGCAGTTCTCCCGATTGGGGATTGAACTGTCGAGGCAGACCATGGCCAACTGGCTACTGGCTGCAGCAGATCCATGGTTAAAGATAATATATGACCGGCTGCATGAGCAGTTATTGGAGAAAGACATCCTGCATGCGGATGAAACCACCTTGCAGGTGTTGAAAGAACCAGGTCGAAGAGCCGAATCCAAATCATATATGTGGTTATACCGTACCGGAAGAGATGGACCGCCCATCGTCCTCTACGATTATCAGACCACCAGGGCAAGCAAACATCCGGATAGTTTCCTGTCCGGGTTTAAAGGCTATCTGCAAACTGATGGCTATAGTGGCTATGGCAGCCTGACCAGCGTCACGCTGGCCGGTTGTTGGGCGCATGCGCGCCGAAAATTTACCGAAGCCCTTAAGGCCTTGCCGGCTGAACAGAAAGACAAGCCGGTAGCGGCCAGCATCGGGCTGGGTTACTGCAACAAATTGTTTGCCATTGAACGGCAGCTTAAAGATATGTCCTGTCAGGAACGTTATGAAAAGCGGCTTGAGCTTACCAGACCGTTACTTAACGAATTTTATGCATGGCTAAAAAGACAACGGCAGCAAACCCTGCCCAAAAGCATGTTTGGCCAAGCCATAACCTACTGCCTTAACCAGTGGGATGCTTTGAACACCTTCCTACTGGATGGCAGGCTTGAAATAGATAATAATCGCGCCGAACGCTCGATCAAGCCTTTTGTTATTGGCCGGAAGAACTTCCTGTTCTCCAACACCCCCAGGGGGGCCAGAGGCAGTGCTATTATATATAGTATTATTGAAACGGCCAAGGAGAATAATCTCAAGCCGTATGATTATCTTGTCTATCTGTTCGAGCAATTGCCGAATGTTGATACCAGTGATCAGACTGCCGTGGACAGATTGATGCCCTGGTCGGATACTTTGCCCGAAGGATGTAGGATCTCTTCTAAGGATAATGCTAATTGAACTGATTAGTGATTTATAGGTGTTGAATTTTTGACGCTTACTTCTTTTTTAATAGGGGCAAATACCTCGTTTGAAAACAATGCCGAAAAACGGCTTAAAATAGATGCAAAAAATCTCACGAAATTCAAAGAACTGCTTAACTTTTGAGATTTTCTGCAGTTTATAGGGTAGGGGGGTCTAAATCTCTACCGCTTTTCATCCCGGAAACGGGCGGGGGGTCACGCGCGAAAAATCGCAGTTTCAAACTGCCGCCAGTTGAGAAGGAAAGTCTTCTTAAATTGGCGGCATTTTTATTTTATACAAATGTATAAACAAATAAATAGACAAATAAATAATTATCTTGTATAATTGTAGCGGGGTGGTTAATTATGGATATTAAAATTGATAGCTTAATTCCTTTTGATTCATTAAAAACAAATATAGAACATGTATTTTCTGTCGTTGATAAAAATGGAAAAGTCGTTCTGCTTAAAGATAATAAGCCGATTTATATAGTCTTAAAATATGATGAAAACCATTTAAGTGATGCAGGAATTGGCATGCAAGAGATGCCGAACTATACACTTCATGAAGCCATGAGAATTGTTTTATCTGAGGCAGAAAACAAGACGATGCATGCAGCTGAACTTGCCGATGAGATATATAGGCGCAGGCTGTATTTAAAAAAAGATGGCAGTAAAGCGCAATATACACAGATAAGGGCAAGGTGTGGGCATTATCCGGATATGTTTGAAGCTCTTCCGGGTAATATTATCAGGCTGAAGCAATCATAATTTTGAAAGAAAAAAGAGTAGGGGGATATTTTTATGGAAAACGAAATTAAGTTGTTGTCAATTAATGAAATAATAAAAGAAAAATTCCTTATCCCTTCATACCAAAGGGGATATAGGTGGGAAAAACGCCAAGTAACAGAACTGCTCGATGATATTTGGGAATTCTCCCAACAAGAAAGAAAAAAAGATGAGTTTTATTGCTTGCAACCTATAGTAGTAAAGAAAAATGGCGACAAGTGGGAGGTAATTGACGGACAGCAACGATTAACTACAATCTACATAATTTTGTATTTTTTAGGTAGAAAAAGATATGACATAGAATTTGAGACAAGAGAAAAAAGCAAAGAATTTCTACAGAATATCGATGTATCAAATACATCAAATATTGATTACTTTTTTATAGGACAGGCATATAAAACTATCAAAGAATGGTTTGAGTAT
>ENA-UOUL01005599-UOUL01005599.1-bioreactor-metagenome-genome-assembly--contig:-NODE-5599-length-10768-cov-3.822561_pt1 | contig 10768 bp, 10 predicted proteins | sample MGYA00249838_ERZ747220 | MGnify/ENA primary metagenome ERZ747220 (study PRJEB28778, sample SAMN05720191) | bioreactor metagenome | isolation source: Anaerobic biogas reactor | place: USA:Washington...
TCCGTTTCGGCTCCGCGCTGCTCAGCTTGATGAGCACGGAAACCAGCTCGTGGCCGACCGTCTCCGAGCCGACCACCGCCAGCGCGTAGTCGGCAATCGCGTGGTTGTACTGGCAAACCGAAGCCAGCCATGCCCGCTTCTGATCCGTCAGGCCGCGGATCGCGGCAAACGGTTGGCCCACGTCAACCTGGCCGGCGAGATAGGCCTTGTTGATCGTCTGGAGCGCTTCCTGGGCGGCATGGATCGCCTCCAGGCGGACTCCAATCGCCTGGAATTGCAGCGGCAGCGTGCGGTGGATCAGCCGCGTGCCGGTGGGCGGCGACTGATCGACGAAAATTCGCTCGAAGTTGGTCGTGTAGGTGCCGATGTGGGGATGATCCGAGGGGAGGGGCAATTCGGCGTTCGTATCCAGCCCAGCCGCTTCGGCCAGGCGGTGTTGCGCTTGGACGAGCGCCAACTCCGCGCCGGCAAGCGCGGTCCGCGACGTCTGTTGCGCTGCTTGCAGCAGCGAAGAGTCGACGATGCCCACGCGGATCGCCTGGAACTGCTCGGCCTGGTCCCAGCAGATCCGGTATTCCCCCACCGCCTCAGCCAGCCGCCAATAGGCGTGGGCGACGTCTTGGCGCTTTGCCCGTTCGCTGACGCTTCCCAGGACATCCAGCAGCGATACGCCTCGGCCTTTCACCCCTGAACCCGCCGGCAGCGCGAGGACCGCCTGGAGGAACTCGCCGGCCGTCTGCCTGGCAGCCGGGGCCGCCGCGCCGGCCGCTTTCGCCGGCGGCGGGCCCTGCCGCTGGCCGCCTTGCGCGGGGATCGTCCCCGAGGGCGCCCAACCCTCGCTTTCGGCGCCGGGGGGGGCCGCCGCGCCTGCTCCCGCCGCGCCCTGCGCGCCCGCACGGCCGAGGTTCTTCGGGTCCGTGATGCTCATGATTCGCTGGAGCGGGTTGCCGAGATTCGACATCGGATCGGCGGCCGCGGCGCTCTGGGGTGGATTCTGGCCGGCCGCTGGAATCGCCGGCTGCGCGCCGTCCTCCGCCGCGGGGGCTTGAGTCGAGGCGCCGGCGGCAGCATTGAGCGGAAAACCGCCGCCCGAAACTGGCGCGGGGACCTGGTCCCCCTGGCTTGCGGTTTCGGCAGCCGCTTGTGCCGCAGGGGCGATTCCTCCCCAGTAGCCGCCCAACTCCGCCGCCGGATGCCCAGGCGCCGAAGTCGGAACTTGCCCCAGGAGGATTCCGGCAACCATCGCGACGGTCCACGTCATGGTTTGGATCCTCTCGTGTTCAGTCGACACATCCGCGGAGGGCGAACACACAGGCCGCCGCCACCCCGCCACCAGCCAGCGCGGGAACACACGGGCTACGGCCCGCCGGATGCCCGTCCAGGCCGCAAACCAGCCGAAGGGGGGCTGCCCGCCGGATGTCCTGGTAGCGTGGCATTTTCTCACGGTCCCGTCAATCCTCCCGGGCATTCGGCCGCCAGGGCCGTGCTGGAAGAGGACCGCGTTGGCGCGTCGCGCAAGAGACGAGTCGGCACCGAGTCTGTTCGGCCGGTTCCCGTTCAGCGGGGCTTTCTTCGAGGAAAAGCTTCCCCGACGAGGGTGGGTTCATCCACCTCGTGGCGGTCGTCGGGGTGCTGTTCGTGTTCGGCCTGCGTTTCGCCGAGTCCCGCCGCAACCGTGGCTCCTGAAGCCATGAACGAGCGTCTCCAGGTCGCCCAGCGCGCCGTTGAGCGGCAGGTTGACCAGGATCGCGCCGAAGCCCATCGGCAGAAGCAGCGTGGGCTCCATTTCCTTTTTGATGGCCAGGTAGATCAGCGTGCCGCCGATCGCCCACATGACGGCCATCTGCCATGTAATGGATGTGAAGGCAAAGCTCGAGAACAGTTCAGCCATAGAACACCCTCCCCCAATATGAAGGAACTCCTATGGTTGGACATAGAAAGTTCCCGACGCGCGCCGGTGAAAGCCACCAACGCGATTTGTAGCAAAGTATAGCACAATCGAAAAAAGCTGTCAACCGCGCTTTTTGAATATCCAGAAGCGGCTGGCGAAGTAATTCGCGGCGATGACGACGGCCTGCACGATGAGCTTCGCGACGAGGTCGTTCATCTTGACGGCGCCGACGAGCAGGAGCATCAGGAGCGCGTCGACGCCCAGCGACAAAAGCCGCGCAGTCACGAATTCCGCAATCTCGCGCCTGATGTCCCCGCCGGCGCTTCTGAACACGTATCTCTTGTTCGGGTAGAACGCGAACGCGACCGCGAACATCCACGCGACCGCGGTGCCGAGGACCGCGAGCCACTCGGTCGAATCCGCCGGCACGCCCGCAAGCGCCGCGACCGCGCGCGTGAACAGGAAGTAGACGGCGTAGTTGACCGCGGTCGTCAGCGCGCCCACGACGCAGTAGAGAAAAATCTCGCGAATCCGCTCGTTTTTAAGCAGCTTCCGGATCATCGAAGTCCCCTCACAAGGCAGTGCATGCCGTCGTCGTGGCGGAAGCCGAGCCGCTCGTAATAGGCGGCCTGCGGCCCGTCCGGTACGCAAACGCGGTCGCACTCCGCCGCGAGCAGCCGGAACAGGTGGCGCAAAAGCTCCGTCCCGTAGCCCTTGCCGCGCTCGGCCCTCTCGACCGCGAGGTTCTTGAGCTCCGCCGCGCCGTCGGGGCGGCGCACGACGACCGCCTCGGCGACCGGGCGGCCGCTCGCGAACAGCACGTACATGTCGCCCGCGTCGAGGTACGCATCGATGCTCTCCTCGCTCGGGTCGGCCTCCTTCAATAGGGACATGTGCTCGCGCTTCCCGGAGGATAAGCGCCGGATTTCAAGCGGCGCGAGCTCGCCCGCCGCCCAGTGCCGCCTGCAGAGCGCGACGTAGCTCTCGTTGCCGCCGAGCACGATCTGCTCGCCGGACTTCGTCACGGCCCCGTCGACGACGCGCGCGTTGCAGGTCGCCTTCCGGCCGCACCAGCAGACGGTCTTGAGTTCCTCGATCGCGTCCGCCCACGCGAGCAGCCAGTGGCTCCCCTCAAACAGGTTGCCCCGAAAATCGGCGCGCAGTCCGTAGCAGATGACCGGGATGCCCAGGTCGTCGACGACGTTTACGAGCGAGAGCACCTGCTCCTTCGAGAGGAACTGCGCCTCGTCGACGATCAGGCAGTCGTAGATCGACAGGTCGATGGAATCGAGGTCCTCGACGAACTCGCACGGCGCCGACAGCCCCGAGCGCGAGCCGACGATCCGCTCGCCGTCGCGGCTGTCGAGCCGGGGCTTCAGGAGCAGCGCGTTCTGCCCGCGCTCCCGGTAGTTGTATTGCACCATGATCGCGTTCGCGGTCTTCGAGGAGCCCATCGCCCCATAGCGGAAGTAGAGTTTCGCCATGCCAATACCCCTTTGTTCGAGAATCTCAACCTTATTCGACAGGGGGGCGCGCGATTCCTGCCCCGCGCTTGCCAACGGAGGATTTTGGGGGTAAAATAAAAAAAACGCCGACTGGAGCGGATGCCGTTGAAGATCGCGGGCGTGATCGCCGAATACAACCCGTTTCACAACGGGCACCAGTATCACATCGAAATGACGCGGGAGAGGACGGGCTGCGACTTTGTCGTCGCGGCGATGGCCGGGCACTTCACGCAGCGCGGCGAGCCGGCGGCGCTGTCGAAGTGGGCGCGCGCGCGGATGGCGCTCTCGTCCGGCGCCGACGCGGTGTTCGAGCTCCCGGCGCTGTTCGCGGTGCGCACGGCGGACTGGTTCGCGCTCGGCGGCGTCGCGGTGCTCGACGGGCTCGGCTGCGATTTTCTTTCGTTCGGGAGCGAGGCCGACGACATGGCGCTTTTGAGCCGGCTGTCAGATGTTCGGATGCGGGAGCCCGGGGACGTGTCCGAGGGCGTGCGAAAGCGGCTCGACCTCGGCATGAGCCACGCCCGCGCGCGCGGCGAGGCGGTCGCGGAGCATCTGAACCTGCAGCCGGGCGCGCTGAACCTGCCGAACGCGACGCTCGCGGTCGAGTACCTGTCGGCGATCCAAAAACTCGGTGCCGCGATCGAGCCGGTCATCATCAAGCGCCGGAACGACTACCACGGCACCGAGCTCTCGAAGATATGCTCCGCGACGGCGATACGCCGCGCGCTCGCGCTGGGCGAGGACGCGTCGTTCGCGGTGCCGGAAGCGTGCCGGGGCATGCTCCCGGCCGCCCCGCGGCTGCCGCTCGACATGCTCGCGCTTCATCGGCTCCGGCAGGGGAACCTGTCGCTCCCGGACGCGGGCGAGGGGCTCGACCGGCTGCTCTCCCGCGCCGCGCGCGAGTCCGGGACGCTCGAGGAGCTGATCGGCCGCGTAAAATCCCGCCGGTACACGCGCGCGCGCATCACCCGCGCGGTCGCGCACGCGCTGGGCGACTTGACCGCCGAGCTCGCCGGGGCGATCGGCCGGCCGCCGTACGCGCGGCTCATCGGCATGCGGTCGGGCGCGCGGCCGCTTATGAAGGAGCTCTCCGGGCGCGCCGCAATCGCGATCGCGTCCGACCCGGCGGAGCTCGCCGGGGACGCGTGCTTTCGGTTGGAGTGCCGCTTCACCGACGTCTGGGCGCTCGGCGAGCCGTACCCGGAGGCGCGCCGCGCCGGGCGGGAGTTCACCGAGCGGTTTGTGCTCGTTTAGCGCCTCAGCAGCCGGAGGTCGTCGTCGAAGCGCCTGAGCAGCGTCTGTTCGAGCGCCTGCACGCACGAGCTCATGCTGCTGATCGCGGCGGCCGGGCTCTGCCCCTGCCGGAACGCCTCGTCGAACGCCTCGAACGCGGCGGTGATCGCGGTGTCGATGCCGCCCCGGAGCACCGCGTAGCGGTCCCCGTAGGCGACCGCGATCGCCTCATCGAGCGCGGTCGCGGCGACGAAGTAATCGTGCATCGTCGGGAGGATCGTCCCCTCGACATCCGCGCCCGCGAGCGAAATGCCCTGATAGCTGCGGATAAACATGTTCAATTTCTCGTACAGCTCCTCGCCGACGGCCGTCCGCGCCTGTGCATATTCATTCCGTATATTCGAAGTGCTTACGGCGAATATGCAAACGAGGATGATCAGCACGAGCGCGATGGCGGCGGCGCTCATCGGCAATACGGTGCGCGCATTTAACCTGATCTTCACGCGCTTTTGGGTCTGCATGGTCTCGACCTCCCAATTTTTATGAGACAGTATATGCTTCAAGTTCTTTGAATATGCACTGCATATACATAGTATAATACGACAATTTCCGGCAAATTCCTGCGGGGAATTTTGAAATAATTGCATATATGCACGGTATATTCGCCGGCATTCCCGCATATTTTATGCAATCCAACGAAATTCGCGCAAAATCCGCGCAACTTTCCGCCATAATTCGCGCCGCGGGACATCGCGCGCGCGGACAAAAAACAGCCCGGCACAACATGCTGTGCGCCGGTTTCTCGGCGACCACATCATCTTGTACCGGGATTCGGCTTAACCGTCCCTTAACGCGCCGGAGGGCAGAGCATCACGCCCGCGGCGGGCAGTTCGTTGAGCGTTTCCCGCGTGATTTCCAGCGCGTTCGGCAGGTATTTCGCGCGCGCGAGCCGCACGAATTCGCGCTCGTCGGTGACCGCGAAACCGCAGAGCACGGTCTTGAAGTGCATCGCGATCGCGGTGTGCGGCTTGACCGCGCGGATCAGCGCGACCGCCTCCGGGGTCGCGATCGTGTAGGTTCCGCCGATCGGCACGAGCAATATGTCGGGCGCGCCGAGCGCCTCGATCTGCTTTTCGTCGAGCGGGTGGCCGAGGTCGCCCAGGTGCGCGACGCGAAGCCCGTCGCCCTCGACGACGAACATCACGTTCTTGCCGCGCCTCGCGCCGCCCTCGGCGTCGTGGAAGCTGTCGACGCCGCGGATGCGGAGCCCCAGAATCTCCCGCGGAGCGCCGTCGCGGATGACCTCGGGGGTCCCCGAGAGCGACTGGACGTGGTTGTGGTCGAAGTGGTCGTGGCTCACAAGCGCGATGTCCGCCCGCGCGCGGCACAGCGGGTAGCCGACCGTCCGGTCAAACGGGTCGGTCACGACCGCAACGCCGCCCTCGAAGGTCATCGAAAAGCAGGAATGCCCGTGCCATTTAAGCCTCATGTCCGTCTCCTCCAATTTTTTTGAACGCCGCGGCGCACGCGTACAGCCCGCCGCCCCCGCCCGAGCGCAGGCAAGCGGCCGCCCGCCGCCGGATCGCCCGGTCGAGCGCCTCGATTCGCGCGGGCTCCGGTGCCTCGCTGAGTTTCAGGGCCTCCGAGAACAGCGCGGCCGACGCCTCGTCCGCGGGAATTCCCCGGAACCGCTCGAGCGAGCGCGTCAGCGCCCCGTCCGGGTCGTCCCGCTCGAACTCGTCGAACAGCCGCTGCGCCGGGAACAGCCGCCACAGGTTCCCGTGCGGCTCCGACCGGAAATGCGGCGATTCGACCGGCTGCTTCGAGACGAATATCCCCGGCCCGCGGTCGCGCCGGACGCGCGCGCCTTCGGGTAGAAGCGCCCTAATCGCCGTCACTTCGGAACACCTCCGGGATTGCGGCGACGATATCCTGCGCGGTCATGCCCTCGCTGCCGATCCTCCGCTCGGCGATGAGCCCCGCGAGCCCGTGCAGCTCCGCGACGAGCGCGAGGTCCATCGCGTCCATCCTCCGCGGCGCTTCGGACGCCTCCGGGTGCGGCTTCGCGAGGTGCGCGCCGAGCATGCCCGCGAACACGTCCCCGGAGCCGCCCTTCGCCATGCCCGCGCAGCCGGTCGCGCTCAAAACCGGCGAGCGGCCGCCGTGCACGGCGATCAGCCGGCTCGCGCCCTTCAGGATCGCGGCGCAGCCGAACGCCGCGAGCGCGCGCGCGTCGGACGCGGGGTCCGCGAGCGCCCGCCCGAGCAGCCGCTCCGCCTCGCCGGGGTGCGGCGTCAGCGCGTGGTGGGGGCGCAGCTTCCGAAGCAACTCCCTGTGCTCTGACAGGATATTCAGCGCGTCGGCGTCGATGACCGCCGGGAGCCCGCTCTCGAGCGCCGCCTCGACGATTTCCGGCGCGCACCGGCGCGACAGCCCGCAGCCGACGACGAGCGCGCGCTTGCCCGCAAACAGCGCCTTCATAGGCTCGACCGCGTCCTTCGAGAGCGCCCCGCCGCGCTCCGGCAGCGGCTGGCAGATCGCGCACGGCTCGAGCGACTGCAATACCGGCACGATGCACTTCGGGCACGCGACCGTCACGAGCCCCGCGCCGGACCGGAGCGCCGCGCCCGCCGCCAGCGCCGCCGCGCCCGCCATGCCGAGGCTGCCCGCGACGACGAGCACGTGCCCGCGCGTTCCCTTGTGCGTGTTCCGCGGGAAGCTGCGCGTGTCCGCCTTCGCCGGCGACGCGAGCAGCACCGGCGCGGCCGCGGACAGGTAGATCGACGGTATGCCGATGTCGCGCACGACCACCTCGCCGGACGCGTCGAGGCCGTCGTTTAAATAGTGGCCGAGCTTTGCGTACTGGAACGCGACCGTGACGTCCGCAAACACCGCGGCGCCGGGCACCTCGCCGGTCAGTCCCGAGAGCCCCGAGGGGATGTCGACGGACACGACCGGGAGGCCGCTTTCGTTGATCCGCCGGATCAATTGCTCCGCCGCGCCCGAAGGCGCGCGCGAGAACCCGGTGCCGAACAGCGCGTCGACCCAGACGTCCGGCTCCTCGTCGGAATCCGGCGCGATCTCGCGGACGCCCGCCTCGATCGCGCGGCGGTGGTTTTCCTTAGCGTCGGGCGACCTCGGCGGCTCCGAGAGCGCGAACGCCGCGTCGCCGCCGGCCTCCTTATAGAGGCGCGCCGCCGCGAGCCCGTCGCCGCCGTTTCCGCCCGGGCCGCACGCGAAGAAGATTTTTTTGTCGCTGCCGAACCGCTCGGCGAGGACCTTCGCGACCTCCGAGGCCGCGCGCTCCATCAGCTCGATCGACTCCGTGCCGGTCGCCTCGAAAAACCGTCGCTCCATGTCGGACATCTGCTCGGGGGTCAGCAAAAAGCGCATGACGCACCTCCTAAACGTAGCCGTACAGCCCGCGCACCGACACGTCGCCGGCGACGAGCGCCGTGACCTGATCGCCCTCGCGGATAAGCAACGCGCCGTCCCCGCGGAAGCCGACCGCCTCGCCCTCGCGCGTCCCGATCCGCACGCGCCGGCCGAGCGTCGCGGACAGCGGCCGGATCGCCTCGAGAACCGGGGAAAGGCCGTCGCGCAGCCAGATTTTGTACCACGGCGCGAAGCGGTCGAGGTACCGGTGGAGCAATTCCATCGGCGTCACGCGCGCGCCGGTCTCGAGAAACAGCGACGTCGCCGAGGGAAGCTCCGGCGGGAACGACGCCTGCAGGAGGTTCACGCCGACGCCAAGCGCGAGCCAGGAGCACACGCCGCCCTCGAACCCCGCCTCCGCGAGCATGCCCGAGAGCTTTTTGCCGTTGAGGACGAGGTCGTTCGGCCACTTGACCCTGACCTCGGCAAAGTCCGAGAGCGCCTCGGCCATCGCAAGCCCCGCGACGAACACCGCGCCGCCCGCATTTTCCGCCGGGAGCGCGCGGGGCCTCAACAGCTGCGTCGTCCAAAGCCCCTCCCCGGCGGGCGAATCCCAGGACCGGTCGAGCCTGCCGCGCCCCGCCGTCTGGCGGCCGGCGACGACCACGCACTCCGCGTGCCCCTGAAGCGCCAGCGCCTTCGCGCGCGCGTTCGTCGAGTCCACCTCGAAAAAGTGAAGGATTTCCACGCGTCCGTCCTCCGAATTGTGACCTTCCTTTGAATATTGTAGCACAATCCGGCGCATTTGAACAGTTTTCCTTGTCATGCGCGCCGCAAATTTGTATACTATCGTCGGAGGGAACCGCCCGGGTGCGCGCTCCGTCCAACAGCAGGCGGAAATATACATTAGGAGAAGTTTTATGCAGGTCACGCAGCGATTTGCGCAGTTGCTGGTAAACAACGTCGGGAAGGTCATCGTCGGCAAGCAGGACGCGGTGGAGCTGATGATGATCGCGCTTCTGTGCCGGGGGCATGTCTTGATCGAGGACGTGCCGGGCGTCGGGAAGACGACGCTGGCCTCGGCGCTGGCGAAGTCGCTGGACTGCTCGTTCAAGCGCATACAGTTCACGCCGGACATCACGCCCAGCGACATCACCGGCTTTTCGATCGTCAACTTCAAGACCGGCGAGCTCGAGTACCGGCCGGGGCTCGTCATGAGCCAGATCGTGCTCGCGGACGAGATCAACCGCACGTCCCCGAAGACGCAGTCGAGCCTGCTCGAGGTCATGGAGGAGGGGCAGGTGACCGTCGACGGCACGACCTACCGGATGCCGAGCCCCTTCATCGTCTTGGCGACGCAGAATCCGGTCGACTTCGTCGGCACCTATCCGCTGCCGGAGGCGCAGCTCGACCGCTTCTTCATGCGCATATCGATCGGCTACCCGACCGCCGAGGAGGAGATCGACATACTCGAGCGGCACACCACCGGCTTAAAGCCGATGGAGGACTTGAAGCCCATCTGCTCGTCCTCGGACATCTTAAAGCTCCAGCAGCAGGTCGACACCGTTTACACCTCGCGCGAGGTGCGCGCGTACGTCTCGAACATCGCGGCGGCCTCGCGCAAGAACGGCGCGCTGCAGCTGGGCGTCTCGACCCGCGCGGCGATCTCGCTGCTCCGGGCCTCGCAGGCGCGCGCGCTGATGCTCGGGCGCGACTACGTGTCGCCGGACGACGTGCAGTCGATGGCGGAGCCGGTGCTCGCGCACAGGCTGGTCCTGAGCCCCGAGGCGCGCATGCGCAACATGACCGCGGAGCGCGTGCTTTCGAACGTGATCGGCTCCGTGCAGGTGCCGGTCAAGGCGAGATGACCTCGCGGCTCGCGCTCGCGCTGATCGCGGCGGCGGCGCTCCTCGCGACCGGGCTCGCGACCGGCGGGCAGATCTACTACCTGCTGTTTTTCACGCTGCTGCTTCTGATGCTCGTCTCGCTCGCGTCGGTGCTCTGGGCGCTCCTGACCGTCAAGATCGAGATGAAGGGCGTGCGCCCCCGCGTCGAGCGCGGCGAGGCGCTGATGACGATATTCACCGTCAGGCACACGTCGCTTTTGCCGGTGTCGTCGGTCCGCATACAGTTGAACGTCCCCTCGGCGTTCTCCGCGCAGCAGGAGATCAGCGTGTCGACGCCGCCGTTCAAGACGAAGACCTTCCGCTACATGGTGCGCTGCCCGCACCGCGGCAGCTACGAGGTCGGCATCTCGCGCCTGCGCGCGCGGGACATGTTCGGCCTGTTCTCGCTGTCGAAGAAAAGCGGCATGAAGCTTTTGCGCGTCGACGTGTCGCCGAAGACGTACCCGGTCGCCGCGATGGAATTGAAGGCGAGCGACTCGGGCCCGGAGCTTCGCAGCCGCGCGACCGAGGACGCGGCGTCTCCTTCGGACGTGCGCAAGTGGCAGGAGGGCGACGTCATCAAGAAGGTGCACTGGAAGCTGACGATGCGAAAGCGCGAGATCATGGTGCGCACCTACGAGGAGTCGTCGCGCCCGGACACCCTGATCGTTCCGGACCTCTCCGAGATCGCGGCGCTTCCGGACCAGGCGCTCTCGATGGAGGACGCGGTGTGCGAGGCGTGCCTCTCGCAGGCGAAGGCGCAGCTGGAAGCCGGGTATCCGGTGCGAATGCCGCTTTTGTCCGCGAGGCCCAGCGAGGTCAACGGCCAGTTTCCGCAGGACTTCTCGATGTTTTCCGATGCGCTGATGCGCGTGAAA
>ENA-UOUL01005600-UOUL01005600.1-bioreactor-metagenome-genome-assembly--contig:-NODE-5600-length-10768-cov-2.946310_pt1 | contig 10768 bp, 8 predicted proteins | sample MGYA00249838_ERZ747220 | MGnify/ENA primary metagenome ERZ747220 (study PRJEB28778, sample SAMN05720191) | bioreactor metagenome | isolation source: Anaerobic biogas reactor | place: USA:Washington...
AATAACATTCTGTTCTCCGGTACCAAAAGTTAATGCATTTAAAAATGGGTCATTACGGATAAATACCTGCGGTGGAACGATATGTAATATAGCGGCGACTCTTTCTATTAATTGATTAAATTTGGGCAGTTGCCGGCGTGATATTTTTACCCCGGTACCATTTAACTGGCCGTTTATATATGGCTCGGCAAACTCCCGGATATAATCCCTGGTTATGACCTGTAATTCTTGCATCTTTTGCAGTTTATTTAATGCCAGGCGATCCGGAATATACTCGTAATCCTCCAGGTTAAGCGACAATGGTACCACACCATCCCAAATATCCTTCAACCTGTATAATTCACCACCTATCCCATTTCCTCATGCAGGTCACCAGTAAACTCAAAATGGATCATATCCATACCATGGCGCCCAGTAATAATATCCAGCGGCGGAACCCCCAACTGACTTAAAGGCCTTTGGAGAAAATCCTCGTTCCCCTGGATAACATGGGTCATACGCGGTATTCTAATTTCTTCACAACCGGGACAGCGGGCTTCTTTCTCGGAAAGCTGCCCCAGCAGTTTATAAACCTGCTCTTCGGTCCCGCATTTTTCACATTTAAAATTTACTACCAATTCCCGATGAAGATCGATTATAGCTTCAGGCCCCAGTTGCTCACGTGCTATGGCTAATATCTCAGCCGCCGTAGTATTAGCTACCTGACGATCCAGTTCAACGATTTTATCAAAGCTTTCATGGCTGGGGCAGTCTTCTTTATACTGGTACTCCACCACATATGAATCATGGGTCAGGCCGTTAAAAAAATAACCCTTACCGGCCAGGGTAGGGAGGTCTTCGCGGTTATGAATCAGTTTGACCGCTTCCTGTACTTCAATCCCACCGATTATTGACGAAATAGTAGGGGTGGTGGGGACCTTGCCGGTTAGCATTTCCTCCCGGGATAATAAAGCACAGGAACGCCTCATATTCAACAAACGATAATCTTGTTCCGTCATGGTACATTCATAGCAGGCGGAATATGGGGGTACAAAAACCCGGGCCACACCAAACAAAATCTCAATGGCGCCATCTACCCAGGGGATTCCTACCCGCCAGCAGGCCTGATTAATAGCCAAACGGGCTTCCCGGTTATCCAAACCGCCAATGACCACATTCATGCGGCGGAACAAACCTAACCCTACATCCCAGGCAACATTGCCGTTAATCCAGGTTACCCGGCAATCAGGGTTAATTTCTTCCACCGCTCGGGCTGCTATTTCCGCTTTACTGTTGCCTTCATCACGCTGCCGGTATAAAACGGAACGGGACAAGTTGGAATTCTCTATGCTATCGAAATCGACTACATAAATCTGGCCAATTCCCAATAAAGCCAGGTTCTTTAATATTTCATTGCCCAGTGCTCCCGCCCCCACTACCATTACCCGTGCAGCCGCCAGTTTTTCCTGATCCCACCAGGGAATGAGCCGCAAACGGCTGTAGCGGTCTTCTACTTCCTCGTCCATTTTACTTAAGTCCAGCAGGGGAGCATCGCTTTTCACCGGCTCTTGCTTATCTTCAACCTTCTCATTCTTATCACTATCCAGATCAATATCTAAAATATCCATATTAAATCACCGCATTATATACGCCAGCGGTAATTTCCGGCTGCATCCGTAAAACATCCCCATCCTGTACACTGGCTTGACTGAGGGTCTGGTCATCGGAAAGCTGTTTTCCCGATGCCTTGTGGATGAACTTGTAGCTCATAGGCTGTCCATCAGGGCCGGTAGCTGGCAGTTCCATCATCTGCACCAGCTTGGCAATTATACGTCTGACCGGCGCATCATCAGGCAAAGCCGCCTGCTGCTCCTTATTACCAGTAACATCAATAATGGTGACATTCACTTTGGCCATAAATATCCGCTCCTTATATCATTATTTTAAATCAATATCAATATCTTCCAGATTATCCTCCGGTGGCGACTGCTGCCGATCCCGCAGTGATAAAACAATATCCGGTTCACTTTCCGGCAAACTAGATGATGCAGCCTGGTTGCGCCGGCGGCGATAATACCAGTACCCACCCCCACCTGCTGCCGATACCAGGATAATAATTACTCCAATAACAATCCACAGTGGCACCACTTTACCGCCTATCTCGGGCTGGATGGGAGCAGGTTTTTCGTTTGCATCCGATTTCCCGGCAGATTTGCTTTCCTTTGTCGGTGTAACCGTGGCTACCGGAACATTATTAGATTGAAGATAGTTAACTACCGTAGAACTGGGTATGGCAAACCCTATGCCTTCCGCCTCGCTTAGTTTCATGGAATTAACACCAACTACCTGAGCACTGGCATTAAACAGAGGACCCCCACTATTACCTGAATTAATAGCTATATTACACTGAATAAAATTATTGCCTTCAATTGTACGGGAAGGGTTGGCGACTATACCCTGGCTCAATGAGGACTCCATTCCCAATGGCGAACCCACCGCATAAACACTGTTTCCGGTTTTGACTGCCGCCAGGGATAAATTAGCGGTAGGTAAATTCTTCTCTTTAGTTTGCAAAACTGCCAGATCCAATTTGCCATCCTGATCCAGCACTTCCACTGCAACTACCCGCCCGTCAAATAATTTGACTTTAAGTTTGGTACCCCCTTTGGCGACATGGGCACAGGTTACTATGTAGCCCTCAGAATTAACAATAAACCCGCTGCCGATAACCTGGTTACCCGCTAAAACACTAACTACACTAGGGCTGACGAAATCAAACAACTGGGAAGCGTCCTCAGCAACGACTGGTTTTGCCAACAGCACTGAAATGCTCAGTAACAGCAACAAAACTAACCCGGACCTGACCACACATTCCTTACAATAAAATGATTTCATTATCCGCTTCCTTTCCATGGTTCCAAAAATCCCTGGTATCCAGAGGAAAGCTATCCTGGTGAGCTGTGGCCCATTTTGCTGCCTTTAAATCCAGAGCATCAGTCAAACTATAATTACGGTATTGAATCATTTCCCCCAGCCGGATACACAAACTGTCCAGAGTTTCCGCCGGTGTCCAACTACCAATACAAACCCCACCATTCCGTTCCGGCGGCAGTATATTCGGATGAAAAATGCTGGTTAGACAATGAAAAACCGGGGGCAGACGGGGATAATCAGTGTTTAAATATAATTCGAAACGATGCTGGTGGCTGATGGAGGGGGCAGGATTACCGGGCAACCAGATTAAGCCCTTGCAGGAATATGTAAGGATATATCTTTCAGGCGGGTCACCAAAAGCCTCAATATCTATAAGGTCTGAATTTTTATGCAACAATTGCATTCTCTGCCAATCCATATATAGCCTTTTGTTATGCAAAGCGTCCCTTCTCTCCCCAATTAATTTATCTAACTAAACATTTTTTTAAATATAACACGCCATTACGACATTATCTTGTCATTAGCCTGAAGATATAATTTAAATAAATTTGATCAGTTAAATAATCTAAAGAATACTGGAAAATATTATCTGTCCTTGAAGATTATTGTATAATATAGCCATATATTATTGAAGTCCCAAAATTTATGTATTACTGGGGCTGTTTAGTTTAAGTGCAAACACTGCAGGGGCCTACCCATGTGTCTGCCCGGTCATTCGCTGTACCCCGGAGGTTTTATTCCTGCAAGTTATGGAAAAACGACTCCTAAATTATTATTGTTAATACGGCAGAAATATTATCTTACCTCGTTCATTATGGTAATACCATATATTGTTAACGCGCCGAAATTTATTCGGTGTAATTTGGGGGTATACCTGCATATGCTGTTTAATAATTAAACCGTTGAACATTTTCAAATATGGAGAGAGGAGGTGCCAGTTTGAATGATGATGTAATTGGTAAAACCTGCCCGTACTGTCAAACTCCTATAAAACCGGGAGAAACGGTAGTATTCTGTTCATCCTGCAGCATACCTCATCACCAAGAATGTTGGAACGAGGGTAGAGGGTGTACTACCTTTGGCTGTAACGGAAATCCGGCAACTGAACCTTCCCACCAATATGGCAGAACTGCTATAGATATTGATGTAAACGAAGTTGATTTTAGCCCCATACCATCAGAAATAGCATTCAGGCCTGATTATTATGAGATTTTGCAAGTTGATAGATATGCCAGTCCCGAAGTAATAATCGCCGCCTATAATCAAATAATCTCAACCCATAATTCTGGCAGCGGTAAACACAATAGGCCCGTACAATTAGTGCAAGAGGCTTTTGAAGTTCTGGGTGACCCTCAAAATAGATGGCATTATGATTCCTGGCTGGATAATCAAAATATCTTAAACCCGCCAGGAATACGTAACCCCGAGTTTATCGTTGTGGACGATGTTTTTGAATCAGTTTCGCAGGTTCGCCCCTGGGTACGTTACTGGGCGCGAATTATAGATATTTTCGTTGTGGCATTAATTTTTGGCTTTATTATAGGATTGGTTGAGGAATTATCATCTTCTTCCACAGGTATACTAGAATTACCCAATGCAGTTCTTAATATAATTGTTATCGTTCTAGTTCCATTTGTTGAAGCAATCTTTATATCAAATTGGGGTGCAACACCAGGGAAAATGCTATTAAAGACTAAAGTGCTCAATGCGAACGGTCAACATCTTTCTTACATGGAAGCCCTGATCAGGTCTTTCAGGATAGCCTGGCAAGGTTTGGGATTGGGAATACCAATAGTCTCTTGGGTTACCCTCCTCATAAGCTATAGCAATCTAAAAAATGATTCTATAACCCGCTGGGATGCTAATTTGGAAACTGTAGTTATACATAAAAAAATAGGAGTTACCAGTACTTTAATTTCCATCATAGTTATAATTGCCATTTTTGCCCTGGTAATATATAGTGTTTAAGATATTATTCATAGCTTTACATCACCAATGGTGTTATATAGCTTTCTATTCCCGCAGCAACCAGTAACATTAGAAATGGTATCCTGGCAATTCCCCAACTTTCCTGACTGATACCGAACATACCTATTGCACAGGCCAAAAACAACGCCGGCAGCTCTACTATCCCATGGGGCAGTATTCCCATAATAAATGACATTACAGGCATTCCTAAATTGCTTACCAGGGTCCCAAGCATACCGATAACTATTCCATTCATCAGCATAATAAATCCCGGTATGAAACCTTTACTCAGCTTTGCAGTAATGAAACAGATGAGTGCTACCGAAAGGTTTTTCAAAAAAATTATAATCATCAGTACGAATGGCTTGCTGAAAGCGGTTTTGGCAGTTGCGGTTTGGTTTATATATTCAAACGTTTGCTTAATACCTGGCAAGATAATGGGGACTAGTAATTGGTAACCTACGATTCCAATAATAATACCAATAGCTAGAATTACAGCCCAAATCCACGATTTTTTAATAGCTTCTTTTAGAATATATATCCCTCCTATCGCGCGAAACCTCTAAATTCTCCAGTACGTCAATAAATGTTTCGCATCTTCTTAGATTCTATAAAATTTACCATATACCTTCTTAAATGAGCAAGCAGTTTATCGTAGATATTGTTTCACGTGAAACATTTTGAGATGGAAGATGCAAGGTCGTACATACCCAGGATAATACAACTAATTTTCGATTACTGGTGGTGGGAGCACTAAACCGAATCTGTTTTCTACACAGGGTGTTTAGGGGTTACATTAAAGGAATATTGTTAGCAATGGAGAATATTGCCACTAAAAGATAGCGAACGGTTCAAAATAATTTTACTTCTTTCTGAATTCTTGTGACAACATCATGTCTTAATAGTATGTAATAATTTTAAAAACTATGACCTTGACTAATTCCCCCGAACTATCTTCATGCCAAATCCTCGCCCTTAAATTGGTTTCTCAATTTTGAGAAACCAATATTGCACGGAATATCTGGGGCGGATACGGGTTGGGGTGTTCGGTTTAGCCTGCGACCGGTTTGGCTATGAATATTAGTAACTTAAAATAAAGTGAACTTGGAGAAAGGATTGAGATACATGCAAAAGATTGGTCAACTATGTAAACCAAGGGAATCGGTATTTGACCGATCCTTACGGGACATCGTACTTGATTTAACCGACTTGAACGATAACAGAGTTAATCCCCAGGAGTTTTTCGTAGAAAACTACATAACTGATGGGATGAAGGTTCTTTTTAGAGAGGCTTTCAGACGATTTGCCGGTCAATCGACTACAGGAATTGTCAAACTCACCCAATCCATGGGCGGAGGTAAAACCCATAACATGATTGCTCTTGGACTGTTAGCTCAGTATCCCGAACTTCGCCAGCAATTCATGTCCAAAGAAGATGTGCAGGAAAGTGTGGGTAAAGTCCGGGTGGTTGCCTTTACAGGTCGGGAAAGCGATGCACCCTTTGGGGTCTGGGGGGCCATCGCAGAACAGCTGGGGAAAAAGGATCTGCTTAAGGATTACTATTCACCTTTAAAAGCGCCCGGGCAAACCGCCTGGATCAATCTTTTACAGGGTGACCCGCTATTGATATTGCTGGATGAGCTGCCTCCCTATCTGGAGAATGCTCAGACAGTAACGGTCGGAAACAGTGATTTGTCAGTCGTAACCACTACAGCCCTGGCAAATTTATTTACAGCAGTGGGCAAGGATGAACTAGCCAATGTATGTATCGTTATATCTGATTTGAAAGCTACTTATCAGAGTGGAACACAGAAATTAAATAATGCCCTTCAAAATCTGGATAATGAATTAGGACGGGTAGCCCTTAATCTTGAACCGGTAGCTCTGAATACTGATGAGGTCTATCACATTCTGCGTAAACGATTGTTTGAGGACCTTCCCGCTGATGCAGAGATTATGAAAGTAGCCATGGGCTATGGACAGGCTCTAAAAGATGCGAAGCAGATGGATGTTACCAATGCTTCCCCGGAAAAGTTCTCGGCCCAGATTCGCGATGCTTACCCATTCCATCCGGCTATTAAAGATTTGTATGCCCGTTTCAAAGAAAACCCCGGGTTTCAACAAACCCGAGGGCTTATTAAGTTAATGCGTATCCTGGTCAGTCGTTTATATGATTCTGGGCGAGCTAATCAGGTTTATTTGATCCATCCTTATGATCTGGATCTTAATGACCGTGAAACCCTGGCAGAGATAACTGCCATCAACCCCACCCTGGACACCGCCATAAGTCATGATGTGGCTGCAAGCGGACAGGCAGTAGCTGAAATAGCTGATCACAATCTGGGTGGCATAGATTGTCAAGATGTAAGTAAACTTATCTTAGTTGCTTCCTTGTCCAATATACCTCATCCAGTATTAGGACTTACAGTCTCAGAAGTCGTTGCTTATCTGTGTGCTCCGGGAAGAGATATAAGCAGGGTAAAGCAAATCCTGGACACCATTACCACCAGTGCTTGGTACCTGCATACCAGCTCAGATGGTAAAATCTTTTTTAAAAACACCCAAAACCTGATTGCCAAACTTAAAAGTACGGCTGAGTCCTATAACCGTGAATCAACCCTTAAAGAGCTACGCAAGGTCCTGGAGCGGATATTTACCCCAACATTGAAGGACTGTTATCAGGAAGTTCTGGCTTTACCGCCTCTGGATGAAGTTAGAATAAACCAGGATAAGGTGAGTTTGCTGCTGTATGAGCCTTATGGCGGCGGATTACATCCTGATCTGAAAAAATTCTACGAAGATCTAGTCTTTAAAAACCGTATACTCTTCCTGTCTGGTCAGAAGGAAACCCTGGAATCGTTAATTGCGGTTACCAAGGAGTATAAGGCCATATCCTTCATACTTGAAGATATGGAAAAGGAGCGCATACCGGAAAGCGACCCGCAGCACATAACTGCGACCGAGCTATTGGATAAAATTCGTCTGCGTATGCTTAGTGCTGCTCGGGAAACATTCACGAGCCTTACCTATCCTATGGGTGACAAATTGATGAGCGCCGACTTTTATATGAATTATGAAAACAATGATTACCGAGGAGAAAGCCAGGTCCGGGAGACCCTGAAATTTAAACAGAAGTTTACCGAAGACGTAAGTAGTGACACCTTCCGTAAAAAATGTGAACAGCGACTGTTCACCCAGAAACAAATGCCCTGGTCGGAAGTAAAAAAACGGGCGGCGATGAACATTACCTGGCAATGGCACCGCACTGATGCCTTGGATTTCCTGAAAAACGATCTGGTTCATCGGGATCAATGGCGTGAGGATGGCAATGGCTACGTAGAGAAAGGCCCTTTCCCGCCTCCCCGTACCGATGTACAGATTCAGGAACTAAATCGTAATGATCAAACTGGAGAAGTGACTCTCAAAATTAACCCGGTTCATGGTGATCAGGTTTTCTATGAGATTAATGGACCAGCTACTACCGGCTCACTACGGGTGGAAAACCTGAAAGCCTTCAAAACCACGGAGCTTAATCTCTCCTTTTTATGCAGCGATAGTAAAGGCGAACATGAGACCGGAGAACCCCGCTCCTGGAAAAGCCGGATAACCATAAAATCCAGGACCTTTCAAGCGGGTACAGACAAAATGGTCGAACTGCAGGCAGCTCCGGCGGCTACCATTCAATATACCACAGACGGTTCAGAACCCAAGCTGTCTGGTGGGATCTATACCGAACCATTTGTGGTTCCCAAGGGAACTATTTATGTTTTAGCGGTAGCCCAGAAGGATGGCGTCAGCTCTGATATGCATAAATTGGAGATTAATTGGGATGAAGAAAAACCATTTACGATTAACCCCATGGCTCCGGTCAAATGGAAACGTCTTCACGAAGTGAATACCACCAAACAATCCTATGAACTGCTGGATCTGGCCAAGAAATATAATGCCAGTTTGAGCGGTGTGCGCGTATCGGTGGTTAGTGAACAAAACTGGCTGGAGCTGAATTTTAATGATAAGATGACCCTTGAGGCTGATAAACTCAAGGCAGCCATAGAAAATATGCGCGGCCTGCTCAGTGAAGGGCAGGTAGCTATTGAGACGAATGTCTTTCATTTTTTGCTGGGGCAGGATTTAATCGAATGGGTGGCAGAAGTCAAAACCGAAATAAAAGCGGAAGAAGTTGAACAATAATGGCCGAAAAACGCAAACGCAAATCAGAAGGATTTGGCTATATCGCAGCAGAGTCTTTGCATCATTTTGTTGTAATTATTCCGGCGGCCAAGAAGGAACCCGTTATAATAGGGGAGCACTTTTCGGCACCAAAAGAAAAATACGAGTATGACCTCACTGATAATAATCTGGATGATAGCCTGAGGGTTATCCTGCCTCGTGACAAGTGGAACGCTATTAGTGAAGCAGCAGCTAATGAATTTAATCGCCGTTTAAAAAATAACGGCTTAAAGATAGGACGCTGGAAACAAGGTTCCAATCTCCTGGTCCGCTTGCTGGGTAAGGAACTGGTATTGCTGGCCTGGGCGATTGAGGATGCTGATCCAGCGTTAATCCCTACGGCGATCCAAAACTGGTTGGGGCTTAACCCCGAAGAACGCTGGTGGTTATATACCATGACCAATGCCGCCACCGGCCATGCCATAAAAGGCAAAAACAAAGGCTGGCGCAAGGCGGTACGCTACGCGCTGACGGAAAACCCGGTGTCAGATACAACCTCCAAGCCCCGCAATGATTTGTTTCTTATTATGGAGGAGACCCTGAATTGGGCTAGCCAGCAGGATAGAAATCTCAAGAGTAAGGTGGACAATTAAGTATGAATCAAGGTATGAAGTCTTTTATTGAAGTACAGTTTCCGGTATCAAAGGTTTCCAAAGAAAGTTACAAAGAACGAAAAGCTGGTAATACCCAGACTTTAACCGTGCTGGGGAAGTGGTGGGGAAGAAAACCCCTGGTATTAGTTCGGGCAGCTATTATCGGCCTTTTAATGCCAGCTTCAGATAATCCCGTGAAGGATAGAGAGATTTTCCTGAAAATAATGACCATGGACGAAGACGGTCTATGGCAGAGAAAGTCCAAGGCCATTACCCAAAAAGAATTGTATCAGCATCTTACTCCCCGTGAAAAAGAGAAATGGTTTGATCCAGCCTCATCAAAAGATAAACCGAAGCTCAAACGTGGACTAAGCCGGGAAGAGAAGGAAGAACTGCAGCATCTAGTTTTTATGCGGTTTTCGTATGATAAAAAACTTGAATTTTGTAGCCGTCCTGAGCAGATTGCTGGGCCATTAGAGGAATCATGGCAGGAGATTAATGACCACTTGGGCACGATAGCCTTTAGTTTACCGGAATTGATTGAGCAGTTGGGCGAAAAACATTTCGGGCACATCCCACGGGTGGGGGATGCCTTTTGCGGAGGCGGGAGTATTCCTTTCGAAGCTGCACGTATAGGCTGTGAATCACATGCTACCGACTTGAACCCGGTTGCTTCAATTCTTACTTGGGCCAGTCTTAATATACTAGGAGGAGGGGACCAGGTAATCCAATCAGCCATGCAAGCTTTAGAAAAGGTATATGTTGCAGTTGATCGGGAATTGATCCGGCTCGAAATCGAACACAATGAAGTTGGTTGGCGAGCCGATAACTACATATATTGTACGGAAACAATCTGCCCAGAATGTGGTTGGAGGGTACCTATGGCTCCTGCGTGGGTAATAGGGGAAAAATCCATGTGTATAGCTAAACTGGTTCCGGTGGAGAGTGAAAAAAGATTTGATTTACAGGTTGAGTCGGCTGTTTCAAAACGGGAGCTAAAAGAGGCCAGGGAAGCCGGGACAATAAAGTCATCTGCTTTGGTTTGCCCTCATTGCGGGCAAATT